>Ga0079223_10000981_pt1 | contig 16158 bp, 10 predicted proteins | sample Stecom2011_FD_75072 | JGI IMG/M metagenome (GOLD analysis project Ga0079223, IMG submission 75072) | Agricultural soil microbial communities from Utah to study Nitrogen management - Steer compost 2011 | ecosystem: Environmental > Terrestrial > Soil > Agricultural land | place: USA: Utah... | reverse complement strand
TTGGACCGGATGGAGATTATTCAGCTCTCGGGTTATACTGAAGAGGAAAAGGTCCAGATCGCCCAGAGACATCTTCTCTCCAAACAAATCAAGCAGCACGGTTTCGGCGAAGAAGATCTGCAATTGGCAGAGACTGCCCTCCGGGAAGTCATTCGGTCCTACACTCGCGAATCAGGAGTACGAAACCTGGAAAGAGAGTTGGCGACGATTATTCGTAAATCCGTGCGCCAAGTGGTAGAGGGACACTCCACTCCGATCCGGATCGGAAAACAAAACCTTCAGAAATATCTGGGTGTTCAGAAGTATCGCTACGGCGTAATAGAAGAAGAAAACCGGATCGGGGTAGTAACCGGCTTAGCTTGGACAGAGGTGGGGGGAGATCTTTTAAATATCGAGGTCTCAGCGGTTAAAGGCAAGGGACAGCTCCTCCTCACAGGTAAACTCGGTGAAGTAATGCGTGAATCCGCACAGGCCGCAGTTAGCTACATCCGTTCTCGCGCCAAAGAATTCGGGATTGCTGAGGACTTCAACGAAAAAACAGATCTGCATATCCATGTACCGGAGGGCGCCATTCCCAAAGACGGTCCTTCGGCTGGGATTACCATGGCAACGGCTGTAGTCTCCGCTCTGACTAACATCCCGGTCTACAGTGATGTCGCGATGACCGGAGAGATTACCCTTAGAGGGAGGGTCCTGCCGATCGGCGGGTTGAAAGAAAAGGCCTTGGCCGCCCATCGCGGCGGTATCAAGAAGGTTATTATCCCGCAGGAGAATAAGAAGGACCTGGAAGAGATCCCGGCCAATATTGCGCGTAAACTCCAGTTTATCCTGGTAGATGAGATGGACGATGTGCTCAAGGTGGCCTTAGCCCGGCAAGAATCCGCGGTAAGCGCTGGTTAGGGTGTAAAGTTTGGGTAAGCGCTGGTTAGGGTCAAAGCCTACAATGTTACCGTTTATGTCTGGAAAACAGTAGTAATGAATGGTTCATATCTTAATATCTATGCTAAAAATCGGCAAAGTGTGGGGATAATTAGTAAATAGGATGAAGGATGTTGTAAGCGGAGGGGGTCTCCCCCTTCTTTACATAGATTTATCTATTTTTTTCTTTTTGAACTGAGTAAATTAGGTAGCTAAGTTAAGTTGGTTGCTGAACCAATAAGTCTGCATTTTTACCCATCTTGTCTATAGTTACTGGAGTACCCATCGAATTATTGAGTTAACATTCAGCCAGTTTAGAGATGATCCTTTAAACATGTTTGAATTCTTAAGCGCGTTTAATTTTTGAGCGAGTTTATTATTCTGACAAATTTAGCACACCAACTAGTTAGCAATAGAAAAACTTATAATCTAGACCGTTTAGTTATCTAAATGGTGTAGTAAAGCAATCCTTATCTAATATCTGCCTTTAACAGGAGGTTAATTAATGCAGGAAAGAGTTTTCCGTATATTAGAGTTTGAGAAGGTTTGTCAACGTTTAACTGAATACGCCGGAAGTGAACTAGGGAAGAGCCTGGCTCGCACGGTTCGTCCTTCCGTTGACTTGGAGGAGGTTAAGCGCAGTCAGGCTGAAACTACGGAGGCTAAGGAGATTTTGACCGGGGGCGACCAGCCGCCGCTGGGTGGGATTTTTCAGATCAGTGAGGTGGTAAAAGCCGCCAGGGTTGGCAAGGTCTTGCCGGCTGAGGATTTTCCCATGATCGGATCCACACTGCGCGCCTGTAGACTTCTAGCCAAGTTCTTTGCCGCTAAAACCGAGCAGGGTGTCTTAAAAAATTTAGCCGGAGAACTTACTGTCTTTACCCAAGTGGAAAAGGAGATCGAGCAAGCCATCGGCCCGGAGGGAACGGTCAATGATGACGCCACCACAACCTTGCGTACATTGCGCGCCCGGATTAAGACCCTCCAGAACCGGATCAAGGATAAACTGGAGTCTACTACACGGTCAGGGGAAAACCAAAAATATCTTCAAGACGCGCTTGTTACCATTAGGAACAATCGTTATGTCATCCCCGTCAAGCAAGAATACAAGTCCCTTTTTCCCGGGATCGTGCACGACCAGTCGGCCAGCGGAGCCACGCTCTTTATTGAGCCCATGGCTGTGGTGGAGCTAAATAACCAACTGCGCAGGGCGGAAGCAGAGGCGGAGGAAGAGGTGTTTCGCATCCTATTGCGCCTCAGTGGGCTGGTGGGCGCCGTTGCCGCAGAGATTGAGGAGGATCTAACGATTCTGGCCCGCTTGGATCTGGCCTTTGCCAAAGGCCAATTTAGTCTGGGTTTACGCGGAACTGAACCGGTCATTAATAACCGGGGCTATATCCGTCTGATTGAGGCCAGACACCCACTGTTGGGGGACGAGGTTGTGCCCATTGATCTCGAACTCGGCGGGGATTTTCATACCCTGGTGGTAACCGGACCGAATACGGGCGGAAAAACCGTAGCCCTCAAGACCACCGGACTCTTTACCTTAATGGCTCTAGCCGGTCTGCATATTCCAGCCCGTTCCGGATCAGAGGTCTCTATTTTTCAAGGAGTATACGCGGATATTGGAGATGAACAGAGTATCGAACAGAGTCTCAGCACATTCTCTTCCCATCTGACCAATATTGTCTCAATCCTGGAAGAGGCTACGGATGAGCGGTGTCTGGTGCTTTTGGACGAATTGGGAGCGGGAACCGATCCCACGGAAGGAGCGGCCTTGGCCATTGCCATCCTGGAGTTCTTGCACAAAAAAGGGACCAGAACTGTAGCTACCACTCATTATAGTGACTTGAAGATCTTCGCTTATAATACACCTGGGGTGCAAAACGCTTCAGTCGAGTTTGATCCTAAGACCCTAAGACCCACTTATCGCCTGTTAATCGGGGTCCCCGGTCAGAGTAACGCCTTTGCCATCGCCGGTCGTTTGGGATTGGCGCCTGAGGTTATCGAGGAGGCCAAGGAGTTGATCTCCCCGGGAACCAGAAGAGTAGAGGAGATTATCGACGGAATTGTTACTGAGCGGCGAGTCCTAGAGGAGGAAAGAAAGGATGCCACCATCCTCCGAGTTCGTTTGCAAAAAGAAGAAGAAAAATACCGCGCGGAACTTTCACGTCTGAAGGAAGAACGCTCCCGTTTACTGGCAGAGGCCAGGGAAGAGGCGGGCGCAATCGTCCGGGAAACCAGACGGGAGATGGAGAATCTGTTACGTGATCTAAGAGAGGCCACCCCCGAGAAACAGACGAAGGTACTAAACGCTGCCCGCCGAAAAACTGAGAAACTCCTGGATGAATTCGTGGAAGACAGAACAGTCCCCACCGCGGCCTGGAAGGGTGAACTCTCTCCGGGAATGAACGTATTCCTAGCGCACCTGGGACAAAGCGGGGAGGTGCTGGAAGTCAATGCAGATTCTGTTCATGTGCAGGTAGGCGCCTTGCGGATCTGGGTTCCCAAAACCAAGGTTACTTCGGTCCAGACACTTTCGGAGCGCCAGAAAACGGAAGGCGTCAAACAGGGAAGGACCACCATGGGAAAGCTGGCCCAGAATAAAGCAGAAAGCATCTCAATGGAACTGGATTTACGGGGATTAACCGTGGACGACGCCTTGGCCGCCACTGATAAATACCTGGATGAAGCCATTCTGGTCGGTCTGCCCAGTGCGCGAATTATTCACGGGAAAGGGACCGGCGCTTTGCGCTCAGCGGTCTCCGAGTATGTGAAGAAGCATAAACACGTGAAAAAGGTCAGGTGGGGCGAGGCTGGAGAAGGAGGCATGGGTGTGACGGTGGTGGAGTTTTAGGCGCGGCTCATTTATTTATGGTATAAGCACGGTCAAATAGTATCGAATTACCGCATACTTTTATAACCTACAATTCGGCCGCGATATCGCGATATAATGATAGTCTAATCAAAGACAAGCACTATATATTGTGACGAATACATGTTAAAGGTAATTGGGTAATTATTCCATATATATTCATATATGAAGTATAAAGGGATTATTCTTTAATCAGCAGTAGATCAATAAATTTCTGGGCCGCTTGGGAAAGAGGGACGCCTTTTGGTGTGATGATTCCCAATTCTCTTGTGGGGAGCTTGGTTGTCAGCCGAAGAGGAAAGAGTTGCTGGTCACAAATGGCCTGCCGCGCGCTGTCCTTGAGGACATGGGCTACGCCAAGCCCGATTTTGGCCAATTCTACCAGGAAATCCACGCTTTCCAGTTCCATCTCAGGGATGATCTCTATGCCCTGGGCGCTTAGGAAAGCGTTGAGCAGACTTCGGGTGGAGCTTTTTTTATCCAACATCAACAGAGGCAGGCGGCTTAATTCTTCCAAGCTGATCGGTTTTTCCTCCAGGGAGGCGAATCTTTTTCCGGCCACAAAAATGTCTTCCACTGCATAAAGGTCGGTCAGATTGAATCGGTCTTCCCTACCGCTGACCGTGACGATCCCTAAATCAAGCAGCCCGTTGTGTAGGGCTTCCCGGATCTGGGGCGAGGTTCTATTGAAGAATTGGATTTTGATCCGGGGGTATTCAGCGTTAAATTTTTCCACCGGAGAGAGGAGGAAATATTTGCATACTGTATCACTGGCGCCGATCCGCACCTCTCCGGCGCTTAGGTTATTTACCTCTTCCAGCTTAGCCTCGGCGCTTTTAATCAGGTTATAGGCTTGTTTAATATGGGAAAACAGGATCTCTCCCTCTTTTGTCAAGTGGAGGGTTCTTTTTTTTCTGAGAAAGAGCCGGAGTCCGAGTTTGGTTTCAAGCTTTTTTATGCCCTGGCTGACCGCGGACTGTGTGATGAAGAGTTTGGCGGCGGCCTCGGAAAAGTTGCTTTCTTTGGCGGCGTGATAAAACATTTTATATAACTCAAAGTTGATATCCATAACTACTCCTTATATGTTACATTAGATTTATTAATTTTACTAATTATATTCTACCATATTATAATGGAGTTGCAAGCGGGAGGCGTTGGTCGTTACTAGTCGCGTCGTCGTTCGAGTTTTATTTTAGTCGGTATAAGCCACTGCGCGACGCGGGTGAGTTTTGAAGCATATAAGCTTGCGCGCATGTTGGCGCGCGCGGGTATAATTTATAGAAGAAGATCTGTTTCTTGCCGGAGATTATTAGGAGCTTATTACGTTCGAATTTTATTCTGTGACAGGAGGAGAAAAATAATGAAGAATAAGGTGTGGCGGATTTTTGCCGAGAAGAAGCAGGGCTTTGCTGTTGAGGCCCGGTTGCTTTTGCATGATCTACGAAAATTCCTGGGGATTGAAGGCTTGGAAGCGGTTAGGATCATTCACCGTTATGACATTGAGGGGATCTCCAAAGAAAAATATGACGAATCCCGGAAGATTATCTTTTCCGAACCTCCTGTTGATCAAGTCTATGATGAAGAGTTGCTGGTGGATCCGGAAGATCATGTGATCGCCCTGGAGTATTTGCCCGGCCAATATGACCAGCGGGCTGATTCCGCCGGGCAATGTGTGCAGATCTTGACGCAGAGCAGTCGTCCGGAGATTCGTGTTGCAAAGCTGATTGTCTTAAAAGGCAGGCTGAATTCGGAGGAGTATGAGAAGGCTAAAGCATATTGTCTAAACCCACTGGATTCCCGGGAGGCGTCTTTGGAGAAGCCTATTACTTTGACCAGAGAGATGGATTATCCCGATAATGTTCCGGTGATTGCGGGGTTTATTGATCATGATGAGCAGGAATTGGCGCGTTTACGTAAAGACCTGGGGTTGGCCATGTCCCAGGACGACCTGGTCTTTTGTCAGGCTTATTTTCGAGGCGAGGAAGAGCGAAATCCGACTTTAACCGAGATCAGGGTCTTGGATACCTATTGGTCCGACCACTGCCGACATACCACCTTTCTGACGGAGGTTGAAGAGGTAGAGATGGAAGACCGCCAGTATACAACAGGGATTAAAGACGCGTATAAAGAGTACATGAAAGCCCGTAAAGTTATTTACGGCTCAAAGGATAAAGGTGTTTGTTTAATGGATCTGGCTACTTTGGCCATGAAGGAGCTAAAAAAGAAGGGACTTTTAGCGGACCTGGATGAATCGGAGGAGATCAACGCCTGTAGTATTCGGGTGAATGTGAAGCGGACGAAGGAAAACAGAAAACCCGAAGAGTGGCTGGTGATGTTTAAAAATGAGACCCATAATCACCCTACGGAGATTGAACCCTTTGGCGGGGCTGCCACTTGTTTGGGCGGAGCGATCCGGGATCCTCTTTCCGGCCGGTCTTATGTTTATCAAGCCATGCGGGTGACCGGGAGCGGCGACCCCCGGACAAAGATCTCCGCTACCATGCAGGGGAAATTAACGCAAAGGAAGATTACAACCGGGGCGGCCCAGGGATTCAGCTCCTATGGCAATCAGATTGGACTGGCTACCGGGCAGGTGGCGGAGGTTTATGATCCTGATTTCGTCGCCAAAAGGATGGAGATCGGCGCGGTGGTGGGGGCGGCGCCTCGAAAGAATGTACTTCGGGAGCAGCCACAGCCCGAAGATGTCGTGATTTTACTGGGTGGGCGTACCGGTCGGGATGGCTGCGGTGGGGCTACCGGGTCATCCAAAGAGCACACAGCAGAGTCACTCAGCGCTTGCGGGGTAGAGGTACAAAAAGGAAATCCGCCCACGGAGCGAAAGATACAACGCCTTTTCAGAAAAACCGTGGTCAGTAGGATGGTAAAACGCTGCAATGACTTTGGAGCCGGGGGGGTCGCCGTAGCCATCGGCGAGCTGGCAGACGGGCTTGATATCAACCTGGATCTGGTCCCCAAAAAATATGAAGGGCTGGACGGAACGGAACTGGCCATCTCCGAATCCCAAGAGCGAATGGCGGTCGTGGTGGACAGGGAGAACCAAGACCGGTTTTTGCAGGCGGCCAGGGAGGAGAATCTCGAGGCCACAGTCGTGGCTAAAGTGACCTCCGCACAACCGGTTGGCAGCCGATTGCGTATGTACTGGCGGGGAGAGGCCATTGTAGATCTCAGCCGAGAGTTCTTAAACACGAACGGAGCGAAGCAGAGCGCCAAGGTAACCGTTACCGCCCCGGAAGCGGAGAAAAATTATTTTCGGCAAACACCGGAGAGCCGGATCACTACAGGAGATCAAATGCGGGAGGCTTGGCTCTCCACGCTCAGTGACTTGAACGTCTGTAGTCAGAAAGGCTTGGTTGAACGGTTCGACAGTACCATCGGAGCTGGGACGGTCCTGCTGCCCTTTGGCGGAAAGTATCAAATGACCCCGGTGGACGGGATGGTGGCTAAAATCCCGGTATTAGAAGGGGATACCACCACCGGCACGGTGATGACCTATGGTTATGATCCTTTAATCGGAAAATGGAGTCCTTTTCATGGTGCGGTCTATGCGATTATTCACGCCCTGGCCAAGGTTGTGGCCTTGGGTGGAGATTATAGAAAGGTTCGTCTCACCCTGCAGGAATACTTTGAAAAGCTCGGCGCCGACCGTCGGGCCTGGGGGAAACCTTTCAGCGCTTTATTAGGGGCTTATTGGGCTCAAACCAGGTTGGGCATTCCCGCCATTGGTGGAAAGGATAGCATGTCCGGAACCTTTCAGGACTTGAATGTTCCGCCGACCCTCGTCGCCTTTGCTCTGGGAATTGTGGATGTTTTCAAAGTAGTTTCTCCTGAGTTTAAGCAAGCCGGTAGCAGTGTGGTCCTCATTCCGTTGAACCGTGACAGCGAAGAAAACCCTTGCTTTGACCAGGTAAAGAAGAATTTTACTGCCATTCATGAACTTGTTTCCAAGGGGTGTGTGTTGTCCGCTTCGGCTGTGGGTAAGGGCGGTGTGGCCGCCGCCGTGACTAAGATGTCCTTAGGCAATATGATCGGCCTTGAACTACAGAATGTCGTAAGTTTCCAGGCGCAAGTAAACTCAGGCTTTGATCTTTTCCGTCCGGATTACGGTTCAATTATTCTGGAGTTACCGCCAGAGCAATCTCTTGGGGAAATACTGAAGGGAGTCGACTTTATAACACTTGGACAAACCATTACCGATCCGGTAATTCGCATCGGTCCATACCCGGAATGGGAGGTTTTTTTAGCCGAGGCCCTGGAAAGCTGGGAGGCCCCTTTGGAGCGGGTCTTTCCTACTAAAACTCGGCCTAATAATGAGGGAAGGCCACTGGACTATTCACGGGTACGGCCGGATGGAGCGGATTTCTATTTTGGGGTAAAGAGTCGAGTCTTTTCTTACTCAGGTGGGAAACCTACCGTCTTTATACCGGTCTTTCCTGGAACTAACTGTGAATATGACACAGCCCGCGCTTTTCAGGGGGCAGGGGCCCACGTGGAGACTTTGGTCTTTCGTAACCTTACTCCGGAAGAGCTTGAGGAGTCGATTCAGGCCATGACCGGCATAATTAAGCGGTCCCAGATGATTATGATTCCCGGTGGATTCAGCGCCGGTGACGAACCGGACGGTTCAGGCAAGTTTATTGCCACTGTCTTTCGTAATCCTTATGTGAAAGAGGCGGTCATGGATTTACTGAAGAAAAGAGACGGATTGATGCTAGGGATCTGTAACGGTTTCCAAGCCTTAATCAAGCTTGGCCTTGTTCCGTACGGTGAGATCAGGGAGATCGATGAAGACTCACCCACCCTGACATTTAATACCATTGGGCGGCACGTCTCCTGCATGGTCCGGACCAAAGTGGTCTCCACCCTCTCTCCGTGGCTTAGTAAAATAGAGGTGGGCGAGGTCCATACTATAGTCGTCTCTCACGGCGAAGGCCGGTTTGTCGCAGGTAAGGAAATCATCCGGCAGTTGGCAAGAAGGGGACAAATCGCCACGCAATATGTTGACCTTGAGGGAAAACCATCCTACGATATAAGATATAATCCTAATGGTTCGGTGGCGGCTGTTGAAGGCCTTACCAGTCCGGACGGGAGGATTTTTGGGAAGATGGGACACTCGGAACGGATTGGCACAAATCTCTATCGGAATATCCCGGGAGAAAAAGACCAAAAGATTTTTACCGCGGGAGTGGAGTATTTTAAGTAAACGCCGGTTTGGAAACGGGAAATGTCTAGACTAACAGTAAAAAAACATAGGCGAGAGCCTGTGTTTTTTAAAAGTACAAAGTGTTAACACCAAAAGTGCCATCCGTATCAGGTAGTGGAATTTTTTAACAGCAATCAAGAGAGTTCTGATCATCATAAGTTTTTTTCGGATGATCTGAAAAGAATCTTATCAAGCTTTACCTAACTAGAACATCTCCTCTAGTTTTACGTCTAAGACCAACCAAGACTCTAGTCCCTATTTTCAAAAGATGACGGAAGTAAACCGGCTCATGTTCGAGAAGTTTGCCGCTACCATTGACGAGGGAAAAAAAGACGGGAGTATTTCGGAGCTCTACCCCCAAATGGGAGTTTATGCCGGTGTATTTACCTACCTAATCTCTACGACCTTTCGCTCTAACTAGGAGGGCTTTTAAGTTTACCCCTTGTCTCCAAAGCAAAGATCCGGATATAATGGAAAACAGAGGAAAAGTTTGGATGGGGGGATTTTTTTGGTACAGGAAAAGGATTTGGCACAGGTAGTGCGCGAGATCGTGAATACCACACCTGTTGTGGATATGCATACACACCTTTTTGATCCGGCCTTACAGAGTTTGATGTTACGCGGTCTTGATCAACTCTTAATCTATCACTATCTAATCGCTGAGGCTTTGCGGTGGACCCCCGCGCAAAGTACGGGTTTTTGGTCCATGTCCCCTGAGGAACAGGCCTCTTTAATCTGGAAGACCTTGTTTTTAGAGCACTCGCCGGTCAGCGAGTCCTGTCGTGGCGTGCTCACGACTTTACAACGCTTTGGTCTGGATCTTTCTACACGTGATCTTGAATCCTACAGACGTTTTTTTGCTGGTTTAACCCCAGAGGAACATGTGGATTTTGTACTGGAGAAAGCGGGGATTAGTTCGGTAGTGATGACCAACGATCCTTTTGATCCGGTTGAACGAAACTATTGGCAAGCAGGATTCACTCGAGATCAGCGGTTTAAGGCCGCGCTCAGGGTAGATCCCCTCCTCAACGATTGGCCGCAGGCAGCGGAGTGTTTACGCAGGCAGGGCTATAAAGCGCAAGAGGATTTTTCCGGAGAAACCTTTGGGGAGATCCATCGGTTCCTAATAGATTGGGTTGACCGAATCGATCCCCTCTATTTGGCTGTTTCTTTGGGGCCGGATTTTATTTTTCCGGATCATTCTCCGGCCGGGCGCATAATAAACCGGTCAATCCTGCCGGTTTGCCGCGAAATAAACAGGCCGCTCGCCTTGATGATTGGGGTAAAAAGACAGGTCAATCCCATGCTTCGCGTGGCCGGGGATAGTGTGGGCAAGGCAAAGCTCAATTCCCTTGAATACTTGGCTGTTAACAATCCGCAGAATAAATTCCTGGTTACCCTGCTTTCCAGAGAAAACCAACATGAGCTGTCGGTTATAGCACGAAAATTCAGTAATGTAATGATTTTCGGGTGTTGGTGGTTTTTAAATAATCCAAGCCTAATTCAGGAAATTACTGCAATGCGCTTGGAGCTTTTGGGCTTGAGTTTTGTTCCGCAGCATTCTGACGCTCGAGTGCTAGACCAATTAATCTATAAATGGACACACAGCAGAGAGCTAATTGTCGGGGTTTTAACGGAGAAATACCGAGATTTGCTGGCCGCCGGTTGGAGACTGCGGGAAGATGAGATCAAACGGGATGTAAAGCGTTTGTTCTCCGATAATTTTCTGGAATTTGTCCAGAAGTGAAATTGGTGAGAAACGGTCATTAGTGCATAGTTAATTCATGTTTGAAGTTAAAAGCAACCGCTAAAGCGCGGTTGCTAATTTTTATAAAATGCGAAGACTCGCGTGTGTGATTAAATAGGTGAAAAACGGGTATATATATGACGGGATGAATCAACCTGTATTTAGGTCTAGGACAGGGAGGAGTGGCATGAAGTCCAATACGTGGATTGCGAAAAAATTATTCCACGCCTATTTACTGGGGCACTGTTGCCCCTTGTGTCAGGAAGTCTTTTATCAGCATCGACCCGGGGAAGAAAGCGGTCCACCTTTACAGGATGTTGCCTGTGAACACTGTGGGGTTTTATTCCGGGAAAGGCTGGGCCAGGCCAGGGAGTTTACCGATCTGACCATCGGTTCAACGCTGGGAGGCGTCGTTTATACCGGTCATTTGATTAACTAGAGCTGTCACAGGGAGTCTATCCTCTGAGTAGGCATAGGCAATTCAGGTGAAGAAAATATTTCCTTAAAAGCAGGAAAATACGGGAAAATATCTAATCAAGGATCCAGGATATAAAAATAGCAGAATGCATGCGTGCATACGCACGCATGGACAATTTGTGATCGGGGGTAATTATCATGAATACTAATTTTCAATATGAACAGGAGCCAACGAAAGAACACAGGTTTTATGAGATTCTAGCTAAAACCCGTTCAATTGTTATTTCCGGTGAGATCAATCAAAAGCTGGCGGAGAGCGTCTTGCACCAATTACTTTATCTACAGGAACTTTCGACCGATCCCATCAAGGTTTTTATCAATACCCAAGGGGGGCATGTGGAATCAGGCGACACCATTTATGACGCTTTTCGGTTTGTGAAACCGGAAATAATCGTGATCGGCAGCGGTTGGGTGGCCAGCGCCGGAATTACTATTTATTTAGGGGCGAAGAAAGAAAACCGCTACTCCCTGCCTAATACCAGATATTTGATACATCAGCCTTCCGGTGGTGTGCGCGGTCAAGCCACAGACATTGAGATCGAAGCCACAGAACTTGTGAAGATGAGAAAGAGAATTAACCATTTAATAAGCAAGGAAACTGGCCAACCTTTAGAGAAGGTGGAACAAGATACGGAAAGGAATTTCTGGATGAACGCGGAAGAGGCCAAGGCATATGGCATTGTGAACCGGATCATCTCCAGCATGGATGAGTTTAGTCTCTAGTCGGGATTTTAAAGCAAGAAGGGCGTAAAATAAAGGGCGGGTTTTTGTTGGGATGAATTTCCATAATAAACAGGACACTCAGAGCAATAATATGTATTTATAAGGAAACCTCTAATTATTAACTAATCATGGAGGGGATTCGGTGGAAATTTGTGACCAATGTGGATCATTCGGCGAAATACAATCGTTATGCGCCGGTTGTGGGAAGATTATCTGCAGCGCTTGCGCAGGCGGGTGCGATCTGTGTAATAATTGCCGAAAGGATATTGTAGAGGAGGAAGGCGCCTGCGCCCATGAGGATTTGGATTAAGCTAAGCACAGGAGTTGAGGTAAAGCTTGGTGTTGAATTTGGGTTTTGGTTAAGTAATGCTTACGTTATCCGGCCTAGGTTGCCGTGGCAACCTAGGTCGGTATTACATATCAATTCTTTGAACAAGAAAAACTGTAACAAAAAATTCATAGGGTGTCGTCTAATATAATACTTATTTTATTACGATTAACATAAATCGGTCTAAACAGGTATTATATTAAAACAGTGTTTTTAAAATTATTTTAGTTTTCTAAGAAATGATTGGGGTATAATATATTTATGGAATGGAGGGTGATACAGTGAGTGTTAAGATTATTACGGACAGCGCCAGTGATCTGCCGGTAGAGTTAATAGCCACGTATGATATTGAGGTAGTTCCGCTCCTTGTATACCTGGGGGAAAAGGAATATGTGGATGGAGAGACCATTAAACCTAAAGAATTGTATGCCAACATGAGAGCGAAGCAAGTATATAAGACGGCACAGGCGCCAATCGCCAAATTCGTTGAGGTCTTTAAAAAGTATGCCGCAGAAAAAAGGGACTGTATTTATGTGGGGTTTTCCAGTGGTTTGTCGGGTACTTTCACCTCGGCTACCTTGGCAAAGGAAGAGGTTTTAAGAGAATACCCTGATTTTACAGTCGATTTGTATGATACCAAATGCGCCTCCATGGGTTTTGGGCTGGTGGTCTTGAAAGCCGCACAATTGGCCAAAGCCGGAAAAGGCCAAGGGGAGATCGGGGAGGCGGTTAAGTTTTATACCGGCCACATGGAACATATTTTTACCGTAGATAATCTGGAATACTTGTTCCGTGGGGGACGGGTAAGTCGAACAGCGGCGGTTGTTGGCGAGCTCTTGAATGTAAAACCTATATTAAACGTGGAAGACGGAAAATTGGCGCCTCTGGAAAAGGTTAGAGGAAGCAAGAAACTTTTTCCCAGGATGGTTCAGATCATTAAAGAACGCGGACTGAGTCTTGCAGAGCAGACCATCGGGATCAGCCACGGTGACGATCTGGCGGCCGTCGAGGAATTAAAAGAAATTATCCGGAAAGAGCTGGGTTGTGAAAAATTCATTGTTTCTATGGTCGGATGCACCATCGGTTCGCATTCCGGTCCCGGAACCTTAGCCGTTTTTTTCTTGAATGACAAGGATCCCTATAAAAAAGAGACTGATATTTAGCTGAATTATTTAGGCATTAATCTGATTGAGGGGATAAGAAAAGCGTAAAACCGTACAGGCAAACCAGTATGTTGTACGGTTTTTCTAATCGGAATATGCTGTTCTCGGAGACTTTGTTACTTACTGTCAAATCAAGGCTTTAACCGCCTGCAGCCAGTGTCTGCTAATCAAGGCCTGCCCTGCAGGGGTGGGATGGACTCCGTCCGCCGCCCAGAAGGTACAGGGTTGCCTGGTAGCGGCGGCGGCAAATAACCCGTCCAATGGAAGATAGGCGGTATTGAATTCCCGGGCCAATTTCCTGACAGCCTCGATCTTGGGGTTCAGGTCCGCTCGCCACTCTTTTTTTTGCTCTGCGGTGACTGGGAGTAAAAAGGGTTCGCCTAAAATAATTGAACAGTCCAGTTTCCCCCGGGCTTCGGTTAGCAAATAACGATAGTTCTGTTCAAAATCTTCTGCGGTCGTGGGTTCATTTTGATCGAATTTCCTCCAGGTGTCATTTATGCCGATGAGGATGGATAAGACGGCCGGTTTCAGATCAAGGCAGTCTTTTTGCCAGCGGGAGACCAGATCAATGCTGCGGTTTCCGCTGATTCCTCTGTTTAAGAAGGTGACGTTCAGTTCTGGATAGAGCGCATTGAACCAAGCCGCGGTCATCATGGGATAGCCCTGTCCCAAGTCATTATAGTCCTCATAATTACGTCCCCAATCGGTGATACTGTCTCCCTGAAATAAAACAAGGTAGTTTTTTTTAACCAGCATTTTTCTCCTCCTTTTTTACTCCACAGTTTATTAGACGGTTATGATTATGATTACGATTACGATTATGAGAATAGATAGGTACATAATAAACCGGCATTGTTTGTATACTGAGTGTTATCGTTATTGTGTAACCATTAATAATATCGGCAGTATTGGAGTTTTCAGTAATATATTGTAGTGTTCTGTCTTGATGACCCGGAGTCAAATCACTGGAGTATATTTCCTGTAGTTCTAAAAAGCATCTTCCGTGAGTAAAGATTCAAAGGGCGCCAGCGCCCTGGGTAGAATCCCGTGGAGATAGGCGATAAGCACACCGTAATTGACAATGGGTAAACCCTTTCCCGAAGCTCGAGAGATGCGATAGAGCATTTCTTTGCGGTTGAGCATACATCCGGCACAGTGAATGATTAGTTTATAGTTTTTTAAGTCCGGAGGGAAATCAAACCCGCTGCACCAGTGCAGTTCGAGCTTACCCCCGACTTTCTGCTGTAACCAGCGGGGAATTTTTACGGTTCCGATGTCATCCGCCTGCCGGTGATGGGTACAGGCCTCGGCGATCAGGACTCGGTCTCCCGGTTTCAAGGACGCTATGGCCCGTGTTCCTTCCACCAATTTTTTGAGATCTCCTTTAAAACGGGCAAAGATAATAGAGAATGAAGTTAATGGAATTTCCGGGGGGGTCAAGGCGGAGACCGTTTCGAAAGCCTGGGAGTCTGTAATGACGAGGGTAGGTTTGTGTTTCAGACTCTCTAAAGTGTGCGGGAGTTCCTTTTCCCTGGTGACCACGGCTAGAGATCCATGGTCTAGGAGGTCCCGGATTACCTGTTGCTGGGGAAGGATTAACCGGCCTTTGGGAGCAGCGCTGTCAATGGGAACTACTAGTACAACCAGATCCCCGGCATTAACTAAATCGGAGACTAAGGGTTGTTCTTTCCCGCGGGAGGGAGCTTTGCGAATGATCGTAATTTTTAGGTCATCAATCCCCTTTCCGGTTTGGGCGGAGACTTCAACCAAAGAAAGTCCTAAATCTCTACTGTAGGTTTTTTTTTGGTTGCTGTTGTAATCAGCGGTGTCAGTTTTGTTGATTACCCCAATGACCGGAAGTCCTTTTTCTTTGATTTGTTCTAACATTTTTTTCTCCCAATCCCCAACGCCCAGTTGGGCATCGATTACCAGGAGAGCCAGGTCGGTACGGTTTAGTATGTCATAAGAGCGTTTTACCCTCATCTCACCCAAGGGACCGTGGTCGTCGATTCCAGCGGTGTCAATAAAGACAACCGGGCCGAGGGGTTGCAGTTCCATAGTTTTCATCACCGGATCGGTAGTGGTTCCGGCCACTTCGGAAACAAGGGAGACCTCTTGGCTGGTTAAGGCATTAACTAGGCTGGATTTACCGACATTACGCCGACCAAAAACAGCAATTTGAAGTCGCGATGAGGATGGAGTATCGTTCAATCCGGACATTGGCTTTCCTCCTGTACTATAGATGTTTTCTAGATCAGCTCAAGATCAAGACGCCTTCCATAGGCGTAATGACCGGCTAGAGGTTTTGGTTCAAGTAAAAATCCTTATCATGGTGTTGGTAATGCTTCCTGTTAGTCAGCAGCCTTTTTTGTCTGCTGGACTTTTTTATTCCAGAGTAGGCTGTGGCCTGGTCCTTTTCCCACAGGTCTTCCCAGTTCCTTTAGAAGTCTCAGGATTGATTGGTAATTCTCCGCAACTTCACCGTCGGCGCCTTTACCCGGATAGAGACGATATTCTTGTCTGTAACGCGAAGGGGTGAGGTTGGGCATGATTACGTTCGCCCCTGCCTCTAGTCCCAGACGGCGCCCTTGCGGGTACAAGGTTTCTAGAGCAGTGGTGGCCGGTAAATGAGCATCGACAATCGCCAGCCGGACCTGGGCCAAAACCGAGAGCGAATTCTCCATAGAGGGGGCCTGATGCTTT
>Ga0079223_10000980_pt1 | contig 16160 bp, 12 predicted proteins | sample Stecom2011_FD_75072 | JGI IMG/M metagenome (GOLD analysis project Ga0079223, IMG submission 75072) | Agricultural soil microbial communities from Utah to study Nitrogen management - Steer compost 2011 | ecosystem: Environmental > Terrestrial > Soil > Agricultural land | place: USA: Utah... | reverse complement strand
GCGTGCTCGTCACGGGCACGGGCAGCGACGGTGCGCCGCGCGCGACGTACCTGTATCACGTCGTCGACAACGCGTGGTCGATGGCCGAGTACGGCGCGCAGTGCGTCGTGTGGCAGACGGTCGTCAACCTTGTCGTCGCGCTCGAGCTGCTCGCCACGGGCGTCTGGACCGGTGCCGGGGTCCTCGGGCCCGAGGCCTTCGACGCCGCGCCCTTCCTCGAGCTCCTCGCGGGCGAGTACGGCTCGCCGTGGGGGATCCAGGAGCGTTAGGACGCGAGCGGGCCCGACTCGGGCAAGGACGGGTCGAGGTCGAACACCGGCGCGCGCACGAGGGTGAGGGTCGCGAAGCCCTCGTCGAGGAGCACCGCGTCCGACCCCGCGTCACCGAGCGACTCGACGTCGGAGTATGTCAGCCGCAGGTGCCCCTCGTGCTCGTGCACGACCCCCTGCACGACGTCGACGGCGGCGAGTGGCGCCTGCCGCAGGCCACGCACCTCGTCCGCAGGGACGTCGGGCACGTTGAGGTTGAGCACCCGGTCGCGCAGCCCCGAGGCGAGGAGCCAGTCGAGCGCAGCCTCGACGTAGGGGCGCGGGGTGTCCCAGTGCTGCGGCTCGGGGCTCGCGAGCGAGACCGCGATCCCGGGGATGCCATGGGTGGTCCCCGTGAGCGGGGCCCCGACGGTCCCCGAGTGGAGCACCGCGTGGCCCGTGTTCTGCCCCCGGTTGATCCCCGAGAGTACGAGGTCGGGCTTGTCGCCGAAACCGCCGTACGCGGCCGCGAAGGTGATCAGGCCCGGCGCGGCGCGCACCCCGTACGACGCGAGCTCGCCCGAGAGCCCGGGCGGCCTGCGCTCGGTCACGAGCAGGCGGCCGTCCTCCTCGGCGCCCGTGATCGACGCGCTCGCGCCCGAGGACTCGCGCGCGGGTGCCGCGACGACCACCTCGAAGCCGCGCGCGAGCGCGAGCTCGGCGAGCACCGTGAGCCCGGGGGAGTCGATCCCGTCGTCGTTCGTGACCAGGACCTTCATGAATGACCTCCAACCAGATGTGCCGTGACGTGCGCGGCGAACCGCTCGATCTGCTCCTTGCGGCCCGTGCCCAGGCCGCGACGTGTGACGTTGAGCGCCCCTGCGGCCGAGCCGAGCCGCACGGCGTCGACGAGGTCCATGCCGCGCGCGAGGCCGACCGCGACGCCTGCGGTCATCGAGTCGCCCGCCCCGCGGTGGTTGAGCGGGGTCACGGGTGGGGTGCGGATCTCGTGGACGTCGCCCGTGCGCACACCGTGACCTTCGACCCGAGCGCTCGAGCCATGCTCGCGACCCACAGGCCCTGGCCCGCGAGGTGCACGTGGACCTGAGGGTCGTGCGAGCCGGGGACCGTCTCGGCACTCACGTGCAGGAGCGGGTTCGGCGCGAGCACGCACACGGCCTCGGCCGGCATCGCGTCCTCCCAGGTCGACGGCTCCTGCCCTCGATTCTGGGTGCTCGACGCCCGCGGCGCGCGGCGAGGCCCTCAGGAGGTCAGGAAGCCCGCGGCCTGGGTGAAGGCCTCGGTGTGCGCGTCGACGTCGGCCTCGCTCGTCGCGGGGCTCATGAGTGCCATGTTGTGGAACGGGGTCAGGAGCACCCCGTGGGTCACGGCCTGCAGGTGCAGGTACTGCTGGAGCTCGAAGTCGTCCGCGGCCGCGGCCTGCGCGCCGTCGCGTGGTGGCGCAGGGCTGAACGCGTACTCCGCGCGCGCCCCGAGCTGCGTGACGTGCCACGGCAGGTGCGCGGAGTCGATCACGTCCTGGACGCCCGCGGTCCAGCGGGCCGCGAGCGCCGTCATCGGCCCGAAGGCCTCCTCGACGAGGACCTCCTCGAGCGTCGCGCGCGCCGCGGCGAGCGACAGCGCGTTGCCTGCGAGCGTCCCGCCGATCCCGCCGACGTCGACCTGCTCGAGCTCGACCTCGACGGTCGCGGCGCACGTGAACGCCTCGGTCATGCCGAACGCCCCGATCGGGATCCCTCCGCCGATCGCCTTCCCCACGACGACGGCGTCCGGGTCGAGGTCCCACGCGCCCACGGCCCCGCCGGGTCCGGCGCACAGGGTGTGCGTCTCGTCGAGCACGAGCCACGTGCCGTGCGCGCGCGTGAGCTCGCGCAGGGCGTCGTGGAAGCCGGGCTCGGGCAGCACGATCCCGATGTTCGTCATCGCGGGCTCGGCGAGGACGGCCGCGACGTCGCGGCGCGCGAGGGCCGCGGCGAGGGCTGCGACGTCGTTGAACGGGACGACGACGGTCGTGGCCGCAGGGTCGACGGGCGGGCCGATGTTGCCGCGCCGCGCGACGACCCTCGAGGTCCCGTCCCGACCTTGCTCGAGCGTCGCGAAGGCCTCGTCGACCGTCCCGTGGTAGCACCAGTCGAAGACGAGCACCTTGTCGCGACCCGTCGCGGCGCGCGCGTAGCGCAGCACGTGGCGGTTCGCGTCGGTCGCGGTGAGCGTGAGCTGCCAGCGGCGCACAGCACCGCGAGCCCCGCCGAATCGTCTCGTGAGCTCGGCCGCGACGACGGCCGCGTCGGCGGTCGGGAGCATCGCGGTGATCCCGCGCGCGACCTGCTCGCGCACCGCGCGCACGACCGGGGCGGGGGAGTGGCCGCACATCGCCCCCGTGTCCCCGAGGCACAGGTCGACGTGCTCGATCCCGTCGCGCACACGAAGTGAGCCCCGTGCGCCTCGGCGACGTGGAGCGAGAACGGCCCAGGCCACTTGACCATCCAGCTCATCGGGACCCCGCCGGGCATGTGCTCGCGCCTCGCGGCGGCGAGCTCGGCGCAGCGGGGGTGGGCCGCCACGTACGTCGCGTTCTCGACCGCGATCCCCTCGGCGACCCGCGCGCGCATCACGGCGCCGCCAGGACGACCTCGGCGAACACGTCCATCGCGTCGTCGAGCAGGGCGTCGTCGATCACGAGCGGGGGCAGGAACCGCACGACGTTGCCGTAGGTCCCGCACGTGAGCACGAGCACGCCGCGCTCGAGGCACCCGCGGGCGATGCGTGCCGTCTCGACGGCATCGGGTTCGAGCGACCCGGGACGGGTGATCTCGACCGCGAGCATCGCACCGCGCCCGCGCACCTCAGCGAGCTGGGGCGCCTCGCTCCGGAGGGGCTCGAGGCGACCGCGCAGCCGACTCTCGATCGCACGGGCCCGCGCGGCCAGGTCGTCGCGCTCGTAGAGCTCGATCGCGGCGAGCGCGGCGGCGCACGCGACGGGGTTGCCGCCGTACGTCCCGCCGAGGCCCCCCGGGTGGACGGTGTCCATGAGCTCGGCGCGGCCTGTCACGGCCGCGAGCGGGAGACCTCCCGCGATGCCCTTCGCGGTCGTCACGAGGTCAGGGACGACCCCCTCGTGCTCGCACGCGAACATCGCGCCCGTGCGGGCGAAGCCGGTCTGGATCTCGTCGGCGACGAGCACGACGCCGTTGTGCCTCGCCCACGCCGCGAGCGTCGCGAGGAAACCCGGTGCGGGGACGATGAAGCCGCCCTCGCCGAGGATCGGCTCGAGCACGAGCGCCGCGACGGCGTCCGCGCCGACCTGCTTGTCGATCATGCTGATCGCACGGCGGGCCGCCTCGTCGCCCGCGAGACCGCCGTCGCGCAGCGGGTAGCTCGCGGGCGCGCGGTAGATCTCGCTCGCGAAGGGGCCGAAACCCGCCTTGTACGGCATGGCCTTCGCGGTCATCGCCATCGTGAGGTTCGTGCGCCCGTGGTAGGCGTGGTCGAGGACGACGACGGCGTCGCGGCCCGTGGCCCGGCGCGCGATCTTGACGGCGTTCTCGACGGCTTCCGCGCCCGAGCTGAGCAGCACCGACCGCTTCTCGTGACTGCCCGGGGTGAGTCGGGCGAGCGCCTCGCACACCGCGACGTAGGACTCGTACGGGCCGACCATGAAGCACGTGTGCGTGAAGTCGGCCGCCTGCGCGGCGACCGCGGCGGCGACCTCGGGCGCGGCGTTGCCGACCGAGGTGACCGCGATCCCCGAGCCCATGTCGACGAGGCGGTTGCCGTCGACGTCCTCGACGATCCCGCCGCGAGCCCGTGCGACGTAGACGGGCAGCATGCTCGCGACGCCCGCCGCGACCGCGGTCGAGCGCCGTGCGGCGATCTCGAGCGAGCGTGGTCCGGGCAGGGGAGTCACCAGGCTGCGGGTCTGGACGAGCCCGGCGCCGTTGCCGGGTGCGGATCCTGAGGTCATGCTCGGCAGATTACGCCGAGATCGACTGTTCAGGTAGAGCAATGGTGCGGATTTCGTGGCGTACGGGGCGAAGGGCTGGCCTGGTGCGAGGTGCGCCCTCGCTCGGGGGATGATGGAGCCCGCACCTGGGAGGAGACCCATGCTGTTCGTCGTCGGCGTCGCCGTCTTCGTGCTCGGCCTGCTCGTGTCGATCGCGCTGCACGAGATCGGTCACCTCGTGCCCGCGAAGCGCTTCGGGGTGCGGGTGAGCCAGTACATGGTCGGCTTCGGCCCGACGCTGTGGTCCCGCACGAAGGGTGAGACCGAGTACGGGCTCAAGGCGATCCCGCTCGGCGGCTACGTGCGGCTCGTCGGCATGTACCCGCCCGCCGAGGCGGTCGGTGCGACACCGCGACCCAGACGGATCGCCGAGAAGATCCAGTCCGCGCGCGAGGCGTCCGCGGCCGAGATCCGCCCGGGCGAGGACCACCGGGCGTTCTACCGGCTCTCGGCGCCCAAGAAGCTCGTCGTGATGCTCGGCGGGCCCGTGATGAACCTCGTGCTCGCGCTCGTGCTCGTCGTGCTCGCCTTCTCGGCGATCGGCGTCGCAGGGCCGACGACGACGGTCGGCGCGCTCTCGCAGTGCGTCTCGGTCTCGATCGACGCCGAGTGCGGGCCCGACGACGAGGTCGCCCCCGCGCGCGCCGCGGGGCTCGCCGAGGGGGACCGCATCGTCGCGTTCGACGGGCAAGAGATCACCCGCTGGGACGAGCTCGCCGAGGCGATCCGCGCCTCGGCGGGGCGCGAGGTCGCCGTCGTCGTCGAGCGGGACGGGGCCGTGCTCGAGCTTGCGCTGCGCACCGCGCTCGTCGACCGCGAGGTCGCGGGCGCCGACGGCGAGCCCGTGACGCAGCGGGTCGGCTTCCTCGGCGTGACGCCCACGAGCGCGCTCCAGCGCGTCCCGCTCGGCACCTCGCTCGCGATGTTCGGCGACCTGACCTGGCAGACCACGAAGATCATCTTCACCCTGCCCGCGAGGCTCGCCGAGGTCGCCCAGGTGACCTTCGGGGGCGGCGAGCGCAGCGAGTCCTCGGTCATCGGGATCGTCGGCGTCGGGCGCATCGCGGGGGAGACCGCCGCGGTCGAGAGCGAGGGTGTCGGGCTCGCCCAGCGCGCGGTCGTCATGCTGAGCCTGATCGCCTCGCTCAACCTTGCGCTCTTCGCGTTCAACCTCATCCCGCTCGTCCCGCTCGACGGCGGGCACGTCGTCGGCGCGCTGTGGGAGGGCGCGCGTCGTCAGCTCGCCCGGCTGCGCGGTGCCGCCCCGCCCGGACCTGCCGACACGGCGCGCATGACACCCCTCGCGTACGGGGTGTTCCTCGTGCTCGCGGCGATGGGGATCCTACTGATCTACGCCGACCTCGTGCGGCCCGTGAGCCTCACCGGATGATCCCGGGGGATAATGCCACCGTGAGCGCGCCCATCAACCTCGGAATGCCCGAGCTCCCCGACCCCGTCCTCGCCCCCCGCCGCAAGACCCGCAAGATCAAGGTCGGCAAGGTCGAGGTCGGCGGCGACGCACCGATCTCGGTCCAGTCGATGACCACGACGCAGACGACCGACATCAACGCGACCCTCCAGCAGATCGCCGAGCTGACGGCGGCCGGTTGCGACATCGTGCGGGTCGCGGTCCCGAGCCAGGACGACGCCGACGCGCTCCCCGCGATCGCGAAGAAGTCGCAGATCCCGGTGATCGCGGACATCCACTTCCAGCCGCGCTACGTCTTCGCGGCGATCGACGCAGGCTGCGCCGCGGTGCGCGTCAACCCCGGCAACATCCGCAAGTTCGACGACCGCGTCGGCGAGATCGCGAAGGCCGCCGCGGACGCGGGCGTGTCGATCCGCATCGGCGTCAACGCGGGCTCGCTCGACCCGCGCCTCCTGGCGAAGTACGGCAAGGCGACGCCCGAGGCGCTCGTCGAGTCGGCCGTGTGGGAGGCCTCGCTGTTCGAGGAGCACGACTTCCACGACTTCAAGATCTCGGTCAAGCACAACGACCCCGTCGTCATGGTGCGTGCCTACGAGATGCTCGCCGAGCGGGGGGACTGGCCCCTGCACCTCGGGGTCACCGAGGCTGGCCCGGCGTTCCAGGGCACGATCAAGTCCGCGACGGCCTTCGGGGCGTTGCTGAGCAAGGGGATCGGGGACACGATCCGGGTCTCGCTCTCGGCCCCTCCGGTCGAGGAGGTCAAGGTCGGGGACCAGATCCTCCAGTCGCTCAACCTGCGCCCGCGCAAGCTCGAGATCGTCTCGTGCCCCTCGTGCGGACGGGCCCAGGTCGACGTGTACTCGCTCGCCGAGCGCGTCACGGCCGGGCTCGAGGGCCTCGAGGTCCCGCTGCGCGTCGCGGTCATGGGCTGCGTCGTCAACGGCCCCGGTGAGGCGCGCGAGGCGGACCTCGGTGTCGCCTCGGGCAACGGCAAGGGCCAGATCTTCGTCAAGGGCGAGGTCATCAAGACGGTCCCCGAGGCGCAGATCGTCGAAGTGCTCCTCGAGGAGGCGATGCGCATCGCCTCCGAGATGGAGGCCGGCGAGGGTGCCGCGCCGGTCGTCACGGTGTCCTAGCCGGCGTCCCTGCCCGTCTCGACGAACTGGGACGGAACGGACCCTCCGATCCCCCGGCAGGGCACGGTCAGGTGGGGCAGAATCCAAGCATGGGACGCTGGCGTGCCCCGCTCCTCAGCGGGCGGTCGACCGGAGGTCGCGCGCTGACCGATGCGGACGTGCCCGCGGCGCTGCGGGTGTGCGCCCAGGTGCCCGTCGACTCGGTGCTCGCCGCCTCGCGCATCGCGACCGCGGCCGAGGTCGGGCTGCGTCGCGCGGGGGGGACCCTGTGGGGCTTCGAGCGCGACGACGAGCTCGTCGCGGTGTGCTGGTCAGGGGCCAACCTCGTGCCCGTCGTCCCGCCGGGCGCGGAGGACGCGATCCCCGCCTTCGCGCGGCTCGCCCGCGGTGCGGCGCGCAGGTCGTCCTCGATCGTCGGTGAGCGCGAGTCGGTGCTCGAGCTGTGGGGCCTGCTCGCCCCGCACTGGCCAGAGCCCCGGGAGGTCCGCGCGGACCAACCCTCGCTCGCGATCGACACCGACCCGCTCGTGAGCCCCGACCCGCTCGTACGGCGCACCCGGCCCGAGGAGTACGACGACCTGCTGCCCGCGTGCCTCGCGATGTTCACCGAGGAGGTCGGCTACTCCCCGGCCTCGGGCCCCTCGGGACCCTACGAGATGCGCGTGCGGCACCTCGTCGCACAGGGCCGGTCCTACGCGCGGTTCGACGGTTCGTCGGTCGTGTTCAAGGCCGAGGTCGGGGCGCTCGCGGGCGGGGTCGCGCAGGTCCAGGGCGTCTGGGTCGACCCGGCGCGGCGCGGCGCGGGTCACGCGGTCGCCGGGATGGCGGCGGTCGTCCAGCACGTGCGCAGGTCGTTCGCCCCGACGGTCTCGCTCTACGTCAACAGCTTCAACGCCCCGGCGCTCGCGGTCTACCGCAGGGTCGGCTTCCGGCAGGTCGGGACCTACGCGACCGTGCTGCTCTAGCCCGCACGGCTACCGGAGCAACCGGGACATCCTGCGGTCTGCGAGCACCTTCCCGCCCGTCTGGCACGTCGGGCAGTACTGGAGGGAGGAGTCCGCGAACGTCACCTCGCGCACGAGGTCGCCGCACGGTGTCCCGTCCCAGCCGAGGCACGGCTCGCCAGTGCGTCCATGCACCCGCATGCCGCGACGCCTGGCGTCCTTGAGCTCGGCCGCGGGTCTGCCCGAGGCCTCCTCGACGGCAGTGCCGAGCACGTCGACGACGGCGACGTGCAGCCTTGCGACGTGCTCGTCGGTCAAGGACGGGGAGAGCGCGAAGGGGCTCGTGCGGGCGACGAGTAGGATCTCGTCGGAGTAGGCGTTGCCGATCCCCGCGATCGTCCCCTGGTCCCGTAGGAGCCCCTTGACCTGCTGGCGCCGGGCGGCCACGAGCGCGGCGAACCGCTCGAGCGTGAAGTCCGCCGAGAGCGGCTCGACCCCGAGCGTCGCGATCGCCGGGACGTCGTCCGCGCTCTGCGCGACGTGGACCGCGAGCCGCTTGTGCGTGCCCATCTCGGTGAGGTCGAGGCCTGTGCCGTCGTCGAGGCGCACGCGCAGCGCGACGGGGTGCTTGCCGATCGTGACCCGGTGCGCGGGGACCTCCTCGTACCAGCGCAGCCACCCCGTGCGCGCGAGGTGCGTCGCGAGCACGAGCGGGCCGTCCGTCTCGAGCACGAGCCACTTGCCGCGCCTGCTGGCCCCGGTGATCGTCGCGCCGGGCAGATCGTCGGGACCTGGCGCGACCGAACGCATCGCCGAGAGCGCCCCGACCTCGACGCCGACGACCGTCCGGCCTGTCGCGTGCGCGGCGAGGAACTGGGCGAGGGCCTCGACCTCGGGGAGCTCTGGCACGGGTCCATCGTGCTCTGCACGGGCCCGTGTCGCCAGGTCACCAAGCGCCGCCGGTCACTCCCACCCCGCGGTCGCCGCTCGCAGTCGCGCCCGCCCCGAGCGCATCGCGACACGTCCGCGCTCGAGGAACGTCGCGACGAGCACGACGAGCAGCCCGACGACGGCGACCGCGATCCACGCGGCCGCGCCCTGCCAGGCCGGGACGAGCGCGAGGAGCGGCAGCACGAGCGCGACGACGAGCCCCGCGAGCACGATCGTCGCTCCCGCGAGGAGTCGGCGGCGCACCCGGGTGAGCAGGGCCCAGAAGAGCACGAGGACCCCGATCCCGGTCGCGACGAGGGCGTGCCAGGTGGACTCGACGATCGCCGCGGCGAACGAGGCGACCACGAGGAACCCGGTCCCCGCGAGGTCGAGCGCCGCGAGCCCGGGGTCACGCGTGGCGACCTTGCGCGCGCGGCGGTCGGCCCGCCACACCTCGACGACGACGATCATCGCGATCCCGAGCGGGACGGTGTACCACACGACGACGCCGCCGAGCGCGTCGAGCGCGTAGACCCACCACGCGAGCCATGCGAGCACGGGGGCGGCGAGGCGCGCGCCGAGCAGCCGTAGCCCCATGCCGTACGCGCCTACCTGGACGGCCCCGGACGCGAGGACGACAGCGAGCAGGACGGACCGCGACACCGCGGGCACCCCGCCCGCGAGGAGCGTCGTGCCGACGGCCAGGAGGAGGGCCGTGACGCCGAGCAGGACGGCGGGAAGGGTTCCTCGCCGCCCTGCCCGGAGGACCATGAGCGCACTCGTGAGGCCGACCGCGGTGAGCACGACGACTCGCGCGAACGGCCCCGCCGAGGCGACCGAGAGCCCTGCGAGGAGCGCCGCGAGCGTCGGGACCACCGCGACCGAGCGCCACGTCGTGCGCCGGTCGAGCGTCGCGGTCCGTGCGCGACCCCCGGGCTCCGCCCGCTCGCCGAGCTGGCCCGCGAGCACCGCGGCGAGCGCGAGCGCGGCCCACGCGAGGACCTGCGCGGGGCCGACCGCGAGCGCCGCGCCCGACGGGGCGACGAGCGGCGCGAGGCCCGAACCGGCCGCGAGCACCGAGCCGACCGTGCACCACGGCGCGCACCACGAACGCTCGATCATCCCGGCGAGCACCGCGCCGACGACCGCGAGCGCGAGCAGCGAGGCGCCGAGCGCGGTGGCGTCGAGACGTCCCTGGGCGGATGCGCCCGCCTGGGCGCCGAGCAGGGCGAGCCACGCGAACCCTGCGAGGACCGCGCCGACCCACTGCCGAGCGGTACGCCACGCCCCCTGCTCGCGCACGGCCGCGAGCACGGTGTGCCCCGCGGCGAGCGCCGCGACGACCCACGGGCGGCCTGCCCATCCCGCACCGAGCAGGACGAGCACGCTGCCCGTGGTCGCGAGGACCTCGCTCGTCGCGCGGCGCGGTGCGAGCCGCACCGCGACGGCGATCGCGAGCAGACCGACGACGACGTGCACCCCGGACCGCTCCGCGGGGCGTGCGACCGCGAGGGCCGTGAGGGCAGGAAGCACCGCCGCGAGGCTCGCGGGCAGGTCCCAGCGCGCCCAGCGCGGGATCGGGAGCCGCGAGAGCGACCCGGCGAGCGCGCCGAGCAGGAGCACCGCTGCGGCGAGCACGTCGGACCATGCACCGGGGTAGCCGTCCCCGAGCACGAGTCGCACGCCGCCCCACGCGAGGAGACCCGCCGCGGCACCGACCGCACCGATCCCACCGCGCGCCGCGACGACCCCCGCGAGCGTCGCGGCCGCGAGCAGCAGGGCGCCCGCGACGGGTCCGCGCCCAGCCTCGGCGAGGACGAGGCGCTGCCCCGAGACGGACAGGTGGGGCAGCGACGCGGCCGCGAGCACGCCGAGCACGAGCTCGGTCGCTCCGACGAGGTACGGCGCGACCGCACGCGGGTCTCGGGGGAGCGCGCGCGGCGCGCGCGGATCGGCCCGGTCGGCGAGCAAGGCACCCACGACGAGCAGGCCACCGATCCCGACGAGCGCCCCCGTGACGACGACGTCGCCCCCGAGCGCGCGCAGCCCGGGCACGAGCGTCCACCCGGCCTCGATCGCGAGCGGGGCGAGCGCGAGCCACGCCGTCCACGCGAGGAGCGGGTGCCGCCCGCGGGCGAGCGGGGCGAGGAGCACGAGCGCGCCGAGCGCGGCGACGCTCACCGGTGAGACGGGACCGCGGTGGGCCGCGACGACCGCGAGGAGCACGAGGGCGTACGCCGCCCATGGCAGGACAGCCCGCAGCCGCTCGGACGTTCGTGCCCGGGTGCCCGCCGCGTAGCCGAGCGCGGCCGCAGCGAGCGGGAGCGCGGCCGTGGGCGCACCGAGGTGCAGCACGCCTCCCGCGTCGAGCGCGACGAGGGCCGTGGTCGGCAGGCCCGCGAGCACGACGAGCCACGGGACGCCACGTAGCGGCGGGACGCGGTCCAGCATCTCGCCGACGGGTGAGCGGCCGCGGTCGCCGTGCACCGCGGTCACGAGCCAGGCGAGGGTGCCCGCGCCGAGCACGACGGCGAGCGTCGTTCGCCCGGACGTCGTCAGGAGCGCGAGCGCGCCCGTCGCGTGCCCCGCGAGGGCTCCCGCGAGGCGGGTGCGGTCGGGTCGACCGAGGTGGGCGACGAGCACGGCCCCGAGGCCGAGCGTTGCGTAGCCGAGTGCGACCGCGGCGGGTGCCCACGCGGCCGCTGCGACGACGGCGGCCCACAGCCACCACATGACGGGTGTCGCGGCGACGACGGTCGAGGCCGGCGACAGCGGCCCGGCGGCGAGCGCCGCGAGGGCGAGCACGAGCATCGCGGGCACGACCCACCGCTCGAGGCCGGTCGAGGGCTCGGCCGAGAGCGCGACGGCCGCGAGGAGGGTCACGACGAGGGCCCCGACCCACCACGCCCGCCACAGCTGGTCTCTCGGCCCGCGGCGCAGCAGCCCGCGGGCGAGCGGTGCGGACGCGAGCGCGAGGGCTCCCGCGAGAAGACCCGCGGCCGACCCACCGAGGAGCGTCCACACGCCCGTCACGAGCGCGACCGGCGCGAGGACCGCGACCGCGTCGAGAGCGAGTGCCGCACCCGGGAGCCCGGACGGTGCCCGACGGCGCACGGGTGCCCACACCGTGACGAGGAGAGCTCCCGCGACGCCCCACCACCCGACCCACGCCGTCGTGAGGAGCAGCACGCCCGCAAGGGCCCAGCCGACGGCCGCAAGGTGCACGGGCGAGGTGCGCCCACGTCGGACGGCGAGCTCGAGCAGGCCTGCTCCCGCGAGGAGCGTCGCGAGAAGCAGAAGACCGCGGGCCGCGAGCGCAGTGCCCTCGAGCACGACGTGCCCCGTGAGCGCGGGCGTCGCGGTGTCGAGGGTCACGACACGCACGAGCACGAGGAACCACGCGAGGGCGAGGACGTCGCCCGCGCGGTCGGGCAGGAGGCGGGTCACCGCGAGCGCGAGCGCGAGCGTCGTGACGAGGGCGGGCACGAAGGGCGCCCCTTCGGCCGAGCCTGCGAGCAGCGCGAGCAGGGCGGTCACGACGACCCCTGCGGGGGCCGCCACGAGCGCGCCGTCGGCGAGCCGTGCCCCGACGCGGGGCCGGACGGCCTCCGGCGCGGGCTTCGGGCCGACGGCCCGGTGCGCGAGCCACGTCGTGGCGAGGAGCGCGAGGGCGATGACCGCGACCTGGGCGGAGCCCGGGACCGCAACGTCCTCGCCGTGCGGCACGGGGCGCCCGAGCCCGACGGCCGCCATGCCAGCAGCGAGCCACAGGACGGGGGCGACCATGACCCCGAGGAACGAGCCCGGGTTCGTGCGCACCCGCAGGACGTAGGCCCCCGCGACCGCGGCGCACGCGAGTCCTGCCCCGAGCGGGAGCGCAGCCCCGTGCAGGTCCGGGGGAGGGGCGGCCCCGTCGACGGTCGAGGTGACGAGCATGACGGGCAGGATCAACGCGCCGACCGCGACCATCGCCCGGGCGACGAACCGCGCCCCGCTGCGCGCGAGGAGCCAGGCGGCGGCGAAGGGGACCGCGGCGACCGCGAGCTCGGCGACCGGGCGCAGCCCAGGCGCGACGTCCCCGAAGGCGAACGCGACGAGCCCGAACACGCCGACGAAGAGCAGCAGGACACCGAGGTAGGTCAGCCCGTGGACCGTGAGGTCGGTGTCGAGACGCACGCGGCTCGTCGCCCACCACCGGGCGATGCGGCCCGGCTCGCGCCGGACCGGACGCGGTTCGCCCGCGTGCGACGTGCGGGCGGCCGCGGGCGCAGAGGGGACCGGGTACGGCACGGCAGCCGGAGGCGTGGAAGATGCGGCAGGAGGGGTGGACGGCGCACCGGGGGGCGCGGACGGTGCAGCGGGGGCTGGGGGCGGTGCAGCGGGGGGTCGCGGCGGTGCAGCCGGGACCGGTCGCGAGTGCTCGACGGCGGGCGGCCACGGCGCGGCCGCACGAGGCGGTCCGGACGGGGCGGGCACGACGTGCGGGACGGCCCGCGGCCCCCCGACCTCGCCCGCGAGCTGGTCGGTGAGTCGCGTGAGCTCGGCCAGGGCGAGCCCGTCGAGCACCCCCCGACGCCGCGCCTCGGGCAAGAAGCTCGTGCGCACGAATGCGAGCGCAGGAAGGTCGTCGACCGTCGCGCGTCTCGCGGGCATCGTCGTCCCGGGCCACAGCCGCGCGCCGTCGGACTCCCAGAGCGTCCACCATGCCCCGTCCCACCAGCGCAGGCTCGCGAGCCCGTCCGGGTCCGGGTACCACCCTGCCGGTGTCGTGCTCGTCATCGCCACCTCCCGCGCGACGTGCCCCTCACGTCGTCGCCACATCCTTGCCGAGCCCGCGCCCCGCGAGGCGAGAACCGCCCCGGGTTGTGGAGGACGCGCGCGCACGCCCACCGACCCGCGGCCACTAGGCTGACCCGCATGCTCCGCATGTCCACCCTGTTCCTGCGCACGCTGCGCGAAGACCCCGTCGACGCGGAGGTCGCCTCCCACAAGCTCCTCGTGCGGGCCGGTTACATCCGCCGCGCAGCACCGGGCATCTACACCTAACTCCCGCTCGGGCTGCGCGTCCTGGCAAAGGTCGAGGCCGTCGTGCGCGAGGAGATGGCGGCGATCGGTGGCCAGGAGGTGCACTTCCCGGCGCTCCTGCCGCGCGAGCCCTACGAGGCGACGAACCGGTGGACCGAGTACGGCCCGAACATCTTCCGGCTCAAGGACCGTCGCGAGAACGACTACCTGCTTGCGCCCACGCACGAGGAGATGTTCACCCTCCTCGTCAAGGACATGTACTCGTCCTACAAGGACCTGCCGCTCACGCTCTTCCAGATCCAGACGAAGTACCGCGACGAGGCACGCCCCCGTGCCGGCCTCATCCGCGGGCGCGAGTTCGTCATGAAGGACGCCTACTCCTTCGACGTCGACGACGACGGTCTCGCGGCCTCCTACGAGCAGCAGCGCAAGGCCTACGAGCGCATCTTCACGCGGCTCGGGCTCGAGTACGTGATCGTCGCGGCGACCTCGGGGGCGATGGGCGGGTCGCGCTCGGAGGAGTTCCTCACCCCGACGCCGATCGGCGAGGACACCTTCGTGCGCTCGCCGGGTGGCTACACCGCGAACGTCGAGGCGGTCGTGACCCCCGTGCCCGAGGCCGTGCCGTTCGAGGACGCGCCCGCGGCGCACGTCGAGGACACGCCCGACACCCCGACGATCGAGACGCTCGTCGCGCTCGCGAACGAGCGGTTCGCCCGTCCGGACCGTCCCTGGACGGCTGCCGACACGCTCAAGAACGTCGTCGTCGCGCTGCGCCACCCGGACGGGGAGCGCGAGCTGCTCGTCGTGGGACTCCCCGGGGACCGCGAGGTCGACCCGAAGCGGCTCGAGGCCGCGGTGGCTCCCGCCGAGGTCGAGGTCGCGACCGACGAGGACCTCGCACGCCGTCCCGAGCTCGTCAAGGGCTACATCGGGCCGGCCGTGCTCGGACCGAACGCCCCGAAGGCTGCCGACGGGTCCTCGACCGGGATCCGTTACCTGCTCGACCCGCGCGTCGTGCCCGGGACGCGCTGGATCACGGGCGCGAACGAGGAGGGCAAGCACGTCTTCGACCTCGTCGCGGGCCGAGACTTCACCGCGGACGGCACGATCGAGGCCGCCGAGGTGCGCGAGGATGACCCCGCGCCGGACGGCTCGGGCCCGCTCGAGCTCGCCCGGGGGATCGAGATCGGCCACATCTTCGCGCTCGGTCGCAAGTACGCCGAGTCGCTCGGTCTCAAGGTGCTCGACAAGGACGGCAAGGCCGTCACGGTCACGATGGGCTCCTACGGGATCGGCGTCTCGCGCGTCGTCGCGGCCCTCGCGGAGGCGAACCACGACGACGACGGCCTCGTGTGGCCCGCGCACGTCGCCCCGGCCCACGTGCACATCGTCGCGACGGGCAAGGACGCGGCGGTGTTCGAGGAGGCCGAGAAGCTCGCGCGCTACCTCGACCACCGGGGCGTCGAGGTGCTCTACGACGACCGCCCCAAGGTCTCCCCCGGGGTCAAGTTCGCCGACGCCGAGCTGCTGGGCGTCCCGGTCCTCGTCGTGGTCGGCAAGGGACTGGCGAACGGCACGGTCGAGGTTCGTCACCGCGCGGGCGGCGAGGCGCGCCACGTGATCGTCGAGCATGCGGGCGAGACGGTCGCAGGGATCGTCAAGGAGCTGCTCGCAGAGGGCTGAGCCCCGCCCTGGACCGCCTAGTCGTCCGAGGGGGCGTCGTCCGGCGGGCTCGGGTCGGGCGTGCCGAGGGCGTCCGGGTCGTCCGTGAGCGCGTCCTGCTCATCGAGGCCGGGCAGGGCCCCCGGCGCGAGGCCCCAGCGGCGCGCGGACTCCGCAGCGAGGGTGTGCAGCGCCGCGAGCTCTGCGCGTGACCCTGGCTCGGCGAGCGCGACGAGCGCGGCGTAGCTCACGACGAGCGCGTGCTCGACGCGCGCGGCGAGGTCGGCGCGCGACTCCTCGGTCTCGAGCGCACCCCCGAGCGCATAGCTCACCTCGCGCGGGTCGAGCCCGGGCTCGGCGAGTCCCGCGAGACGCGCCCATGCGTCGGACGTCGCCCGGTGGCGTTCCGCGGCCGCGCGCGCCCGCCGCCGCACCGAGTCCTGCGACCGTGCCGCGACGAGCTCGAGGGCGAAGGCCGCCTGGTCCTCGGCCACCACGAGCCGTGCGAGGTCCTGCGTCGCGACACCCTGCGGCAGGGTCGTCGGGAGCACCTCGCGCGCGAGGCCGGGCCGTTCGACCTCGAGGTCGCGCGCGAGGGCGTCCGCGGCGAGCAGCCGCGCGGTCGCGACGACCGTGAGCAGCCGCGCGAGGCCGCCGTCGTCGACCCGGTCGGCGGCGCCGCGCGCCGCGGTCGCCTCGTTGACGAGGCGCACCACGAGGTCTGCGGGGTCGACCGGCTCGGGCTCGGGGACGTCGTCG
>Ga0079223_10000979_pt1 | contig 16166 bp, 17 predicted proteins | sample Stecom2011_FD_75072 | JGI IMG/M metagenome (GOLD analysis project Ga0079223, IMG submission 75072) | Agricultural soil microbial communities from Utah to study Nitrogen management - Steer compost 2011 | ecosystem: Environmental > Terrestrial > Soil > Agricultural land | place: USA: Utah... | reverse complement strand
TGCACATATTAAAACCATCACATTGTCTTACACATTATTTGACGTTACCAATCGTTTTACGTCAGATATTTTCGCCAGTCTGGTGCCGTAAATTAATAAGCTAATAATGGGAAGTTTAACCGCAAAACCATAAAGAACGCGGAGAGCAAAAAATGGCTAGTAGTGAAGGAAGTTATTACGTACCCGAGCAAAGTCGTTTGCCGATCCTGGCAAGTTTCGGTTTATTTTTATCAGTTTTTGGGGCCGCGCATTGGCTTAATGGCCACGATAAAGGCCCGCTAATATTTTTAGCCGGCGCGCTGGTCTTTGCGTTTGTATTGTGGAGCTGGTTTGCCACGGTTATTTCAGAAAACATGGCAGGTAAGAATAGTCCGCAACTCAAACGTTCATATGTTTGGGGCATGGGCTGGTTTATTATGAGCGAAGTCATGTTCTTTGCTGCGTTTTTTGGGGCGCTTTTTTATGTTCGCAACATGGCTTTGCCCTGGCTTGGCGGCGAAGGAGATACCAGTTCTACCAACGAGTTCCTGTGGCCGGGCTTTACCGCTGAATGGCCACTGATGACCACACCCGATATGGCAGTTAACGGAGATAAAGCCATAGTACACGGGCCTGCAGAAAATATGAGTTTTCCAGGACTCGCTGCGATGTTTGCGTGGCTACCTTTTTGGAATACAGTAATTTTATTGAGCTCCAGCGTCACTGTTCATATCGCGCACAGCGCAATTAAAAATAATCAACGCAGAGCCTTCAACACCTGGCTTGGATTAACAGTTGTACTGGGTATCATTTTTATTATTTTGCAAGCATGGGAATATCATCATGCTTATTCAGAGCTGGGATTGACGTTAAAATCCGGCATCTACGGCACCACCTTTTTTATGCTGACCGGATTTCACGGTGCGCACGTAACGCTGGGAACATTTATGTTACTGGTAATGTGGCTGCGCTCGGTACTGAAAGGGCACTTCAAGCCTGACGATAATTTCGGCTTTGAAGCTGCTAGCTGGTATTGGCATTTTGTTGATGTTGTGTGGGTAGGGCTATTTATTGCTGTTTATATTCTCGGATAAATAGCGGGTCAGAGCTTCGGCTCTGACCTTGTTTGCTGAATAGTTAAAAGCGCGAAAGCTATATTCAAATGCGGTGATCCCATGGTGCTTCGCTATGTAAGATGCCGGAATAAAAACCATAAAAAATACAGAGCATCATTAACATTGCCAGAGTGATACGAATACCGAGGGCATATAGAGTTCGTTTGGATTGCGGCACCGCGGTATCTTTAAATAAAAACCCCAGCGCACTGCTTAGGCTAATTAGAATTCCAAAAAAAAGTATCACAATAATTATTTTTAACCACATAACGGCATCCATATGTTCAAAAGATTTTTTTGAGGTGACAAAGTGTCCGAGGTTCCCGAGATGAAAGTAGTACGTGAACGTGACCTCCATTAACAAATCCGCTTCACACGGGCATCTCGTTCTAATGCTCAACCGCAAGGTTACATTATTTTCGTTGTTGGCGTTTCCAATCTTGCTCTCACTGGGTTTCTGGCAGTTACAGCGCGCGGAAGAAAAGCGTGAGATGCAAACAAAGTACACGCAACAATATGCGCTTTCACCGGTCGTTTTGACAACCAGAAATATCAATGAATTATCTGACTACCGGCGTGTAATTGCGCGCGGTTCATTCGATAACGAACATTTTTGGTTGATTGATAATAAACAGCGTCAGGGTCGTGTAGGTTACGAAGTCGTATCTGTATTTACATTATCAGGCGGCGAGAAGATTCTGGTGAATCGCGGATGGCTGGCCGCAGGAGAAACCCGTTCCGAATACCCGGTTGTTAGCGCGCTAAATGGTGAGCTGACGATATTTGCCGAGATCTTCTCTACCGAGCGGCATCCGCTTCTGAGCGCACAGTCAGATGACAGCCGTTGGCCGAAAATAATAACGGCAGTAGAGCCCGAAATTATGGCCCGTCAACTAGGTGAAGAGTTGCTGCCACGGGTATTGCGTCTTGATGAAACCAGTGCAGCGGCTTTTGTTACGCAATGGCAAACCATCGTAGCCAGCCCCGAAAAACATATGGGCTATGCAGTGCAATGGTTTGCGCTGGCACTGGCGCTTGTTATCTGGTTTATTGTTGCCAATACTAATTTAATTGGCTATTGGAGAAATAAAAGCGAAAGAATAAAAGAGAAGAATAAAAAGGCGGAATAAAAAAGCGAGGTAAAAAGGAGGAGAATAAAAAAGGGAAAAGCGGAAAGGAAAACGAGACATAAAATAAAAACAGCAAACACGAGTTCATATCATGAGTAGTAATGAAAACGTTTTATCCGAACAACAGAAACGGCAGCAAAAGCGCGGCAGAGTGCAGGCGTTTGCCATTATTTCAATCGTATTGCTGCCTATGCTTATTGCGGTGTTTATGTTTAAAACCGGCGTCGGCGTCCCCGACGACACAATCAATAAAGGCGATCTGGTTAATCCTCCACTGAATATAGCGCAACTACAACTTAGATCCGCGAACAACGAGTCATGGGACATTGATGGCCAACCTAAAAAATGGCGCCTGGTGATCCCCGGATTCTCGCAATGTGATGCGCAGTGCGAACAAAATCTCTACTTGACGCGTCAGGTTCACATCCGACTTGCAGAAAAATCAGTGCGCGTAGAAAGGCTTTATTTAATGCTTGATGATCAAGCAACCGAAGCCACAGGGCAACTACTTACAACCGAACATCCTCACGTTCCTATTGTTAAAACGACAGAAGAAAAATTCAGCAAATTGCTTAGCGCGTCAGATCTTCCCGCTGACTCACTCGCACAGGGCCGATATTTTTTGGTGGATCAGGAGAGCTTTATCATGCTTTCTTATTTACCGACACATACAGGCAATGAGCTGCTGGATGATATAAAACGTATGTTGAAATATTCCTATGAGGATTAACACACTCAGATGAGCCACAATAAAAAATATCTCACACTTTATCGCTGGGCACTTTTTGCCACTGCACTTGCCAGTGTCGTGGTTATTCTTGGCGCATTCACGCGGCTCTCGGATGCGGGACTCGGTTGCCCCGACTGGCCCGGTTGTTACGGTCATCTCACCTGGCCGAAAAGTGAATCAGCCGTGGTTATAGCAGAGGCACGCTTTCCCGACTCACCCGTAGAACACGATAAAACCTGGCCGGAAATGGTACATCGTTATTTCGCCGGTTTTCTGGGACTGGTAATTCTAGGCATCGCTATTATTAGCTGGCGAAAGTCGAAAGACGAAAACCTGGAAATGCCGCGTAAGCATGCTTTGGGTCTGTTGATTCTGGTTGTTATCCAAGCTCTTTTTGGCATGTGGACAGTCACCTTAAAACTATGGCCGCAAGTGGTAACGGCACACCTGCTCGGCGGGTTCGCCACGCTAAGCTTGCTTTGGCTACTCGCACAGCGCAGTTCACCAAAAGCTTGGCTTTTACCCACTGAAAAATTCTCACAGCGCTCACAGCTGCCACAACTACAATCATTAAAGCGTTTGGCGGTTATTACATTAGTCGCACTGATCGTGCAGATTGCTCTCGGGGGCTGGACCAGCTCCAATTACGCCGCGCTTGCCTGCACCGATTTCCCCACCTGTCATCAGCAGTGGTGGCCGGATACCGATTTTAAACGCGCTTTTAATTTTGCCCAGACAATTGGTCCGAATTATTTAGGCGGTCTATTGGAGGGTGAGGCGCGCACCGCAATTCATTTGAGTCACCGCCTCGGTGCAGGGCTGGTTACGCTGTTGATAATTTTGCTAGCGACAAAGCTGATGCGTTTTGGTGAACCGGCAGCAAAGTTTTTTGCGAAACTTTTACTGTCGGTGTTAATCGTGCAGGTGAGTCTGGGCATAAGTAATGTGGTGTTCTCTCTGCCCTTGAGCGTTGCGGTTGCACATAATGCCGGAGGCGCTTTGTTGCTGTTAGTGATGGTGACCTTACTCCAGCGACTCTATAGCGCAAAGGTTTTTACGACTCAAAATTCAAAGGAAGTAAGCTAATGGCCAAAACAACGCAAACTCCTACAACCGCGGTTATGCCTCAAGCTGCTTCGTGGTATGACTATTATGAGTTATGTAAACCGCGAGTCGTCATGCTGATGATTCTGACTTCAGTCATCGGCATGTTACTGGCAGTGCCGGGTATGGTGCCTTGGGATGTTTTGTTTATTGGCAATCTGGGCATTGCTCTTTGCGCAGGATCAGCTGCCGCTGTGAATCATTTGGTTGATCGTCACGTCGATAAAAAAATGGCGCGTACTTTTAATCGACCCATAGCAAAAGGCCGCGTTGAGCCTATGCAGGCCGCATGGTTTGCGTTAATCATTGGTATGTTGGGGCTGGCGTTACTAGTAACCTTTATAAATGTCCTCACCGCCGTTTTAACCTTTGCTTCACTCCTGGGTTACGCCGTTGTTTATACGTTATTTTTAAAGCGCGCGACGCCGCAAAATATTGTTATCGGCGGGCTTGCCGGCGCTGCGCCCCCACTCCTTGGGTGGACGGCAGTTACCGGAGAAATTCATGGCCACGCCTTGTTGCTCGTGCTTATTATTTTTGCCTGGACGCCGCCGCATTTCTGGGCGCTCGCCGTGCATCGTAAAGATGAATACGCTAAAGCCGATATTCCGATGCTGCCCGTTACCCACGGTGAGGCTTATACAAAACTACATATTTTGCTGTACACCATCATTATGATTCTGGTTACTCTGCTGCCGTATATCACTGGCATGTTTAACTGGTTGTATCTGCTGGGCGCTGTGGTATTGGGAGCGGGTTTTCTTTATTGGTCGTTAGCGATGATTTTCAGTAAAAGCAAGTCTGTTGGTATGGATACCTTTAAATACTCCATCATTTATTTGATGGCGCTATTTGTCATTATGTTGCTCGATCATTATTTACTACCCATGCCGCAACATCTCAACTTTATTATTTAATCGACCGGTGAATACGTGACTGATACTTTAAATACAGAATCCAATCTCGCTCAGCGTAAACGCGGCATTCGCAATACCGTTATTTTTTTATTGGTGTTGGTAGCCATTGCTATGGGGTTGATCGTTTATAAAGTCACCAAGCCACGTATTCTTACGCCCGTTGAACTGCGCAATTACGATGCTATTGTTTTTGAAAAACCACGACAATTTAGCGATATAGCATTAACCGATCATAACGGGCGAGAATTCACGCGTGCGCAATTACAAAATAAGTGGTCACTGATTTTTTTTGGATTTACTCACTGTCCCGATATCTGCCCAATGACGCTGCTAGAGTTAAATCGTTTATTGCCTGATTTACCCGCTGATATCCGGGAAAATACCCAGGTTATTCTCGTTAGTCTGGATCCAGCGCGCGACACGCCGCAAGTGTTAAAAGAATATGTAGCAGCCTTTAACAAAGACTTTATTGGTGTAACCGGAGAGTTTCTTACCATTCGTCGTTTCGCCAACGAGGTCAACGTAGCCTTCGCAAAAGTCACCCAAGGTGACGATTACACGGTAGATCACAGCGGAAATATCGTGCTGATAAATCCGCGCGGCGATTATCATGGGTTTTTTAAACCACCCTTCGATACAGAAAAACTACAAATTAGTTATCCATCGATCTATCGCAGTTTCGAATATTAACCACTATTTGTTCTGAAAAATATCATCATTTCTTTCTCATGATCGTTAAAAAATCCGCACGAGATTCGTAAACTTTCGCTGTGAATTAACAGCTGAAGTTGAATGCCTGGATATTACAGATGGATTATTTGGAACGTCGTATAAGTGGGATTCGATCGAAGAATAAGGATGGAGGCAGGCGGCGGGCGGAATGTTTGCTACCGCTAGCGGCTGCCGAGCTAGAAAAATCTACAGATAACCTGAGCGAATAATTTTATTTTTATAAAAGTATGCTTGTGATTTCAGTAGGCATAAATCCCGACGTGAAGAACTCGCTGGCTTTATCGCAACTACTTATTATAAGCCGTCAGTTGGTTCACTATCCCATTTGACGGGAATAAACCGCTTGACTCATCGGCGCCGTATTTCTAAGTAAACCTTCCGCAGCCAAGGTATCGATTTGCTCGTCGTCTAACTCATTCACGAAGGCAGTGTAGCAATGTCGAATATCGGTGGAATGAGTTTGATTGCTGGCGTTGAGCAGGTTGACTATGCCGTCGGTGGTTGAAAGTTTGTAACGGGCACCTGTTTGTCGGTGAAGATGTCTGGCTAATTGTTGCAAACGAAAAATAGCAGATTGCGAAAAAATGACCGTATCCACAGCAGCCCCCTCGATGGGTTTAATGCATCCAATGTTTGTATGCGCTGTTATCCAGGATTAACGACGCATACTCGCAAATTAAAAAAATTACACTAAGGATTGCGAGATTGGACTCTGTAACTTTCGTGGAAGTTGCAGCTGTAAAAGGTGCTCGTGCGTCATCACACATAACGCCCGAGGGCGTTAAGCGCTTTGACGTTTGGTGAGCGTGATAATAAAAAAACTGGTGGCAGCTAACACAATCGATGGGCCGGCCGGTGTATCGAACAGAAAGGATGCCAACAAACCAGCTCCAACAGCGATGCAACCGAGGCAGCTGGCAACTATCGCCATTTGTTCTGGAGTGCTTGTTAAACGCCGACTGGCTGCGGCGGGAATAATCAACAAAGCAGTAATTAATAATACGCCCACAACTTTCATTGCAATTGCGATGACCAACGCCATGAGCAACATCAAGGCGGTACGCACTGCAGTAACTGGAACACCTTCTACCTGAGCGAGTTCTTCATGAACGGTAATTGCCAGCAATGGGCGCCAAAGCCATAACAACGCGGTAATCACCGCCAGAGATATTAACCAGATGGTGATAACGTCGGTGAGATTAGTGGAGAGGATATCGCCGAACAGATAAGCGAGCAGGTCGATTCGGCTGGAGCTGAACAAACTCACGGTAACTAGCCCCAACGCCAACGTGGAATGAGAGAGGATGCCCAACAAGGTGTCCGTCGCCAGAAAGCGGTTTTGTTGTAGAGCGACCAGCAGTAATGCTAACAACAAACATCCGACGGCGACGGCAAGATTTAAATTGATCTCGAGCAGCAAACCAAAAGTCACGCCCAGAAGCGCGGAGTGGGCAAGAGTATCGCCGAAGTAAGCCATGCGCCGCCAAACGGCAAATGAACCTAAGGGTCCTGCGACTACTGCTACGCCCAAACCAGCCAAGAGTGCATAAAGTAAAAAATCAGGCATGGTGGTTGTGCTCGCAATCGGTTGGGTGAGAATTATTGGGAAGAGAGTCATCGGATTGTGAATGAACAATATTGCCATGGGCATCATGTTGATGATCATGGCGATGGGTATAAAGAGCGATCTGGGGTTGGGCGTTAGCACCAAAAAGTGCCAGATAAGCAGGATCGTTAGTCACTTGCTCAGGATGCCCGTGGCAACACACATGTTGATTAAGACAAACCACGGTATCGGTATTGGCCATCACCAGATGCAGATCATGGGACACCAGCAGTACGCCACATTGGCGCTGCTTGCGAATCTCGTTGATCAGGTTGTACAGCGCCGCCTGCCCATTGATATCAACGCCTTGAACGGGTTCATCCAAAACCAGCAATTGTGGATCACGCAGTAACGCACGAGCCAGAAGAACACGTTGAGTTTCACCCCCCGAAAGCGATTGCATGGCCGCTTGTCGCAAATGCGTAATACCCACCAACGCCAGAACCTCATCGAACTGAATTCGAGGTTTTCCTCCCAAGGCCAAAAACCGGGCAACTGTCAGCGGCAAGCTCGGCTCGATGTGCAGCTTTTGTGGCATATACCCGATGCGCAAACCGGCCGCGCGGGTGATAGAGCCCTCATCAATGTTGATTAATCCCAGAACGCTGCGGACTAAAGTCGTTTTCCCTGCGCCATTGGGGCCGATTAAGGTAACGATTTTTCCTGGTTCCAGCGTCAGATCAGCTTTGCTAAGCAGAAAGCGGCCGGAGCGTTTAACGCTGACTTCACGTGCGCTTACCAGGGCTTCACCCATGGGCTGCCACCTCTTGGTTTTTCACACAAGACGGACATATACCCATGACTTCCAGGGAGTGAGACTCCACTTGAAATCCTGATTCCTGTGCGGATGCTTGAATGTCCCGACTTAAACGGGTGCTATCCACTTCCACCGCGGTATTGCACTGGCGACAAATCAAAAAATGACTCTGGTGTTTTTTTTCGGGAGAGGGACAACCGATAAATGCATTTAATACATTGATGCGGTGGATCAAACCTTGTTCAAGTAGAAAATCCAGAGCCCGATAAACCGTAGGTGGTGCGACTCGACGCGTAGACGCTGTAGCTAACATATCCATTAATGTATAGGCGCCCAGTGGCTTGTGACTCTGCCAGATCAGCTCTAATACTTGTTCGCGCAAAGCAGTAAGCCGCGCTCCACGGTCTTCGCACAAACTTCGTGCCGACGCCAATGCATCGCTGATGCAGTGGTTATGGTTGTGGTGGCTACAGGCCAAGGGTGTCTTTTCCATAGCGAAGATGTGCTCATAATCGAGAGAAATATTTTGTCTATGTTACTCTATAACGCGTATCATAAGCACGGTTAAAACGCTTATTGCTGTTCTCCCGTCTCCATAATCCTGGTTTTTACCTATGCCGTGTCAGCTTGCTAAATTTTTAATCTCTTTGAGAAATGCTGTTTTCGCGGGATGTCTGGTTGCAACGCTATTTAGTAGTCTCGCCGCCCATGCAAAGGTTGACGTGCTTGCCAGTATCAAGCCCCTGGCACTGATCGCCGAGGCGGTTGTTCAGGATAAGGCTCAAGTTAATACGCTTTTGCCGGTTCAAGCATCACCCCATGACTACGCGTTGCGAGCCTCGGATATGCAGCGGATTCATGACGCCGATCTGGTGCTGTGGATCGGACCGGAGCTGGAGAGCTTTCTTCAGCGTCCGCTTGCTAATTTAGCGCCTGAACAGCGCATGATGGTGTATCAGTTGCCAGGTTTATTCTGGCCGGAAAAGGGAGCAGGGGAGGAAGAGCAAAATGAAGGGCGCGGTGAGTCTGTTCACAGACATATGCATGATCATACGCATACACGCGATCCTCATTTATGGCTTGATCCGCGTAATGCGGTCGTTATTGCGCGCGCCCTGGCTGTTCGCCTGGGTGAAATAGATACAAGTTCAGCGGCGCGCTATCACGCCAACGCCGAAGCCTTTGCCGCGCAGCAGGAATCACTGGATCAACGGCTCCAGGCGTCACTCAAGCCGTTCGCATATACAGGTTTTGCGGTATATCACGAAGGTTATTCCCACTTTGCCGGGCGCTATGGCCTGCATCAGGTGGCTTATGTCACGCTTTCTCCGGAGCGTCGCCCGGGAGCGCGGCATTTGTACCAATTGCGTCAACAGCTGGCAAACAATGCCAGTTGTCTGTTTATCGAATCCTATTACGACACCCGTATTGGCGCCGATCTTGCTCGCGAGCTGGATTTGCGACTCGCTACGCTGGATCCAATAGGAAATGAGTCAGTAACAAGCTATACGCAGTTATTAGAACAGCTGGCAAAGGGTTTTAAGGACTGTCTGGAACATTAGCGGGATTAATATCGAGGAATCACTTTTCGATAAGCAAAAAAAAGCCCCGTGTGAATTGTTGCCAATCAACACGGGGTAAACACGAGGAGAAATAAACAGTCCAGGGAAGCTGAATGCCTCCACCAGACGAAAAGGTTAATAATCTAATAAGAAAAACTTAGTGATCTAATAATTTGCTTAATTTCGCTTCCAGGTTTTGTTCCAGTTGCGCATTAAGTTTTTCATTCATTGCTTCTACCTGATCGGCCAGCGCGTCAGTGTGAAGTTTTTCAGTTTTAATCTCGATCTTGTCAGCCTTCCAGCTCGCATTGCTGCTGGTATCTATAGCAGCAATGGTTAAATTCGAATAAATACTTGGCTCATCAGCCTGCACGTTCATTGTCGACATTAACGCTGCGGTAATTACAGCTAAAACTTTCATCAATCGTCCTCCGTGGGTTGGGGTTTATGGATCAGCCGTACATTGTGTGTGGTGGCTAATCACTTTGTGTTACTGATGTTACGTATGGTAACACAACAAATATAATACGCTAGCGATATTTCATTAATATTCTATTTGCAAGAACAAATTGTGAATTATTTCGCGGTTTTCCACGAAAAGACGGGTAATAGAGGGATTTTTGGGTGGGTGTAACGTGCGGTAACACTTCTTCTTGCAGTTGTAAGGTTGTAGCAGGCGGATCTTTCGTGACAGCTAATGCGTGATTCGCTCGGAGCGCAGCAAGAAACTGGCATTACTTTTGGTGTATTCTCGTGCTCAGCAAATTTCATCTGCGGTTTAGGCTTTCCTTCTCGCACTATCTTTATTTCAACGGTAGACGTAAAAACACATGACTCAAGTTGACGCTTCTGTAGCCCCCCTGGTTTTGGTTGATGGATCTTCCTATTTGTACCGTGCCTATCACGCCTTGCCACCGCTGACGAATTCCCGCGGGCAGCCGACGGGTGCGGTCAAAGGGGTAATTAACATGTTGCGGCGTTTACGCAAGGACTACCCGAAAAGCGCGATTGCGGTGGTTTTTGATGCAAAAGGCAAAACCTTTCGCGATGAAATTTTCGCCGAGTACAAAGCTCACCGACCTCCCATGCCCGATGATTTGCGCCCGCAGGTTCAGCCGATCCATGACATCGTTCAAGCGATGGGCTTGCCTTTAATGGTGGTAGAAGGCGTTGAAGCGGATGACGTAATCGGTACGCTCGCGCGTCAGGCTACCGAGGTAGCGCAGCCTGTTGTCATTTCTACCGGTGATAAAGACATGGCGCAGTTGGTTAACCAGTACGTGACCCTGGTTAACACCATGACCGACAGCTGTCTGGATGAAGACGGGGTTAAACAGAAGTACGGCTTTGGTCCCGAGCGGATGATCGATTTTCTGGCATTAATGGGCGACAAGGTCGACAACATTCCCGGTGTGCCCGGTGTTGGGGAAAAAACAGCGCTGGGTTTAATTCAGGGCCTGGGTGGGTTGGATGATATTTATGGCGATCTAGAGGCGGTGCGGACACTGGATTTTCGCGGCGCGAAAAAAATGCCGGAAAAATTGCTGGAGCATCGTGAGCAGGCCTACCTTTCGTATCAACTGGCGACCATCAAAACAGATGTGCCTTTGGATCTGCGTCCTGAAGACATCACCACGGGGGAGCCAGATAATCTGCGCTTGCGTGACCTGTTTATTGAGCAGGAGTTTAAGGGCTGGGTGGCAGAGCTGGAAAGCAATGTGCCGCAAACAAAAGCAGCGCCGACGGGTGATGCTATTAGTCCAGGTGTCAGCAGCGGAGTGGAAAATGATCAGTCTATTATTGATTCGCCGTCACCTGTTCTGACAACCAATTATGTCGCGATTCTTGATGAGTCCGACTTTCAAGGCTGGTTGGCCAAGCTCGCCGCTGCGCCGCTATTTGCTTTCGATACCGAGACCACCAGCATCGACGCGATGCAGGCCAGAATTGTGGGCTTATCCTTTGCTGTCTCCCCGGGCGAAGCGGCTTATATTCCATGCGGCCACGATTATATGGGGGCGCCGGAACAGCTGCCGCTCGAATGGGTGCTAGAGCAGCTGCGTCCGCTGCTGGAGAGCCCTGATCACCTGAAGCTTGGTCAAAATCTCAAATATGACCGCACCGTCCTGCGTAATCATGGCATTGAGCTTAAAGGTATTGCCTATGACACCATGTTGGAATCCTATGTGCTGAACTCCGTTGGCGGTCGTCACAACATGGACGATCTGGCTTTGCGGTATCTGGAGCACACGACCATTCGCTTCGAGGATATCGCTGGTAAAGGTGCCAAGCAGCTGACATTCAACCAGATAAAAGTCGAAGATGCCGTGCCTTACGCGTCCGAAGACGCCGATATCACCCTGCGTTTGCACCAGCGTTTATGGCCGGAATTGAGTAATCAAAGCTCGTTGGTGAAGGTATTCGAGGACGTGGAAATGCGCTTGTTACCGGTGCTTTCCAGCGTCGAGCGCAACGGCGCTTTCGTCGATGCCAAGCTGCTGGGACAGCAGAGTATAGAGCTGGGTGAGCGGATGGTTGCGCTGGAACGTCAGGCTTACGATATTGCGGGTCAGGAATTTAATCTGGGTTCACCCAAACAATTGGGGGTGATTTTGTTTGAACAACAAAAATTACCCGTGATTAAGAAGACCCCGACTGGCGCGCCATCCACCGCCGAAGAAGTGCTGCAAGAGCTAGCTCTGGATTATCCGCTGCCCAAACTTTTGATGGAATATCGCGGCCTGGCCAAACTCAAGTCAACTTACACCGACAAGTTGCCGCAGATGATTAATCCGGATACCAAGCGTATTCACACCTCTTATCATCAAGCGGTCGCGGCGACCGGGCGGTTATCGTCGTCAGACCCTAACCTGCAAAACATCCCTATTCGCACGGAAGAAGGGCGCCGCATCCGGCAAGCTTTTGTGGCGCCGCCGGGCTATAAAATTGTCGCTGCGGACTATTCGCAAATCGAATTGCGGATTATGGCGCACCTGTCCGGAGATGCAGGCCTTCTCAATGCTTTTGCGCAGGGTTTGGACGTTCATCGGGCGACCGCCGCCGAAGTTTTCGGGGTGCCTCTGGATCAGGTCACCGCAGAAATGCGCCGCAGCGCTAAAGCGATTAATTTTGGTCTGATTTACGGCATGTCTGCTTTTGGTCTTGCCAAACAATTGCGTCTGGGGCGGATAGAAGCTCAGCTGTATATCGATCGCTACTTTGAGCGTTATCCCGGGGTTCAGCAGTATATGAACTCCATTCGCGCGCTGGCGCATGAGCAGGGGTTTGTGGAAACCCTGATGGGGCGTCGGCTGTATCTGCCCGAAATCAATGCACGTAACAAAAATCTGCAACTGGCAGCCGAGCGCACGGCGATTAACGCCCCCATGCAGGGCACCGCAGCAGATATTATTAAGATGGCGATGATAGAAGTTGACCAGTGGCTAAAAAGCAGTCAGTGCGATGCGCGCATGATTATGCAAGTGCACGATGAGCTGGTTCTTGAAGTGGCGGAGCAGGACGTTGAAGTGGTGCGTGCAGGACTGATCGAGCGAATGTCATCTGCCGCGGTGTTAAAAGTGCCGCTTTTGGTTGAAGCAGGTATTGGCAATAATTGGGACGAGGCCCACTAAAAGGACTTATAGTCAAAAATTTTTAATCGAGAGTGAACTAATTAGAAATCAGGCGGGTCATAGAGATGTGTGTTTTATGTTCATGAGCTAACTCCTCCCCTGATTGGCTTCTAGCCAGCTAAGCCTTTTAAGTAATAAGCGTAGCAGCCCCGACGATGTCGGGGTTTTTTTTGCATAAAAAATCAGTAAAAGTCGTTAAATGCGTCAAAAATCAGTAAAAACGATTTAATTTGTTAAATTTGGTTAAGTGGCTGAACTTAAAGACGCAACGCTTGGTCGTAGCTGTAATGAATGCGTTTAGTCACTATCGTTAGTGACTTCCAAAAAACCCGCTGACATCACCCCAAGGGTGTCAGCCTTTTCTCCGGTGATCCTTCTTTGAATCACCGGATTTTTTTTGCCCTGAATTTCTAAAAAGCGCTCACTCTTAATTATCGGTCGGGGTTGCGGGTGCCAGCCAGGACTGTAACTTGGCTTTTAATTCGTCGATTCCGGTGTTTTTTAACGCTGAAAAACACTGCGCGGTGACCAGATCTTCGAGACCCGATTGTTTCAGGTACTTCAACACATCAAGACGAACGGTGTTAGCCGGTCCCCGGCTGAGCTTGTCGGCCTTCGTCAGCAGTATATGCACCGGCATATCGGCTTCGGCGGCCCAATTGATCATGGTGGTATCAAATTCCTGCAGGGGATGGCGAATGTCCATCAATAAGATCAGGCCTTGAAGACTCTGGCGACTGCGTAAATACTCCGAGAGATGGCGTTGCCACTGCTCCTTCATCTCCCGCGAGACCTTCGCATAACCATAACCAGGCAGGTCAACCAGTCGTTGCGTGTCACTCAAATTAAAAAAGTTGATCAATTGAGTTCGACCAGGGGTTTTACTGGTGCGCGCCAGCTTGCTATTGTTGGTCAGGGCATTAATGGCGCTGGATTTGCCGGCATTGGATCGCCCGGCAAACGCCACCTCGACACCAGTTTCGGGCGGACATTCGCGAATACTGGGTGCGCTTTGGGTAAAACGGGCTCTGCTAAATACAATGTCGCTGCACATAAAATCCTGCAAAATAGTGTGTTATTAAACGGTTGGTATATAATGCGGATCGCTCTATAAGACCACTTGCGCTTACGGGAGCGGATTGTAGCCTGAACATAACAGGCTAGGCCACGAAGGCCTCATAAGAAACTATTAAATTCTTATTGAAACATAATCAGAACAACGGGTTAGCCAATGAAAAATTTAATCAAACACGCAGTCTTCTCGCTTGCTCTGCTAGCGGTTGCTCATCCAGCTTTGGCTGCTGGTGACGCCGAAGCCGGTGCAGGAAAAGTTGCAGTATGTGCTGCGTGCCATGGCAGTGACGGTAATAGTCCCGCGCCGATGTTCCCCAAGATTGCAGGCCTGGGTGAGCGTTATTTATTGAAGCAGTTGCAGGATATCCAAGCCTGGGATCTCGAAACTGACGCGGACAAAAAGGCAGTGACTGGTCGCGCAGTTATTGAAATGACCGGCATGCTGGCAGGCTTCAACGATCAGGATCTGCAGGACATAGCCGCTCATTATGCCAATCAGGCGATTCAGCTCAGTGGTGCCAAGGATCTTCAAGTAAAGATTAACTCGGGGATTATGGTCGATGGACTTGCGCTGGGCGAGCGCATTTTTCGCGGCGGCAACCTTGCCAATGGCGTACCCGCATGTACTGGCTGTCACGCACCCGATGCTCGCGGTAATGAGCCTGCCGGGTTCCCGCGTTTAAGTGGACAATATGCTGAATATATTGAGAAGCAGCTGCACGCATTCCGCAATGGTGACCGCACTAACGATGGCGAGCAGATGATTATGCGTTTGGTCGCTGAAAAAATGAGTGATGCGGAGATTAAAGCCGTGGCCAATTTTGTGGCCGGGCAGAATTAATCAGTTTTGATCATCTGAAACTGGTTTATCGAAAAAGGCGACTTGAGTCGCCTTTTTTATTGCCGGTCGGATAGAGCCGGTGCGGCCAGAGCTGATGATGCTATGATGGCTCGATACCGTCCGCGGCTGTCGTTTACTTATAGCTATTCGTGGCAAATTATCGGTATAGATCCTCTCGACAGGAACCCAAATCATTTTTATAGTTCTTAATATTAGTTCTTAGTATTCGTTCTTATAAAATTGTATTACCACATAACCTAAATCAATAACGGAGTAATCCCATGCGTTTCCTGGTGGCCCTCATTACAATCGTTTTTTCTTTCACGGCATTTGCTGAAACCTCACCCCGCAAGTTTACTGCCGGAGAGCATTACATTGTGCTCGATCAGCCGGTAAGAACCGTTGACTCCAGCAAGATCGAAGTGGCTGAAGTATTTTCCTATCACTGCGGTCATTGCTTTCATTTTGAGCCTGCGTTGCAAGCCTGGGAAAAAACGCTGCCTGAAGATGTTGTCATGGTGCAAACCCATGCGATCTGGAATCAGCAAATGGAGAATCTTGCGCGCGGCTACTACACAATTCTGGCGCTCGATATTAAAGAAAAAGCGCACATGGCAGTATTTAACGCGATCCATTTACACCATAAAAGCTTGAATACAGCCGAGCAGTGGGCTGAATTTTTATCAGCATACGGTACCGATAAAGCATCGGTGTTAAAGACCTTTAACTCCTTCGGTGTTGGCAGCCAAGTTAAGCAGGCCAGTGCCCGCGCTCGCGCTTACGGTATTACCGGAACGCCTGAGTTAGTGGTGAATGGAAAATATCGCATCACCAGTTCGAAACTAAAAAGTCAGGAAGAAATGTTACAGGTTGCGGAATTTTTGATTGAGAAAGAACGCACCGAGAAAAAGTAAACCCTTCTCTGTACCACCGACTGCCCACTGAATCTGGAGTTGATCTTTAGATTCAGTGGGCAGTTTTTGTTTG
>Ga0079223_10000978_pt1 | contig 16168 bp, 14 predicted proteins | sample Stecom2011_FD_75072 | JGI IMG/M metagenome (GOLD analysis project Ga0079223, IMG submission 75072) | Agricultural soil microbial communities from Utah to study Nitrogen management - Steer compost 2011 | ecosystem: Environmental > Terrestrial > Soil > Agricultural land | place: USA: Utah... | reverse complement strand
TCGTCGTCGTCGTCATCATCGTCGTCATCGTCGGATTCGGGCTCCAACGCGGCAACGAGGTTGGCCATCTCGACGGCTGCCCGGGCACAATCACGGCCTTTTTCTTCGGCACGGGCCTGGGCCTGTTCTTCGTCTTCGGTGGTGAGCACGCCGTTGGCCACCGGAATGCCGGTTTCCAGCGCAACGCGGCTGATGGCCGAAGCGCTTTCGTTGCTGACCACTTCGAAGTGATAGGTTTCACCGCGAATTACGGCGCCCAAGGCGATCAGCGCATCGAATTCGAAGGTCTCGGCCATTTGTGCAAGGGCCACGCCAAGTTCCAGCGCACCGGGCACCGTAACGACCATGACGTCGCGCTCGTCGACGCCCAGCTTTGCGAGTTCATCGAGGCAGGCGGCAAGTTCGGCCTGGCCGATCTCCTCGTTGAAGCGCGCACGCACGATACCGATATGCAGGCCTTCGCCGTTCAGGTCAGGCGACAGAGTGTAGGGGTTCATATCCGGCTTCCTGTTAAGGGTTTTGAGGAGGTTCGCTAATGTAACCCGTAATGGTAAGCGCAAAACCCGCCATGCTGGGCATCTTGCGCGGGCGGGCCAGCAGCCGCGCCTTGCCGACACCCAGGTCGCGCATGATCTGCGCGCCAATGCCATACGTGCGCAGGCCGTAGCGGCTTTCGCGATCGGCCGGGGTGTCGGTGGCGTCGTCTGTCGCCTTCCATGATTCGAAGTGTGCAAAAACGTGTTCGGGCGAGCCCTGGCAGTTCAGCAGAATGAGTACGCCCGACGGGGCCGCGGCAATGACGCGCAGCGCGTCGCCCACGCCCCAGCTGTGCGTGCCCTCGCCTTCAAACAGCACATCGAGCACGTGCGTGGGTTCGTGTACGCGCACCAGCGTTTCGACATCGCGCTCGACGCGGCCGTGCACCAGCGCAAGATGCGCCGCACCCGACGACAGATCGCGGTACGCCACCGCGTCGAACTCGCCCCAAGGGGTTTTCACGCGGCGCGACGCCAGGCGCTCGACCATGGACTCGTGCTCGCTGCGATACTGGATGAGATCGGCAATGGTGCCGATCTTCAGGTTGTGCTTGCGGGCGAACACCAGCAGATCGGGCAGACGGGCCATGGTGCCGTCGGGATTCAGAATTTCGCAGATGACGGCTGCCGGCGTGAGCCCGGCCATGGCCGTGAGGTCGCAGCCGGCTTCGGTATGGCCAGCGCGCACGAGCACCCCGCCGCGCACCGCCTGCAGCGGAAAGATGTGACCCGGTTGCACCAGGTCTGACGGCTTGGCGTCGCGCGCCACGGCCACACGAATGGTGTGGGCGCGGTCGGCCGCCGAAATGCCGGTTTCCACACCCTCGGCCGCTTCGATCGACATGGTGAAATTGGTGCCGTACCGCGTACCGTTGCGGCTGGACATGAGCGGCAGATCGAGCTGGCGGCACCGTTCTTCGGTAAGGGTGAGGCACACCAGCCCGCGCGCATGGGTCACCATGAAATTGATGGCGTCGGGGGTGACGAATTCGGCCGCCATTACGAGGTCACCCTCGTTCTCGCGGTCTTCTTCGTCGACCAGAATGACCATGCGGCCGGCGCGCAGCTCGGCCACGATCTCGGATACGGGAGAAATACCGGTGCCGGCCAGGGCATCGGTTTCGGATTCAATCTGCGTGCTCATGGGTTGCCTTCACAAAAGTTGCGCCCATTTTAACCCTCCCCCCTCAGGATTACCCGTACCGGCCCCCAGGCGACTCGCCAGCCCCTGCACAAAGGCGTTACGATCGCGGCCATGCAAAGCAGTAAAGCCAGAACGGCGGGTACGACCGACAGCCAGCGGGGCATTCAATCGGTGGAAACCGGCTTCCCGCTGCTTGCCGCCCTTGTCGAGGCCGCTCAGCCGCTCACGCTGCGCGACCTGTCCGCACGCGCCGGCATGACTTCGGCCAAGGCGCATCCTTACCTCGTAAGCTTCATCCGCGTGGGCCTGGTGCAGCAAGATGCCGCCACGGGGCGTTACGAACTGGGCCCCTTTGCCCTTCAGATGGGCCTAGTGGGGCTGCAGCGCAGTCATCCGGTGCGCACCGCCCTGCCCTTCGTCGACGCCCTGGCCGACGAGGTGGGCCACACCCTGGGCATTGCCGTGCTGGGCTCACACGGGCCCACCATGGTTCACATTCGCGAAGCCCGCTACCCGGTACACGTGAACATGCGCAGCGGCACGGTCATGTCGATGCTGCACACGGCCACGGGCCGCGTCTTCGTGGCGTGGCTCGAGCCGGGCGTCGCACAGCATTACATCGATCGCGAACACGACGACGAAAACGTGCTGGCCAGCATCGACCCGCCGGTGCGCACGCAGGAAGAGATCGCGCGCATCGCACACGAAGTTCGCACGGCCGGTATTGCACGCGCCCTGGGCAACCCGTTGCCCGGCATCGACGCGCTGTCGGTGCCGGTGTTCGATCATTCCGGGCGCCTGGCCATGGCGCTCACCTGCCTGGGCCCGGCAAGCCTGTTCGATGCCGACCCCGACGGCCGCATCGCGCAGCCCCTGCGCGCCTGTGCCGCACGCATTTCGCAGCAGCTGGGCTATCGTCGGGGCGAGTGAGCCATCATGCCCCGGCCAGCCGTTCGTGTATTCATTGTTTCACGCTTCATATATGATGCTTCACGACACCCTCGTAAGAACACCTGACAGGAGACCCGAATCATGAAAACTTCACGCGCTCTTGCTTACGCCGGCCTGGTTGCAGGCCTGTTCATCGCCCACGGCGCCCAGGCACAAGACAACTGCCCGAACCGCGGCGACCTCGACACCATGTACTGCGACGCCGACGGCGACCTGGTGGCCGATACCCCCACCGATCCTTCCAAGCTGCGCGATCCCTCCACGCTGGTGTTCACCTACACACCGGTGGAAGACCCGGCCGTCTACGCCGATATCTTCTCGCCCTTCACCAAGTACCTGTCAGAATGCGTCGACCGCAAGGTGGTGTTCTACCAGGTGCAGAGCAATGCGGCCGAAATCGAAGCCATGCGCTCCGGCCGGCTGCACGTTGGCGGCTTCTCGACCGGGCCCACGAACTTTGCCGTGAACCTGGCGGGCGCCGTGCCGTTTGCCGTGAAGGGTGACGCCAACGGCTATCAGGGCTACCACCTGATCCTCATCGTGCGCAAAGACAGCCCGTTCCAGAAGATGACCGACCTCAAGGGCAAGAAAGTGGCGCACACCTCGCCTTCGTCGAACTCGGGCAACATGGCGCCCATCGCACTGTTCCCGGCCGAAGGCCTGACCCCCGGCAAGGATTACGAATTCCTGTATTCCGGCAAGCACGACCAGTCGGTCATGGGCGTGAACTCGGGCGACTACGACGCCGCAGCCGTGGCCTCCGACGTCTTCTACCGCATGGCCGAGCGCGGGCAGATCAACGCCGACGACTTCCGCATCATCTATCAGAGCCAGAAGTTCCCCACCTCGTCGTTTGCCTATGCTCACGATCTGGAACCGAAGTTCCGCGATCAGATGCTCAAGTGCTTCTACGACTACCGCTTCACGCCGGAGATGCAGGAAGCCTTCGACGGTGCCGACCGTTTCTACCCGATCACGTACAAGAACGAATGGGCCATTGTGCGTGAGGTCGCCGAAGCCGGTGGCGAGAGCTTCACCCGTTCCGCCTACGACAAGGCACAGAAGAAAGGAAACTGATCCGGCATGGGAGCCTCCCTCCACATCATTGACCTCATCAAGGAGTACAAGGCCGGCCAGCCCGTCCTCAAGGGCATCACCCTCGAGATCGCGGGCGACGGCCTGACGGCCGTCATCGGCCCCTCGGGTACGGGCAAGAGCACACTGCTGCGCTGCGTGAACCGGCTCATCGAGCCGACACGCGGGCGCATCCTGCTCAAGCACGAGGCCGACACCGTCGATCTGGCCACCATCCGGGGCGCGGCGTTGCGCCGCGCCCGGCGGCGCATCGGCATGGTGTTTCAGGAATACAACCTGGTCGAGCGTCTCACCGTCATGGAAAACCTGCTCACCGGGCGCCTGGGCTACACCTCGGCCTTCAACGCCTGGCGGCGGCGCTTCGACCCGGCCGATATTCAGTATGCGTATTCGCTTCTGGAAACCGTGGGGCTTGCCGGCTTTGCCAATCAGCGCGCCGACGCACTCTCGGGCGGGCAGCGCCAGCGCGTGGGCATCGCCCGCGCCCTGATGCAGCGCCCGCAGATTCTGCTGGCCGACGAACCCACCTCGTCGCTCGACCCCAAGACCTCGGTCGAAATCATGGAGCTGCTGCTCGAACAGGGGCGTGCACAGCGCATTCCCGTCATCGTGAACATACACGACGTCGAACTGGCACGGCGCTACGCGACGCGTATCGTGGGTATGTCGGGCGGTCACGTGGTGTACGACGGTGACGCAAGCGGCCTCTCGCACGACGTCCTCAAGCAGATCTACGGAGGCGAATCATGGCTGGAATGAAGGCGGGCGACGCTGCACAGGCCCGGCCCTTCGCGCTTTCGTGGCAAGCCCGTGCCCTGTGGATCGTCGGGCTGATCTACGCGGTGTATGCCGCCTCGCAGCTCGGGTTTTCGTGGAGCCGGTTCGAGGCAGGCATGGAACTGGGTGCACGGTTCCTGAGCCGTCTCTTTCCGCCTTCCATCGAACGGCTCGACGTGCTGTGGAAGGGTATCGCCGAAAGTCTGGAAATCGCGGTGCTGGCCTCCACGCTCGGCATTCTGCTTTCGCTGCCGATCAGTCTGCTGGGTGCGCGCAACCTGATGCCGGCCTGGGCCACCTGGCCCTCGCGCGCCATCGTCGCGCTGTGCCGCGCGCTGCATCCGGTCATCGTGGCCATCATTTTCGTGAAGGCGGTCGGCTTCGGCGCCCTGGCGGGGGTGCTTGCCCTTACCGTGGCCTCGATTGGCTTCATCGGCAAACTGTTCACCGAAGCCATCGAAGAAATCTCGCTCAAGCAGGTGGAGGCCGTACGCGCGAGCGGCGCCTCGTTTGCGAACGTCATCATCTTTGCGGTCATGCCCCAGGTCTTTGCCCGCTTCGTGGGCTTTGCCACCTACCAGCTCGACTCGAACTTGCGCAATTCCACCATGGTGGGCATCGTCGGAGCGGGAGGTATTGGCGGCACGCTGTTCTCGGCCTTCCAGCGTTTCGACTACGACTTCGTGTGCACGATTCTCATCACCATCATCGCCATCATCATGCTGGGCGAAGTGCTGGCGCGCATGGTGCGGGCGATTCTGCTCGACAACGTATCACTGGGTGAGCTGCTGCGCGGGCGGCCCGGCCGCCGCGAGCGGGGTCCCACGGGAGACGACGCATGAACGCCTCCACCCTGCCTTCCTACCCCCGTCATTGGCAGCGCTACACCGCCGGCCAGCGCCTGCTGCGTTTCGCGCTGTACCTGCTGTTCATCGCGGCAATCGTGCAGTCGGCCCGCACGATCGACGTCATTCCCGAGTTCCTGTACGACGCGCCCCAGCAGATGGGCGACCTGCTGAACCGCATGTGGCCCATCGACTGGGGCAGCTTCCGCGGCACCGTCAGCAGCGCTTTGCTGGAAACGCTGCACATGGCGACCCTGGGCACCATGCTGGCCATCGTACTGGCCGTGCCCGTCGGCCTGCTGGCCGCCACCAACCTGACGCGCAACCGCGGCCTGAACCTGCTCGCGCGCTTCATTCTGGTTTCCAGCCGCTCGATCAACTCGCTGGTGTGGGCGCTGCTGTTCATCGCGATCTTCGGCCCCGGGGCCGTCGCCGGCACCATGGCCATTGCCTTTCGTTCCATCGGCTTCGTGGGCAAGCTGCTGGGCGAGGCGATCGAAGAAGCGCAGCCCGGCCCCATCGAGGCACTCACGGCCACGGGGGCCAGCACCGCCTCAATCATCCAGTACGGCTACTGGCCGCAGATCCGCCCGGCCTTCTGGTCGATCGTGCTGCTGCGCTGGGACATCAACGTGCGTGAATCGGCCGTGCTGGGGCTGGTTGGCGCCGGTGGCATCGGCATGGCACTGAACAGCGCCATGGATCTGTTCCAGTGGGATCGTGTGGCACTGATACTGGTGCTGATCTTCGCCGTCGTGATCCTGGCTGAAATCATCATCACCCGCAGCCGCCGCTCGCTGCTGTAATGCAACCATGCTCGAACGCGAGTTGAAATTTCACGTGCCGGCCCGTCAGCGGGCCGCTCTGAAGGCCCATCTGCGCAAGCTCGGGGCGCAGCCCATCGAGCTGCATGCCCGCTATTACGACACGCGCGAACAGACCCTGGCGCGCGCCGGCATCGCCCTGCGGGTGCGACGCGAAGGCGAGGCATGGGTGCAGACAATCAAGACACCCGGCCCCGACGAACTCTCGCGGGTGGAATGGAATCACCCCCGGCCGGGCCCCACGCTCGATCTGTCGGTGTATGCGGCGACCCACATCGGGCCACTGATCGAAACGGTGGCCGATCAGCTGCGCTGCCGCTACGTGACACAGGTCGTTCGCATGAAGAAGGTGGTGCCCACCGAATCGGGCAGCGCCGAGCTCGCCTACGACGAAGGTGCAATCATCGCCGGCGGCATCGTGTTGCCGATTCATGAACTCGAGCTCGAAGGCATCGATGGCGCTACGTCCGACCTCTTCGCGCTGTCGCGCGAATGGCTGATGCGCCACCGCCTGGTGCTCGAACTGCGCAGCAAGGCGGCCCGTGGCGACGCACTGGCGGAACTGGCGAGCCGCAAGGGGCTGGATACCGCCTGGGAGCCCGATGCCACCGCGCTCAACACCCGCAACCTGCGCGCACGCCACCCCGACGTGGGCCAGGTCGAGCGGCTTGCCGCCCCGGTCAGGTCCAACCCGCCGACTCTTCCACATGGCATCGGCATCCGAGCTGCGTACCTTGCCTGCGCAAACGAATGCATGAGCCAGATTCTGCGCAACAGCAGCTTCCTGGCCGGCGTCGACGGCATGAAACCCGGGCGCAGTCACCGCATCGACTACGTGCACCAGATTCGTGTGGGCATCCGCCGGCTACGCACGTGCTGGAAGCTGTATGGTGATGCCGTGAACCCGCCGCACGCACTGCAGGCCGATCTCACGCGCCACTTTCGCGCTCTGGGGCAGGCCCGCGATCTCGACGTGATCCAGACCGAGGTGCTGCCGCGCCTGATGCAGGCCGGCATGCCGCCCGATACCGAACAGGCCGACTTGCCGCCGCCCGGCACCGAAGCGGCGGCCCGCAGCCAGTATGTTGGCGCGCCCGAGTTCCAGGGAGTACTGCTCGACCTGCTCGAACACCTGGTGTTGTTCGGTGATGCCCTGCAGGCCGACGATGACACGCCCGCCGCGCCCCTGCTCAGCAAACGGCTGAATGGCTGGTTGAACGCCATCCGCAGGCAAAGCCCGGGCTTTCTGGAAGCCGACTGGGACACCCGACACCGGTTGCGCAAGCGCGTCAAGCGTCTGCGCTATGCCATGGAATTCACTCAGGGCCTGCTGGATGCCGGCCGGCTGGCACCCTTGCGCGATGCGCTGGTGTCGGCGCAGAAGTCGCTCGGGCACCTGAATGACCTGTACGTGGCCGCCGAGTACTATCGCGGCGACGGTGCGCGCCACCCCTGCGCCATGTTCGCCCTGGGCTGGCTGGCCGCCACGCAGGAACACGAAGCCAGGGCGGCCCATGTCGCGTTGCACGCACTGGCGGCAGCCGGCAATTTCAGGTTCACCGACGCGAAGCCGGCCAAGCGGGGAAAACGCAAAAGCTGAGCCGCGGGCAACCCCGGCCCGCATGCAGCGCGCCGTAGCCTGTTGCGGCAACCGGGCGCCACACGCCATGGCGGGCTGCGGGCGCGACCCCGGCAGGCGCCGCACGCACCGCACCCGGCGCGCGCCGATCAGTCGCCCAGCAACGCCGCGGCGAACTCGCTTGCCACGAAAGTCTGCAGATCGTGCATGCCCTCGCCGACCCCGATCCAGTACACCGGTATGGGGCGCACACCCTGACTGCCCGCAGCAAGCGCCGCCAGCGTGCCCCCCTTGGCCGTGCCGTCGAGCTTGGTCACCACCAGGCCGGTCAGACCGATTGCAGCATCGAAGGCCTTGATCTGCGAGATGGCGTTCTGGCCGGTATTGCCATCGACAACCAGCAGCACTTCGTGCGGCGCCGAGCCGTCGGCCTTACCGATGACGCGCTTGATTTTCTTGAGCTCTTCCATGAGGTGCAGCTGGGTGGGCAGCCGTCCGGCCGTATCGACCATGACTACACCGGACTGGCGTGCACGGCCCGCGTTCACGGCATCGAAGGCGACCGCCGCCGGATCACCGCCTTCCTGGGCGATGACGGTGACGTTATTGCGTGAACCCCATTCCATGAGCTGCTCGCGGGCCGCAGCACGGAACGTGTCGGCGGCGGCCAGCAGAACGCTTGCTCCCTGGGCCTGAAAGGCGTGAGCCAGCTTGCCGATGGAGGTGGTCTTGCCTGCGCCATTGACGCCCGCAATCATGACGACCAGTGGCGTGGCCGAGCCCAGCGGGAACGTCTTTTCGAGCGGCTCGAGGTGTTCGGTAAGAATCTCGCGCAGCGCCGCCTTGACCTGCTGCGCGTCGGCAAGCCGCTCTTTCCTGACGCGTGCACGCAGCGCCGTCAGAAGCTTCTCGGTGGACTCGATGCCGGCATCGGCCATGATCAATGCCGTTTCGAGCTCTTCGAAAAGGTCTTCGTCGACCTTCACACCCACGAACAGCCCGCCCAGATTCTGGCCGGTGCGCGCCAGCCCCTGCTTGAGCCGTGCCAGCCACGACTTGCGCGGCGGCGCCGCAGCAGCCGAAACGGCCGGCACATCGGCCGCCGGCGCGGGGGGCTGTGGCGACTGCTCCGCCGGCTCGGGGGGCTCTGGCGACTGCTCCGCGAGCTCGGGGCGCTGTGGCGCCTGCTCGGCGCGGGCGGCCTGCCCGGCTGGCGTATCAGCAGCCGGCGTGTCAGCGGACGGTGTATCTGCAACTGTTGTGTCTGCAGCCGTCATGTCTGCAGGCGCAGCCTCTCCAGCCGGAACGGGCGACGACTGCACGGCGGGTACTGCGCGGACCTGTGCCGCGGGTGCCTCAGGCGTCACGGGCGCCTCGACCGCTTCCACCGGTGCCTGCAGCGCCTGCCCGGCAGTAGCGGTCGCAGACTGGCTGGCTGCGTCGGATTCGACAACGGCGGCTTCGGCCTCGGGCGCCGCTTCGGGTTGCCCGGCCTGCGGCTTCCCGACCGGTTCGGCCTTCGCCTTGGATCGCTTTCTGAAAAAACTGAACATACGCTTTCGGTTCTACACTATGGGGTCAATCAGGTGGACGACGCGATGAGCGGCGCATGAAGAAGCACACGATTCGTATTGTAGGCGGTGAATACCGCCGCACTCCCATTCCCGTAATCGACGCAGCGGGCCTGCGCCCCACCCCCGACCGCGTGCGCGAAACGCTCTACAACTGGGTCAGTCACTTCTGGGGGGGCGACTACTCCGACAAACGGGTGCTCGACCTGTTCGCCGGCACGGGGGCTCTGGGCTTCGAAGCCGCCTCGCGCGGCGCCGCCCACGTGCAGATGGTGGAATCCAACCCTCAGGCGCTCGCTTCGATACGTGCCCTGCGCAACAAGCTGGGCGCCCTGCACGTGCGCGTGCACGCCGGAAACGCGGCAATGGTGCTCGAGCGGCTGGGCGACGCACGGTTCGACCTCGTGCTGCTTGATCCGCCCTTCGGGAAAGACTGGTTCACGGCCCTGTGGCCGAAACTTCCAGGGGTGCTTTCCCCGCAGGGTCTGCTGTATATTGAAGCCGAACACGCCATCGAAGCTCCCGCACAGTTCGAAGTTCTGCGCAGCGCCCGCGCGGGCCATGTGCACTTTCAGCTACTACGATTTGCTGCGACGCAAAAAACCGTCAATAATCACACAATTCCGTTGAACCCGTAGAACGCCTGAGTGCATGGCGCATTGCCGCCGTCGCTCGCAACCGTCAAGAGCGCATGATAACTGCTGTCTATCCAGGTACTTTCGATCCTCTCACGCGCGGCCATGAAGACCTGGTGCGTCGCGCAGCAGGGTTGTTCGATCATGTCGTCGTAGGCGTGGCGCACAGCCCCAACAAGCGGCCCTTCTTCACCGTGGAAGAGCGCGTCGAGATCGCGCGCGAGGTGCTCAGCCACTACCCCAACGTCGAGGTGAAGAGCTTCGGCGGGCTGCTCAAGGATTTCGTGCGCGAACAGGACGGCCGCGTCATCGTTCGGGGTCTGCGGGCGGTTTCCGACTTCGAATACGAGTTTCAGATGGCAGGCATGAACCGCCACCTGCTGCCGGAAGTCGAAACGCTGTTCATGACGCCGTCCGACCAGTACCAGTTCATTTCGGGCACCATCGTGCGCGAAATCGCCATTCTGGGCGGCGACGTCAGCAAGTTCGTCTTCCCCTCGGTCGAACGCTGGCTGCAGACCAAGGCGCGGGCCGTACGCGAACAGGCGCAGCTGGAACAGGCCCAGGCCAATAAGGGTTAAGCCGGCCAACGTGGCAACGGGCGCTACAATGGTCAGGTGAACCGGCCGCCGGCCGGAAGATTTTCAGAGAGTCTTGCACCATGGCCTTGCGTATCACCGACGAATGCATCAATTGCGACGTCTGCGAGCCGCAGTGCCCGAACACCGCCATTTCAATGGGGCCGGAGCACTACATCATCGACCCCGACCGCTGCACCGAATGCGTGGGCCATTTCGACGAGCCCCAATGCCAGGTGTTCTGCCCGGTTGAATGCATCGAGGTCGACCCCGATCACACCGAAGACCGCGAAACGCTTGAAACCAAGTTTCGCCGGCTTGCCGTCTCGTAAGCGATCGGGCGGCGTGTTCTGGCTACGCCCCAGTCTGCGGCCACACCGTCAGTCTTTCAGTTCAAGCCTTCAGCGCCCGGCAGGCGTGTCGATATCTGCATCGAGCAGCTTCACCAGCCGCAACGGCCGGCCCGCCACTTCGCTCAGCCACGCAGCCGCCCAGGCCCCTTCATCCACCGCCTGACGCACCTCGCCTTCGAGCTGCACGGTCTCGATCACCGACGCATCGTCTTCCAGCACGTCCAGCGGAATATCGAGCCTCAACATTCCCGGCGCGCGCAACACCAGGTACCCGAACCGCAGCGAAAGCGTCACGTCGCCCAGAGCGGGTTCGTGGGCCGCCAGCTCGCGCCCATTGGAATCGAGCACCCGCCAGCGCCCGTCATACGCGGCCGCAACGGAATCACGCACACCAGGCAGGCCGCGCACGGGGAAATACATTGCTTCGTCACTCATCGTCATTGCCCAAGCAAACCTTTCAATGCTTCGCCCAATGATCGCACAGGATCCTTCGGTGCCGCAGGCGCCGGGCCCGGAGCCGGCTGGGCGGAAGGCGACACCGGTGGCGCCACTTCGGGCAGCGCGCTGTCGAGCTGATTGCCCAGCAGCTCGAGCAGCCCGCTCTTGACGGCTTCGCGTACGGCCGCGCCGGCAATCTCGTTCCACTGCACCTGGTATGACGGTTGCGCAAACGGGCCGCTGACGCGCAGCGGCACCGTGACGCCGCGCATCTCGCGAAGGTCGCGCGCCGCCGTGGCGCTGCCGCTGAAGCGCAGATTCACCATCACATCGAGCTGGCGGTTCACCAGATCGATATTGGCCGGCTTGCCCTGCGTGGCGCGCACGGCCGGAGACACCAGATTGAGTTTCTGCACGGTTGCCTGACCCTTGGTGATGCCCAGGTCGGCGTCGAGCGCCGAGAACGCGGTTTGAGCGCCGACGTTGAATGCCAGCGGCGCGTTGTTCATGTCGCCCGTGGTGACACTGCGCACCAGATCCTGCACCTGGCGCAGCGTCTGCGCCACGTCAATGCCGCGCACGGCGCCATCGCGCACGCGCAATTGCAGTGCGCCGTCGAGCGCTGCGGTAAGCGCCGGCAGGGTCATGCCGCGGCTCTTGAGATGGGCGCGCAGCGTACCCACGCCCGAGACGATGTTCTTGCCCGACAGTGCCTGCACGAAGGGCTCCATGGCGATATCGGACAGGCTCATGTCCAGTGCCATGTCGTTGGCGGCCGTAGCCGAGAGCTGCCCGGCAAGAAGCCCGTCGTACAGCTGAGCCTGTACGTCAGTGATCGACAGCTTGCCTTCAACCGCGCGCACGGTGGCCTTGAACGCTTCGGCTTCGAGTGCCTGGACCTTCAGCTGGCCCACCTCGACCTTGCCACTCAGGTCAACGCTTTCAAGAAAAGAAAGATCGAATACGCGGGCGGGTGCCGGTGCTTCGTCGGCCGGCCGGGCCTCAGCAGCCGGCGCGGGCTCTGCGGGCTTCTCCGCCTTCTTGCCGGCTTCGGCGGCCGGCGAATCCGGCGCCACCACGCTCGACGCGGCAGGAAACAGCGTGTTGAAATCCAGCTGATCGGCCTGCAGCGCGAAGCTGACCTGCGGGCGGTCGAGCCCCTGAACCCCTAGGCTCAGGCCCAGCTTGCTGCCGCTGAGCACTGCGTCGAGGTCGCTGCGAATATCGCCCTTTTGCAAGTCGGCCGAAACGCTGCCGATGAACGGAAACTCGAATGTCCCCCCCGGCAGCGCCGGGTGCTCGATGCGCACGTCGCCGCGCATGGCCGAAAGTGCTCCGCGCTCCTCAAACACCTTCCACGAGGCCGGCGAGGTCATGTTCACCTGCACCCTCTGCTCACCGCTCTGGATGCGCCCGTCGAGCTTCAGTTCCTTGAGGGTGAGTGCGCTGGCGTTGCCGCCCAGGCCGCTCATGCCCAGCACGAGCGCCACACGTTCCTGCTTGTCTTCCAGCTGCAAGGTGGCCGTGAGCGGTTCGCCGCCGGCCGAATCGGGCGAGACCAGAAGACTCGGCGCATCGAGCCCCATCTGGAAGGTGTCATCGGGACGCAGGCCCCTAACTCGCAAACTGAGCTTTTCCACATGCAGCTCGGCCTGGCTGCGATCGAGCTTGAGCTGGGGCACCGCGAGCGTCGCTTCGAGGTTCTTCACCGGTTGCGGCCCCAACACCTCGCCCTGCACCGCAAAGTCGAGACCGGCGGCGCTGAACATCTGCGAGTACTCGCTGTAGGCGAGATTGCCCCGCAGCCCGACCGACTTCGCCTGCAGCTCGCCCAACAGGCCGTTCACCTGCACATTGACCCTCTGTGCCGAATAGGTCTTCTGGTCGGTATTGAACTTGACGAGCGCCTGACCCTCGAAACGTGCGTCAGCAGTGGGAAAGCTGCCCAACAGCCGGCCACGAACTGCCAGGTCGAAGGGCTGATCGGCCGTCATGCGCCCGGTGTTGAGCTCGAGGTTGGTAATGTGCCCCACGTAGCCGTTTTTCTTGTCGTGCAGGTGCAGCTGGCCGTTGCGTAGTGTAAGGCCCGCGATGTCGATGTGCAGATCGGTGGCACCCTGCTGCGGCGCGGCCCTGCCTGCGGCCTCGAAACCCAGGGGCTGCGGCAGTTCGGCCTGCCCGGCGGTATCGAGATCGGCGGCGGAGGCGGGTTTGCCCGCTGCGGCAGATACCACGGCCTGCGCCGCCCCGACCGTTCCCGCCAGTGCCGTGAGCGGCGACGCCAGATCGGGCGCCGGCAGTGCGGCGGTCTTGCGCGCGCTCAGCAAGTCGCGGAAGTTGTAATTCCCGTCGGAGTCGCGCACCAGCCAGGCCCGGAAGCCCGACACCGCCACGTGGTCGACCACCAGCCGGTTGAACATGAGCGGCCAGATCGCCACGGCGAGCCTGGCGCTTTCGACCGACGCGAACAGGTCGGAACTACCGCGATCGGACAGCGAGACCTGCTGCACCGACAGCCCGATGCGGGGAAAGAGCGACAGCTCGATGTCGCCGTCGATGGTCAGCGTGCGTTCATAGCGGGCGTAGACAATCTCTTGCAGCTTGTTCTTGTAGGCATTGGGATCGAACGTCAGAAGAAAGATCGCAATGCCCACCAGCGCCACCAGAAAGGCGCAGACGAGACCGATCAGTATCCGCTTCAACCAGACTTTCATTCACGCCTCAGATAACCGGGGAAAGCCCCGCTGCGTATGCACGCAAATAACCCGCAATACTACACCGTGTATTGTGGGCTTTAATTCCTTTAGTTATAAGCTAACCGCACAACTGTCGTTGCCAGGGCGGCCGCAAGACCACGGAACCGTGTACCCTTGCAGGCTGAATTCAACTATCAGACAAGACCGACCATGAAATTTGAAACGCTTGCCATCCATGCCGGCTATCAGCCCGACCCCACCACGAAGGCCGTGGCCGTTCCCATCTACCAGACTACATCGTACGCCTTCGACAGCACTCAGCATGGGGCCGATCTGTTCGATCTCAAGGTGCCGGGCAATATCTATACCCGTATCATGAATCCCACCAACGCGGTATTGGAAGAACGGGTGGCGGCACTGGAAGGCGGCGTGGCGGCTCTGGCGGTTGCCTCGGGCATGGCGGCAATCACGTACGCGATTCAAACGATTGCGCAGGCCGGCGACAACATCGTGTCGGTCAGCAAGCTATATGGCGGCACCTACAACCTGTTTGCACACACCTTCCCGCGTCAGGGCATTACGGTCAAGTTTGCTTCGCACGACGATATTGCCGCCCTCGAAGCGCTGATCGACGAAAACACCAAAGCCGTGTTCTGCGAAACCATCGGCAACCCCTCCGGTTCGGTGGTCGACATTGCCGCACTGGCCGAAGCGGCGCACCGTCATGGCGTGCCGCTCATTGTCGACAACACGGTGGCTTCGCCCGCCCTGTGCCGCCCCATCGAGCACGGTGCCGACATCGTGGTGCATGCGCTCACCAAGTATATGGGTGGCCACGGCACCACCATTGCCGGCGCCATTGTCGACTCCGGCAAGTTCCCCTGGGCCGAGCACAAGCAGCGCTTTCCCATGCTCAACGAGCCCGATCCGTCGTACCACGGCGTGGTGTACACCGAAGCGTTCGGCCCCGCCGCCTTCATTGGCCGCTGCCGCGTGGTGCCGCTGCGCAATACCGGTTCGGCACTGTCGCCCTTCAACGCCTTCCTGATTCTGCAGGGCATCGAAACGCTTGCGCTGCGCATGGAACGCCACACCGAGAACGCCCTGAAGGTGGCCGAGTATCTGGCCGGGCACGACCAGGTGTCGTGGGTGCAGTACGCGGGCCTGCCCGGTCATCCTGAACACGCGCTTGCGCAGAAGTACTTCGGTGGCAAGCCGGCCAGCATTCTTTCGTTCGGCATCAAGGGCGGGCGCGAAGCCGGGGCACGCTTCATCGACGCGCTCAAGCTCATTCTGCGCCTGGTGAACATCGGCGACGCAAAAACGCTTGCCAGCCACCCTGCCACCACCACGCACCGTCAGCTGAATGAAGAGGAACTCGCATCGGCCGGCGTGACCGAAGACATGATCCGCCTGTCGATCGGCATCGAACACATCGACGACATCATCGACGACCTCGCTCAGGCGCTCGAAGCCAGTCGCTGATACCGGCCCGCGCGCCCGATTCGCACCCCGTTCCCCCCCGGCCCGCAGCGCCACTGCGCGAGCAGGCCGAAGGTGGACGGGGCACTCGGCATGTTCTATCCTTAGCGCTATTTCAGATTCAGCAGCCGCTACATGCCCAGCAACTCCAAGCACGACGACGACCCCTTCGTCCTCACCGCTCCCCTAGAGATCCGTTCGATCCTGCGCTCGATGCAACGGCATGCGGCGCTCGTTCGCATGTATGTGAAGGGGAACTCCGACCAGTCGATCATGACCACCGTTCTGGCATTCGATCAGGCAAACGGCCGCGTAATTGTCGACTGCTCGCCCGACAACGAACTGAACCAGCGCCTGCTGCGCGCGGAAACGGTGATGTTCGAAACCCAGCTCGATCGCATCAGCGTCAGTTTCGCCGCCCACAATCTGCAGGCCTGTACGCACGACGGGTTGCCCGCCATTTCGTTTCCGCTGCCCGAGTCTGTGCGTCGTGTGCAGCGCCGCGAGTTCTACCGGGTGGAAATCCCCCTGAACGAGCCTGCCTCGTGCACAATTCCAATCACCAGCCCACAAGGCGGGGCAATGCGCGCGGTCATCAAGCTGAAAGACATCAGCGCTGGGGGAGTGGCCCTGCTCGACAACGACAACCTGCTGCCTCACGAGC
>Ga0079223_10000974_pt1 | contig 16225 bp, 17 predicted proteins | sample Stecom2011_FD_75072 | JGI IMG/M metagenome (GOLD analysis project Ga0079223, IMG submission 75072) | Agricultural soil microbial communities from Utah to study Nitrogen management - Steer compost 2011 | ecosystem: Environmental > Terrestrial > Soil > Agricultural land | place: USA: Utah... | reverse complement strand
CGGGCTACTTGATAGAGGAGAAAAATTGAAGATCTTTTCTCCTCTTTTGTTTTAGCCTTGTTTTAAATCACTTCTTTTACTTTTCTGTTTTTTCGGTTTGTTCTTTTTCTAAAATTTTCGTATTTTGTAAAAAGGGGTAAACTCTATTTTATAGTGTTTTAGGGTCAATGGAGAAGCTTTTTATCAAAAACATGGTGTGTAACCGCTGCATTATGGTGGTGAAGAACGAATTGGAGCAGCTGGGGCTACACCCGACCGAAGTGACGTTGGGTGAAGTGCGCTTAGCAGAGGCGGTCGATCAATCCACCAAAGTTGCTTTGTCGGCTGCCTTGGTGCCCTTGGGGTTCCAGCTGATCGATGATCGCCGCAGCCAGCTCATTGAATTGATTAAAAGTTCGATTATTACATTGGTCCATCATCAGGATCAAACACTTAAAACCAATCTGTCCGACTATTTGAGTGAAAAATTAAATCAGGAATACAGCTACCTTTCCAGTCTGTTTTCTGAAGTCGAGGGAACGACCATTGAGAAGTATTATATCGCTCAACGGATTGAAAAGGTAAAGGAGCTGTTGGTCTATGATGAATGGTCCCTGAGTGAGATCGCTGTCCACTTGAACTACTCCAGTGTCGCGTACTTGAGTAATCAGTTTAAGAAGGTTACGGGATTGACCCCCAGTCATTTTAAGAAAATTAGAGCGGATAAGCGTCGGCCTTTGGATGAGGTCTGAATCGTTCCGTTAAACAGTAAATAAACAGTGAAATCTTAACCTTACAGAAGCAATATTTCTTTAAAAGGAAAATAGATTCTATATTTGCTAAATGAATACGCGTGTGGATTATCTTAATCTCTTTCATTTAAGGCCTGAAGAGTATGTCAGTATCACCTCGATGACGAAGGATGAATGCGAAGACGGAGGGATTGATTTGGATATTTATTACAATATTTTTACCACTCCCGTTGGGGAAGTTTTAATGGCGAGCAATCACATGGGACTGGTATATATGGGCTTTATCGACGTCAAGAAAGTGGCGGTTTTAAATGACTTAGTCCAACGGTTTCCAAATGCACATTTCGATCGTGCAATGGATCGTTTTCAAAAACGCGCGTTGTCGATTTTCCAAAATGAATGGTCGGAGAAGCCGGATATTATACTTCGTGTGCATGGGACAGCGTTTCAAGTTAACGTATGGAATGAATTGTTACGAATTCCACCGGGACAATGCGTCAGTTATGGAGAAATTGCACAAAGAATAGGCGCTCCGGGTGCTTCTCGAGCTGTAGGGACGGCGATTGGGGCTAATCCCATCGCCTTATTAATCCCCTGTCATCGGGTCATTCGTGCCGACGGAAGTGTGGGGAACTATCACTGGGGAAAGGAGCAGAAATTAGCTCTTCTGAAGTGGGAAAAGGAGAATCTGGGATTATAAGGATAATATTTCGACGATTCGGACGAGATTTTCGTTGATGCTGCCAATGTGTTTAATGGCATTTTTAAAGGGCGTAAAAGCCACTTCTCCATGTATGGAGCCGGCCATCACTCCGTTTCGTCCCGCAATTAATCCTTCTACGGCGCCTACCCCCAGGCGACTCGCCAATACACGGTCTTGGCAGGTCGGTCTGCCGCCCCGCTGAATATGACCCAAGATCGAGATGCGTACATCGTAATGCGGGAACCGTGCTTTGATCCGATCAGCTACCGCAAAACCTCCTCCTGCGTCGTCTCCTTCTGCGACGATAATGATTCGAGAGGACTTATTTTTTCTACTTCTGTCCAGCTTGTCCATCATCGCCTCGTAATCCACTTTGATTTCGGGGATCAGCACGGCTTCCGCTCCCGTCGCGATACCGGTTCTCAGTGCAATCAGTCCGGAATCCCGACCCATCACTTCCACCACAAATAAACGATTATGGGATTCGGCCGTATCTCGGATCTTATCCACGGCATCGATCGCTGTATTGACAGCGGTATCATAACCAATGGTAAAATCTGTCCCGGCCAAATCGTTATCGATCGTGCCCGGAATTCCAACCACTGGAATATCAAATTCTTCTAAAAATTTGGATGCGCCGGAAAATGTACCGTCCCCACCAATGACGATCAACCCATCAATTTCGTGTTTCCGCAGATTATCATAAGCCGTTTGCCTTCCTTTGTCGGTTCGAAACTCCTCACTTCTGGCTGTTTTAAGGATGGTTCCACCCCTTTGAATGATATTGGCTACAGATTTGGCATCCATTTGGAAAATGTCGCCTTGCACCATGCCGTCATAACCCCGGCGTATTCCGAATACGTTTAATTCATGATATATTCCGGTTCTGACCACTGCACGGATGGCAGCGTTCATGCCCGGGGCATCCCCTCCGGAGGTTAATACAGCGATGTTTTTAATGTGGGCCATGGGCGTTAAAATGTCGGGTAAACAATTATTTTCCAGCGCGGAATGCAGCCAGTCCAGATTCTAAAAAGTTAATGTAATTCTGGATGTCTTCATTATACGCTTCCGCCGGAACCAGCTGTTCACCTTCGTGATTCACGATCACGTAATAGGGTTGCGCATTGGTCCCAAATCGTGATGCTTGGTAATCGGACCATTTCTGACCTACCCAACGGATGCGTTTGCCACTAAATTCCGAAACATATTGTTCCGATGGATCCAATGCCGTTCGATCATCCACATACAAGGATGCCAAGACAAACTCTTCATTCAAGAGGCGCAGAACAGTGGGGTCTGGCCAGACCGATTCTTCCATTTTCCTACAATTCACACAGGTCCAACCCGTGAAATCCACCAGGACAGGTTTATTCACCGTACGAGCAAATTCCAAGGCTTGGTCATAATCGTAGAAGGCATCCAAACCGTGCGGGGCTTGGTGTCGCGGACTCTTATATTTTTTAGTCACATTTCGACTATCGGTCGGATCCAAAGGACCGGAGCTCGTGGCCGTACCGTAACTGATCGCACTTTGGTGCAAGTTAAAGTCCTGGGTCGTCGATGGCGGTAACCACGCGCTCAGCGCTTTTAGTGGAGCCCCCCACATTCCCGGAATCATATACACCGTAAACGAGAAGATCGCGATCGCGATGAACAGACGGGGAATTGAAAGTGTTTTAATTTCACTATCCTGAGCGAACCGCAGCTTGCCCAACAGGTAAAACCCAAAGAGCGCGAAGATCACAATCCACAGGGCCAAGAATACTTCTCGATCCAGAATTCCCCAGTGATAAGCCAGGTCTACATTGGACAAAAACTTCAAAGCCAAAGCGAGCTCTAAGAAGCCCAGTGAAACTTTAATCGAGTTTAACCAGCCCCCAGATTTAGGCATTTCTTTCAATAAGAAAGGGAAAAACGCAAATATCATAAAAGGCACAGCCAAGGCGATGGAAAAGCCCAACATGCCCACAGCCGGTCCTAAAAGAGCGCCTTCTGAAACGGCCTCGACCAACAAGTATCCAATAATCGGTCCTGTACAAGAGAAGGAAACCAAGGCCAGGGTGAAGGACATGAAAAAGAGTCCGATCCATCCGCCTCGATTGGATTTTTGATCTATTTTGTTGACAAAACGCGAAGGTAGCGTAATCTCAAACGCGCCTAAAAATGAGATCGCAAAGATCAGAATGATCAGGAAGAACAGCAGGTTAAACCAAGCGCTGCTCGCTGCTTCATTGAGCGCCGAAGCACCAAAAATAAGCGTGACGATCATTCCCAGAGACACGTAGATCACGATGATGAACAATCCGTAAAGCAGTGCATTGATGATGCCTTTCGCGCGTGTCCCACTTTGCTTGGTAAAGTAAGAAACGGTCAAGGGCACCATGGGATAGATACACGGCATCAAGAATGCAGCAAAACCACCTATAATACCGGCGATAAAAATTCCCCATAGGGACCGCTGCGTGTCATCTACTCCTTTTGACGCGACGACTTCTGCAGCGTTCGTCTCCGCATCGGCCGTTCCTTCCTCCAAATCCAAAAGGGTGTCCGGTGCGTCTTCAAAGACCAGGGCGTCCAAAAGCGTGTCGGGCGCATCCTCGAACACCAGATCGTCAAAATTAATCGGGTTGTCTTGGGCGACGGCCATAGGTATTGCGCCGGCTTCAGCCAGAACAGGGGAAAATGCAAGAAGAAATAGGGATACGAATAATATATTAAGTAACCTCATTCGATTTTATGACAGAAGAATATTAGTTGATAGGAACTGCAAATGCGTACTCGTCCGGAGGTAAGCATTGTTCCGCATCACAGGCCATAAACTCCACCACACCACGTACCGTCGTTTGTCCTTTATTTAGTCGAACTTTTTGAGAAAAAACAACTTCATCATTAAAATAAGATACATCCATGCCGAAAACGTCCTCATATTTAGTTTTTGGTTTAGGCTCGGTCGTCTTTCCGACTAAACTAAAATCAGCGGAAGGCGTAAAGGTAAAAGAAGTTTTGATCGGCCCGCCATCAGCGACATTCAGGGAATAAATATGCCATCCTGGATCAATCTTCGCCCTCATATAGATAACCGCCTCTTTGTCATTGACTTTCTGAGCCGCAAACTGCCATTTAACAGGCTGAAATATCTGTGCGAATGCACCCGAGACGCCGATCACGACTAATATTACTAATAAAGAGAGTTTTTTCATTTTTGTATTGTTTTGATAAAAATCTTTTTGCTATTATTTTTGATTCTACTTTACAGTAGACAACTATACAGTACTTAGACCCTTTTTCGGATCAATAGTTTAATCTTAGAAACCAACCATCCGGGATCGCGCTAAAAATTCTTTTTTGCGGCTGCCATAAACGGACTGGCAAACACAAAACTGTTCAATTCTTTCACGTCGGAGCGGGTAATTTCCTTGTTGGAACCTTCCCACCATTTTTGTCCCTTGTACAAAAATAGGATTTTATCTCCAATTCCCATAACCGAGTTCATGTCGTGGGTCACCACAATGGTCGTACATTGGTACTCTTCGGTGATATCTTGGATCAATTCATCGATCACAATCGCCGTTTCCGGATCCAATCCTGAGTTCGGTTCGTCGCAAAATAGGTATTTGGGGCTCATACTGATGGCTCGAGCGATTCCCACCCGTTTTTTCATGCCGCCGGATAGCTCCGCCGGAAATAGTTTGTTACTTCCCGGTAAATTGACACGTTCCAGACAAAAATTGACCCGTTCGAGTTTTTCCTGCCTACTCATCTGCGTAAACATTTCCAGTGGAAACATCACATTTTGTTCTACTGTCATGGAATCGAAGAGGGCAGAATTCTGGAAAAGCATGCCGATATCTTTTCGGATGGGTACGCGCTCCTCAAAATCCATTTGAGTGAAATCTTCCCCATCAAAAATGACTGTGCCTTCATCCGGAACATGTAGCCCAACCATGCATTTTAGTAAGGTACTTTTACCCGAGCCGGACCCCCCGATAATGAGGCTAATTTTTCCCGGCTCAAAATAGGCGCTGATTCCGTCCAATACGTGATTGTCCCCAAAAGATTTATGAATGTTTTCTATTGTAATCATGGTCTGCGTTAAAAGCCTCGAATTTAAAGCATCAGTGCGGTAATAATATAATCCGAAGCCAGTATGGTGATGCAACCGACGACTACCGCATGGGTGCTGGCTTGGCCCACTTCAAGCGCTCCGCCGCGAACATAGAAGCCTTTATATGCGGGAATGGAGGTGATGATAAATCCGAAAACCACCGCTTTGACCAAGGCCACGGATACGGTAAATCCATTAAAATTATCGGTAATGCCATTGATATAGTCCGTAGGAGTGACCGCGCCAGAGATTGCGCCACCGACCAATCCACCAACGATGGCGCAGGCGATGGCTACGATCACCAAAGCAGGAATCATCACCACTCCGGCCAGAATCTTCGGTAAAATCAGGTAGCCCGGGGCATTGATGCCCATGATCTCCAATGCGTCAATCTGCTCAGTCACCCGCATGGAGCCAATCTGCGAAGAAATAGACGAACCGACTTTCCCCATCAGGACCAATGCCGAGATGGTTGGACCTAATTCCAATATGTTCGAGTCTCGGTTGATTTGCCCAATAACCGAGGTCGGGATCAGGTCAGAGACTAATTGAAACGCGATCTGCATGGTCATCACCGCACCGATAAAAGAGGAGATGATTACGATCAGCCCCAGCGAGCCAATGCCGATTTCATTCATTTCATGCATGATTTCTCTCCAGTAAATGCGCCATTTTTCGGGTCTTTTAAACACCGATTTGAGCAGCAGGAGGTATTTTCCAAAATGGGCCAAAAACATAGGGTTCGTTTAATGTTTCTTCGCAAATATACAATTTCGTTTAGAATGCACACTGAACTTCCTGTATATTTGAATTGTACTTTATACTAAACAAGATGGGAAGGATTAAGTTGGGTTGGAAAATAAGAGATTAAGATGAAAGAAAAGAACACGCAGATTGCATTGATAACCGGCGCTACGCGCGGCATAGGATTGGCAGTGACGAGTATGTTGGCCGCACAAGGCTATCGTTTATTATTGGTGTCCAGAACAGAAGCTGCCCTGGAAAAGCTAAAGCACAGGCTGGAAAAGGAGCATGCCGGTCTGGAGGTGTCCGTGATGGCGGCTGACTTATCTACCCTGCCGGGGATTCAAAGCACAGTGGAATGGGCCGAAGGATTCCGTCCGGATGTTTTGGTGCTTTGTGCAGGTGTTTTTCGTCCAGTTTCCTTATTAGACGAACCGGTTGAGGACTTTCTCCCCCAATTTTACCTCAATTATTATGCAGCACATGTGCTTAGTATTTGTGCCGGACGCCAAATGGCCTTACGAAAAAGAGGACATCTTTTTATTTTGAGTTCGACAGCGAGCCGTGATCCCGTTCCCGCTGGCACCTATACTGTAACAAAGTTTTCACTTCGGGGTCTAATAACTGTATTGCGAGAAGAGCTGAGGGTCAATGGAGTGAAGGTTACCGAGGTGATTCCCGGATCTACCCTGACCTCATCCTGGGAAGGTACGGAGTTGCCGGCGGACCATTTTGTGCAGCCGGAAGAAATTGCGAGCGCAATTTTACTATGTCTGCAAATGAGTACAGGAACCAATGTGGAAGAATTGATCATCAAGCCTCAAAAAGGAAACGTAGTAACCAAAACATAAAAAAATAGGTCTATGAAGAAGAAATTATATCGAGATGTGCAGCAAGGGGCGCTCTCTGGCGTGTGTGCCGGCTTGGGAACTTATTTTGAAATCGACAAAACGTGGATCCGTCTGGCTTTTGTCATGAGTGTTATTTTCGCGTCTTGGTTAGGGCTCGGAATGCTCGGGCCGATCGTGTATATTATATTGTGGATCGTCGTGCCCGCCAAGCCAAAGGCCATGCCCAGCACTTGGTATGGGGATTCGGCTCAATCCCCTTATGACGTGGACTACCGGGTGGATTCGGAAAATTTGGGTCAAAGGGGCGCAAATGTTGCAGGAGATTTTGATCGCCGGAAAGGACATCCCGATTACCAAGATGATATGGTTTTCTCAGGGGAAGTCGATGCGTGGACTTCCTGGGACAATAAAAAAGAGGATAAACAAAAGGACTCGGGGAGAGATCGTACGATCGCAGGCTTGATGCTGGTTTTGGTGGGTTTATTTTTCTTGCTAAACCAGTTGGATATTTTATCCATGCGCGAAATCTTTAAGTATTGGCCCGTATTATTGATCATTACAGGGGGGGTGGTGCTTTTAGGTTCGTTTACGACAAAGAATGAGGAGAAAGGATTTGCTGTTGGAGCGTCCAATAAGTCGGCACAGGAAGCATCTGAACCTGTGTTCACAGATCCACCCAATTCTGGCCCGATCGAGCCATCTGAATCTGGGCCGATCGGACCTCAGGATTCTCAGGGGGAGGACCGTGGGCCAGCGCATGAAGAGGAGGATTCTGAAGGTGAGGATTCGAATAAACCGGAACAATTATAATGAATCATATGAATAAGGAAAGAATTGTATGGGGTGTAATCCTGTTGGCTGCAGGCTTGGTTTTGCTTTTGCAAAACATGGGCATCATTAATTTTTATTGGAGCTCAGTATTTAGGCTGTGGCCCGTGATCTTGATCGCGGTCGGATTGAATATGCTCATGCCGAAAAACGGAGCCGGAAGTGTCGTGACCTTGGTGGTAAGTGTCGCCGCCGTCGCGTTATTAGCATATGCCGGCACACAAAGAGGCGGATTTAAATGGTGGGATTCCAATTTCCAGTGGGAACGAAGCTCGCGTGAAGGTGTACGAACAGAGCGGCAACGCGGAAGGGTCAGCGCGATTAAAAATCGCATTACCCATGAAGTAGACCGGCCACTAAACACGGCTTCACTAAATATAAAAGGCGGGGCAGTAGAGTATGAGATTGATGAGCCCACTCGGGACTACCTCTTTTGGGCTGAAAGTGAAAGCGTCTTTGGCCCTCATGTATTGGAGTACAGCGAGATCGATAGCGTGTCTGCATCCCTGGTTTATCGCATGAGCGAGGGCAGGATAAATAGTTGGAATTTCGAGGGAGACGAGAATGAGGCTAAGATCCGTTTACATCCGGATCCAATTTGGTCCATCGCCTTGGAGATGGGTGCGGGCGAAGCCGATTTCGATTTACGGAAATACCAGGTATCCCGTCTCGAATTAGAATGTGGAGCAGCGTCAGTGAAAGCGAAGATGGGCGCGCCAGTCGGACATTCGGAAATCAGGGTGCAAAGCGGAGCGGCTTCCATAGAGATCGAAGTGCCTCGGTCGGCCGCTTGTCAGATCATGGTGACTTCAGCCCTGTCGTCCCGAAATTTTCAGGGCTTTCATAAGCAGTCAGACGGTACGTTTGTGACGCCCGGCTTTGAGGACTCGGGTGATCGATATACCATTCGCCTGGAAGGCGGCATCAGCTCCTTTACGGTGAGTCGAAAATAAGTCATGATGGCCACGGACAAAGAAACCCCAGAAAGCGGATTTTATGTGGTGATCGATGGTCGGCCGAGCGGTCCTTACCGATTGGAAGAGCTAAAATCTATGAAGCTTAGGCCTACAGACTTTGTGAAGGCAGCAGGCATGCCCGAGTTTAAAGAGCTGCGGGAGATTTCGAGTTTGAGCGCTATATTGGGCGTCCGCCATCAGCCTACCCAGCCACAATATTATGCAACGATGGATGTTCGTATGCTCGCATGGGGCATCGATCTATTTATCGCTACCTTTATTTATGGGATCATCGCGACGGTGTATTTAATGGGATCCAGCCCGGATGATCCGCAGCGAATACCAACCTTACTTTTGGGCGCATCGTCTATTCCGATGATTAAGTTTTTACTGGGCAGTGTGATGGAAGCTACGGCGCAGCAGGCCTCTCCCGGAAAACTCCTGATCGGTATTCGGGTGACCGATACGCAGGGAAAACCCATAGGCTTTGGGCAGGCATTGATCCGAAATCTGAGCAAACTGATCGGTGTGCTGACGCTGGGACTTGGTTTTTTAGCTGGTTTTTTCGACAAAAGACAGCAATGCCTTCACGATAAAGTAGCGGGGACCCTGGTGATCAAGGCTCGCCTTATTTAAGTCTTACTCGACCTACAAATCTTACTCGACGACCGTAACCTTAATGGTATTGGTTTTCCCTTTTTTATGCAATGGAGTAGACGCCGTGTTGATTACGATTTGGCCCACCTCCACCATATTTTTGTCTTTGAGCAGGTTGTTTATATCACTGATGCTGCCATCTGTGCTTTCGTACTTATCGTAGAAATACGCCTTCACACCCCAAAGCAGGCTGAGGGTATTCAACAAGTTTTTATTGCCCGTGAAGATGAAAATATCAGCATCCGGCCGATAACTGGAAATCTCAAAACCGGTATATCCAGATGAAGTCATGGCCACGATGGCAGCAGCACCGGTTTTTTCGGCCAGGTAAACCGAGGAGCCGCAAATGGAGTCCGGAATCATGGATTCGGGATCGCGGAATGGTTTTTTGGAAATGTAGTATGGATAGGAAGTTTCTTCTACGTGCATGATGATTTTGCACATGGTTTCGATCACGATCTCTGGAAACTCACCCACCGAGGTCTCGCCACTTAACATCACCGCATCTGCTCCATCCAATACGGAATTCGCCACGTCGTTTACTTCCGCACGGGTTGGGCGTGGAGCCGTAATCATGCTTTCCAGCATTTGAGTAGCAATGATGACTGGTTTGGCAGCATCTCGACATTTTTTGACGATCATTTTTTGCAGGATCGGCACATCCTCCATCGGCATTTCTACGCCCAGGTCTCCTCGTGCGACCATCACAGCGTCCGTCACCGCAATGATGTCGTCAATGTTGTCGATGGCTTCGGGTTTTTCAATCTTGGCGATCACCCGGGCAGTTTTGCCTCTTGATTGTATGATCTCCTTTAACTGGATAATGTCTTCCGCTTTTCGAACAAAAGACATCGCCACCCACTCCACATTTTGGTCCAATGCAAAATATAAATTGTCCAAATCTTCATCGGTGAGACTGGGCAAGGAAACTTTTGTGTTCGGTAAATTAACACCTTTCCGGGAGGTCAGGATGCCACCGTGCACCACTTCGCAGCGCACCCGGTCCACGCCATTGGTCTCCAAAACCTGGAGTTGGATCTTTCCGTCATCCAACAGAATAATCTCTCCTACCTGTACATCTTGTGCGAAATGCTGGTAACTCAGGTAAACCAATTCCTCATTCCCGACCACTTCTTCACTGGTGATGATCGATATCTCGGCTTGGTTGAGCAGTATTGCGCCGCCCTCCTTCATGCGACCTACACGAATTTTTGGGCCCTGAAGGTCAGCTATAATACCTATGTTGATGTGCTCATGCTCCTGATTAATAGTCCGGATTGTCTGAATCATCTTTAGGTGATCATCCTGTGAACCGTGTGAGAAATTCAAGCGACACACATCGACACCACTGGCGATCATTTGGGACAATGTATTTTTATCAGCTGACGCAGGGCCGAGTGTGGCCACGATTTTAGTTCTTTTGTGAACTTTTTCCATAGAGGGATTAATTTTTGGCTAATATAGTGTATTTTGTACACTTAAAAAATGAGATTTTCTCTTGATTTTAATTTATCCGGACGGATTTCGCTGGCCACGACCACTTCTGTGATCTGATTGATCGATTGGAGTAGCAGCTGAAGGTCTTCATCATCAATAAAATTTTTAATGATTAAAAAATAATCCGACGTTTTCATTTCCGGGATCAATACGCCTTCCCCTTCTCCTCGATTGGCCAATAAATAAAATTCGGTTTCCAATTCCTCCTCGATGTGTTGATAAAAACTAAACGGAAAGGTTTTTTGGAGTTGGGGAATAAAAACGCGATAATCCTCGCCTTTCTCCAGATTTAGGCCGCTGTACTTGTTGATAAAATGGCAGATTCGATAATCCTTTAGTGGGCACGAGATCGCTATGAGGATAAAATTATAATCAAAATCAGTTTTTAACAGAACTTTATTCAATGAATCTAGTTTTAATTTCGAGAATTAATTTGTAATTTCAGCACAAATTTACATATTTTAGCTGGAAGAAGATAATTAGGCAATTCACAATTGTTACAGTAAGTTTTGATAATTGGGTAAATTTAATTTTCTTTGCACAGATTTATTAAACAATTAAACTTTATAATCATGTCTGATATCGCTTCAAGAGTAAAAGCAATTATCGTTGAGAAGTTAGGTGTAGATGAAAACGAGGTTACGCCAGAGGCTTCATTTACAAACGACTTAGGAGCAGATTCACTCGACACAGTTGAGTTGATCATGGAATTCGAAAAAGAATTCAACGTAGAAATTCCTGATGACCAAGCTGAAAACATCGGCACGGTAGGTCAGGCAGTATCTTATTTGGAAAGCAAAGTTAACTAATTTTAATTAGCCAGTCTTAGCATTATACATGGAGCTTAAAAGAGTAGTAGTTACTGGATTGGGAGCACTTACTCCTATTGGCAACACCCTGAACACTTATTGGGATGGTTTGTTAAATGGAGTCAGTGGTGCCGCTCCGATCACGAGGTTTGATGCATCTAAATTCAAAACCCAATTCGCTTGCGAGTTGAAAGGGTTTAATGCAGAGGACTTCATGGAGCGTAAAGAGATCCGTAAAGCCGACCCTTTTGTGCATTATGCGCTTGCGTCTACGGATGAGGCGGTGAAAGATGCGGGATTGGAATTTGAAAAATTAGATACCAATCGCATTGGTGTGATTTGGGGATCAGGAATTGGAGGTTTGAAGACCTTTTTGGATGAAGTACAGGGTTTTTCTGCCGGAGACGGCACGCCTCGATTCAATCCTTTCTTCATTCCGAAAATGATTTTGGACATCGCACCAGGTCACATTTCCATGAAATATGGGCTGCGTGGGCCGAACTTTTCTACAGTATCGGCCTGCGCTTCTTCCACCAATGCACTGATTGACTCTTTGCTCTACTTGCGCACAGGATATGCGGACGTGATTATAACCGGAGGATCTGAAGCCATCATTAATGAGGCCGGGATCGGTGGTTTTAATGCCATGCATGCGCTGTCTACACGTAATGATGACCCTGCTACAGCATCCAGACCTTTTGATAAAGACCGGGATGGATTCGTAGCCGGCGAAGGCTCAGCGACCATTGTTTTAGAAACATTGGAACATGCATTGGCCCGTGGCGCAAAAATTTACGCAGAATTGGTTGGTGGAGGCATGAGCGCCGACGCTAATCACATTACAGCACCCCATCCTGAAGGACTGGGTGCTAAGCTGGTGATGGGACGAGCGCTGGAGGATGCAAAAATGACCGTGGGCGAGATTGATTACATCAATGTTCACGGAACTTCCACTCCTTTGGGCGATATCAGTGAGTCTAAAGCCATTCTTGATCTGTATGGGGAAGACGCCTACCGTCTGAACATCAGTTCGACCAAATCCATGACCGGACACCTTTTAGGTGCAGCCGGCGCAGTAGAATCCATTGCTGCTATTTTAGCTGTGAAGCACGATGTGGTGCCTCCCACCATCAATCACTTTACGGACGACCCAGAATTGGACCCCAAACTGAATTTTACTTTTAATACGGCGCAGCACCGTACGGTCAATGCGGCGATGAGTAACACCTTCGGTTTTGGCGGGCATAATGCTTCGGTGATTTTCAAAAAGTATCAGGAGTAAGTCTGTCCTTTTGGCCCGAGGCGATTCAGTAAGCGGTATCACATGCCTATTTCTAGTACTTATAAACTTTATTTTTCGCCGGATCGGCAATTTGTCCGATCCTTGAGGAATGTTTTGGGTTTTGTGCCTGGAAACTTATACCTCTATCACCTGGCTTTTCGCCATAAATCCGTGGCTGTGCCTGTGCGCAGCGGTGCTAAAAACAGCAATGAACGGCTGGAGTTTTTGGGTGACGCCATATTGGGTTCCATTGTCGCGGAATTATTGTTTAAAAAATACCCCTACAAGGGGGAGGGTTTTCTGACCGAAATGCGTTCTAAAATCGTTAGTCGGGTGCATTTGAATCAATTGTCCAGAAAATTAGGTTTGGATGAAATGATCAAGTACGATGCCCGAATGGTCCATTTCCCCAATAAGCAAGGCTCCTTGCTGGGAGACGCTTTTGAAGCGTTAATCGGTGCGGTGTTTTTGGATAAAGGATATGCCTTTACGCGAAATTTTGTGATTAATCGCATCATTAAGCCCCATGTGGACATTCATGTGCTGGAGCAGACAGAAACCAATTTTAAAAGTCGCTTGATCGAATGGTGTCAGCAAAGTGGAAAGGAAGTCACATTTGTACAGACCGAGAACGATGAGGGTGATCACAGCAAGATGTTTACTGTGGATGCATTGATCAATGGAGAAGTGTATGGCACGGGGAAGGATTACAGTAAAAAGAGCGCCGAGAAAATCGCAGCAGAAAAGGCTTGTGAAAACTTAAGTGTCGTTTGATCGAAGACTCCTGTTGGTCAATTCCCTAAAAAGCCTTAACTTCGGGGAATGAAACCCACTTTAGCAAAAGGTACGCGAGATTTTTCTCCCCAGGATCTGGGAAAGCGCCACTATATATTTGATACGATCAAAACCGTATTCAAAAAGTACGGATACCAAGAAATACAGACCCCCACTTTCGAAAACCTAACTACCCTGACCGGAAAATACGGTGATGAAGGCGATCGGTTGATCTTTAAAATTATCAATTCAGGGGATTATCTGGCGAAAGCTCCGGAAGAACTTCTGAATCAAAAAGCCTCTTCGGCATTGATCCCACATATCGCCGATAAAGCGTTAAGGTATGACTTGACGGTTCCCTTTGCCCGCTATGTGGTGATGAATCAGCATCAACTAACCTGGCCTTTTAAGCGTTTTCAGATTCAGCCTGTTTGGCGTGCAGATCGGCCGCAGCGTGGTCGTTATCGTGAATTTTATCAATGTGATGTCGACGTGGTGGGCTCCGCGAGCCTGTTGAATGAGGCGGAATTTGTGTTGATTTATCATGAAGGGTTGACCGCTCTGGGTCTAAAGGACTTTACTATTAAAATCAATAACCGGAAAATTCTCAGCGGAATAGCCGAGTTTTTGGGTAAGCCAGAATTGATCATCGATATGACCATCGCCATGGATAAACTGGACAAAATTGGCGTGGAAGGAGTGACCAAAGAACTGCTGGAGCGTGGATTTACAGCGGAGGATGTGCAGAAGCTCTCTCCCTTGTTTTTTATGCCGGAGGGTAATGCGGCGCGCCTGGATTCTTTGAAAGAATTACTGGCTGGATCTGAGATCGGCCTTCAGGGGATTGAGGAAATAAAAACGGTGTTTCGCTACTTGAATGAGCTGGTAGGCAGTAGGGAATTGGAAGAGCAATTTGTTGCGGTAGACCTGACCTTAGCGCGGGGCTTAAATTATTATACCGGTTGCATTTTTGAGGTGAAGAGTAACGAGGCGGTGATGGGAAGCATTGGCGGCGGAGGCCGATACGATGACCTCACCGGAATGTTTGGCTTGAAGAATTTGACCGGTGTGGGAATTTCCTTTGGGGCAGACCGGATCTATGATGTGATGCAGGAGCTGGGCTTGTTCCCAGAGGACACGGTGCAAAGCACTCAGGTGCTGATCAGTAACTTTAGCCCAGAGGCGGAGGCGTATGCTTTGCCGATTTTACAGCAGCTTCGGCAGAATGGTTTGTCCTGCGAATTGTACCCGGACCACGCCAAACTCAAAAAACAATTGGCTTATGCCGATGCGAAAAAGATCCCTTATGTAATTTTGATTGGTGAGGATGAGATGCGGGATGGACATTTGTCGATAAAAGACATGGAGACCGGGGAGCAACGTAGCATGGAGGAGGCGGTGATCGTTTCCTTCCTCACCAAAGAGGCATAAATAGACTATTCACATTCCCTTAATTAAAAAGATTGTAAATGAAGACCATTGATCAAGGCCGTTTTTCAGGAAAGAAGGTGTTACTCCGGGTAGATTTTAATGTTCCCCTGGACGCTAATTACCACATCACAGACGATAATCGGATTCAGGGTGCGCTGCCCACCATTCGCAAGCTGCTAAGTGATGGTGCTGCGGTTATTTTGATGTCACATATGGGGCGACCAAAGGGAGTGGCTAATCCCAAGCTTTCCTTGCAGCACATTGTGCCTCATTTATCACATGTTTTGGATTTGGAGGTGAGTTTTGCAGAAGACTGCATTGGTCCAAAGGCAGCGGAAAAAGCGTCGGATTTAAAGTCGGGGGAAGTCTTGTTATTGGAAAATCTTCGTTTTCATCAGGAAGAGGAAGCTGGAGATCGAAACTTTGCAGAGAAATTGTCCCGATTAGGGGATGTGTATGTGAATGATGCCTTCGGTGCTGCGCATCGGGCGCATGCCTCGACTTCAGTTATCGCGGAGTTCTTCCCGGACGCGCGCTATTGCGGCTACCTGATGCAGGCTGAATTGGAAAACGCGGATCAAGTATTGACCCATGCAAAAAAACCTTTTACGGCCATTATGGGAGGGGCGAAGGTGTCCGATAAGTTGGAATTGATCGATGCCTTGCTCGATAAAGTAGATAATTTGATCATTGGCGGTGGCATGGCCTATACGTTTATCAAAGCCCAGGGAGGCGAAATTGGGAATTCGCTGGTCGAATTAGACAAACTGGATCTGGCGCGCTCATTATTGGCTAAAGCGGAGGAGAAAGGGGTAAATTTGATTTTGCCTACAGACGCGCGCATTGCCGATCGT
>Ga0079223_10000973_pt1 | contig 16233 bp, 7 predicted proteins | sample Stecom2011_FD_75072 | JGI IMG/M metagenome (GOLD analysis project Ga0079223, IMG submission 75072) | Agricultural soil microbial communities from Utah to study Nitrogen management - Steer compost 2011 | ecosystem: Environmental > Terrestrial > Soil > Agricultural land | place: USA: Utah... | reverse complement strand
GTATTGTTGTAAAGCATATCCTTCCGTACATTTTATCGTATGTTTTTATGGTTTTTATCATGCAGACAGCATCGGGAATTCTTTCTGAAGCTGCAATCAGCATGATTGGATTGGGTCCATATGACAGTGTCTCGCTTGGTACGATTTTGAATGAAGCAATGAGGAATGAAGCTTTGACAGACGGAGCCTGGTGGGCATTCATACCGGCTGCAATACTGGTTACAATTACAGCTTTCTCTTTATATGTACTGAATAATTCAATGGAGGGAGTCTTTAACCCTCGTCTGCGTAAATAGGAGAACATATGCCTACTATAGAATCAGATAATATTCAATCGACAACTTCTGAACAGAATAGTCCTCAGAAAAAAAGTTCGGTTCCGATATTTGAGGTAAAAAATCTTCACTTGCATTACTTGACAAGGTTTGGTGAAAAAATACATGCCGTATCTGATGTTTCATTTTCAATGGATCAGGGGGAAGTATTAGGTATTGCCGGGGAATCCGGTTGTGGAAAATCTACCCTTGTTAACGGATGCATGGGTCTGTTTATTCCACCGCTCAAACCTACTTCCGGAGATGTACTTGTTTCTGGTGAGTCGTTGATGAACCGTGAGCCGGATGAGGTTCGTAGAAATGTGTTAGGCAGAAAAGTAGCTATGATTCCGCAGGGTGCATTTAATTCTTTGAATCCAACAAGAAAAATTAAGGATCTTGCGGCTGACATGATTGAAAGTCATGAGAATGTAAAAGATAAAAAAGAAATATATTCACGTTTACGTGAACGTTTCAGGTTAATAGGGATGGATGAAAGTATCCTGAATTCATATCCTATACAGATTACAGCGGGAATGCGTCAGAGATCAGTTATTGCAATATCAACTCTGCTTAATCCAAAAATGGTGATTGCTGATGAACCGACATCTGCTCTTGATGTAACAACTCAAAAATCAGTTATCAAAATGATATTTGAGCTTCTTGACAAAGGCGTTTTTTCAACCATGATATTCATCACTCATGAACTGCCTTTGTTACGACATGTTGCAGGAAGAATAGCTGTAATGTATGCAGGTGAATTTGTTGAATTAGGTACTACTGATCAGGTAATATTTGATCCAAGGCATCCATACACAAAAGCTCTTATGGGGTCTATGTTAAGTGCTGAACCGGGGCAAAGACAAAGAAAACCGATTGCTATTGAAGGTGCCCCGCCGAATCTGGCAAAGCCGATTGAGGGTTGTCGTTTTGCCGACAGGTGTCCGGTTGTAAAACCGGAATGCAAGAAAAATAAACAGGTTATGCGTATAGTTGCTGATAGACAGGTGAGGTGCCAGTATGCCAGTTGAAACTGATATATTTAATGCTAAAAATGTTATATGTACCTTCGGGCATGGAAAGAAGCTGGTTAAAGCGATTGATAATGTAAGTTTTGACATTAAAGACCAGGAAATTGTATCGCTTGTAGGTGGGTCTGGATGTGGAAAGAGTGTTTTGGCCAAAATAATGCTTGGATTGATAAAACCGAGTTCCGGGAAGTTTTTGTATAAAGGAAATGAAATTAAAAATCTCAAAACTCACTGGCGTGAAGTTCAGGCTGTTTTTCAGGATCCGTTCAGTTGTTTCAATCAGTTTTTTACGATTCGATCCCAGTTGAAAGATTCTTTTGGAATTTTTAAAAAAAAGCCATCAAAAAAAGAGATTGAAGATAGAGTCGATCAGGCTTTATTGGCGGTGAATATTAAACCGCCGGAAATAGAGGGAAAATACCCTTTTGAACTTTCCGGGGGGCAGATGCAGAGAATGCTTTTAGCAAGGATATTTATTTTGCGGCCCAGAGTTCTTATTGCAGATGAGCCTACAAGTATGGTTGATGCTTGTGTCAGGGCAAATATTCTTGATTATTTGATGAAAATTAAAAGTGAGCTCAAGATGACAATAGTTTTCATAACGCATGATATTGGGCTTGCTTATTATGTCAGTGACAGAATTTTTATTATGCATAAAGGGAAAATCGTTGAGCACGGGTCTCCTGATGATGTTGCATTAAAACCAAAAAATCCACACACGCAACAATTGCTTGATGATATTCCTGATATCAATAAAAAGTGGCTTGAGAGAGAAAAGAAAGTAGTGAATGTTGTTGAATAAATCTTTTAAAGAAAAAGTTGCTTTTTTCGATATTCTGTTTATCAAAACACACAATCACAAAAAATGTACTAATCTTTTCAAAAAATGTTAACACAGATTAGCTATCTTAAGCGGATAAGAGATAAAATCATATCTATTTTAAGTGTGTGGTTGTATCAGGTGAATAAGAGTAGTTTAATAAATTCAATTTGAATAGATTATAAATATGAACTAAGATTTATATTTTTTCACTAAACATGAAACAGAAACAGTTTTACATAAACGACTCTCAAGGAGGGTTGGTTGCTAAGAATTAAAAAAACATTTTCAAGATTGTTATTAGTTGTAGGGGCAATTGGTTGTTTATTTACACTGGTTGCAAAGGAGGATAAGCCGGACTCGAGTGAGTTTAAACAGATGCTCGATTCATTAGGTTTGACAGAGAATGATCTGGAATCGAAAGTCCGATCTACGTTAATGTTCGGGGGGTCATCACCGGTATCGTTTTCTGGTGAGGCAAGATTGAAATTACAGTATCATCAGATGAAAAAGCCGCCGGTTTATCTGGAAAATGACAAGTCTTATGTTCAGTCAAACTGGGAAGGCAACGAGTCTTTTTATCGAATGGGAATGGTAGCTCGGGCCGGTAGAAATGCGGTGTTGTGGTCTAAAATAGGTTTTCAACATACACTTCCGGGTACTTTTATAAGAGATAGAGACCGACATAGTGTGATTGATAGCAGGCATGATAAGATGAACGAGTCAGCAGTAATTCACGAGGATATGAGTGCCGGGTTGGCAATTCGCACAGTGCCAGCTTCTTTCTGGTTGAAAATGGGTGCTGTTCACTGGATTGAAGCTTCACCTTTAACTATCTGGAAATCACAGCCACGTACATTTGCCTGGGAGTATCTTCCGTTTGAAGTTGAACAGCCAATTGGTAGATATTATGAATACAATATCGCTAAAGGCGAAAAAGCAGGAAGAGCCGCTTGGAATAAAAAAGCTTTTCAGGGTATTAACTTGGAAAGTATAAATCTTCCTTCAAATCTTTATTTAAATTTTCTATATGGTACATACCAAAGATATGATAATTTCGAAAGGGAGTATTATGATTTTTCCAATGATTTAGCATATGCTGGTGATGCTGGGTCTGATGCAAAAGGGAAAGGAATCGGTGACTCATACCGCCATCTGTTTCATGGAAGAATAGCAAAAACGGACTGGTTTGGTGGAATAACACCTTCATTAAATTTGATGATCTACAAATATGATGACAATATTGTTAAAACACAAACACCCAATTTTACCTTTAAGGAATTATTTGGCATTGAAAAAGAAGGAGATACCGGGAGAGTATTCTATAAGGAACCTGTAATAGGTTCATTTGAATTAAAAGGACAAATAAATGATAAACTGAAAATACATACTGATATTGGTATTTCTTTTGTAGATACAAATTGGGTACTATATGATTCAATTATAGATCCTTCATCAGGAAATTCGTATTATAGAGAAGATAGAAAGAGTACTCGTTCAGATATAAAGCCTGCCATTTATACCCGATTAGAAAGTAGATATGGAATACCGGTAAATGCAGATATTGCAATAATAAGTAGGGGATATTATTCGCCTATGTCTTTTGCTGCACCGGCGGATCTGTTTTATCCTTTTGAGTCAAATTTGATTGGTCCTGGGAAATTTATTGGCGGAGGAGAGGCTTCTCCCTATACTCAGAATATGGCAGGTGTAAATTTGCAGGTGGCACCTGAGTTGTCAGGGTATGGACATTTAAAAATCTCATACGGGCAACACTTCCAGTTGAAATCATCGCAGGATGTAATTTATTTCCCTTATAGGTTAAATGGTCAGGATATGTTTTCGCTGTTTCATTCTTCCTACTCCAGATGGGGGAATGATCTGGTAGATTTAGATATGTTAAATGGGAAAAAATACATTAAAAGACTTGGTGATGAATCATATACAACCAAGGCATACTATAATAATTCAAATAATGTTCCTGTTGTTGGTGCTGAAGGTGGTGGTTTAAGATCCGATTATATGGCCATGTTTGAAAGCTTCGTTCCATATCAAAGTGTTGAACAGGCGGATTCAAATTTGAATGAAAAAACAACTGTCTATTCCAGAAGTAAATGGGTGCCGCATAATAAAAAATTCACATATAATTTAACACTGGATTATGCATACGATCTGGGTGCCATTGTAGGTTATGACAAAGATCTGTTTTTTAGTATATATGCTACTTTAAATGGAATATCCACATCGTTTAAACCTGTTGCTTTTAATGAAAAAGGTGACGATATGTTGCTTTTTGGCACATATATCAGAATGGAGCCTGCAATTGCTTTAAGCAATAAGTTTTATGTCCTTGGTTTATTGGGGTTTGAAATGTGGCGTTCCGATAAGGCATATATTAACGGAGGTACAGTCCGATCACCAAAAGCCGTCAAAATGGGTATAGATTACAGAGATTATGCAATGGGAATCGGTTTTGACTGGGATATGTTATCAAGGGTTGGATTACATGGAAGAATAAAATATATGCAGCATGATGATATTAATGTTCCAGAGAATAATTATAAAACACCTGTAATATCTACAGAAATTAAAATGTGGTTCTGAAATTAAACTGTAACTGTTTATAAAGGAGTATCAATGCTCAGAAGAATTATTATATTGATTAGTGTTGGGCTTGTTGCTGGAGTCTATGCAAATGGACCAGATAATTCCAGTAAGATAGTGGAAAAATTAGAAAGTATCATGGCAAAAGCCGGTATATCAATTAGCGGAGAATTCAAGTCGCAATATTTTTCTTCTTCTATTGAAGGAGAAGGAGTGGACAGTTCTAAAAGACAAAAAGAAACAAATGAATTTACTTCAGTTGATTTTGATATAAAGGCAAGGCCGAATGAAGCTGTATCTGCAAGGGTAATGTTCAGAATGCATCAGAACTGGCAGAATTTCTTTTCTGATGTGTCCAATCCAATTTTTTCAAGGTGGATTAGCATTGATGGTAATCCATTAGGAATGTTTCGCTTTAATATCGGTGATTTTAAAGAAAAATATAGTCCATTAACTCTGTATTCACCTGAAATAGATATTCTTTATGAGCCATATGTTTTTGCAAGGCAGAGAGAGATCGCAATGAATGAATTGTTCTTAGGAGATAATTACAGGGTATTACAGGGTTTAAATCTGGGATTTGATGCAGAGATCGTACCTATTTTCAATGAATTTCATCTGGGTTTGATTGCGACAAGGCTTGCAGGAACGGAAACAAGCGTCAAAAATGGAAGTTATGTTGTTGCTAACTATCAGAAAACAGATATGAGTAAATATCTCAGTGGTGTAAATCTGGACATGACCTTTCTTAAAGGAATTGAACTTGGTGGTACCTGGATGATTGTTTTTGACCACAAAGGTAGTTATAGTGGTAAAGATACTACAGCAGATACTATGGCGCAGAAAACAAATATTGTTTCTTTTCGGCCAGAAATAAATTTGTCAAAAATGTTCAGTTTGTCTGAATCATTTAATTTAAAGTTAAAAACTGAATTCGCTGTATCGATGGATGATTCGACTTGGGTAATTGATTCCGCAAATATGAGTGTTGTACCAAATGATAATAATGGAATGGATACAATATATGGCAAGGCTATAGAATCATCTTCAATTAACGGAGCAGCAATAAATATCGGAGCGGAAATCGGGTATTCAGCAGATAACGCATGGGGAATAAAAATAAATGGTGATTATATCTCAAATGATTTAGATTTTAGAAATACTATGGCCCAGTCTCCAACTTTTTACGGCCAAAGGATAATGAATTTCGAAAGTGATATTCTTGCTGATGCTGGTCCGCACTACACTACATTTGATGCATTATATCATTCGGTTTTCAAGTTCACTCCGTCTGACAAGGGTGATTATTGGTTTAAATCTCCATTTTACAAAACATCATATTATCGAGGTGTATTACTTAATCAGCAAAATTTGTATGATTTCATGTATGGTGATAATTGCGACCCGTCTGTGCAACTTATAATGCCGCTTGGGCCGGCTACTCCGAACCGTACCGGGATAAATGCGGATGCAGTTTTATGGTTTCTGAACGGGGGATTGGAAGCTAAAGGAATTGTATCATTGCTGAAGGAAAAGGAACATTACACATACTCAGACACAGTTATAAATATGCCAAAAACAGAATTCAATCGAATTGGTGGGGGAATTAAAATTGATTTAAGCAAGTTTGCTTCAGTAATCAAGTATCCGTTTGAATTATCGGGAAGCATCGTTCAATCGAAGGCTTCAAATGCTGGTATAAATGAAATAATAGATGACCAGGATTCTCTGAAATTTAAAAAGTCTGATATAACATCAAATTTCTTAAATGCTGGTATTTACTACAATTTCTGGAAAAGGGCAGCTTTATTAGGTGGATTCCAATTGATTACAAACAATGCAGAACGCGGTGGTAATGAAGTCGAACAAACACAAAAGCACTGGACATTGGGGTTGGAATGGAAAATTAATGATGGAGCTGATGTCGTAGGATCTTTTGGACAAATCATCGCAGAAATGGATACGACCAAAGAATGGTATGGCAGGGATGGTTTAAGTGCTGATGGTGGTGATTTCAAGCAATGGCTTATCGATGTTTCGTTAAGAGTTAAATTCTAAAATGAAACTAAAATGGGAAGTGTAATTAATATGAAAAGTAAAAAATATCTCGTCTTAATGGCTGCTATTGTGACTTTGTTTGCGGCTGAAACAGTTTTTTCGAAAATTCAGTTTAAACCACTGAAAAAAAATGATGCTGTAAAAACCGGACCTACGCAGGACCCAAGACTGGTTTATCGGTTTTTTGATGAAGATTTTATTTCGGGTGGATATGCATACTGGTATCCTGATAACTCTAAAGTATTTATTCCAGAAGAATCTGGGAAAAATGGTGAGGTTGCCTTACAGTTTGATCTGGATGCAAACGATTATTCTGGTGGATCGGTTTGCCTGTACAATTTGCTTTATGATATGAGTGATATTTTTTCAACCGGTGCATTGCAGTTCTGGATAAAAGGCCAGAATGGGGGAGAAATAGCATGGGTAGCACTTGTCGATGAAGAGAATACAGATGGTAAAAAAACGGTTGTAAGATTGCCTCTTCAGAATTATGGAGGAATTACAAACGAATGGACACAAATCCAGATTCCACTTGTTGATTTTGGAAATAGAGGTGTTTTCTGGGATGAAAAAAAGAGAGTTGAAGTTCCGGAAAAATTCAATTGGAAAGGTGTTGGAGAATTCCGTGTAGAAATAAAGAAAGCAGACAATCCCAGTTTCAAAGTATGGGTTGATGATGTTTTTGTCTTGAGAGATGTATTCGAAGCCAAAGAAGTAAAGGAAGAAATCTACTGGGATGAGGTTGAAGAAGATATCATAGCACTGGATGTGACAAAGAGACCCGATGTAAAGGATATATACACTGTATTTGAAGATAATTTTCCAGCTGGCGGGTTTACATATGTTTATGGCGGAAAAACGGCTTATAGTATACAAAATGCAGGTGGAAAAAATCCGGTTATTGCATGTTATCTGGATAACAGGGATTATTCAGGTGTAACGATTGCCCTTGGCGCGGGAAAAAGCGTTGATCTTAGGGAGTTAAGGACGAAGGATGCTTCCGGGCTTGCTTTTTGGGCAAAAGGTGCAAAAGGTGTAAGCGCAATATATGTTGGATTGCTGGATGATGAGTCGGATGGCTTCAAAGTACAAACAAAAGTATCTCTTGGTGATTTTGGTAACATTGATACCACTTGGAAATATTTCATGATTCCCCTGCATCATTTTCAGGATAATGGACGGTATTGGGATGAAAGCAAAAAAGCAGAAGTGCTGGGTGATGTTGATTGGGGTAAAATTAACGAAGTAAGATTCTCGAATAATAAAAGTGAGAATAAGGTTGAGGCTGATTCTGTACCATTTTTTGTTGACCATATAACTTTTATAGACAGTATTCCAGGATACGTTAGTCCTGCTACTTACTGGGCAAATTTTGAATCTGATGCACCTGATATCATGCTTCACGATTTTGAAGATGAGAATAAAATAGCTCTATGGGAAGGTGCAACTGGACCAAAGTCGGAAGTAAGAATCGAAAAAGTGGAAAGTGGTGCAAAAAATGGCGGAAATAATGCATTGTCGATAAGTTATAAATTGAATGACTGGTGCGATGCTGTTCTGGATTATAAGAAACATGACATTGATCCGAATTTAAGGGACTGGACAAAACACTGGGGCTTGAAGTTTGAGATGTATACAGAAAAGGCCTATCAGGGTGTAGTTGTCCAGGTAAATGATGCTGGTGGTGAAGTGTTCGTGGCTGCAACAGGAAGCCAACGGGGATGGAATGAAGTTCTGGTTCCGTTCAAGGATTTTTACAAATTTCCATATTGGCAGCCTGAAGACGCAGTACAAAATGGAAAATTTGATATGGAAGATATACAGTCTATTGATTTTAAACCATCAGGAGAGGGTACAGCAGGAACTTTTTATATTGACAATGTAAGGCTTACAAATGAGCGTGAAGTAAAACTTGCTCCTGTTCCTGAAAAAATCGAAGTTGTTGTTTCTGGAAATCCAGAGAATGTATTAACAGAAAAGATCAATTCAGGCATTTTTGGAATTAATGCTGCCTTATGGGATGGTGATCTTCTTAAACCAAAAACAGCAGAATATGTCAAAGCTGTAAATCACAGCGTGTTACGGTATCCCGGTGGTTTGAGGGCAGATGAAGATCATTGGGAGGAAGTGCTCGAAAAGAAAGACTGGATGGTAGATACGGATGAATTTCTGGAGTTTTGTGAACAAACAAATACCACACCGATGATTACTGTTAATTTCGGGACAGGAACACCTGAGGAAGCTGCAAGATGGGTAGAGCATTGCAATATAAAGCGTAAAGCAAATGTAAAATACTGGGAAGTTGGAAATGAGCTTTATGGGGACTGGCATGCTAATTATTGCAGTGCAGAGGAATATGGAAAAAGGGCTGCTGAATTTATTAAACAAATGAAAGCTGTTGATCCGTCAATTCTTGTGACCGTGGTCTGGGTTTTAGATGGAGATTGGAATAAAACGGTATTTGAATATACAAAGGATCTTGCTGATGGTGTAAATGTGCATCACTATCCTCAGCATACAGGCGAAGAAAATGATGCGGCTTTGCTGGCGGCACCGCAAACTCTTGATGATATCTTACCAAATGTCAGAAGGCAGACTGAGGAATTTGGTGTTCCCGGAAAAAAATATGAAATATGGCTTACTGAATGGAATTCAGTTGATTTTGAGCCGGGCTCGCAGACATTATCTCTGGTAAATGGTATATTTGTGGCAGATTACCTGGGAATGCTTGCAAAGAATAATATTGAGCAGGCTTCATATTGGGACATTCATAATGATGTTACTCCTCAGGGTGGTGATTATGGTTACCTGTCAAGGACAGGGGCTCCTGATGGAGATAATGTCCCAAGACCTTCATACTGGGCTTTCAAGCTTGCAAGTGAAAGTTTAAGAGGTAAATTGATTGAGTCGAATACCGCACAGGACAATGTTACCAGCTATTTGACAGAAAACAATGGTAAAAAGACCTTGATGATCGTCAATAAAATGCCAAGGACAAAGGCGAATATATCTATTGATATACCAGGTTTTAAAGGAAGTGCAATATTAAAACAGTTGAATAATGAAAATGCCACAACCGGATATTCATCTGAAGAGATTGAAATAAATACTGAATATAAAGTAACTACTCCTGCGTATTCAATTACTGCAATTGAAATTCAATAAAGGAATCCGGTTAAATAATTGAAGCTTTCGACCTGATAAGGCCGGGAGCTTTTTTTATGAATAACCTTTGATTACGCTTATTTTAGCTACATGATGCTCTGGCGAAACCTATTTTAAATTGATTTATTTAATGATACTTTAGCATATATCGAAATATATTCAAGTTACAGGTAAAACTGAAAAAGGGACAAAGATTTTGTTGGAATTGTATTAATTATTGTAATAAGTCAGAAAACAGGTTGTCAAGCAAGTTGGTATAGATTGAAATGTTTAACTTAAAAATCAGATTGATTGAAGAGTAAAAATCTGGAGGAAATAGATGAAATTTGGTTATTTTGATGATGAAAAGAGAGAGTATGTGATCACAACGCCACAAACTCCATATCCATGGATTAATTATCTGGGTACACGGAACTTTTTTTCACTTATTTCCAACACTGCAGGTGGCTATTGTTTTTATAAAGATGCACGATTAAGAAGGATTTTAAGGTACAGATATAACAATGTTCCACTGGATATGGGTGGACGTTATTTCTATATACGTGAGAATGAAGATTTCTGGTCTCCAGGATGGAAACCGGCAAAAAGGGGTCTTAATGAATATCAATGCTGTCATGGTATGGGATACTCAATTATTAAGGGTATTCGAAATGGACTTTCTGCAGAGGTGCTATATTTTGTTCCGGTCGATGATAATTGTGAAATTCAAAAAATAGTTTTATCAAACACTACAAAAGAGGTTAAAAACTTCACACTGTTTTCATTGGTTGAGTTCTGTTTGTGGAATGCTCTTGATGACATGACCAATTTTCAGAGGAATTATAACACCGGTGAAGTTGAAATTGATGGTTCAACGATTTACCACAAAACTGAATACAAGGAGAGAAGGAATCATTTTGCATTTTATACAGTAAATAGACAAATTGCAGGATTTGATTCAGACAGAGATTCATTTTTAGGGCGATATAATGGGTTTGAAAGTCCTGAAGTGGTAACAGAGGGGAAATCACGAAATTCAGTTGCTGACGGATGGAGTCCAGTTGCGTCTCACAGTATCAATATCACACTTAATCCCAGGGAGACGACGGAACTGGTTTTTGTTTTGGGGTATGTTGAGAATCCAAATGATAAGAAATGGGAATCACCAGGGGTTATAAATAAAGCTGGTGCCAGAAAGATAATTGAAAAGTATTCTACGAGTTCACAGGTGGATAAAGCATTAGAGCAGCTTAAGAAATACTGGGATAAGTTATTGTCAAATTATGTGGTAAATAGTGATAACGAAAAACTGGACAGAATGGTAAATATATGGAATCAGTACCAGTGTATAGTTACATATAATATGTCCAGAAGTGCTTCATATTTTGAATCCGGAATCGGAAGAGGTATGGGATTCAGGGATTCAAATCAGGATATTGGTGGGTTCGTACACCAGATTCCTGATGGTGCGCGGGAAAGAATACTGGATATTGCAGCAACACAGCTTGAAGATGGTGGTGCATATCATCAATACCAACCATTGACAAAAAAAGGAAATAATGAAATAGGTGGTAATTTTAATGATGATCCGTTGTGGTTGATCTATTCGACAGCTGCTTATATCAAAGAAACGGGTGACTGGAGCATTCTAAAGGAAAAGGTTCCGTATGATTGTGATACTCAAAAAGCCCAACCTCTTCTTGATCATCTGAATCGTTCGTTTTATCATGTTGTAAACAATCTCGGGCCGCATGGTCTTCCGCTTATAGGCAGGGCAGACTGGAACGATTGCCTGAACCTGAATTGTTTTTCGGATACTCCTGATGAATCATTTCAGACTTGTACTAGCAAGGATGGAAAAACTGCTGAATCGGTTTTTATCGCAGGTATGTTTGTAAGTATTGGAAAAGAGTATGTTGAAATACTTGAACGGCTTGAGAAGACAGATGAGGCTGATAAAGCAGCTGGTTATATTGATAAAATGATTGATTCTGTCAAGAAGTATGGCTGGGACGGGGAATGGTTTTTAAGGGCTTATGATGACTCGGGAAATAAAGTGGGAAGTAAAGATAATGATGAAGGAAAGATTTTTATCGAACCACAGGGTTATTGTGTAATGGCCGGAATCGGAATTGAGGAGGGCATGGCAGAAAAAGCTCTTGAATCTGCAAGAAAATATCTTGATTCCGATCATGGTCTTGTCCTTTTGAATCCGCCATTTTCAAAATATTATATAAACCTGGGGGAAATATCCACATATCCGCAGGGTTATAAAGAAAATGCAGGTATTTTCTGCCATAATAATCCGTGGATAATTATTGGGGAGGCTATTTTAGGTCAAGGTGATCAGGCTTTTGATCATTACAAAAAAATCGCACCTGCTTTTAGAGAAGAAATAAGTGAGATACACAGAATGGAGCCGTATGTATATTCACAAATGATTGCCGGTAAGGATGCGAAAAGGCATGGGGAAGCCAAGAATTCGTGGTTGACAGGTACTGCCGCATGGAATTTTGTGGCTGTTTCGCAATGGATACTTGGTATACAACCTGATTATGATGGATTGCTTGTTGATCCTTGTATACCTGCTGGCTGGAATGGATTTGAAGTAAAAAGAAAATTCAGGAATTCAATATACAGAATTGTCGTAAAAAATCCATCACATGTTAATAAAGGTGTTGACAAACTAATCGTGGATGGTATTGTTATCAAAGAGAACAAAATACCTGTGTTTAATGATGGGGCAACTCATGATATAGAAGTTATTATGGGGTAAAACACAAAAATTGGCAGTTTATAATATTCAGTGTTGAAAGGGTTGATAGATGAAATACGGTTATTTTGATGATATGGCAAGGGAATATGTAATTATAGATCCTAAGACTCCTGTCAAATGGATCAATTATATAGGAACGCTGAATTTTGGTGGATTTGTAGATCACACTGGGGGAGCATTAGTTTGCAAAGGAGATCCGTCATTAAACAGGATAACTAAATACATACAGCAGATGCCTTCATCGGATTTCAAAGGAGAAACATTATACATTCGTATTAAAAATAAAAATGGATATAAAATATTTTCTCCATTTTTTGTTCCAACTTTAGACAGATATGATTTGTTTGAATGCCATGTGGGAATGGGTTACACAAGAATTATATCAGAATTTTATGGTGTTCGCACAGAGTGTACAATATTTGTTCCATCAAAGGAGCAGGTTGAATTAAGAGATATCAGAATAAAAAACATTTCTGATAAACCCATGGAAATTGACTTGATTGCAGTTGTCGAGTACACGCATTTTGATGCTGTAAAGCAGTTCACCAATGCAGACTGGGTTCCGCAGACAATGCAATCCCGTTGTTTGACAGACGGACAAGGATTGAGAATATTGACTCAATTCGCTTATATGAAAAAAGACATGTCTATAAACTATTTCACTTCCAGTTATCCGGTTTCTTCATTTGAATCTGACAGGAAAAAGTTTCTGGGGGATAATGAATATGGCACATGGGCACATCCACTTGCTTTAGACAAAGAAGAACTGGAGAATTATGAAGCAAAACGTGGGGATAATATTGCTGCGTTGATGCATCATCTTGGTATTGTCAAACCTTCTGAACAGAAAAGAATGGTAACTCAGCTTGGTCAGAAAGAAAGTATACAAATGGCGATGCCTGAAATTGAACGATTTCGGGATTTAAGCGAGGTTGACAAGGCTTTTGAAGAACTTGGAGATTTCTGGAAATCCTATCTTTCTTCAATGCAGGTAAAAACTCCTGATCCGGGTTTGAATAGTATGCTTAATGTTCACAATCCTCGTCAGTGTTTCATAACTTATAACTGGTCAAGATATCTTTCGTATTATCAATTAGGGCTTGGTACAAGAGGACTGGGTTTTAGGGATAGTTCTCAGGATGTGATGGGTATAGTAGACCGTGTACCTGAAGAAGGAAGAGAACTGATCGAGAAGCTTCTATCGGTACAGAAAAGGGATGGTTCAGCAATGCACCAGTTCAATCCTTTAAGCATGGAGGCTAAAAATGGGGATGCACATGAAATGTCAGACCGTCCTCAGTATTATGGAGATGATCATCTGTGGATAGTTCTGGCAGTTACAGCATATCTGAAAGAAACAGGAAATATGACGTTTTTGGATAAAGTAATTCCCTATTATGAAAAGGATGAAAATGGTAAGCCTCTGGAAACCGGAAAGGTTATAGATCATTTATATCGCTCGCTCAATTTCACAAAAGAAAATAAGGGCAAACATGGATTACCATTGCTTGGTTTTGCAGACTGGAATGATTGCGTAAATCTGCCGACTGGAGCTGAGTCGATTTTTAATGCCTGTTTATATGGAAAAGCTCTTCTTGAAATGATTGATCTTCTGGAACATACAGGCGAAAAGAACCGTTTGGGCGAATACAGTAAAGAGTATGATAATATCAAAACAAAATTCAATGAATGTGCCTGGGATGGTGAATGGTATGTAAGGTATTTTGAGGCTGACGGGTTGTCTTTGGGTTCAAAATCAAATGATCATGGAAAAATATACCTCAATGGGCAAAGCTGGCCGGTTATATCCGGGTTGGCAACAGATGAACGTGGAAGAACTGCAATGGAATCTGCAAGGAAAATGTTGAATACAAAAAATGGTATTAAGTTAAGTACACCTGGTTTTAACGGATATGATCCTACAAAAGGTGGAATTACAACATATCCGCCTGGTGCTAAAGAAAATGGTGGTATATTTCTTCATACCAATCCGTGGGCAATGATTGCCGAGGCGATACTTGGAAATGGGGACAGGGCGTTTGAATATTATAACCAGATAAACCCTGCAAAGCGTAATGAAACTGTTGAGGAGTATGAATGTGAACCTTATGTATATCCACAGAACATTCTTGGTGATGAACATCCACAGTTTGGTTTGGCGAGAAACAGCTGGTTATCCGGAACTGCTTCATGGGTTTACCAGGCAGCAACACAATTTATTGTTGGTATTAAGGCAAGATATAATGGGTTGCAAATAGATCCCTGTATTCCTTCAAAATGGGTTGGTTTTTCTGTGGAAAGAGTTTTCAGGGGAGTGAGATATAAAATATCCGTTTCAAATCCGGAAAAAGTAAGTAAAGGGATCAGGTCTGTTAAAGTAAATGGAAAGCAAATTGAGGGTAATACGGTTCCGCTTTTCAAGAGTGGCGAGAGTGTTGAAGTAGAAGTGGTTATGGGTTAATACTTGAGTCAGACATGGAAAAAATCGGATAAATATAAAAATAGAAATACCCCTGAACCACAGTTACTTTTAAAATCACTAAAGTTCTGGATCCGGATAAGTCGGTTTTATCCGGATTTTCCCCCTCTGATAAGCGGAAATGTTTTGGAGGGCATAGAAGATTAATACCCTGTGCCTGTCCCTTTGGAATTTACTTCTGTGTCCCTCCGGTTCCGCTGTCTTAATTTTCTTCCAATATTTTAGATTCAGGTGTGATTAAGAGGTTTCCCATATATTTAATAATCCCTTTGATTTTACTTCAAATTTTAATAATGTTATAAATGCTTTTTAAACAGCAATAAATGCTTTAAAAATGCTTAAATCCGATTTCCGATTCGATTTTGCGATATCGATTCGAAGATTTTGGGACGGACTATCTTTTACCTTTTAAATAAAAGTAAAAAAATAGACCGTCCCGGATTCCTTTTTAGTGTTTACATGTTTACGAGGGTAAAAATTTGACTTTTCTATATACGAGGTTATATACTAGTTCATAAGGGTATTTTGCTATGTTTTTGATTTAATGATTTCACCCGAAGATATGTTATTCGTATACGAAAAGGTTGTGTTATGATTCATGAAGCTTCCTGTAAACACAATAACGAAGAAAACCCCTCGGAATCAGTTCCTGTTATTGCATTACTAACAGAAAGTCTTAACCGGTTATACCAGTCCAATATCTGGATTGGTGTTTCAGATGAAGCAGTAAGGAGGGGGTATACATTGATCTGTTATGCTGGCGGGTCACTTAATGTTTCTCCGTGGGACCCGTATGAACCTCAGCGTAACATCATTTACAACCTCATTAACCTTAAACACCTGAAGGGGATAATTATTTCAGGGTCTTTGGGAAATTTCATTTCACCGGATGAGTTCAATCAATTTTACAGCAGGTTCAATGATATTCCGATGGTATGTTTGGGGCCTGGAATTGAAACAATTCCAACAATTATTGTGGATAACAGAAAAGGAACTGAGGAGCTAAT
>Ga0079223_10000972_pt1 | contig 16247 bp, 15 predicted proteins | sample Stecom2011_FD_75072 | JGI IMG/M metagenome (GOLD analysis project Ga0079223, IMG submission 75072) | Agricultural soil microbial communities from Utah to study Nitrogen management - Steer compost 2011 | ecosystem: Environmental > Terrestrial > Soil > Agricultural land | place: USA: Utah... | reverse complement strand
GAGGAAGAGGCCGGCGGCGAGTCACCCGATGCGGTGGTACCCCCCGAACAATTGCCGCCCGCGGCACCCGAAGACGACGCGCCTGCCCCGGTGGCGCCTGCCGCCCCGCAGCCGACGCTGCGCATACAGCTCAGGAGCGTGGAATGAAGCGCGCGGTGCAACAGGGAATACGCATTCTCAATGCCTTCGACTGGCCGCTGCTTGCGTTGCTGGTCATCATGTCGGTGCTGGGCCTCACGATCATGCATTCGGCGGTGGGCGGCACCGACTGGCGTTTCGCCGACCAGGCCCGCAACTTCCTGATTGCCTTCGTGGCGCTCTGGGTGGCTGCTGCGCTGCCGCCGCCGCTGCTGTTGCGGCTTTCACCCATCGTGTATGTCATGGGCGTGATACTGCTGCTGGGGGTGGAGTTCTTCGGTGAAACCAGCAAGGGTGCAACACGCTGGCTCGATCTCGGGTTTGCGCGCATCCAGCCTTCGGAGATGCTCAAGATCGCCGTTCCGATGGTGCTTGCCTGGTATTTTCAGAAGAATCAGGGCACGCTGCGCATCCGCGACTTTCTGGTGGCGGCCCTGCTGCTGGCCGTACCCTTCGCACTGATCGTGCGGCAGCCCGACCTGGGCACCGCTCTGCTCGTGTTCGCCACGGGTTTCTTCGTCATCTATTTCGCGGGCCTCTCGTTCCGGCTGCTGATACCGCTGTTCGTGCTGGGGGCCGTGGGCGTCGGCCTGCTGGTTCATTACGAGGAACAGATCTGTCAACCCGATGTCGACTGGGTGCTTCTGCACGAATACCAGAAGCATCGGGTGTGCACCTTGATGGATCCGAGCGTCGATCCGCTGGGCAAGGGCTTTCACACCATACAGTCGATGATTGCCATCGGTTCGGGGGGCATTTACGGCAAGGGGTACATGATGGGTACCCAGGCACACCTCGACTTCATTCCCGAGCGCACCACCGATTTCATCTTTGCGGTGTTCGCTGAAGAATTCGGGCTGTATGGCGGCATCATGATGCTGGTGCTTTACGGTTTGCTGGTGGCGCGCGGCCTGCACATTGCGCAGCAGGCGCACACGCAGTACGGCCGCCTGCTGGGTGGCGCCATGGCCATGATGTTCTTCGTGTACGTGTTTGTGAACATCGGCATGGTCACCGGCATTCTGCCCGTGGTGGGCGTACCCCTGCCGTTCCTGAGCTATGGGGGTACGGCGCTACTGACCCTGGGGGTGGCGGGAGGCCTGCTGATGAGCATCAGCCGATACCGCCCGGCCCGCACGTAAGCTGTGGTTTGTGCCACCCGGCCGGGCAAATGAAGCCCCCGTCGTTCAATCGTTGCCGGTTTGCTCTTCGGCCTGTGCCAGGGCTTCGGGCAACGCATCGAGCAGTTTGCGCACGGGCGCCGGCACCGCCGCGTCGGGCAGCGCGTGAAAAGGCGTCCAGCGTTGCCCGGGGCGTTCTTCCGAAAGCCGTTGCGGCACGCTTACCCGCCAGGGTTCGATACGCAGCCGGAAGTGGCTGAACACATGAACGAATGCGGCCATGCGCCCCTGCGGCTCTGCCGTGAAGCCCTGGGCCTGGCACGCGTCGACCAGTTCCTGCGCGCTGTCGTAGCGGGGCAGGCTCCATAACCCGCCCCAGATGCCGGGCTCGGGCTGCAGCTCCAGCAGCACGTGCTCGCTGTCGTGCAGCAGGAGCATCGCGCATTGGCGCTCCGGCACCGCACGGCGCGGGCGCGGTTCCGGCAGCATGTGCTGCAGGCCCAGGCGGCGCGCCTCGCAGTCGGCTTCGAGCGGGCATGCGTCGCATAGCGGGTTGCGGCGTGTGCATACCAGCGAGCCCAGATCCATCTGGCCCTGTGTGTAGGCGGCCATGTCGAGGTCGGCAGGTGCGTCTTCCAACATGCGTTCGGCCAGCGACCAGAGGCGCTGTTCCACGGCTCGTGTGCCGGGGTAGCCATGCACGCCGAAGTAGCGGGTGAACACCCGCTTCACGTTGCCATCCATGATCGGGGCGCGCTCACCGTGGCTGAATGCCGCAATGGCCGCGGCAGTGGAGCGGTCGATGCCGGGCAGCGCTGCGATCTGCGCGCTCGACGGGGGAAAGCGGCCACCATGTTCATTCACGATCACCTGTGCGCAGCGGTGCAGGTTGCGCGCACGCGCGTAGTAGCCCAGCCCGGCCCAATAGGGCATGACGTCGTCCTGATCTGCAGCGGCCAGTGCTGCAATGTCAGGAAAGCGTTCGAGAAAACGTTCGTAGTACGGAATGACGGTGGCGACCTGCGTCTGCTGCAGCATGATTTCCGACAGCCAGATGCGATAGGGGTCGCGCGTGCCTTGCCAGGGCAGGTGGTGCCGCCCGTGCCGGCGGTGCCAGGCACACAGGCGTGTGGCGAAGTTGCGGCGTGATGAGTGCGGCACGGCTAGAACGAAGTGTGGCGCGTGACGGACCAGCGCGCCGACAGGGCCCCCAGAATGGCGACCACGATACCTGCCAGCAGCAGGCTGACGGTATCGGGCAGTTGCAGCGCAAGCTGGGTGCCATAGCTCGCGGCCAGCCGGGCGATTGCGCTGTTCAGCGGCTGCAGCGCCACCCACGAGGCCACCACGGCTAGCGCACTCGAGATCAGGCCCGTGACTGCGCCCAGATACAGAAACGGCCGGCGCACGAAGGCCTCGGTGGCCCCCACCAGCCGGGCCACTGCGATCTCTTCACGCTGGGTGAGTGCCTGCAGGCGCACGGTGTTGAACACGGTGGCAAGCACCACCACGGCCACCCCCAGGGCCAGCAGCCACAGGCCCATGCGCAGGAAGTCGAGCATCGCCTGCAGTCTTTGTACCCATGCACTGTCGACCTGCACCGACTCAACCGCGTCGAGCGCTTGCCATTGCGCGCTGAGCCGCTCGCTGGTGGCGGCGATTTCAGGGTGCTGGCGCAGTGTCACCACCACGGCGTCGGGCAGCGGGTTCTCGGGCAGCACGGCCAGGGCTTCCGACCACGCGGGGCGCCGCCGCAGCTCGGCAAGTGCCGCCTCGCGGTCGATGACTTCGATGGCGTCAATCTCTTGCGCATGTTGCGTTCGCAGCGTGTCGGCCAGCGCACGGGCCGCATCGGGCGGTGCGTTGCGCTCGAGGTAAAGCGTGACTTCCGCCGACACGGGGATCTGCTGCACGACCGGACGCGCCGTGTCGAGCACCGCAGCGACCACGATGGGCACGGCCAGGCTGAGGCTGATGACGAGAATATTGCACAGCGACGAAAACGGCTGGCTGAGCAGACGCCGCAAGGCCACTGCGAACGCATAGCGATGCTGATACAGCCAGCGTTTCATGGGGCCCCCGTGGTGTCGTGAAAACGGCCGGCCTCGATGCGCATGGTGCGCCGGGCGTATGACGCCATGAGCGCGAGATCGTGCGAGGCGATCAGCGTGGTGACGCCCACACGGTTGAAGTCGCGAAAGACGTCCATGATGCGCCGCGCGCTGTCGTCGTCGAGGCTGGCGGTGGGTTCATCGGCGATCAGGATCGACGGGCGGTTCACGATGGCCCGCGCAATGGCCAGCCGCTGTTGCTCGCCGCCCGACATCTCGATGGGGTTCAGGTCTTCCTTGCCCGACAAGCCCACCTTTTCGAGGGCGGCCCGGGCGCGCGACTGGGCCTGTGCCGGTGCGAGCCCGGTGACGGCCAGCGGCAGCAGCACGTTCTGTATGGCGCTGCGATCGTACAGCAGGTGCACGTCTTGCAAGATGACGCCGATGGCACGGCGCAGATAGGGGCGCGCCCGCGCCGGCATGCGGTCGCTGCGGTGGCCGTTCACCAGAATGGCGCCGCGGCTGGGCGGTTCGAGCCCCCCGATGAGCTTGAGAAGCGTGGATTTGCCGGCGCCCGAGGGCCCCGAAACGAAGACGAATTCGCCGGGCTCGATGCGGAAATTGATGTCGGCGAGGATGTTGCGACCGCGGCCGTAAGACTTGAACACATGCTGGAATTCGATCATCGGACCGTACGTTTCACAAAATGTCTCAAGGGATATCCCCCATGTTACGGGCGGCGTGCGACCAGCTACATTTCTTGCAGCCGTGGATGCTCATTGTATGCCACGATCAACCAGACACACCGAGAGGGAACTCCATGAAACTACAAAAAGCGTTGGTCATTGGCGCCTCCGTACTGTGCTTCGGTACCGCCGTACATGCGGGCGAAACACTCGACGCAGTCAAGAAGAAAGGCTTTGTTCAGTGTGGCGTGCACACCGGTCTGCCCGGCTTTGGCATTGCCAACAGCCAGGGCGTTTGGGAAGGCATTGACGTCGACATGTGCAAGGCCATTGCTGCAGCCGTCTTCGGCGACGCCACCAAGTACAAGACCACGCCCGTGACCACGCAGCAGCGCTTCACCGCCCTGCAGTCCGGCGAAATCGACGTTCTCACCCGCAACACCACCGCCACGCTCACGCGCGACACCACCCTGGGCCTCATGAGTGCCGGCATCAACTACTACGACAGCCAGGGCATCATGGTGAAGAAGGAACTGGGCGTGACCAGCGCCAAGGAACTCGACACAGCCACGGTCTGCGTACAGCCGGGCACCACCACCGAACTGAACCTGGCCGACTGGTTCCGTGCCAACGGGCTCAAGTTCACCCCCGTGGTCATCAACAGCCCCGACGAAGCCATGCGCTCGTATGAGGGTGGCCGTTGCGACGCCTTCACCACCGACAAGTCGGGCCTGGCCACCGTGCGTACAACGCTGCCGAACCCCGACGATCACGTGATTCTGCCTGAAGACTTCTCGAAAGAACCGCTCGGCCCCATGGTTCGCCAGGGCGACGACGAATGGTTCATGGTCGTGCGCTGGGCGCTCAATGCCATGCTCGAAGCCGAAGAATACGGCATCACGTCGCAGAACATCGACGAAATGCTCAAGAGCGAGAACCCCAACGTGCAGCGCATCCTGGGCGTGACGGGCGAAATCGGCAAGGGCCTGGGCATCGACAACAAGTGGGCCTACAACGTCATCAAGCAGGTAGGCAACTATGGCGAATCCTTCGAGCGCAACATCGGCATGTCCTCGCCCATGAAGCTCGAGCGCGGCCTGAACGCGCAATGGAAAGATGGCGGCCTGATGTACGGCTGGCCCATCCGCTGATCTTTGGTATTACAGTAGTAAAGGCATAAGGGTACGCCCGCCTGTGGCGGGCACCCTGTCAACCCTGGGAAGCGCCAGTGCGCTTCCCCAGCACATCATTCCATGGCCAAACAAACCGCTTCCGTACCGGCTCCCGCACGTCGGCGCCTTTCCTGGAACGATCCCGCCACCCGCGCGCTCTTTTATCAGGTCGTCGTGGTCGGAATCGTCGGTTTCGTGGTGTGGTACCTCGTTTCGAACACACTGCATAACCTGTCGGTGCGCAATATTTCCACCGGCTTCGGCTTTCTGCAGCGCGAGGCAGGCTTTGCCATCGGTGAGTCGCCCATTGCCTATACACCGGCCGACACCTATGGCCGTGCCGTGTGGGTCGGGCTGCTCAACACCCTGCGCGTATCCATCGTCGGCATCGTGCTGGCCACGTTGCTGGGCACCCTCATCGGCATTGCCCGGCTTTCCAAGAACTGGCTGGTGTCGGGCGTAGCAAGCGTCTACGTCGAGGTCATGCGCAACATTCCGTTGCTGCTGCAGCTGTTCTTCTGGTATGCCATCATTACCGAGAACATGCCGGGGCCGCGTCAGGCGCTCGAGCCGGTGCCGGGCGTGTTCATTTCCAATCGCGGCCTGTTGCTGCCTTCACTGCAGGGCGACGCTCTCGACTGGATTCTGGGCGCGCTGGGGCTGGCCATCGTGCTCATCGTGCTTCTCGGGCACTGGGCACGCAGGCGTCAGGCCGCCACAGGTCAGATCTTCCCGCTCGGGCGCGTGGCAATCGCCGTGCTGGTGGCGCTGCCGCTGGCCGGCTGGGCGGTAAGCGGCGCCGAACTGGCGCTCAACGTGCCCGTGCTCAAGGGGTTCAATTTCACCGGTGGCATCGCGCTGTCGCCCGAATTCACGGCGCTGTTGCTGGGGCTGGTCATCTACACCTCGGCGTTCGTGGCCGAAGTCGTGCGTTCAGGCATTCAGGCCGTGGGGCAGGGGCAGTGGGAAGCCGCCAACGCGCTGGGGCTGCCGCGTTCGCGCGTGTTGCGGCTCGTCATTCTGCCGCAGGCCCTGCGGGTCATCATTCCGCCCATGACCAGCCAGTATCTGAACCTCACCAAGAACAGCTCGCTGGCGGTTGCAATCGGCTACCCCGATATCGTGTCGGTGGTGAACACCACACTGAATCAGACGGGCCAGGCAATCGAGGGCATTCTCATCATCATGGCGGCCTACCTCACGGTCAGCCTGTCGATCTCGATTTTCATGAACTGGTACAACAAGCGCATTGCGCTGGTGGAGCGATGACATGAGTGCGACACCCGCCAACGCATCCCCGGCGCCGCACGCGCCCGCCAAGCCTGTTGCCTGGCTCAAGGAAAACCTGTTTTCTTCGCCGCTGAACACGCTGCTTACCGTGCTCGTGGCGTGGCTGCTGGTCATGGCGGTGCCCGCCATGCTCGACTGGCTGTTTTTCGACGCCGACTTCACGTCCGATACGGCGCAGGAATGCCGCAAGGCACAGGGGGCCTGCTGGGCGTTCATCGCCGAAAAGCACCGCCTGATCCTCTTTGGCGTCTACCCCTACGATGAACAGTGGCGACCGCTGCTGGCCACCATCATTCTGGTGGGTGCCATGGTGTGCAGCGCCATCCGCTGGTTCTGGAAGCCGTGGCTCGGCCTGTTCTGGGCGGTCGCCCTGGCTGCCGTGGCCGTGCTGATGTGGGGCGGCGTGTTCGGGCTCTCGCACGTCGAGAACGACCGCTGGGGCGGCCTGCCGCTCACGCTCATTCTTTCCACGTTCGGCATCGCCTTTGCGTTTCCGTTCGGGGTGCTGCTGGCACTGGGCAGGCGTTCCCACATGCCCGCCGTCAAGTCGCTGTGCATCATCTATATTGAGCTGATCCGTGGCGTGCCGCTCATCAGCCTGCTGTTCATGTCGTCGGTAATGCTGCCCCTGTTCCTGCCGGAAGGCTTCACCATCGACAAGCTGCTGCGCGCGCAGATCGCCATCATCATGTTCGCGGCCGCCTACATTGCCGAAACCGTGCGCGGCGGTCTGCAGGCCATTCCCAAAGGGCAATACGAAGGTGCCGACTCGCTGGGGCTGAGCTACTGGCAGCAGATGCGGCTCATCATTCTGCCGCAGGCGCTCAAGGTCGTCATTCCACCGCTGGTCGGCATTTTCATCTCTTTGTTCAAAGATACGTCGCTGGTGGTGATCATCGGCATCTTCGACCTCACCCAGGCTGCCAAGGCCGCCATTGCCGACGCCGCATGGCGCGGATTCAGTGTCGAAGCCTACGTGTTCATCGCCGTCATCTATTTCATTTTCTGTTTCGCGATATCCCGCTACAGTCAGGGGCTTGAACGCCGCCTCGACACGGGCTATCGGCGCTGATTCAGCGGAACGAGGAGTCGAGCATGTCCGAGGCCATCATCCGCCTTGAAAACGTCAACAAGTGGTACGGGCAGTTCCATGTGCTGCGCAACCTGAACCTGAACGTGGCAAGGGGCGAACGCATCGTCATTTGCGGCCCGTCCGGGTCGGGCAAATCCACCATGATCCGCTGCATCAACCGCCTGGAGGAGCATCAGCAAGGCCGCATCATCGTCGACGGCACCGAGCTCACCAACGACCTCAAGCACATCGAGATCATCCGGCGTGACGTCGGCATGGTGTTTCAGCACTTCAATTTGTTTCCGCACCTTACCGTGCTGGAAAACCTTACGCTGGGCCCCGTGTGGGTTCTCAAGAAGAGCCGCGCCGAGGCCGAAGCCACGGCCATGAAGTATCTTGAACGGGTGCGCATTCCCGATCAGGCGCGCAAGTATCCCGGGCAGCTTTCCGGCGGGCAGCAGCAGCGCGTGGCCATTGCCCGTTCGTTGTGCATGAGCCCCAAGATCATGCTTTTCGACGAGCCCACGTCGGCGCTCGACCCGGAAATGGTGAAAGAGGTGCTCGATGTCATGGTGAGCCTGGCCGAGGAAAGCGGCATGACCATGCTGTGCGTCACCCACGAAATGGGCTTTGCCCGCAAGGTGGCCGACCGCGTCATTTTCATGGACCAGGGCGAAATCATCGAAGAAAACACGCCTGACGTCTTCTTCGACAACCCGCAGCACGAGCGCACCCAGCTCTTCCTGCAGCAGATCCTTCACTGATACTGATACGGATACCGGTTACACGAAATGTAACAATGGCCATTGCCGGCTCTGCTAGCATGTTCGGTGGCAGAAAAGCGTCTGCTGACTGACAGGAGAATAATCATGAAGAACATGACGCGAACGGCAAAGCTGTTGAGCTGCGTTGGTGCATTGAGCCTCGCCGTGGGCTGCGCCGGCACGGGGGATATGAGTCAGGGCGGGCGCACCGCGGTCGGCGCGGGTGCCGGCGCCGCATTGGGTGCCGGCCTTGGCGCGCTCATCGGCGACAGCAGCAGGGCTGCGGCCATTGGTGCCGGTATCGGCGCGGTCGCCGGCGGCATCGTGGGCTACAACTGGTCGGGCGTGAAGAACGACGTCGAGCAGTCCGGTGCCACCAGTCTGGGCGTCGACGTCACCGAAATGCCCGACGGCACACTGCGGGTCAATATTCCCAGCCACGTGTCGTTCGATACCGGCAAGTACGATCTCAAGCCCGAGCTGCTGCCGGTACTCGACAGCGTGGCGCGTGCGCTGGTGCAGCGCCCCGAGCTGCGTGCGAAGGCCATCGGCCACACCGACAGCACCGGCCCCATGCAGCTGAACCAGACGCTTTCGGTGAACCGCGCCAACGCGGTCACGCAATATATTGCCAGTCGTGGCGTGGCTTACGACCGCCTCATGTCGGAAGGTCGTGGCCCGAACAACCCCGTAGCCGACAATGCCACGCCGGAGGGCCGTGCCATGAACCGGCGCGTCGAGCTGTATCTGTACGCCGTGCAGCAGTAAACCCTGCAGCCGCGGCGTACCAACGAGCCCGCCCGACCCCACATCGTGTGGGGCCGGGCGTTATTTTTGAGATGCTCTGATTGATGCACGCGCGTTGGCAGATTGCTCAGAGCATTGTCACGTTTCGTGGTACAGCCGGCTGCCGCGTTGCACGAACTCGACGGCCTTTTCCTGCATGCCGCGCTGCAGGGCCGCGTTTTCGTCGAGCCCCTGGCGGGCGGCGTACTCTCGCACGTCCTGCGTGATCTTCATGCTGCAGAAGTGCGGCCCGCACATCGAGCAGAAGTGTGCGAGCTTCATCGACTGCTTGGGCAGCGTTTCGTCGTGAAACTCGCGCGCCGTGTCAGGATCGAGCCCGAGGTTGAACTGGTCTTCCCAGCGGAATTCGAAACGTGCCTTGGAAAGGGCGTTGTCGCGGATCGCGGCCCCAGGATGCCCCTTGGCGAGATCGGCGGCGTGCGCCGCAATCTTGTAGGTGATGATGCCGTCTTTCACGTCTTTCTTGTTGGGCAGGCCAAGGTGTTCCTTGGGTGTCACATAGCACAGCATGGCCGTGCCGTACCAGCCGATGAGCGCGGCCCCGATGCCCGAGGTGATGTGGTCGTGGCCCGGTGCGATGTCGGTAGTGAGCGGCCCGAGCGTGTAAAACGGTGCCTCCTTGCAGTGCTCCAGCTGCAGTTCCATGTTTTCGCGGATCATCTGCATGGGAACGTGCCCCGGGCCTTCCACCATGACCTGAACGTCGTGGCGCCACGCCACCTGGGTGAGTTCGCCGAGCGTTCTGAGTTCCGCGAATTGGGCTTCGTCGTTCGCATCGTAGGTGGACCCGGGCCGCAGGCCGTCACCCAGCGAAAAGGCAACGTCATAGGCTTTCATGATTTCGCAGATGTCTTCGAAATGCTCGTAGATGAAGCTTTCGCGGTGATGCGCGAGACACCATTTGGCCATGATCGAGCCGCCGCGCGACACGATGCCGGTCATGCGATCGGCGGTGAGCGGAATGAAGGGCAGGCGCACGCCGGCGTGAATCGTGAAGTAGTCGACACCCTGTTCGGCCTGTTCGATGAGCGTGTCGCGAAAGATTTCCCACGTCAGCTCTTCGGCTTTGCCGTCGACCTTTTCCAGCGCCTGATAAATGGGTACGGTGCCGATGGGCACGGGCGAATTGCGCAGTATCCATTCACGGGTCTCGTGGATGTTTTTGCCGGTGGAAAGGTCCATGACCGTATCGCCGCCCCAGCGTATCGCCCAGGTCATCTTCTCGACTTCCTCGGCAATGCTGGAGCCCAGGGCCGAATTGCCGATGTTGGCATTGATCTTCACCAGGAAGTTGCGGCCGATGATCATGGGCTCGCTTTCCGGGTGGTTGATGTTGGCCGGCAAAATGGCGCGGCCGCGTGCAATTTCATCACGCACGAACTCAGGCGTGATGCGCTCGGGAATGGATGCCCCGAATGACTGGCCGGGGTGCTGGCGGGTGAGCCGGCGTGCCAGCTTTTCGCCATCCGGGCCGCTTGCGCGCAGGCTTTCCAGATATTCCTCGCGGCGCAGATTCTCACGTATGGCCACGAACTCCATTTCGGGAGTAATGATGCCGCGGCGGGCGTAGTGCATCTGCGTGACGTTTGCACCCGGGCGTGCCCGGCGCGGCTTGCGACGCAATTCGAAACGCATGGCGTCGAGCGTGGGGTCGGCGAGCCGCTCGCGTCCAAAGGCACTGGTGGGGCCCGGCAGCTCTTGCGTGTCGCCGCGTTCGTCGATCCAGCGGGCGCGCAAGGCGGGCAAGCCCTGACGGATATTGATGGTCGCGTCCGGGTCGGTGTAGGGGCCGCTGGTGTCGTAAACGGTGATCGGAGGGTTGGGCTCACCGCCAAACGCCGTGGGCGTGTCGTCCTGATCGATTTCGCGAAACGGTACGCGGATGTCGGGGCGGCTGCCGGTGACGTAGACTTTGCGGGAACGGGGAAGGGGGGTGATGGCGGCCTGGTCGACCGTGGCCGATTCGGCCTTGAATGCAGGTTTGATCTTCAATTGAAGCTCCGTGTTGAACAAGGAGCCGATTGGGAATGAGCCTGCCGAAGAGGGGTCGCCGCGAGACGAGACGACGCTCCGCGGCGGGGTGCGCTCCCAGCATCGGCATTATCCGTACTGGTACGAAGGGTGTCTCTCAACCCGCCGTTGCCGGCGAGTACCCCTGCGTGAGGCTCAGTATAGCCGCGTCGCGCTCAGGTGGGGGAAGGGCCGGCGCCGTCTTCTTCCAGGCCGGCCAGGGCGGTGGCCAGAATATTGTTCAGCGTCATGCGCTGTTTTGCGGGCAGCGCCCAGATACGGTCGGGCTCGACGTCGGGAAACGGCCAGGCAGTCATGCCGGCTGCAAGGGGTGTGTGTTCAGCCAAAGTGTGTGCAGCCGACATTTCCATAGGTTCGGTGCCCATTGCGAGCCATGCCGCGCTGACTTTCAGCACTTCCGCGATGCGAAACACGTCTTTGGCGTTGCGTCGGCGGTCGGATTCGTAGTTGCCGATGGCGCCCTGCGAAAGTCCGCAGGCGCGTGCCAGCTGGGCCTGCGTCAGGCCGCGCAGCGTACGGGCGTAGCGGAGGCGACTTCCTAGCGTGTTCACAAACGTGATTGAACGGTGAAATGCAAACACGTTGGTGATATTCACAATCACATTTGTGATCAATATCGGGTACATTAATCCGCATACGACCCTCTACCCGTATGAAAGTGTTACCCCGCCTCGTTCTGGTGCTCGAAGCCCCTGCTTTTCAGGCGCCGCGTGCGATCGTGCTCGCTCTGCTTTCGCACGGCTGCGTCGTGCGGGTGTACCGCGATTCCGCTGAATTCGAACGCGCCCTCATCGCGGCTGCCGCCCGCCATCAACGGCATATTGCGCTGTTGGCCGGCCGTACCGAATTCGTGGTACGTGCTGCAACGCGGGTGGCCAATCTTGGCACCGGCGTGGTGCTCGCGGCGCTGGTCGCGCCGCTAACTGGCGCGGGGTTGCAGCGGGTGTTGCAGGTTGGCATAGGGGTGTGCTGGCCGCCCACCGCGCCGCCTGCGCAGGTTGCGCAGATTCTGTCTGGGCTCACGGGCGGGGGCGACACCTCTGGCGTGGCGCCCGAAGTGCCAAACGCGCAGAACGGGCAACGTGCTGCGGTATCGCCCGGCAACGAATCATGCTGGCAACTGGCCAGCCAGGGTTGGGTGGTGCAGGCGCCAGGTGGCGCACGCGTCACGCTCACGAATATTGAACGTTCACTTGTGCTGGCCTTGCTGGCGGCGCCGGGTCAGCGGCTGGCGCATGCGGCGCTCATGGCCGCAGTGGCGGCCGACCGCCCTTCGGCAGCGGCAGGGTCGCCCGCCAGGGCTGCGCGTCGTCTCAGTGTGCTCATGAGCCGGCTGCGTCGCAAATTCGTGGCAGCCGGCTGCGAACCGCCGGTTCAATCGGTGCGCGGCCAGGGCTATGCCCTGTGCGTCAGTTTCGGGTCTCAGGCCGTGGCCGTGGCACCGGCTACGGTGTCGGCCGCCGCTGAACCATAGTAACGGTGCACCGAAAGGTCATTGCTGCGGATTTCGGTGGCGCGGCCTGAAATAATATCGGCCAGCAGGCGGCCGCTGCCGCAAGACATGGTCCAGCCCAGTGTGCCGTGGCCGGTGTTCAGGTACAGCTTGCCAATGGGCGTGGCGCCAATTATGGGCGTGCTGTCGGGGGTCTTGGGGCGCAGGCCTGTCCAGAATGCCACGTCGCCGGGTTTGCGTGCACCTGGGAACAGGTCATCGACCACCATTTCCAGCGTGGCCTGGCGGCGTGGGTCAAGCCGGGTGTCGTAACCCACGACCTCGGCCATGCCGCCGACGCGGATGCGGTCTTCGAAACGCGTGACAGCCACCTTGTAGGTTTCGTCGAGCAGGGTCGAAGAGGGCGCTCGGGTGGCGTCGGCGATGGCGGCGGTAATCGAATAGCCTTTGAGGGGGTAAACCGGTATGCGCAGCAGCCCTTTCAGGAAACGGCTCGACCACGAACCCAGCGCCAGTACGTAGGCATCGGCTTCCAGGCGGCGGTTTCCGGAGCGCACGGCCGTAACCGTGCCGCCTTGGGTCTCGAGGGCGTCCAGCGGTGTGTCGTAGTGAAAGCGTACGCCCATGTTGCGGGCGATTTCGGCCAGCCGCGTGCTGAACAGGTGGCAATCGCCGGTTTCGTCGTCGGGCGTGCGCAGGCCGCCCACAAACTTGTGCGCGCTGGCGGCCAGGCCGGGCTCAGCCTTCACCAGGTCGGCCGGCGACAACAGCTCATAGCGGATTCCGGCCTCGCCCAGGGCAAGCATGTCGCGTCCGGCGGCGTCGAGCTGCTGTTGAGTGCGAAACAGTTGAACCGTACCCTGGCGACGGCCTTCATACTGGATGCCCGTTTCCTCGCGCAGCTGTTCCAGGCACTGGCGGCTGTAGTTCGAGATGCGCAGCAGGCGTTCCTTGTTGACGGCGTAGCGGCTTGCCGTGCAATTGCGCCACATCTGCAGCATCCAGCGCAGCTGAGTAAGTGTTCCGTCGGGCCGGATCGTAAGCGGAGGATGTTCGGCGAACATCCACTTGATGGCCTTCATGGGAATGCCGGGCGCGGCCCACGGCGACGAATAGCCGAAGGAAATCTGCCCTGCGTTGGCGAAGCTGGTTTCCAGCGCCGGGCCGCTCTGGCGGTCGTAGACGTCGACTTCATGACCGGCCCGAGCCAGGTAGTAGGCGGTAGTGATGCCGACGACACCGGCACCTAGCACAGTGATCTTCATGAGTCTTGCCTCCCAGGTTTTCTGTTATCTTACGTAAGATGCCCCAGGAATTTTTTGTGTTTTTCGGGGTAAACCAGCAAAAATTACTGTTTGAGGCCGCGCGGTGTTCACCCTTCAGAAAATCTTCCGGTGCACCGCGATATGGCGCGCAGGCGCTGCGGCACAGAATACGGAAACCTTATGAGAACGGGCCGCGACGGCGAATTCACCCTCGATCGGGTCGATCGCCATATCCTTGATCTTTTGCAGCGCGACGGGCGCATGTCGATGACCGAACTGGCCGACAGGGTGGGCCTGACGGTTACGCCATGCATCGAACGGGTGCGGCGTCTGGAACGCGAGGGCGTAATCACCGGTTATTACGCACGGGTTTCGCCCGCAGCACTGGGTGCGGGCCTGCTGGTGTTCGTTGAAATCACTATGTCGCACAAGTCGGACCGCAGCTTCGAAGACTTTCGCAGGGAACTGCTGGAGATTCCCTATGTGCAGGAATGCCATCTGGTGTCGGGCGACTTCGACTACATGCTCAAGGCCCGCATCAAGGAAATCGGGCAGTACCGCAAGCTGTTGGGCGATGTGCTGCTGCGTCTGCCGGGCGTAACCCAGACCAAGAGCTGCATCGTCATGGAAGAGGTGAAGGAAACCCTCTATATTCCGCCGGGCTTCTAGCGCCACGGCGGCACGTCGATTGGCGCCGCCTTCTGCATGCCCTGCCTGCCGGCCCGCATACCCTGCGCCGGGGTGCCCAACGCCCTTTCGCGGCGCGGGCGGTCAGCCCGCGTATGTCACCACCATGTTGTCGCGGTGCATCAGTTCCGGGTCGGTCATGTGCCCCAGAATTTCGGCAATCCGGTAGCTTGGCTGACGCAGAATGCGGCGCGTGTCGCTGGCCGAATAGTTGATCAGGCCGCGCGCCAGTTCCCGGCCGGCTTCGTCGATGCAGGCCACGACATCGCCCCGCTCGAATTCGCCTTCCACAGCGGTTACGCCCACCGCAAGCAGGCTTTTGTGACCCTGCGTCAGCGCCTTTACGGCACCCTGGTCGAGCGTGACGCGCCCGCGCAGCCGCAGGTGATTTGCCAGCCAGCGCTGGCGGGCCGAACGGATGGGCAGCAGGGCGCGCAGTTCGGTACCGATACGCTCACCACTTGCGAGTCGCAGCAGCACGTCGGGTTCGCGGCCACTGGCAATGATGGTGTGGCCGCCGCTGTTGGCGGCGCGGCGCGCGGCAAGAATCTTGGTCAGCATTCCGCCCGTGCCGATATCGCTGCCCGAACCGCCCGCCATTTTTTCGAGTTCGGGGTCGCCCGCCTGTGCCACCTGTATGAGCTGGGCCTCCGGATCTTTGCGCGGATCTGCGGTGTAGACGCCGCGCTGGTCGGTCAGGATGACCAGCGTTTCGGCTTCGATCAGGTTCGTGACCAGGGCGCCCAGCGTGTCGTTATCGCCCAGACGGATCTCGTCGGTCACCACCGTGTCGTTTTCATTGACGATGGGAACCACGCCCAGACGCAGCAGGGTGTAGAGCGTGGTGCGTGCGTTCAGGTAACGGCGCCTGTCGGCCAGGTCTTCGTGCGTCAGCAGAATCTGGGCGGTACGGATGCCGTGCTGCGCGAACGCGACCTCGTATGCCTGCACCAGGCCCATCTGACCCACGGCGGCGGCGGCCTGCAGCTCGTGCATGGCGCTGGGCCGGCGTGGCCACCCCAGCCGGGCCATGCCTTCGGCAATGGCTCCGCTGGATACCAGCACCACCTGCTTGTCTTGTGCGTGCAAGGCGGCAATCTGGCGGCTCCACTGGGTCACCGCTTCCATGTCGAGTCCGCGCCCTTCATTGGTGACCAGTGAAGAGCCGACTTTGATGACGAGGCGTCGCGCGTCTGCGGCAACGGAAGGTGTGGTGTCGAGGTCTAGCATGATGCCGGAATCAGATGTAACGGTGTGAGCGAAACGCTGTAAAAGGTGCGGGCGGCCCGGCACGGGCCGGGATCAGTTCGCCGGATCGCTGTCAGGCGTGCTGCGGCTGGGGTCGAAGCGCGGATCGTCTTCCACGTGAAGGCCGGCGAGTTTGTCTTGCTCGATGTTCTCGCGCTGCTTCTCGGCGTCGAGCCAGTCTTGCAGGGCCCAGATGAGCTCGCGGGTGCCTTCGCCCGTGATGGCCGATATGCCGAAGACGGGGCCGTTCCAGTCAAGCAGTTTGCACAGGCGCTGTTTGGCGGCCTCGGGGTCTTCGACCATGTCGAGCTTGTTCAGCACCAGCCAGCGCGGCTTCTCGTACAGTGCGGGATCGTAGCGGCGCAGTTCCTCGACGATGGCCCGGGCGTCGGCGGCGGCCTGTTCCACGGCGTCGAATTCCGGGTCGGGCGACGACACGTCGATGATGTGCAGCAGCACGCG
>Ga0079223_10000967_pt1 | contig 16275 bp, 12 predicted proteins | sample Stecom2011_FD_75072 | JGI IMG/M metagenome (GOLD analysis project Ga0079223, IMG submission 75072) | Agricultural soil microbial communities from Utah to study Nitrogen management - Steer compost 2011 | ecosystem: Environmental > Terrestrial > Soil > Agricultural land | place: USA: Utah... | reverse complement strand
TTATGGCTTCGTAAGCACCGATGGTATAAACTATACACTTGTCGATTCCGTTGAAGCAAGTGTTTTTAACAATCTGTACGCCGGTTTCGCATATTCGTGCGATGATACCTCAATGTGGGCAGCGGGTAATGAACGTTGGGCTGTTCTTGGCAAGATGGACATTGCTGTTATCGATACCATAGAACCACTACCAGTCGTATACGCATCAGACTCTATTGTTACTCTCGATCGTGTCCAATTGAATTCAATATCCATGGGTGCTGGCATTCTCTTCATCTCAAATATGGATTGTCAGTTCAACGGAAACATAAATGTAGATGGCAATGCGGTCTTTCGAGACAGAAGCGTGATAAATGGTACAATAAAATTATCGGGATATATTTCACTTATTAATGGTGCCATTCATAATGGGGATCTTTATGAAGCAACCAATGTCGGATTCAGCACGATTCCAGTTAAAACCGTTCCGGTTGGCGACAGTTCAGTATATGTTGGTTCAGATGAAACGCTTACCTTAAGCAGTGGCGGAATATACAATGATGTCACCGTAGGAAACAGGGGGCACTTGATCCTGGATTCTGGGGTCTACAATATGGGGTCTTTTATTCTTGATACTGATGCGAAATTGACTGTTAACGATACTGTTGAAATCAATGTAAATTCTGATTTTTCTATCAATGACCGTGTTATACTGACAGTTTCATCAATAAATAACCTTAAAATATATACTAATGATCCGGTTTTCAGCATTGGGGAAATGACTTTCAAAGGCCGTATTGTTGCCCCGCATGCGCGAATTACATTGAAAAGCAGGATAAATTACAGAGGCAGCATTAAAGGTAAAGTTTTGTTCTTTGATAGCGATGCAAAGTTGTTTGATTATTGACACCATTCTTAAACTTGTAAATTTTGAAAAGTGCTTTCAATACAAGAAGGCACTGCCTTGTTAAAAACACAAAACCACGTCGGGAGGCATTATGAGATACTTTAAGTTTATTTTAACCATCATTTTAATTAATTTTTTTAATGTTTTTTCACAGAAATTGCCAGATTTTACAGTGCATAAAAACTCTCAAAACCCGGGTGATTATTTCAGTGATGTTTTATTTGAAAATTCATCTCAAAAAGTGGGTGATGATTGTTTGTTTGAATCGGTAATTAGAAATAATACATTGGTTACTGATTCAATATTTTTCGGTTTTAATAAACCCATTTATTCGATAAGAATAAAAAAAATATCTTTCTCAAGAAACGGATCGGAATATTTTATTGTCGATTCTTTTCCTGTTAGAGATACCCTGAAATGGGTGTTTGTGGAGCATTACGATTACAATCAAGGTGATTCAATAATTTTCCTTGATTCAATGCTTAAAATCAAGTTTTCATCTTTTGGAAAGACATCTATTAAGATTTTAAAACTGAAAATGGATGAAGAAATCTCCATAAATAAGGATGACACATTTAAACTATTACTGGACACGATTCCTTCATACGGTCCGACAGGAACGGTTCCTTTTCTTGATAACACCGGAAAATTAATGTCATCCAATAAAAACATAAAAGCGATATCTCTTATCAATGATTCGCGTCGTTTCTCATTTGGAGGTCAAACTCCCAATAGATTGTTTAACCTTGCCGGTAAAAAACAATGTTTTAAAAAAGCATCAAACATATATATCATTAAATTTAAGCCGGATGCTGTTCAAAAATGATTATCATGTTCGTAGAGTGCACTCTCCTCAAGTGATAGTGTATTGAAAGATCAAATCATATTGTGAATTGATAAAGTATCGTGGCAGATCTGTTTTCTTAAAGCAAAAAATGGAGCTTGTATTTGGCGGAACAGAAATATTATAAACTGTTTATCAAAAGGAGCTTATCTGATAAAATTCAGAACTGATAAAATTGTAAGTACCGGGAAAATGGTAATTTCAAGATAAATCTCGATTTACAGCCTGAAATTATATTAAATTGTTATTATGGGACTGAAACCGGTTTTAAAGTCTTTAAGTTTTTTTGAACTTGTTTTAATAGTTTCAACAGTTCAATTTTCAGGCTGTAGCGAGAATACTCCCCAAAATATCAACGATCCTGTTGAAGAGTACGAGTGCGGCTGGAATGGAATTGATGATATCGAGTTTCTGGATTCCTTAAGCTGTCCCGATGAGCTTGAATTACTTGCCGGTTCACCTCTGGTTCCTGTTGCAAGTGAAGTTAAAAGTATCAAAACAGTCTACGAAATCTCTTCACGGAAAATGTACTATATTTCAAGTAAACATTTTCAGTTGCATTATGATTTTTGTAAAGAAGTTTCAGGATACCAGGGGTCTCATTCCGATTTTAATTCTGAACAATACAGCAGCGGTACTCAGCGTTTGTACTATCTTGCAAGCGTAAATTATTACAAAAGTTCCGGAACCTATACAATGGAATTTTATGTAGGAGACCAGATAAGTTCTGAGGGTGTCAGCACTGTATACGATAAGATTGTAAAAACGGCTTATTTCGGCAAAAAACTGTGTTTTTTTCCAAACTCTTCAAATTTCAAAGAAATCGCAGCTAAATTACCCGGCATACCAACTGTCAGTGAAAAAGAATTGTATGGTTCGCAGAGATATCAGCCGTGTAATACCGGTGAAGCATATGGGTATTTGAGAAAAATTGATATCTCAGAGATAGGTTCTACATATATCGGACGACACGACGTTGTGCTTGTTAATGGGCTGCCTGTAGATATTCCGGTTATTGCCGGAATTATTACTACCGTTTTTCAGACTCCACTAAGCCATATAAATGTGTTGAGCCATAACAGGGGGACACCTAATATGGCTCTTAAAACCGCCTGGGACGACCCGGAAATATCAAACTGTCTGGATAAACTGGTTCACCTCACTGTAACTAACGATACTTTTTCAATTAAAAATGCATCAATTACCGAGGCTCAGGCCTTTTGGGAAAAACGTGAACCAAAACAAACAATCACCCTTGAATGCAACGATACTGTCAGCGGCTTATTTGACGTAAAGGAACTGTCGATTCAATCGACACCTTTGGTTGGAGCAAAGGCTGCAAATCTGGCGGAAATTGCAAAAATTACACTTGATGGAGACTCAATGCCGATCCCTGAAGGTGCTTTTGCCATACCGTTTTATTATTATCGTCAGCATATAAATCAAAATGGTATAGACAAATTTATCGAAGGGATGCTTGATGATTCACTCTTTTCTCAAAATTTCCTGCGGCGAAAAAAACTTCTGGAAGATCTTCGGGATACAATTATTAATGCTCCACTTGATTCAAGATTTGTACAGTTGGTTGAAGAAAAGATCCGTTCAGTTTCCGATTTTAATTCAATCCGGTTTCGTTCGTCAACAAACGCTGAAGATATTGAAGGGTTTAATGGTGCCGGACTTTATGAATCTTTCTCTGCTTACAGGGGTGATACAAAAAAAACTGTGTCAGCAGCAATAAAAAAGGTGTTTGCAGGGTTATGGACTTTGCGTGGTTTTGAAGAACGGGATTATTTCAAGATTGATCATGGTTGCGTTGCAATGGGGGTACTGGTTCACAGGGCGTTTCCCGCCGAAGAAGTAAACGGAGTTGCAATTACACAGAATATTTATAATCCTTTTCTGGGAGCATACACAATCAATGCCCAGATAAAGGATATAAGTGTTGTCAATCCCCCTGCCGGGTTTACAGCCGACCAACTGCTTTTTCATACAGGTGTAACTGATCCATTTACAGATCCGGTTATTGAGTATATTACACATTCTAATGTCAATGAGGGGGAGCCGGTTATGTCTGATGATGAGCTGGTTTCTTTGGCAAGATGGCTTAATGTTATCCATAATTACTATTATTTTCGTTATTACAGAGACAAGGTGCTTTCTGTATATCAATTTGCCATGGATGTAGAGTTCAAACTTGATCATTCAGGCAGAAAACTATACATTAAACAAGCGAGGCCGTATTGAAAAAATCACTCCCATTCAGGTATCTGATTCTGTTTTTGTTAACATCATTGTCGGCACGGGAAAAAAATAGACTCAATATTCAAATTCTTGTTCAGCCCCAAATTGAAGCTGATATAACATTACCTGCTGCAGACAGTACAGAAATGAACTGGGGTATAAACAACGCTGAAGTGAAGCTATATTCCGAGATAAATGAACATTTCGGATTTAAACTGTCTGTTGATGCTGCGGAGGAAAAATTTCTTGAGGATGCCGTTGTATGGTACAACCCATTTGATTTTTTGTCTTTTCATGCAGGCCGGATGAAAGTGGCTTTCGGATATGATTTCCAGAAGTCGTCTGAAGATTTGATGCTTGTTTCCAGAAGCAAAACTTCGGATTTTCTCAAAAATATTGGTTGCGGATCGCGCAATTACGGACTCAAGCTCTGCGGAAAACTGCCTCTGGGATTAGGTTACAGTGCTGCTGTTTATGAAAGTCCAAATTTTTTAAAAGGAAAAGGGGTATTCTCAATAGCTGAACTGATAACTGCTCAACTTGATTGGGAATATTTTCGATGGCTGGTTTTTAATGCCGGGTACAGATCAGAAAAATTCCTATATCATACGCTGCTTGAATACAGGGCAAACTTTTATGATCTGGCAATTAACACAAACTGGGTTAAAGACAAGTTACATTTCGGGGCAGAATTTTTCTGGGGAGATCCACCTCTTATAGACTATCTGATGGAGAAAGATACACTGAATTTTGTTACCTTGTCTTTACGGGTTATGTCATATTACGACTTTAAGATTGCCAATTCTACAATATCACCGGTTGTAGCTTTCGAACATATTGATAACGGTTTCTGGACCTCACAGGTTTACACCGGAGGTATACGGTGGGATATCGGGTCGTCGGTATTCCTGTCTCTTGACGGAGAGTTGTTGTATGATAATGAAATGTTATACATGAGAGACAAGAAAATTCTTTTTCAGGTATCATATTTGTTTACAAAAGGAATATTGTAACAATTGGTAAAAATCAGTTGCTTTCGGAAAAATTGATGTTTACAGGTTTTTTGATTAACCTGAAGCTGCTGAAAAACAAGCGATATGAAATCATTGGAAAGCAAAGGAAATATCATGATAAGAAAAACGACAGCATTGGTTTTGGGTATTTGTATAATGCTTTTTAACTGTCTTGAAAATCCCTATGAATATTCAAAACCGCAAAAAGCAACAATTGTAATTAATGAGTTCATGGCAGCAAACAATCTGGGCATTTTTACTGATGATTACGGGGATGCTTCAGACTGGATAGAGCTGTATAATCATGGTGATGAATCGGTTTCTTTGAGTGGGTTGTATTTATCGGATGATTCTACAAAACTTTTTCAGTACGCTCTTCCTGAAATTACCCTGAAACCAAAAGAATTTGTTGTTATCTGGGCTGATGATGATCCCGATAAGGGAGCTCTGCATGCACCTTTTAAACTGTCGGCTACAGAGGGTGAGGAGATAATTCTTACAGTAGTGAATGGTTTGATTATAGATAGAATCCGGTTTTTTGCTCACAGCGGGAACCCGGAAGCCAGAATTCCGGATGTTTCCTATGGAAGGTCGCCTGATGGTTCCTCTAACTGGAAAAGGCAGAAGGAGCCGACTCCGAAAAAAAGGAATTTACAATAAGTTTTTGAATCAAAATTACTGTTTCTGGCATAACTGAATTGTGGTTTTAAGGTTTTTTTGACACTTTCAGGGAAACATTCCCTGGGGAAATTTACAGAAATTCAAAAAAATCTTTAAACCATGATCATTTAATGTAAAATTAAAATTCAACAGCATGTCCCTAAGGCTTGCGTTTTTACTTGATAAATACCCGAGTATACGTTATTTTCAATTTCCTGTAGTTACATGTATTATAGATAGAGGAGATCGGAAATGGGTATAAAATTACGAAGTTTAACGACTACTGAAGGACGCCGTATGGCGGGGGCACGAAGCTTATGGCGTGCAAACGGGATGAAAGAATCCCAGATCGGAAAACCGATAATAGCTGTCGTTAACTCATTTACCCAGATGGTACCAGGGCATGTACATCTTCACGAAATCGGTCAGTATGTAAAAGGATTGATCGAAAAGAATGGATTTTTTGCTGCTGAATTTAATACTATTGCCATAGATGACGGTATAGCGATGGGGCATGATGGAATGCTCTACTCACTTCCATCACGGGAAATCATTGCAGACAGTGTAGAGTATATGTGTAATGCTCATAAAGTTGATGCAATGATATGTATCTCGAATTGTGATAAAATTACTCCGGGAATGCTTATGGCTGCAATGCGGCTTAATATCCCTGCGGTTTTTGTTTCCGGTGGGCCGATGGAAGCCGGTGTATTAAACGGGAAAAAATATGATCTGATAGATGCCATGGTGATGGCCGCGGATAAAAGTGTATCAGATGAAGAAATTGAGGCTGTTGAGCAGGTTGCCTGTCCAACATGTGGTTCCTGTTCAGGAATGTTTACGGCAAATTCAATGAACTGTCTGACTGAAGCTATTGGAATGGCCCTTGTTGGAAATGGTACCATTGTAGCTACTCACAAAAACCGATTAAAACTGTTTGAAACTGCTGCGAACAAAATTGTTGAAATCACCAAAGCTTATTATGAGCAGGGTGATGATTCGGTTCTTCCGCGATCCATTGCTACAAAGGAAGCGTTCCTTAATGCCATGTCTCTGGATATTGCAATGGGTGGTTCAACAAACATCGTGCTTCATTTACTTGCAATTGCAAGAAGCGCGGATGTGGACTTTTCAATGTCTGATATTGATACTCTTTCGAGAAAAATTCCGGTTTTATGTAAAGTAGCTCCAAGTTGCTCCAACCATGTTCAGGATGTAAACAGGGCTGGTGGTATAATGGGAATTCTGGGTGAACTGGGCCGTGCCGGTCTGATAAATAAAGATGTAAAACGTATTGATTCATCTTCACTTGGTGCCATTCTGGAAAAATATGATATCATGAGTCCTTCATGCACCGAAGAAGCAAAGAATCTGTTCAGAAGTTCACCTGCCAATTCAGGGCGCAACCTCAAACTGGGATCACAGGAAACCTGTTATGATTCTTTAGATACAGACAGAACTGCTGGATGTATACGGGACAACAATAATCCATATAATAAGGATGGCGGATTGGCTGTTCTGTTTGGTAATATTGCAAAGAATGGCTGTATAGTAAAAACAGCGGGTGTTGATGAATCAATTTTCAAATTTACCGGCAAAGCCAGGGTTTATGATTCCCAGGAAGAAGCTTGCGAGGGCATTTTAAATGATGTTGAGGCGGGTGATGTAATAGTAATACGGTATGAGGGTCCTAAAGGCGGACCAGGAATGCAGGAGATGTTATATCCTACTTCATATATCAAATCGAGGCATCTGGGAAAAGAGTGTGCATTAATTACTGATGGGCGGTTTTCCGGAGGAACTTCCGGCTTATCCATCGGACACGTATCTCCTGAAGCAGCTTCGGGCGGAGAAATCGGATTATTAAAAGACGGCGATATAATCGAGATCGATATACCAAACAGAACAATTCAGGTCAAGCTTACCGAACAAGAACTTCAGAAGCGTCGTACAGAAGAAGAACAGAAGGGTGAAAAGGCTTTCAAACCTGTAAACAGAGATCGTAAAATATCAGAAGCTCTTAAGGCTTACGCTTTTATGGCTTCTTCGGCAGATCAGGGAGCAGTAAGGGTCGTACCTGGAGAATAGAATGAAAAATACGACCGAGATGCTTTTCAGTGATTTTTTGGTGCAATATCCTCAACTGGAGTCCTGCAGTGAGGAGATAAAAAAAGCATTTGTGCTTATCAATGAGAGTTACAAATCTGGTGGTAAAATGCTCGTGTGCGGAAATGGCGGAAGCGCTTCCGACGCCGAGCATATTGCCGGTGAATTAATGAACAAATTCCGGATGAAACGTCCGGTTCCTCTTTCGGTTAAACAGAAACTGGAAACGCTTGGGTTTGAAAATTCACAATACCTCTGGACTTCTCTTCAGCAGCCACTTTGTGCAATATCCCTTGTCAGCCAGACCTCTCTTACTACTGCGATCGCAAACGATATTGATCCGGATATGGTGTTTGCCCAACAGGTTTATGGATACGGTAAACCCGGTGATATTCTTCTGGCATTGAGCACGTCGGGGAATTCTCCAAACGTGCTTAATGCTGTAAAAATCGCTCGCCTGCTTGATATGGTTATTGTTGGTTTTACCGGTGAAACCGGAGGAAAACTCAAGTCTCATTGTCAATGTACAATAATGGTTCCGGAATCGAAAACATATAAAATCCAGGAACTGCATCTTCCTGTTTATCATGTGCTATGTGCAATGCTTGAACAGGAATTCTTTGGCTGACTATTTTGATTTAAACTGTTTTATGTTAACTGTTGGCCTGATCATCTGACCTTTTTTTGATCCCGTTTCAATACTTCTCAAAGATTCTGAATATTTTCACTATTTATTACCAAAATCAGACCATTCCTTTACGCGATTTGCTTCGCAGATATTGACAAAAGAATCAGATCCAGAACGTTTGATATCCATTCGTGAACGATAACGATAACGGTAACGATTACGATAACGACAACGATTACGACAACGATTACGACAACGATAACGCTCTGAAAATTTAATGATATTTCGGTTTTCTTCTCTTTCTGTGGGAGAAGGGGATGCGGCGCAGTTTGGAAAAGTTTTTCGGGTATAAGAGATCAGAAAAGACGTTGTTGCTGGCATATGGTTTGCCCTCTGATGAAATTGGTTTCAATCAGGGGGAGAACTCATACCCATGTACAAATACCTGCCAGTTTTTGTGTGTTGCATTCTTTTGTTTAAAAACGTGTCTTCAGGGAACGAACTGCTGATCCATGATTTTCGGGATACTTTTAACAAGTGTGATTATCTGATTGTAACTGCTCAGAAATTTATTGATGAAGCACTGGAACTGGCCAGACATCGTAACCGGTTTGATGGTGATGATATTGAGTATGCCAGGGTAATAACAGTTGAAGATCTTTATACTTCATCAATGCTTCTGGATACAGCTCCTTTTCATGCACAAATCTGGTCGTCACTAAGTTGGGCTTACAAAAACTGGAATTTACCATTTCGGTATCTTGTTTTGATTGGGGACGACAGGATAGAATGGGACGATAAGAAAGGAATGGCTGTGAGCAGCGGCCCTGTTCCATCATATTTGTCAGGATATTCAATAGTATTCAAAGGGGGGAGTTCACCTGACACACTTTTTGATTTTTCTGATGATTTTTATGGTGATATCGATAAAGAAACATACCTGAATTTAAAGCATGTTCCTGATTATAAAACTGGTATTGCACTGGGTAGAATCCCGTGCGAAACAAAAACTCAGTGTTCTGTTTATATTCAGAAAGTGATTGAGTATGAAAATAATTTAACAAGTAATTTTGGATGGAGAAACAGTATTTTGCTTATTGCAGACGATACTCTTCATGAGGGGTTAAGGGATCCTCTGGGATTTGCTCATACGGGTGCTGCCGAAACTCTCTCAAAGAGCGTATCATTAAAAACTTACTCGCAATCCAAAATATACTTTTCTCAATACAGCTGCAATACAGGTACAATGATATCTGATGCTTTCAGGAATTTTAAAAGTAAACTTGAGAACGGAGTATTGTGGTCTGTTTACTTTGGGCATGGAAGTCCGGGTAAGCTTTCTGATGAAGGATTTATAAAAGGTACTGATGTAATGTATCTTCAAAACAGAAACCGGCCAACAATCATGATTTCACTTTCATGTTCAAATGGTTCATACCATGTACCATACAAAAGTTCAATGTGTAAACAGTTTCTTTTTTCGCGTGGAGGTGCTGTTGCATATATTGGAAGTACATCTCTGGAATATACAGATCCTAACGAAAAATTCGTTGATATTTTTTTCAAATGTGCAGATTCGCTGAGTGGCAGCAGTATCGGAACTATTATGTCGGCTGCCAGGCAGGAGTGTTCAGATCGTTATCCTCACGCCAGGCTTTACCACTATCATCTGCTTGGAGATCCAGCACTTAGACCAGCCAAACCATCTGTTGATGCACTGAAATTAAATATAAATGGTAATAAACTTAGTATCGATTCTCAAAACAGTTTGCTTCAGCATGGATACTACCGGATTGAAGTTATTGATACAAAAACTAACCGGACGGCAGGCAGATTTTTTACACAAGATTCTGTTCTGGAAACTTTTGAAGGGAAATTTAATGAATATTTGAATATTGATTTACCATTATCGGTAGAAACAACTGTAAAGATAAACGCATTTGTATGGAATAGTGATGTTCAGGCAGCTAAGGATACGGTAATAAATGTTAATGACAGTACAGTAATTGCAGGGACAAAAAACAGTTTGAATAAAGTATTTTCAGTAAGATTTGCAGGCGGAGTAATTCATGTTGAATTGTCGAAAAAATCCGGTAAAAATGATAAATTATGGATATGTAACATGAATGGCCGCCTGATTGCAGAGCTGTGTGTACCGGTAGAAAGAACAAAGTTTTCAATTCCATTAAGTGATTTTTCACTGGCAGCCGGAACATATATAATGACAATAGGGGACGAAAGCAGGACTGTTCTGTTAGAAAAAAATCTATAACCAAAATCAGACGATCCCTTTACGCGAGTCTTTTTCACTGCCGTTCTTGCAGCTCATTGTAAATTAATCGCCTCCATTTTGGTAAAACCTGAAAATGCTTGATTGGACAAACGGAAATCATAAGAATGGAATGGATAAATGGAAAAGATCCGTAAAAGTGATGATGAATGGAAAAATGAGTTAACACCTGATCAGTTCAGGATAATGCGTCAAAGAGGAACAGAGTATCCCTTTACAGGTGAGTACTGGAACAGTAAAGCCAGGGGTATCTATTTGTGTGGTGCCTGCAATAATGAGTTGTTCAGTTCCCAGGCAAAATATGATTCCGGAACCGGGTGGCCAAGCTTTTCTGAACCTCTCGGTGATGATCGTGTCGAAACTGAAGAGGACAGGAGTCGTGGAGTCGTAAGAACTGAAGTCCATTGCAGCAGGTGTGGCTCTCATCTCGGCCATGTTTTTTCCGACGGACCAAAACCAAAAGGACTAAGATACTGTATCAATTCTGCATCACTTAAATTCAACAAGGATGAAAGTGAATCTGCCTGATCGGTTACCGAACTAAAAAGGATATTACATCTCTATCCTTCTTCTTCATTGTAATAAATCGGCTTTGACATCGGTAATTACAATCGTTATTCTCATGATTGCATCTTGTCGAGATGTTCCTGAAAATTCGAAATGCAAAATTCGAAATTCGAAACAGAACCAAAGAAAAATCTGAAGATCAACAATAAAAATCAGAAAAATTTATTGTTCATTTCGAATAATTTGGAAATCTAAAATCTGTTTTTAAGATTTGCCCCCGATTGCGGGCACAGGCAAGATAAAAAACTACTCCAACAGCGCGCATAGTAGAGCGTTCGATTATAATTCTTAATTCAATACCATCCCATAGCAAAGGACTATAAAATAAGGCGATTTTTAATTCGATGTATAAAATATTTACTTATGGCTATAGTAATTTGTCAAAAAATGCCTCTATCGAGCAATATTCGCTACATCTCTATGGGATGATAGTGTTCCTAATTCCTAATTCCTAAAGTGCCAGCGTTTTTGAAAAGGTTCGTCTAAAGGAATCGTTATATTTCAGGTAAATTCCTGAACCATCTCATTTCTAGTTAAAATGAACCATTTTTTTCGGTGCAGAATGTATAATATTGATTATTAATCAGTGTGGTTGTAGAAAATCCGGTTACTGAGTTTCAGTCTTATTGGTGTTAAAAAAAGTTTATCTCAATAATTACAGGTTACTATTAACGGATGAAATAGCCGGATTTCCTTTTTTATCTAAGTAAATCAAAATACAGTATTGTTGCTGGTTAAGCAATTGTTTAACCAGCAGAATCTATAACAAAGAAAAGTTTGTAATCAAGACCGTATTCAGGATTGTATCATGGGTTCAAAAAGTGGTTCAGGAAGAGAGTTGCTGGTTCAAAGAGTGGTGAATGCAGGATTGCTTTCGAATGTATTACTGTCATTAATGAAAGTAACAATCGGGATTGCAGCCGGGAGCCGTGCGCTTCTTGCTGATGGAATAAATTCTACGTCTGATGTTGCATATTATGTTCTGGTCAAGATATTTACACGACTTGCTTCAAAACCTGCAGATGCGGAGCATCCTTATGGACATCAGCAAATGGAAACCGTTGGTGCACTTACAGTAGGTGCGTTTGTTATTACCACTGCTGCAGCAATTTTCTGGGATTCGGTAAATACAACATATTTGCTTATAACACAGGAAAATGGTGCAGAACCGGGATTACAGCATCTGACTTTGGGAGTGGTTTTTTTTTCAATAATACTGAAAGCGATTCTTTATCTGTATTCTTCAAAGGCCGGAAAACTAACAGGCAATGCGGCTGTAACAGCATTGGCTTATGATCACAGGAACGATATTTTTGCGTCAATCGGTGTGGCAATCGGAATCGGTTCAGGATGGATTGGGCTCCCATGGGGAGATCCACTTGCGGGAGCTGCAGTTGCAGTAATCATCGCAAAAACAGGTATAAAGATTATCCGGGAATCTTCTGCTGAGCTTATGGATACAATTCCCGGTGAAGAACTTGAGAAACAGGTGAAAAAAATCGTATTTGATGTAAAGGGAGTGAAAGTTGTTGAGGAACTTTCTGCACACCGGTACGGTCCGTATCTGGTGATTAATATAATTGTAGGAATTGATGGTAGTTTGAGTGTCAGGGAAGGGGACGAAATCGCTACTGATATCGAAAGACGGCTTAACAGTGAAATCGAGCTGGTTAAAAGGGTTTATGTACATTATCATCCTGCAGAAATATAAAAAGGATCTGACTAGTAAAATAGAATTAAGTTTTTTTGTGAAATGAAAAAATTCTGTTTGATTTTTATGAAAATGATCATCATGTCCGCAGAGGGCACACTCCCCACTGATTTTTCTATAAAACGGAACTATTCACAGGTTCCCACACGCCCAAAAAACTTCAAGGTTTTATTCTTATTTTTAATTTTTAATTTCTACTGCTGGGGTCGTGTGCGCTCGGCGACCCAAAAATTCCTTTAAGGGAAACATATAGTGCTCCCGGCGACTCAAAAGATCAAAAATTCATATTAAACTCAAGTTTTAAAACTGGTTTTCGAACCGTTTTTTAAATGAGACTCAGATTTTAATAAATACACCAACAGGAAATTCATTTAGTAAATTACCTGCAGAAGTTGTAGACTCAAGTCTCATATTAGAGTTTGTAAATACATTCCGATAATCGCCGCATAAATTATCCATATTGATTGATGTATCCTTCCAGGTTTCCGTTGCGGTCGGATAGGTGCCGGGGTCAACTAATCCTGATGTAAATCTTGGAACAGTAACAAAAAGAACTTTATCTTTGAAGCTCCTTGCAAAAGCAAACAGGCATCTTTTATGTGAGCCATTTACATGAAGCGGGAAGAGGTCTCCTTTCTCAAATATTTCACGTTCAGCTTTACGAATGTAAAGCAGCGTTTTCATAATGTACATTTTTATCAAGCCATTGAAAGGTTCTTTCATATACTCTCTATAATCTGCATTGTTTTCAATAGCATTAATCAATTCATTTCGTTTTTGAAAATCAACAGGACGACGGTTATCCGGATCAACCAGGCTCAAATCCAGAAATTCAGTTCCCTGATATATATCCGGTATTCCGGGTATTGTCATACGAATCACAAGCTGCGACAGCGATTTTAGCATGCCGTTCCAGACAATAAAAGGGAGAATCTCACGGAAACTGTCAAGAAAAGAGGAACTGGACAATGTTTTATCAACAAAATTAAGAACAGCCTCTTCATAATTGTTGTCCGGGTCTATCCATGCAGTATGAACTTTACCTTCACGAATCGCCTTTATCATGAAATCACGTATTCTTTGAATATAACTATCGTCAACTGTTCCCTTGTGAGAAAAAGTTCCGGCAAGGGTTTGGTAATAAAGGTACTCATCATTGGGTGACGGGGCTATATTGCCACTATGTACCCTGATATAAGCCCGGTTCAGCTTATGCCATTTATTTACTGAATAGCGCCACATATCGGGAATTTCCGATATGACACTGATTCTTGCCCGTGTATCTTCACCACGTTTTGTATCATGGGTGGAGCCGCAGTTGATGGAAAATGACCACTTTTCGCCTCGCAGTTTAACAAAACGGATGAAATCTTCTGTGGTAATCCCGAATATTTCGGGCCACCCACCAACCTCATTGAGTGAAATTAACCTGTTGTAAAGATACAGTGCAGTATCTTCAACACCTTTTGCCATTAACGGACCGGTAAACTGCTGGAATCTCATAAGAAAATCAATCCATGCAGGCGGTACTTTATCTTCCTGAAGAATCAGGCGTTCCAGAAAATCTAATTCAGCCTTTAGTTGCGGAATCGAAATTCTGGCCAGTCCCATAGCGTTTTTTAGTCTCCTGCGGTCTTCAGTTGAACTTGAATCTGTATGTATGTAGGTACGATAAACCGGAAAATGTGCCATCATCTCTACAATAGCCCGGCGTAGTCCATACATTGTAAGATCCCGTCCATGGATGTCGCTTCCGACAACTCTGCGCAGTTGATGAGCTATATTGTCGATATCACCAGCCATGTGCCGTCCGATAATCAGTCGTTTTTTGTTAAGGATAAGATTTTCAAATCCGATCTCTTCCCTGCAAAAACGTCGGTATGTAGTGTCAAGTTTTCTCTGGTTTTTCCGGTCACACATGAGATTGTTGATATAATTGAGGGAATCGTATCCTGTAGTTCCCTGAACAGGCCAGTTCTGAGGAATATCTTCATTTCTTGCGAGTATTTTTTCGACAACAATGTATGCCTGCGGGGCTCTTTGTCTGAGACGGTCAAGATAATCAAAAGGATTGTATAGCCCGTCAATATGATCAATCCTGAAGCCATCAATGAGTCCCTGGTCGAAAAGATTCAGCAAATATTCATGAGTAGCATCAAATACCGTTTCATCCTCAATACGGACTGCAATAAGGTCGCTGATAGTGAAAAAACGCCTGTAATTGAGCTCTTCTGCAGCAACTTTCCAGTAGGCAAGGCGGTAGAACTGACGCTGAAGCAGGGTGTCAAGACGACAGACAGCTTCTTCACCATACAGGGAGACATCATACAAACTGATTGTCTGGTTTATATCGGAAACAAGAGAATTGTCAACCTTGATTGCCTGTTGTATTGCTCCAAATGCAAATGAAGCCTGAGCGCAGTGCTCCATCGGATCTGATTCAGATAAAAGATTTTTCAGGGCATAAATAGCTCCTGTGAACTGCATCGATGCAGATGAGTCCTGATCCCTGAACATCTCGAAATTTTTCATCCTCTGTCCGAATACTTCCCAGTACGATTCCGGACGTACCGGAAAACGTTTATCATAATAACTGATCCCTAACCCCTGATCATCAAAGACAAGATGCAATTCACCGCTTTCAATACACTGTCCATATGGTTTGCCAAGAAAAGGTGCAAGTACTTTTCCGTTCAGTCCCTCGTAGGGATGATCCCAATCAATATCAAACCAGTTGTAAAAACGTGATGAAGGGCCGTATGTCAGAACATCCATAAGTGCAGTATTCTGAGGGTCAAATGCCATATGGTTCGGTACAATGTCCTGAATCCATCCAAGCCCCATCTCATGCACCTGGCCAAGAAGCTCAACAAACTCTTCATGGGTCCCCAGTTGCGGATTTACCCGTGTCGGGTCGCACATATCATAACCATGTGTACTCCCGTTTCTTGGGCAAAGTACCGGTGATGCATAAATATGGGATATCCCAAGGCGTGATAAATAGGGTAGCAATTCGCGGGCATTTTTAAAAGTAAAAGTTGGAGTAAACTGTAATCTATATGTTGAAGAAGGAAGCCGTGGAAGGCTCATAAGGATCTCCCTTTAATTAAAGTAAACATAATTCGTCAAACCGTGTCCAGTTTTCCAAAAAAAAGGAATCACCTCAATTACATTTAGAGTGTCTGTTTTCGGTTTTATTTATAAGCAATACAAAGGATCTATGGTTGATTGTTAAATTACGGTTTTTAACCTCTTCAATTGCCTCGTTGTCGCATGTTCCCCTGTATGTATCCAGTACCAGATGCCAGGTTCTTTCGTGAAATGGA
>Ga0079223_10000964_pt1 | contig 16305 bp, 13 predicted proteins | sample Stecom2011_FD_75072 | JGI IMG/M metagenome (GOLD analysis project Ga0079223, IMG submission 75072) | Agricultural soil microbial communities from Utah to study Nitrogen management - Steer compost 2011 | ecosystem: Environmental > Terrestrial > Soil > Agricultural land | place: USA: Utah... | reverse complement strand
CGGTGATGCTGGTTACCGGTAGCAGCAACAGCACCCAAAGAAACGCCGTGAAAGCCGTTGGTGAAGGAAATAACACTGCTACGACCGGTCACTTTGCGCGCAATTTTCAGTGCGGCTTCAACGGCGTTAGTACCGGTAGGCCCGGTAAACTGCATGCGGTAATCCATAGCGCGCGGCGCGAGAATATATTCTCTGAACGCGTGCAAAAATTTTGCTTTGGCATCGGTGTGCATGTCCAGTCCGTGGGTAATACCGTCTTCTTCAATGTAATCAAGCAAGGCTTTCTTTAATACAGGGTTGTTGTGCCCGTAGTTCAAGGAACCAGCCCCGGCTAAAAAGTCCAGATAAGCTTTGCCTTCTTCATCGAATAAATAACTGCCCCGGGCGCGATTGAACACCACGGGAAATGATCGAGCATACGACTGAACAACAGATTCCATTTCATTAAAAATTTTCATAATGTTTCCTCAATTTAAAGTGTAATAATTTTTGCGATCGCGTGATTATTCGTTCTATTAATATGTCGCGATAGCTTGAAACTGTACCGGTGGATTTTGCTGATCGAGTTTGCAAATAAAAACTGAATCGCATCATCCAATTCAACGGCTAATAAGTGAATTGATGGGTCCTATCTGCAAGAGATGCTCGTCGTCATGCTGCCCACCAAAATGCTGCTCACGGCGAAAGAAAACGTCACTTACCAGCTCGGCGTTTAAATCGCGTGCGAGACTGCGAAACAATCCCCATGAGGCATCGTTATCCGGCGTGATAGTGGTTTCGATAAAGCGCAGCGAGCGCGAAGCGAGGCGGAGCAGCAGGTGTTGCATCATCTGCTTGGCCAGACCCTGGCCGCGCATGGTTTCTGCAATGACGACTTGCCACACAAATAAGGTATCGGGTTTGGCGGGCGGGATATAACCGGAGATAAAGCCAACCAGTTTTCCATCCAGATCGGCGGCAACAGCCGTGTCTGCGAAATGAGAGCACTGCAAAAGGTTGCAGTAAACGGAGTTGGTATCCAGAGGGGGACTAACTGCAACCAGGCGGTTGAGCAAAAAACCATCTTCCGGAGTGGGTTGGCGCAGGTTCGGCGTGCCCACTCGCTGCGAATGTGTTTCTTCTGTTTCTTCCATACTAATAGTCATAGACCAACCCATAATTACTTTGATGTGAAAGTATTTGTTTCACCCAAAATAAGCGCTAAATGCCTAATACCACTATATGTAGCGCTATTTGATGTGTAGGATGAAGAGAAAGTCCATTGTACACGAAGCATATTATTTTTTCTAGCGAGGCTCAAAAGCCTTATGGGGCGCCGGTTGACGCTTCGTCGACCTGTAAACCCGGCAGAGGTGGCGCTAAGCCCCTATAATTGCGCCATCTATCATCCGCTGCTCGCGGTTATTTTCTTTCTCAGCCCAACAGATACATTTTATGAACAAAGCCGAAGATGTCTTGATAGCCTTGCGCCGCGTTATTCGCGCCACCGAGCTACACTCCAAGCAGTTGATTAAAACCGCAACCGTCACTGCGCCTCAGTTACTACTCATGCAGACGATTCACCGCGGGGGAGATGCGATCATTAGTGAACTTGCGCAAGAGGTGAGTCTGAGTCAGGCAACTGTCACAACTATCCTCGATCGACTTGAAAAGCGTGAGCTGGTTTTTCGCAAGCGCTCACAAAAAGATAAACGCAAGGTGCACGTACATCTCACGGATCATGGTCATAAGATTCTGGAAAGCGCACCCACCGCACTGCAGGATCAATTTGTTAAAAATTTCGATGCCTTACACGATTGGGAGCAATCGCTGATTCTTTCAGCGCTACAGCGGATCGCGCAAATGATGGGCGCACAAAACATTGATGCCTCGCCTTTCCTTGCTACCGGAGATCTGGATAAAGCCAATCACGAAGAGTAAAGGTCGTCGCCAGGACGAATATTAACAACCGCCTGCTGCGACTTTATGACAGGATCTGTTTCCTGCGCAGACGCATCGGCATAAACTTCAGCGGATTCCCTTTGATTACTGGATAGCTTATGTCTGGCAAACTCCCTGCGCACCCCGTCAAAATTGTCGGTGGCGGCCCCAAAAAAATCCTTTACACCTTGAAAACCGTCAGCCGCATTGGCCTGCTCGATTCTGCCAAAGCGCTTAACAGCCACAATGCCTGCAAAGCATGCGGATTGGGTATGGGTGGGCAAAGAGGCGGCATGACCAATGAGCTGGATGAGTTTCCGTCGGTGTGTAACAAGAGTATCCAAGCGCAATCCACCGACATTCAGGCACCGATTCCACTAGAAGTTTTCGATCATCCCCTTGATGATTTCAAACAGCTTTCTGCCTATGAACTTGAGCATTTGGGACGACTCAATAATCCACTTCACAAACCCGCCGACAGCAATCGTTATCAGGCGATTAGTTGGAGTGATGCACTCAACTTGATGGCTGCTCGTTTTGCAGCAACGCCACCCGCACGCAGTTTCTTTTATACATCCGGTCGCTCATCCAACGAAGCAGGTTTCGTACTGCAATTGCTCGCGCGTTTGTATGGCACCAACAACGTCAACAACTGCTCTTATTATTGCCATCAGGCGACCGGTGTAGGTCTTCACAATGTAATTGGCACGGGCACAGCGACTATTTCACTGGATGATCTTGGTGGTGCCGATTTGATTTTTGTGATCGGCGCCAACCCTGCGTCCAATCATCCGCGCTTCGTTCACCAGTTAAAAAATTGCCGCGACCGAGGCGGACAGGTGATCGTCATAAATCCGGCTAAAGAACCAGGGCTGGTGCGCTTTGCAGTTCCTAAAAGCGCCAAATCCATGCTTACCGGCGGCACCTGGATCGCATCAGATTATGTGCAGCCAAAAATTGGTAGCGATATCGCGCTGTTTACCGGCATAGCCAAAGCGTTACTCGAAAGCGAACAGATTGATCAGAATTTTATCGAACACAACACGCACAATTTCGCCGCCTATAAAACGGATATCGCACAAACCTCGTGGCAGGCAATCGTAGAAACCTGTGGGGTTGATGAAGCCTCCATTCGTCACTTAGCTACTTGTTACGCTCAATCCAATCACGCGGTTTTCGCTTGGGGGATGGGAATTACTCACCATCGAAATGGCGTCGATAATGTCGAGGCCATTGCCAACCTCGCCTTGTTGCGCGGCATGATCGGAAAACCCGCCGCAGGTTTATTGCCCTTGCGCGGGCACAGCAACGTTCAGGGAATTGGGACCATTGGTGTAAAACCGGTATTGCCAGAGGATGTGTTTGCGCAAATCGAAAAAACGCTGGGTGTGACATTACCTCGCACACAAGGCATGGATACCCTCGCCTGCCTTACCGCTGCCCACGCTGGAGAAATTGAGGCGGCCTTGTTAATGGGCGGCAATTTGTTTTCTGCCACACCCAATTCAAACTGGGCACAAACCGCGCTGGATCGCATCGGCTTTAAAGCATTTATGACGACCACTTTGAATCGCGGTCATGTGGTGGGAATGGAAAACAGTGAAGCATTGATTTTGCCAGTCACCGCGCGCGACGAAGAATGGCAATCCACCACTCAGGAGTCGATGTTTAATTACATACGCTTGAGTGATGGCGGAATCAAACGGCTTGAAAATGTTCGACCCGAAGTCACAATTTTGTGTGAGCTGGGTCAGCGATTGCTACCCGAGAGCCCACTCAACTTTGAAGAGTTTAAACAACACAATGCTATACGTAGCGCGATAGCCGCAACCATTCCGGGCATGAGCGCGTTAGCAGAAATCGGCACCACCAAATCTGAATTTACGATTGCTAAACGCTTGCTTCATACGCCAGAGTTTCACACTGCAACGGGCAAAGCAGAATTCAGAATTAATCCCCTGCCGCAAAATATGAGTGCCGACTTTCCTTTTTTACTCGCCAGCATTCGCAGCGAAGGCCAATTTAACTCTATTATTTACGAAGAAAATGATAGCTATCGCGGCACAGATACCCGCTGGTCAGTGTTGATGAACAGTGACGATATTCACGCACTCAACCTAAACCCCGGGGATTATGTCGATATTCGCTCTGCAGACGGTGAGATGCAGGGAGTCAAAGTGTTTGCTTTTGATTTACCCAGAGGAAATGTGCTGGCTTATTATCCCGAAGCAAATATTTTAATTGGTAACGAGCAAGACCCTCGCAGCAAAACTCCTGCATTTAAATCAGTGGCCGTGGATATTCAGCCCGCATAATATTCAGCCCGCATAAAAGGGTACGTGCCTGTGGTGGATGCGCTCCGCTTATGCCACCCTACATTAGCAAGAAATTATTTGGATCCGTGCCATCCGTAGGGTGGATAAGCCGCGAGGTGACGAGTAATCTGACAGCTCCCGTTCTCGTTCCCACGCTCCCGCGTGGTAATGCATAGCGTTAACTCGCAGCATGCGAAGTTGCTTTGTAATACCGTTAATGTAACGAAATGAGGTTGTTGAGATTTGATTGATTTTAACGGCTTTTGCCCATGAGTTAGCTTTCATATGCACATTACCACGCGGGAGCGTGGGAACGAGATAAATTATTTGGATCCGTAGCACCCGTAGGGTGGATAAGCCTGCGCATCCACCAATATGCACATAATTATTTACGGCACTGGGTGAGAATTGATTTATTGAGGCTGCCGCAAAGTAACAAACTCTTCTGCGAGCGTGGGGTGAATCCCGATGGTGCGATCGAAATCTTTTTTTGTCGCACCTGCCTTCAATGCAATGGCCAGCCCCTGCATAATTTCTGCAGCATCCAGCCCCACCATATGACAACCTAAAATTTTATCGGTTTTTTTATCTACCAATAGTTTGATCAATGCTTTTTCATCGTTGCTCGACAATGAAAATTGCATCGGCTTGATGGTAGCGCTATAGACATCAACCTCTTCATATTCAGATCGCGCTTGCGCTTCGGTTAAACCAACACTGGCGATAGTAGGCTGACAAAATACTGCCGTTGGAATCTGGCGATAATCAAGAACATCTTGTCTTCCGCCAAAAAGATTGTGTGCCAAGGTAGTGCCTTCTGCAAGCGCCACCGGCGTCAATGCTTTGTGGCCAACGACATCACCCAACGCATAAATAGAGGGCTCGGTGGTTTGAAAATATTTATCAATTTTTATGCTGCCGTTCTCGTTGACGGTAACGCCGGTATTTTCTAGCCCCAGGGAGTCGCTCTTGGGCCGGCGGCCGGTAGCGTATATCACCAGTCCCACATGCCATTGACGTCCGTTCTTGGCGGAAACAATTAACTCACCACTTTCGCATTTTTGAATTTGCACGATATCGGTTTCAAAATGCAGCTGGATGCCTTTCTTTTCCATCTCGACCGCCGCAAAACGCCGGATATCTTCATCGAAGTCTTTAAGAAACAAATCACCGCGATGGCTTAAGTGTGTTTCCACGCCCAACCCGTTAAATATTGCAGAGAATTCCGCACCGATATAACCGCCACCGACAATCATTACTTTTTTAGGCAGCTCTTCAAGAAAAAAAACCTCGTTTGAACTAATCACATACTCACATCCCGGAAACTCCGGCACCTGCGGCCAGCCTCCGGTGGCGATCAAAATCCGTTCCGCAGTATATTCAGCATCCCCAACCCTGACACGATGGGGGTCAACAATCGTGGCTTTATCCTCCAGCAGATGCACTCCGGAATTAATCAATAGGTCACGATAAACGGCGTTCAAACGCGCAATCTCCTGATCTTTATTGTTGCGCAATGCATCCCAATCAAATGTACTTTCTCCGATATTCCAACCGAACCCTTCAGCCGTAATCAGAGAATCACGATAGCTCGCGCTATAAACCAGCAGTTTTTTGGGCACACAGCCAACATTGACGCAGGTGCCGCCGAGATATCTTTCTTCGGCCACCGCAACCTTTGCGCCTAGATTTGCGGCAATACGACTGGCGCGCACGCCACCTGAACCCGCACCAATAACGAATAGATCGTAGTCATATTTATGATTATTCACGGTCTTTCCGTCCGTTTAAATCCTGCCGTCAAAAACGCATTTGTGATCAAGGTCATTCGTGCCGCACCCCTGAAAGTAGTGTAGACACTTTTCCATGACGAAAGGTTTAAACATAGCGGTGCACCGGTAAGTTGCACCGCAAAGGAAAAGAAGAACCAGGAGGAGGAAAAAAGGAAAAGATTAAAACCAAAGGGGGCGAAAAAAGGCCGCGAATTAAATAATGATATCGATTTTGGGGCGATTGCTTTTGCGTCGATCACCGCCCGTCCGCGTCTCTACCAAATTATCGCGCTGTCCCTGGCGGCGATCAGGTGATTGTCGCCGATCAACCAATGGAGCAACGCTGACAGTGCTCTCTACGGGTTTACTCACCTTCATGTTTTGCTCTGGCGAATAGCCCTTTACCGTTTTGGTTTTTGCCGTGTGACTCCATGTGTTCACTGGCCCGATGTATGCCATAGTTAAGACCTCCATGAGAGATGAATGCCACCAATAAGCAGGATCGGGAATATCGGTGGCCACTATGAAAAATATCGGCTGATATGGGTGAAACTTGATCGAAATGAATGGAATATGTGACGAATGCCCGCTTTTAGTATTTTTTGGGCGAGAAATAGCTAAATCATGAACATAAAGTGAGCCAGTCAGCTTAGCCAACAGAAATAGCTCTGCAAGATACCGCGCGGTGACTCAGTGAGTTTCCTGTTGCGAGCCAAACCAACTGAGCGATTGATGCAGATTAACCACCTCGCCCACAATAATTAACGTCGGCCCATGCACATCGTTCGCCTCTACTTTTTCAGTCATAGTCGCAAGGTCGGCAACCAATACCCGTTGTTCCCGGGTGGTTCCTTTTTCTACCAGAGCGATAGGCGTTGACGCGGCACGGCCATGTTCAATTAACGCGGTGCAGATATCCGCCAACCCGGTCAGCCCCATATAAAACACCAAAGTTTGATTCGGCATAGCCAGTTCGGGCCAGTTCAAATTGGTGCTGTCATTTTTCAGATGACCAGTAATAAAACGCACCGACTGGGAATAATCACGGTGGGTAAGCGGAATTCCCGCATAAGCCGCACAGCCAGAGGCCGCGGTAATGCCCGGTACAACCTGAAATGGAATACCTTCTTGGGCGAGGAGTTCAATTTCCTCACCACCGCGACCAAAAATGAACGGATCCCCGCCTTTCAGCCGTAAAACACGCTTGCCCTGTTTAGCAAGATCAACCAGTAACTGATTGATATTTTCCTGCTCCATAACGTGTTCGCTGCGCCGCTTGCCAACATAAATACGCTCTGCATCGCGTCTCACCAGCTCCATGACTTCGTCAGAAACCAAACGGTCGTAAAGCACCACGTCAGCTTGCTGCATCAAGCGCAGAGCTTTAAGTGTCAGAAGCTCCGGATCACCGGGGCCACCACCCACCAGATAAACTTCACCCTGCGTCATATCGGCATCAACACGGAAAAATTCTTCAGTGATAAGCGTTTCTGCTGCCGAGGCTTGACCATTCATCGCCAGCTCCGCCGCAGGCCCCTGCAAAACCTTTTCCCAAAAGCGGCGACGCTGATCAGTATCAGAAAAGCGTTGTTTAACCCGATCACGCCAGTCGCTCGCCAGCTGTGCAAGTGTGCCATAGGCCGCAGGAATCAGAGTTTCCAGTTTCGCGCGGATCAAACGCGCCAGTACCGGTGCTTCGCCACCGCTTGATACCGCAATAACAACCGGCGAGCGATCAATAATGGCTGGCGTGATATAGCTACACAATGCGGGATTATCAACCACATTTACCGGCAGATTTTTTGCTTTTGCATCGTCTGAGACGCGCTGGTTCAGTGGTTCATTATCGGTCGCAGCGATAACAAGCACACACCCATCGAGATCATCGTGCAGGTATTCACGCAAAAAAACTTCGCCTTGATGCTGCTGTGCAAGTTCACGTAATTCCGCCGAAACGTCTAACGCCACAACACGCAATATCGCCCCGGCTTTAGCTAATAAACGACCTTTACGGGTAGCAACCTCACCGCCGCCAACCAATAGGCAACGACGATTTCGAAGATCGAGAAAGACGGGAAAATAATCCATAGGAGATCACATACAAAAAGGGCTGAGTGGGTTGATAGCGAGCGACGGCCGATAAGGAAAGAAATATTGATACGACAAACAACAAGCCCGTGAACCAAAAAAATCGCCTGGGCTGCAATCAGCCCAGACATTCACAGCTTAATCATTAATGCTACTTAAACCTTCACGCTTAAGCCTTTACACGTAAGGTTTCAAGACCGCCCATATAAGGACGCAGTACCTCGGGAATAATCACGCTACCGTCAGCTTGCTGATAATTTTCCAGCACCGCAAGCAAGGTACGACCAACAGCGAGACCGGATCCATTCAGCGTGTGCAGCAATTCGGGTTTACCGGTTTCCGGATTACGGTAGCGCGCTTTCATACGGCGCGCCTGAAAGTCGCGGAAGTTACTGCACGAAGAGATCTCGCGATATTTGTTTTGTGAAGGCACCCACACTTCAATATCGTATGTTTTCGCTGCTGAAAATCCGATATCTCCACCACATAGAATAACAGTGCGGTGCGGTAAGCCCAGTTTTTGCAAAATCGCTTCTGCGTGACCAACCAGCCCTTCGAGCGCAGCGTCTGATTCCTCAGAGCGCACAAATTGCACCAGCTCTACTTTTTCAAATTGATGCTGACGAATCATGCCGCGCGTGTCGCGACCATAGCTGCCTGCTTCGCTGCGAAAGCAAGGCGTGTGGCAAACCAGTTTAATCGGCAGTTGGTCAGCCGTTTCCAGCAACTCATCACGCATGATGTTGGTGACTGGTACTTCTGCGGTGGGTATTAAATAGAAACCACGTTCGTCGGTCAGCTTAAACAATTCTTCTTCAAACTTCGGTAACTGGCCGGTTCCATAAAGTGAATCGGCATTCACAATAAATGGCACGTTAACTTCTTCGTAGCCGTGTTCATTTAAATGCGTGTCTAACATAAATTGTGCAAGCGCACGATGCAGTCGAGCTACTCCACCACGCATTAACGCGAAACGTGAACCGGTAATTTTACTCGCCGTATCGAAATCCAGGCCACCCAGCTTTGCACCGATATCAACGTGATCGATAATGGGAAAATCAAATTCGCGCGGGCTTCCCCATGTACGAATTTCCACGTTATCGTCTTCACTTTTGCCTTCTGGCACTTCATCAGCGGGAATATTAGGCACACTGCTTAGCAGTTCATCAAAGGCTTTTTGGACTTTAACCAACTCGTTTTCTGCGCTGGCTAAATCTTGCTTTAATTGTTCAACCGCTTGCATCAATGGCGCAATGTCTTCACCAGCGGCTTTAGCTTTACCGATATTTTTAGACCGTGTATTGCGCTCTTGCTGCAAAGATTCTGTTTTAGTTTGAATCGCTCTGCGCTCTTCTTCCAAGGTTTTGATGCGCGCTACATCGAGCGTATAACCACGTTTAGTAAGGGCGGCAGCGACGGCCTCGGGATTGGTTCGAATTTGTTTGGAGTCCAGCATAATAATATATTTATCGTGAGTAAGATGAGTTTAAAGAGTGGGGAATATTTTCTGCGCTAATAACACGGCAATACTTATACCCAATATACAACCGGCAACAGTTGTCAGCACGTAGGCTAATGCAGTCGAGTGAAAACCGTTGTTCCACAATAACAATGCATCTAAAGAAAAAGCTGAGAAGGTGGTAAATGCACCGAGAAAACCAGTCATCACCAGCAAACGCCATTCGGGTGAGAGTATCAATTTTTGATCAAGAAAAACGTAACAAATGCCCATCACAAAAGAGCCAGATATATTTACTAACACGGTGCCAAACGGAAAACGCGTGCCGTCAATGGGCGCCAGATAATTTATTACGCCAAAACGTGCCATCGCTCCCAGTGCTCCGCCACATGCGACTATTAACCATTGCATAATAAGATTCTTCGCCTTAATAAATACAATTATTTTTTATAGCGCTGAAATTGGCTACCCGCATCCAGCGAACGAAGGTGCGCAAGTTTTTCTTTGATTTTTTGTTCGAGCCCACGCTCTACCGGATGGTAATACTGCTGCCTGCTGATTTCTTCTGGCAGATAGTTTTCTCCCGCCGCATAAGCTCCTGGCTGATCGTGCGCGTAACGATACTCTGCACCGTAATCCATGGACTTCATTAACTTTGTCGGCGCATTGCGCAAATGCAGCGGGACATCGTAAGTCGGTAACTGCCGCACCTCTGCCATGACTTGATTGAAGGCATTATACACAGCATTACTTTTAGGCGCTGCTGCCAGGTACACCACGGCTTGTGCGATAGCCAACTCGCCTTCCGGGCTTCCTAATCGCTCTTGCGTGTCCCAAGCGCTTAGCGCCAAAGGCAAAGCTCGGGGGTCGGCGTTCCCGATATCCTCGGATGCCATACGTACCACGCGACGAGCAATATATAAAGGATCGCAACCGCCATCCAGCATTCGCGCCAGCCAGTAGAGTGCGCCATCCGGCGACGAGCCGCGTATGGATTTATGTAGAGCAGAAATTTGTTCGTAAAATAAATCGCCGCCCTTATCAAAACGACGAACCTCTCCTGCAAGTACTTCGGCAAGAATATCGCGGTTGATGAATTTTTGTCCGTTCTGTTCATCGGCCAAATCTGCGGCAATCTCTAACAGGTTGAGCGCTTTACGTGCGTCACCATCTGCCGCATGGGAAAGCGTAGCGAGACTGTCGTCTTCAATCTGAATGTTATGTCCGCCTAGACCGCGTTCGCTATCCGTTAACGCTTGCTGCAAAACCAAATGTAATTGTGCAGGCACCAGGCCTCGCAATACGTAAACTCTGCATCGCGATAATAATGCGTTATTCAATTCAAACGAGGGGTTTTCAGTCGTGGCACCAATAAAAATCAGCGTGCCATCTTCGACATAGGGTAGAAAGGCGTCTTGCTGGGACTTGTTAAAACGATGTACTTCATCGACAAATAAAATGGTTTTTCGACCACTGGTGGCGCGCTCCTGTTCGGCAACCGCGACGGCCGAACGAATTTCTTTAACGCCTGAAAGCACAGCCGATAAAGTTTCAAAGCGTGCATGCGCCTGTTCGGCAAATAGTTTGGCCAGCGATGTTTTGCCGACGCCCGGAGGGCCCCATAAAATCATGGAGTGCAATTGACCGCGAACGACGGCCTCCCGCAAGGGCTTGCCAGGGCCAAGCAAATGTTCCTGGCCGATGTAATCATCGAGATTGCGAGGTCGCATGCGCGCCGCTAATGGCTGATAACCCGGAGGGGCGCTAAATAAATCGCGGCTCATTAATCTCTCAATATCTCTACGCCTTGGGGCGGGATAAAATTGAACAGTTTCGCGGAGATCTTTTGATTGCGCTCAACCTGTCGCAATAGAAAGTGCGATACCTGCCCCAAGGTATCCTGAATCTGGAACTCTTTCAGTTCACCCTTACTAAACACCAATGTTAGTTGTTGAAATAAACCGTCGGTCACCTTGGGGGTCAGCGTGAATATCTCGTCATTAGTATTGGCAACTTGCCGGCTTACCGTAAAGTTTTGACGCAGCTGCTCGATATCCTCACTGAGCAGAAGTGCCGGAGTTTGTTGCATATCGTCGGTGAATGGCCGCTCGGTGACAGTTTCGAGGTCAGGGTCATACAGCCAGATTGTTTTGTTATTGGAAACCAGTAACTGCGGAAATGGCTGTTCGGTTTTCCAGTAAAATTTTCCCGGTCTCTGAAGCGCAAAACTACCTGTGCTCTCTTCGAGTTTTTCGCCCTTTTCGTCAAATAAGGTCTGAGAAAAATTGCCCTGCAATGTACTCATTGCATCAAGGTTCTTGCGTAAGAAAGTTGCATCCTCATCGGCATTTGCAAAAACCACGGTCGATGACAAGACATACATCGCTAACAGAATTTTCGATATAAAATTCATAGACCTTCCATAAAGTTAGTGGTGGCCACCGGGGGCCAAAACCTCGCGGTTACCATTGTGTCCGGCAGAAGAGACGATTCCTGCCGCCTCCATTGTTTCGATCAAGCGGGCGGCACGATTGTAGCCGATCCGAAGTTTGCGCTGCACTGAGGAAATCGATGCTTTACGCGTCTCGAGGACGAACGAGACCGCTTCATCATAAAGTGCATCTCCCTCACCGTCCTCTCCGCCCTCTTCACCGCCGCCGATGCCAGGCACAGGGATGCTGTTATTGCTGTCGTCGGTAATGCCTTCTATGTAATCGGGTTTGCCGCGCTTCTTCCAGTCGGCGACCACCCGGTGTACTTCGTGATCATCCACGAATGCTCCATGCACACGCTCGGGAACACTTTTGCCAGGGGGCAGGTATAACATGTCTCCATGCCCCAATAGCTGCTCCGCACCGCCTTGATCGAGAATTGTTCGTGAGTCGATCTTGGAGGAAACCTGGAACGCCATACGCGTCGGCACGTTGGCTTTAATTAAACCGGTAATAATATCCACTGATGGTCGTTGGGTCGCGAGTATTAAATGAATTCCCGCCGCCCGCGCTTTTTGAGCAATCCGCGCGATCAATTGTTCAACTTTTTTCTTGTCGACAATCATCATCATGTCGGCAAATTCATCGATCACCACAACAATCATCGGAAGCATTTCCAACGGAGGCGCGCTCGCTACCTCTTCACCGGCTTCAAAATTCTCTTCGGGTTTGAATAATGGATCCAGAATCGGTGTGCCTGCCTTGATGGCATCTTCGACCTTGCGATTGAAGCCCGCGAGATTCCGAACGCCCATGGCCGCCATCAATTTGTAGCGGCGCTCCATCTCCCCGACACACCAACGCAAGCCATTAGCAGCATCTTTCATGTCGGTAATAACGGGGGTCAGCAAATGAGGAATACCTTCGTATACCGAAAGCTCCAGCATCTTCGGGTCGACCAATATCAAGCGAACCTGTTTAGGTGTCGATTTATACAACAAGCTCAGTAGCATCACGTTCACACCAACCGATTTACCTGAACCGGTCGTTCCCGCTACCAACAGGTGAGGCATCTTGGCGAGATCCGCAATCACCGGCTCTCCGGCAATGTCATGCCCCAAGGCCATTGTTAATGCTGATTTTGAACTGTCATATAGCTCTGATGAAATTACTTCACTCATGCGGACGATTTCGCGGTGCTCGTTGGGAATTTCAATGCCCATCAGAGATTTACCGGGAATCACCTCTACAACACGCACACTGACAACGGCTAATGAGCGCGCCAGATCTTTAGCCAAGCCGGAAATTCGACTGGCCTTAATACCTGGCGCTGGCTGAATTTCGAATCTTGTTACTACCGGGCCAGGCTGAACTGCGACAACTTCAATTTCGATACCGAAATCTTTCAGCTTCAACTCCAGTAACTTAGACATCGCCTCCAGCGATTCCTTGGAATAAGCTTTATCACTACGTTTGTCTGCAGGATCTAGTAGCCCCAGGGCAGGTAATTCACCTACGACGCTGGTATCCAGCTTTTCAAATAACGATACCTGCTTTTCTTTTTGCGTCCTGGGACCGGGAACGGCTTTTTTAGGAGGCTCAGTGATAACTGGAGGGATACGTTTGGCCTCGACTTTAACATGCTTGGCAACCACTTCCCGGCGGTGTTGCTGTGCCTCATTAGCCAGCTTGCGTTCGTGACGCAGGCGCTGATAATGCAGCCACTTTTCCTGAATTTTGGCAGCTAAAACCAAGGTTAAGCGCCCTATTTCATCCATCAGACCGAGCCAGGACAGATCAGTAAAAATCGTCAAACCAAACAGAAAAACGGCCAAAAGCAATAAAGTACCGCCGGTATAGCTAAATGCGCCATCTACAGCAGTCGATACAGAAGCACCTAACAGGCCACCGTGGGAGTACGGCAGATCAGAAATCTCACTGCCATAATTCATCGCCGCCAAGCCGCTACCCGCGACAAAAACCAAAATCAATCCAACTGCACGCAAACTAACCAGAATCCAATCAAGTTGCGATTGATGTGAGCGATCACGAAAAACAATCCACGCGCGATATGCGAGCATCACCGGAAACAGGTAGGCAAGGTAACCAAATAGTGAGAAAAATATATCCGCGATCCAGGCACCAAAAGGTCCTCCGGCATTTTGGATTTGTGCGCCCGATCCAGTGCGCGACCAACCCGGATCACCCGGGTCGTAGCTCAGCATCGCCAACAAAAGATATAAGCAAACAGCCACAAACCCGATCAACGCGCCTTCTTTAAATATACGTAATAATACCCCTGACGTATGCGCTGTTTGAGTGGGTTTACGGCTTGAAGTATTTGATTTCAAAAGCATATCCTGACTGATTACACATTAACGCGCCCTATTGTAATAACTGCTGAAGTTTTTACCACTACCGATAAAACAACGCATCACAGTATCATAAATCGAAACGAGAATTTATAGCCGACGCTAGCTTTATAGCTACACCCAATATAACGTATTGAAACAGACAATTTTGCTCGCCCATGAGGATTCACTTATCATGGCCGCAATCCGTTTAGCTTCAAGATCATTTCACCTAGTATTCTAAGGACTTCATCATGAGTGATATACAGCACCGTCAATTGGTTATTCTGGGTTCAGGTCCTGCGGGATATACAGCTGCCATCTATGCAGCACGCGCTAACCTGAAGCCTGTAATCATTACCGGTATGCAGCAAGGTGGACAATTGACCACGACAACCGAGGTCGAAAACTGGCCAGGTGGCCCACATGATCTTCAAGGTCCGGACCTAATGGTGCAGATGCAAGAACATGCTGAGCGTTTTAACACAGAAATCATTTTTGACCATATTCACGAAACATTCCTGAACGAACGTCCATTCCGGTTGGTAGGTTCCAGTACTTACACTTGTGACGCCTTGATTATTGCGACTGGCGCATCAGCTCAGTATCTTGGTTTACCTTCTGAAGAAGCGTTTATGGGTAAAGGCGTTAGCGCCTGTGCAACCTGTGATGGGTTCTTCTACCGCGATCAAAAAGTTGCCGTAGTCGGCGGCGGTAACACTGCAGTTGAAGAAGCACTGTATCTTTCCAACATCGCCAGTGAAGTGACGCTGATTCATCGCCGGGATAAACTCACATCTGAAAAGATTCTTCAAGATAAACTGTTCGCCAAGGCGGCCAACGGAAATGTAAAAATCATTTGGAACCATACTCTGGATGAGGTTTTGGGTGAGGAATCCGGAGTTACCGGTCTGCGCTTGAAAAGCACGCAAGACGCCAATACTCAGGAGATTGATGTTTCAGGAGTATTTATCGCGATTGGTCACAAACCCAATACCGATATATTTGCAGGCCAACTGGATATGAAAGACGGCTATATAAAGGTGAATAGCGGACTTCAAGGCAATGCTACCGGCACAAGTGTCCCGGGAGTATTTGCGGCCGGAGACGTAGCGGATCATATTTATCGTCAAGCAATTACCTCAGCTGGTGCGGGATGCATGGCCGCTCTTGACGCTGAAAAATATCTTGATGATCTGTAACACGCCCCGGATAAATCCCTTCTAAATCCCACATGAGCTACGGCTCATGTGGGATTTCTGTCCGCAATATCGTCCGTTCACGCAACCTAGTCTTCAGAATCACTCCTTCCCTATCGCCAACAACGTTACAGCCCGATAGAACTCAAGCTCTGGCGGCCCAGCAAGTGGTTAAGATGTAAATTACGCCAGCCTTTCTTTACCTGGTGTTTATCCTGAAATCCCCTCCAGCATCCGCCATAGTCTGCATGTGTAGTAGTCAATCTCCTACAAGAAATAGTGACATTTATGACTAGCCTCGATGAACTCTTTCATGGAGAATGGCTTTCAACAAGGAAGTAGACATTGACGTACCAAGGCCAGGAAAGGTCAAAGGAAGCGCCCTACTCTTAAAGTATCCAAATGGATGATATCCGACTGCACGGATGCAGCATGGGTAGATGGATACGGCATGGAAAGGCACACACGTTTTACTTGGAGTTACATCAGGTAGGAGTTATATCAGGGTAAATCGGCAGGATGCTGAGCTTGAAAAATAACGATATTCTCGTAATTTTTCATGGAAACCTGAAGAGGAGTAGCCAACATTGTGGAGCTAATCATTAGGTTAGCTCTTTTTTTTTACAAGCTGCTAAGTCATTGCCCTGGCACTACAAAAGTCATCGCGCTGGCATTACAAAATAAAGTCGTCCAACGTAATAATCACTTCTTCTGCTTTAACAGCCTGTAACCGCCTGAGGAATTCTTTGATCAGTTACAAGAAACTCTT
>Ga0079223_10000962_pt1 | contig 16322 bp, 16 predicted proteins | sample Stecom2011_FD_75072 | JGI IMG/M metagenome (GOLD analysis project Ga0079223, IMG submission 75072) | Agricultural soil microbial communities from Utah to study Nitrogen management - Steer compost 2011 | ecosystem: Environmental > Terrestrial > Soil > Agricultural land | place: USA: Utah... | reverse complement strand
GTGCAGGACTATCCCCGCGTCTGCGGGGGAACCCTTGAATCGCATCGCGCTTGCGAGCGGATCTGAGGACTATCCCCGCGTCTGCGGGGGAACCCGATGCGAAAAATCCCCGCGCTGGCTGGCAATAGGACTATCCCCGCGTCTGCGGGGGAACCCGTTCGTCACGTGGTCGACCAGCTCCCAGAAGAGGACTATCCCCGCGTCTGCGGGGGAACCTTTTCAGATTTACCAAACGCCAACTTCAACATAGGACTATCCCCGCGTCTGCGGGGGAACCATGCTTTTGACTTCGTTCAGGTTCGTCATGGTGGGACTATCCCCGCGTCTGCGGGGGAACCGTCGACGCACTCAATATTTCGGACGCTGAGGAGGGACTATCCCCGCGTCTGCGGGGGAACCCGGGGTCAAACTCTTCCTTGAGCGCGCGGACAAGGACTATCCCCGCGTCTGCGGGGGAACCTGCCATGGATTACTCGGGTATAAAGTCTGAGGGGGACTATCCCCGCGTCTGCGGGGGAACCGGTAGTCCCGGGAAGTGTTTCGATCTTGGTAACGGACTATCCCCGCGTCTGCGGGGGAACCTTCGGCTACGGCTTCCGCTACAACTGCATCTAAGGACTATCCCCGCGTCTGCGGGGGAACCGCCGCCGCCGGGGTTTGCCTTGAAATGATGAAAGGACTATCCCCGCGTCTGCGGGGGAACCATATCCTCGAGGAGTACGGCGATGATCCGGATGGGACTATCCCCGCGTCTGCGGGGGAACCGGGAGGGGATCTGGGATAACGCCAGCGCCCGGGGGACTATCCCCGCGTCTGCGGGGGAACCCAAAGAGGCAATCAGGGACCAGTATCGTGACTAGGACTATCCCCGCGTCTGCGGGGGAACCCGAGTGCATCGACCAGCGCATTATCCTGTGCGAGGACTATCCCCGCGTCTGCGGGGGAACCGTCTGGCGAATATTACCGGGCGCGTGCCTGCAAGGACTATCCCCGCGTCTGCGGGGGAACCGACATGATGCGTCGAATTTCAGCGGCGCTCTCGGGACTATCCCCGCGTCTGCGGGGGAACCACCTCGTGGCGTGGTCGGAGGGTCGAGACTCAGGGACTATCCCCGCGTCTGCGGGGGAACCAGGAATACCGACACGCCGCGAGCCTCGCGGGGAGGACTATCCCCGCGTCTGCGGGGGAACCGCGCGGAAGAACGCGTTCAACGCGCTCGTCTCGGGACTATCCCCGCGTCTGCGGGGGAACCATAATCGACTGTAGGTAATGCGCAACTAGGCAAGGACTATCCCCGCGTCTGCGGGGGAACCGAGACGAAGGCGCGGTCGGCTAGGGTGTTTGAGGGACTATCCCCGCGTCTGCGGGGGAACCGTCTGTGACGCTAGCCTTCGATGCCCAAATGAGGGACTATCCCCGCGTCTGCGGGGGAACCGGTTTTGGCGCGGGCGCGGTCGCGGGTCAGGCGGGACTATCCCCGCGTCTGCGGGGGAACCGGCACTGAGGTCGGCGAGGGGCTGGCCGCGCTGGGACTATCCCCGCGTCTGCGGGGGAACCATCATCGCCGCCGGGAGCGCCGCACTCCTCAAGGGACTATCCCCGCGTCTGCGGGGGAACCATATTGGCAGCTCTATCTATGGCACCATTCAAGGGACTATCCCCGCGTCTGCGGGGGAACCTAGGCGTCATCGCGGCGTTTGTGTTCGGGCCAAGGACTATCCCCGCGTCTGCGGGGGAACCCCCAATCGTCTTCGATGCTTTTGGTCTTCTGCGGGACTATCCCCGCGTCTGCGGGGGAACCTCGGCATCGGCCACGCCCTCTTCGCCCAGGCCGGGACTATCCCCGCGTCTGCGGGGGAACCCGAGGTAGGCCGCACCAAAGAAGGTGAGCCGATGGACTATCCCCGCGTCTGCGGGGGAACCATCGGTACGCTTGCCATTTAAATCCCTACGTGGGGACTATCCCCGCGTCTGCGGGGGAACCATTTATTTCACGCGGGTAGGGCATGGTGTAGGAGGACTATCCCCGCGTCTGCGGGGGAACCGCGCAATATCCGCCAAATTGGTTGGCAGATTAAGGACTATCCCCGCGTCTGCGGGGGAACCCGCACCTTCGCTCGCGAACGTTTTCCTGACCTGGGACTATCCCCGCGTCTGCGGGGGAACCCCGGATGCTCATCACGCCGACGGCGTCGAGCGAGGACTATCCCCGCGTCTGCGGGGGAACCCGGGTGATCCTGACCCGGTGGAGAAGCCACGGGGGACTATCCCCGCGTCTGCGGGGGAACCGCGCCGGTCACGGCGCCCAAGGCTGTCACCGTGGGACTATCCCCGCGTCTGCGGGGGAACCGACCAGGTGATCGCAAATCACAACGTCGCGGTGGGACTATCCCCGCGTCTGCGGGGGAACCAGGTCCAAATACTCGGTGACCCATTGATGGAAGGGACTATCCCCGCGTCTGCGGGGGAACCACATAGACACCTGCAACAGCGTATTCGACACCGGGACTATCCCCGCGTCTGCGGGGGAACCCCCTCGGACTGCCTTTGATGACATAGCGCATAAGGACTATCCCCGCGTCTGCGGGGGAACCGAAAGCGCCCGAACTATGCAAGCAGCTCACCGGGGACTATCCCCGCGTCTGCGGGGGAACCCACTGGCGCACTGCTCAACACGATCCTGAAGTAGGACTATCCCCGCGTCTGCGGGGGAACCGTGAGGCCCCGCTTGAGGGGCCGCCTGCGCGGGGGACTATCCCCGCGTCTGCGGGGGAACCGTCGCAAAGTGAACCATCAGCGCGCTCAAATAGGGACTATCCCCGCGTCTGCGGGGGAACCCCTTGATTTGCAGACGTCTGCCTGTCAGGTCGAGGACTATCCCCGCGTCTGCGGGGGAACCACCAGCCCGACCGGCAGCAGGTAATCTGCAAAAGGACTATCCCCGCGTCTGCGGGGGAACCCAATATCCGATTGCGTTGCCGAATACCGAGCAAGGACTATCCCCGCGTCTGCGGGGGAACCTAGGCCGGGCGGTATTGGGCACGTCGCCTAAAAGGACTATCCCCGCGTCTGCGGGGGAACCACCCGCCGCTTTCCATGACAAGCTCGGCAAGGAGGACTATCCCCGCGTCTGCGGGGGAACCTCGCGTTTTTTTCCGACACCTATTGGCCGCCAAGGACTATCCCCGCGTCTGCGGGGGAACCGTATCGACGACTCATACCCCACACCTCGCGGGGGGACTATCCCCGCGTCTGCGGGGGAACCTTCGGGCGCATCTACCAGGGCAATTACGGCGAGGGACTATCCCCGCGTCTGCGGGGGAACCTCTTACCGGATATGAGATTGTTAAAATTCATCAGGACTATCCCCGCGTCTGCGGGGGAACCAGGGTCGGCAATCGGCGCGCCGTATGGGCCCTAGGACTATCCCCGCGTCTGCGGGGGAACCCGCTATTGCTGGGAACCGGCGAGGTCACGCGCGGGACTATCCCCGCGTCTGCGGGGGAACCTTCAGCGGCGCTCTCGTTGGTCATGCCCATAAAGGACTATCCCCGCGTCTGCGGGGGAACCGATTGCTACTTCTGCGGTGAGACCTTTAATCGAGGACTATCCCCGCGTCTGCGGGGGAACCGCGACGCAGTGTCCCTCGGCGTCACAAAATGAGGGACTATCCCCGCGTCTGCGGGGGAACCTCCTCACCGATCCGATTTGGGGCCCGACGCACAGGACTATCCCCGCGTCTGCGGGGGAACCCAGGGGGTGGGCTGCAGGGTCCGGTTTACGGGGGGACTATCCCCGCGTCTGCGGGGGAACCAGTGATTTACACCCTCTATTGAGTTGCGGATCAGGACTATCCCCGCGTCTGCGGGGGAACCTCTGCCTTTGGGCTCCGGCGCTTCGGGCGCGTGGGACTATCCCCGCGTCTGCGGGGGAACCGTATATAGGGTGCGGGCATCTGCGCTATAGCAGGGACTATCCCCGCGTCTGCGGGGGAACCATGGCTCGCCTCGGCGGTCGACTTTATCGCGGAGGACTATCCCCGCGTCTGCGGGGGAACCGCGCATTCGACGGCTAAAGACCTCACCAAATCAGGACTATCCCCGCGTCTGCGGGGGAACCTCGCCTTCCTTCATTTCGAAAGGGATAACATCGGGACTATCCCCGCGTCTGCGGGGGAACCGACCAGGTGATCGCAAATCACAACGTCGCGGTGGGACTATCCCCGCGTCTGCGGGGGAACCCACAAGGGACGATATTTTATAACCAGTGAGCAGGGACTATCCCCGCGTCTGCGGGGGAACCACGTATATGAGCGCCGAGGTTCTGGCCAATGAAGGACTATCCCCGCGTCTGCGGGGGAACCATAATGATGTCCGGCGCGCCGCGTGACAGTCCGGGACTATCCCCGCGTCTGCGGGGGAACCCGCGCGACCGATGGGCTCCCGATGCAGGGCGACGGACTATCCCCGCGTCTGCGGGGGAACCAGCTTGGAGCGGTGCGCCGAGTATTTCGGGCGAGGACTATCCCCGCGTCTGCGGGGGAACCTATACGATATTTTGGCAGGTATTGCTTGACAGAGGACTATCCCCGCGTCTGCGGGGGAACCCGCGCCGGTTCACACCCGGCGCGGGTTTTATCGGGACTATCCCCGCGTCTGCGGGGGAACCGGGGACAGATCGCCCTCGGCCGCACTGGTCAAGGGACTATCCCCGCGTCTGCGGGGGAACCGATTCTTGTCGCGACTTGAGAACTTCACAGAGAGGACTATCCCCGCGTCTGCGGGGGAACCGGCTGGCGCGCGTAGCCCGCGGCGCTGACCTCGGGACTATCCCCGCGTCTGCGGGGGAACCTGCCTCGACCGGGGAGCCCCACCACGCCGAGCAGGACTATCCCCGCGTCTGCGGGGGAACCCGCTTGCCCGGGGCGTGCGCATCGTGGCCCGCAGGACTATCCCCGCGTCTGCGGGGGAACCAGCGTGAACTCGTCGAGGTCGGCGACGATGGCGGGACTATCCCCGCGTCTGCGGGGGAACCAGCTCCTGACCGTACGACGTGTAAATGATGCGGGGACTATCCCCGCGTCTGCGGGGGAACCCTGCCCTCCACCCGCCAGACGTGCTCGGGATGAGGACTATCCCCGCGTCTGCGGGGGAACCGCAAGGCACTCCACGCCGCCGTCGATGGGGATAGGACTATCCCCGCGTCTGCGGGGGAACCTGGTCGGGGCGTTGCGGGACGCTATAATAATCGGGACTATCCCCGCGTCTGCGGGGGAACCGCGGCGGTGCGGCTGGCGAAGCAGCGTGCATAGGGACTATCCCCGCGTCTGCGGGGGAACCATCCAGGCATCTCGCACGAGGTCGCAGTCCGGGGGACTATCCCCGCGTCTGCGGGGGAACCATCAGTGCCAACGCCTCCGGGTTCACCCGGGAGGGACTATCCCCGCGTCTGCGGGGGAACCGTGGTCGTAGGCGTCGCCGCGCTCGCCAAGGGGGGACTATCCCCGCGTCTGCGGGGGAACCCGGTCGTGTACATAAATCTCGTCATCATGCTGAGGACTATCCCCGCGTCTGCGGGGGAACCCATCGGCGACGTGATCACCACCAGCTACGAGTCGGACTATCCCCGCGTCTGCGGGGGAACCCCAGCATGCGCGCCTGCGATGCAAGTCGATCTGGGACTATCCCCGCGTCTGCGGGGGAACCTCACCCCGATATGCGATTACACCCCACCTTGAAGGACTATCCCCGCGTCTGCGGGGGAACCGATCAATAACAAGCGCGCGATAAGAAACCAAAAGGACTATCCCCGCGTCTGCGGGGGAACCTCATGGTGCTCACGTCGAAGGAGAAGTCTGAGAGGACTATCCCCGCGTCTGCGGGGGAACCCGGTCCGGCTGCTCGATGCTCAGCCGTGCCTCGGGACTATCCCCGCGTCTGCGGGGGAACCAGGCGCAAAACACTGTGCAGGACGTCAATCGCAGGACTATCCCCGCGTCTGCGGGGGAACCCGGCTGTTTCCAGCGAAATCGGGTGCCCCTCGAGGACTATCCCCGCGTCTGCGGGGGAACCAGCGGCGTACGGTGCCGATCGATGTCAGCGTGAGGACTATCCCCGCGTCTGCGGGGGAACCCCTGCGACACTTTGTCGCGGAGATGATAAGAAAAGTCGCATAATTAGAGCGAAAAAGCTAGTTAAGTAATTTGCAATAAGGAGTTTTTTGCAATTCGATATGTTTTGTTTTACCGGTTGGCCACTCTATTCTATCGCGCTTTGACCGACCACTTTCTTTTGCGGAGAAGAGTCGAGGTCATATATTGATGGCGTTTCGGGGGGCCTGAAATAAGAAAATATTATGTTTGGGGAAGCTTTGCGAGGTTAAAGAAAATATTTTATGAGGATGGACCCTCGACTTGCTCCAAAAGCCCTTCAAGCTCATTGCGGTCGTGTGCTTTGGTGAGCGCGCGCATTGTGAGCCAGACGCCTTCGTGGTCGACAAGTTCCTTTTTGGGCCAGCCGATCATGCGCAGCCCGAGGCCTGATGGGGCCGTTTGGCTTTTCCAAAAAAGTGCGATGCCGCCGTCACTGGGAACCAACGTCGCCCAATCGAGCATCACTGCCCAGAGGCGCTCGCGGATTGCTTTGCGCATAGTAGGGGCGACGAAGACTCCGGGGGCGACCTCGAGCATGCAGGAGGCCAAAAAGCCGTGGAATCGGTCGGGGAGGTTGAGCGTGACTGCGACGGTCATGGCCATAAAAGACACTCCGAATTAGAGAGGATGAAAAAGCAGTTATTCTTCGGAGGCGTCGGACCCTTGAAATAGTTTTTTAATATGATCAATCATCTCGGGGATGACCTTTTTTTGCTGCAGGGTTTGCCCGGCGAGTTTTCGGGTGATGCGCTCGAGCTGGTCGTCTTCACGTTTTTGGTAGCGTTTGACCGCTTCGAACGCAATCGGCAACGTCGTGCTCGCCCGAAAGAGGTCGGCGATATCCAGGGCGAAGGCGTGGCCGCTTGCTTCATGGATAAATCCGAGTTGCGGAATCGTGCCGGTTAACGCAACGGCGATGCGCGCAGAGGCGTACATCGCAGTGGCTGCGTGGTTAATTGCGGTGTTGATATCGTTATCATTATCAGGGTTATTGCGGTCGAATTTTCGTCCCGACCATTTAATATTGAATTGCTCGGCGAGGTTTTTATAGACCTGCTTCATGCGGTGTCCCTCGACGCCGCGCAAGGCATTGAGATCGCGCTGAGGCAGATATTCGCCCAATCGTATTGCATACATGGTACGCGTTATTTGAATCCGGGCTTCTGCGTCGGCCCAGATTCGCGCGTGTTGGCGGGCCAGGCGTGAGTGGTCCGGGCCAAAAGGCATGCTACAGGCATAGAGGCGCACCCCGTCGACGCCCACGGCCAGTAGTCCGGTTTGATGGCGAGAAAGCAGGCGCAACGCGTCGTGGCTGACCAGGCAACCCGGGGCGAGCAGGATATTGGAGATCGTTTGAAACGGGAGATCATAGACGCCGCTGGCAAGCGTGTCGGTGCCTGCGGTCGAAAAGACGAGGTTGCCGTTTTCGACCGTTAGCTTGCCACGGCCCAGCCATAATAGACCGTGGCGATCCGCGTGGGGGACGCGTGCGGTTTGAAGTCCGAGTCTACCTTCTAACATCGCAAATATCCTGAAATGGACGAGTTTTCTAAAAAGATGCTCAATTTACGCACGTCGAATTTTAAGCATCCCGAAGCCGAAGCTTTTATGGCGGCCGATCCCGCGGCGAAGCAGGTTAGCAAATTGGGCCGAGTCGGTGATCTCGAGCTCCCCGCTAAATGTGGCGGCCGGGCGTTGGATGGTTTGTGCTTTGCGTTTGCCCGCGGATTCGGTCTGATTACGCCGGATAAATCGATCGAGGGAGAATCGCTCCATAGAAACTCTCAGCGGACGTGCGCCACCTGCACGTTCAAAATGCTTATTTAGCCAGGTGCGATAAACCTCTTCTCGATCGAGGGTTACGTCGGGGTCATCGAGTTCCCAGGAGCGCGCGATGAAGGCGTCGAGTTCCTGGCCGGCTCGCCATTTTCGCCGGCCCGATGGAGACTCACCCGCTGATGCCTTTCGGATCACCGGACAGGCGCGAAGCTCAAAGCCCAATCGCAACCCCGGTGGAAACTGTTCGGGCATGGGCTTGCAAGCCATGCGTTTGAAATCACAGATTTCGTAGACCATGGGGCTTGCAAAACCGCGGGCAATTTCGGCCAACGTGTCGCCCGGGAGCGTCGAGTAGGCCAGGACACGCACAAAGCGCCCGTCATTTTGCTGTGTTTGATGCTCCTTATCGTCTACATAATACAGATCCGGCGCGTTTTTTCCAAAGAGCTCGCCCAGCGCGCAGTGGACCATATAATAAGTGTCGGCATTGCGAAGCGGCAGGCGTAGCGCGCGCGCCAATTCGGTCATGCGGCGCGTACTCAGCCAAAATTGCATCATATAAAGTGGCGCGATCTGTGTTTGTAAGTCAGCCATGATCTACTCCTTGGAATGTCCAAATTCGAGGTTGCCACGAGCAATCCAGCGCTGGCCCACGTGGATTTGATTTGCCCAATCACGCCGGTCGGTGACCGGTTGGTGCAAGACACCGGGCGCGCCCACCGCAGCAGATTTGCCGCTACTCGGCCACCACACTTGACAACTTGTTGGCGCCGAAACGCCTACCGCCAACGGCGCGTTTTTAAGCGCTTCAAGCAGATCTTCGGCTTTGGTTAGCCCTAGATAAATTGGCTCCGAAGGGATGCAGGTTTTTCGCCCGATAAAGAGCGGGCGAGCGGGTTGATGGAGCGCTTCAGCAAGGGTGTCAAGGGTGGGCGACTCGTCGGCAGGCTTGAGCGTTACGGCGACCGTATGGGCCGCGTCTGCCCAGTATTCGCGCAGGCGAATATGGGTACCGGTATTATTGCCGCCACCACGTTTTTCGACTTCGCCGCGGGTCGTCCATGCGCGGTCGCTGAGCATAAAATCCTGGCCCAGATCAACCGTTTGATAATCCCGAATTCGCTCGCCTCGCCGGTCCTGGCGCGAGGCATATAGAAGACGATCCTGGAGGCGCTCCAGCAGCTCGAAATCGCGATGTCGGTAGCCCAGCGCGTTGGCAAATAGCCCGCAAATCATTGAATGGGCCGGGTAAGCCTGAATCACACCGCGTTTATCGATTATCGGCGCGCCAAAGCTTAATAGCGGCGCTTGAAGGCGCATGAGTAAAATATCCATAAGTGATTACTCCTTGAGCTGAGCAGCGGCCCACTGGGCGCTATCGGGCAGTGAAACGGGCGCCGGGATACCGAGCGCGTCGGCCAGACCCGAGACGTCGGCGCTCGCCGACAGACGCCGGGCGCCGGTGTGTCCATACATCTGGTCGATGCCGTGGACATAACTTCCGAGTGCCTGGTAAGCGTTTTCGAGCACATCGGGTTGCTCGCGCACTGGACGGCGGAAAGCATTCGCAAGGGTGCGCGGCTGGGCGGAGCCGGCTTCAATCAACACGCACTCGGCCCACGCATAGGGCGCGGTCGAGCCGAGTTTGGCCCCCGGGGAGACGGTCGCGGCGAGTTTGACGAAACGCTCGACGACCTGGGCAGCCAGGGTGCGGTCGGCGTCTTTCCAGTCTTTGCGCGCGCAGCCCTCGAGGTTCGACACCAGCAGTGGGATGTCGATAACTGTATATCCGTAGAAGAGCCCGCTCGTGAGCTCCGAGCTATTAATATGCCCGCCACCCAATTCACCGCCGTCGCGGCGAAGTTCGTCGATCGCAGCGAAATAGTCGCTCTCCGAGGCTTCCTCATGAACCGTAAATGCGTGGGCAACGTGAATGGCTGCGTCACCGCGGCTCAACACATCGCTGGTGACCATGCGCCCGAAGAGCGCGGCGTCCAAACCCGAAGCAAGTTCCAGCGCTTTCATATTCGCTTTAAGCTCGCCCTTTGAGAGCTTGTCGAACGCATCGGTGACAAGGCTTATCTGCTCGGCGTTGAGTTTGAGGTTTGGGTTGTCCCACAACTCGCTCAATTCCGCCTTGAGTCCGGCGATAATTTCGGCAGACGCATTCAGAATATAGCGAACCTCGGGTTCACCAAAGATCGTGACCTGACTGGTTTTAAGCCGATCGACCAAATTCTCGTCGGAAGCACTGGGGGATTGAAGGATCTGTTTATAATCGGTCGCGGAGGGCTTTTTGTCCGAGACGAGGCGTTGAACGAAGGTTTCGACCGTCGCGACAACCAGACGTTCGGGCAGGCCCTGTTCAATAAGCGGACGGCCCACCAGATCGCGAAATGTCGTGCGCGAGCGAATCGAGCGATCAACGTCCATATGATAGAGTGCGCCCTCACCGTCGAAGTTTCGCCAATGATATTTGAGGCATTGAGACGAGACGCGGGTGCGGGTCGCGCCGCCAAAGGGCATGCGTTTGGCAAAGCCCGCGTCGTCGCGGTTGAGCAAGGTGCCCGGGTAGGAAGTCAGCGTGTGAATTTGCAAAAATTTTGAATCATTCATGATTTTATTCCTCGTGAGCCGTATTGCGATAACGGATTATGAATAGGGAGCCTTTATTTCGATTCAAGTGTGTAAAGCGTGCGATAATAGCTGCGTGCGATTTGTCGGCGATGCGTCTCGGCCGTGTCGCCACTTTGTTGGAAGAGCAATGTGGCGAGGTCGCCGAAATTGGCGGGTTGCCCCTTGCTCGCTAAATAGGCGGCCAGCCGGCGCACCTCGCCTTCGAGGCGCTCATCGCGCGCGCGCAACAGGCGCACAAAACGAAGTTCGGACCAGCCAGCTTGAGCCAGCGCGCTCCCCAGGCGTTGATAGGGGTCGTGTTGGCCCGCACAGACGGCCATCGCCATCAAAAGGGTCGCCCATTGGCGCTCCTTTTGATCGCGATCCGGCCCGGCAACCCAGTTGTCGGGCACGAAGTCGAGCAAGACCTTCCACAACGCGGCGGTATAGGGTTGGGCCGGCGAGATACGCCGAAGCTCGGCCATATCTCCATTAGAGAGTCCGCCTCTTTTGTCCTGGGCATTACGATCGAAAGCGGTGGCGATTGAGCCAAGCACGCTTCGCAGCGTTTTCTCGGACGTTTCGATGGGTTCGGGCGCATCAAGCCCCTGCGAGTTGCTCATGGCTTTGCTCCTGAGTGGTGTTTCTGGGCTGAAAAAGATGAGTTAAAAATTTGCGAGCTGCACCGGCGTATCGGCCTTCGGCGTCGCTGATGGCGCGCCAGCGTCGAATGGAGGGAAATGGGCTGGAATCAATGGCCGCCTGAAGGCGCGCCTGGCCGAGTTCATAGATGAGCGCTTCCCAATCGAGTTGGGCCTGCTCGTCGCTTAAGTCTACCGAATCCCAGAGGGCGTCGAAGAAAATATCATCAACCGATGCCTCATAGGCATTCATCCAGGTGGCAACATCGTCATAGTCAATATTGGCGGAGCCGCCGGCCTGCAAAAGCGCGCATAATGAAGGATAGAGAATCTGTTTGCGCATGGTTGATGCGGTCTGAATGCGCGCCTGCGAGCGCTGGCCGAGTTTTTGGCGTGCGTCGGGATTTGACCACAATCGCATGGTTTGAGTGGGCATCGGGATGACGCGATGATGAAACCCATCGGTGATTCCCTGCCCGCGGACCAGGCTGGTAGCCACCAAAAACGCGCCCCCGTCGATGCCGCCAATATCTAGAGCGGCGGGGCGGGTATAATCGGCGCCAAAGAGGATGTTATTGAGCAACTGATAGTCGAAACCGTTCTCGCTGACAGTGAGTGATTTTGCGCCCTTTTTGTCATGAACGATGGGTGTCCAAGGATCACCGGTTAGTCCGCTGAGGTCTTTGATCCCCGCAATGCGGTAGTCATCCGTATTGGCACGCCAGCACTCCAGGCGTTCGTTGGCTTCGATAAATCGAAGGCGTCGGCAGAGCTCGATAAAATAGGGGTCACAATTCGAAAGTGAGAGAGCATCCTTTTTGGAGCCATCCCAGGGAAGTGTCCAGGTGAGCGCAACACCATCAACATCATAGCGCGCGTCAATCAGCGTTGGGCGGACGGTGAGCAAAACTTTGATATCGCGCTCAAAGCGCACGCCCCAACTCATCCCGGGCGTGATGCCCAATAGAGGACGATTTCCAAAGCCACCGTTCATCCGAGCGATTCCGTAATTTCCGCGCCCTAAAAAACCCTCCATTGTTTGCAAAGTAAGCAATGCAAAAAACCAATGTTCGGGCTGTGGGTGAGCAAGGCGAAACATCTTGATATCGTGATTTTTCGCCGTGATCAGCACGTCGAGATCGTCGGGAGAATGAATATCAAGTTTGAATTTCGCTTTCTTGAGCGTTCCCTCAGGCACAGGTGATTGAAAAATCGCCGGCTTCGACACGTCTTCAACAACCAGGCACCAGGCGCTCGGTTCATCGCCGGCTAGGTGTAAAAGCAGTGATTTCCACTGCTCAGGCTCGGTCGGAACGATGTCGAGATGGTTTCGGGCCATTACCATCGCGGCAACCTGAACTAGAAAGCTATGCCAAGGCTGACGCTGATGGATTTGAAGGGCGTCGAAGGATTCGATTTCGTCGACGGCTAGGCCCGCGAAGACTTCGCATAAAGATAATTTGTGGCGCGTGCCGTCGGTTTTACGCACGCTGAGCAATGGATCAGTAAGCAAATCATAGCGCATATCGGTCATCGGAGATTTCCCCACAGGTAATCACTTTTCGTCAAAAATTTGAACGCCGAGCCTGTCATAGCGGTAGGTTTGGCCGGCAAAGTCGAATTGAAAACCCTCAGCGTCGGGTCTAATCCCGCTTGCAAATTCGTCATTATCACTCGTCTCGCTCTGCTCGCCGTGCACCATAAAAGCCGGCAGTATTAGTTCAGAAATAGCCTGGCCAAATGGTCCGACGATGCTATCTGCAAAAAGCACGCGTCGATTTCCCTCACCAAGCCGTGTTTTGATCCGCTCATCAACATCGCTTGGAAATTTCGAGTTTGAATCACCAAATATGATAGTGCGATCGATGAGGTTAAGATCAGCATGGGCCCTGTCTGCGAATTTTGTTCCGTCCATGTATATCTCATGAGACTCCCATGCACCACCCAAATTTAAAACTATTTCGCTTAATACTTCGGGATGCGTAGCACGCTCCACTAGCTCGCGATTCATGGCCGGGATTGTCCATCGTGGCTTTGTTTCGATGAGCTGCCATGTAGCCTCGAGTATCCGAAGATCTTGATAAACGCTGCCTAGTCCACAAGGGCCACGGCCGTGGCCATTTTCGTGAATGAAACTGCCAAGATTGCGTTCATCGGGTAGGAGTACAATGAGTTTGGCGCCGGTGAATCCATCGGGCCGCGTGTGCCCATCATGGCGATGCAGCCGGCCGATGCGCTGTAAAAGCACATCCACGGGACAGAGATCACTGAGCAGTAAATCTGCGTCGATATCGAGACTCTGCTCGACGGTTTGGGTTGCGACTACCACACAACCTTGGCGTTTAGTGCCTTTGCCGAAATTGGCTTCAATGGACAGGTCGAGCGCGACGCGGTCAACCCCAGCGTACCGGGAGTGATGCGGGGCGGGAATGCCATGGACGTCGAACAAAAGATTGCGCTCATCGCCAGCTTCGGCCTCCAGCGCGTACTGAACCGCGCGGCAATTGGCGACCGTATTGCGGATAATAAGAACACGCGCGCCTTTATTAGCCTCGGCAATGGCGATTCGAGCGATCTCGGTGGGGTGTTCAGCCAGGGGTTGGCCTTCGATGCGCACGCTTTTCGAATAGTCGGAAGAGCGGGCATGAATCTGCACCGGCTCCCAGCGCGATGCGTCGACGTGGGTTAATAGTGGATAAGCCTGTTGAACTGCGATATCGAGCGAGGGTATTTGCTGGCGTCCTTTGGTTGTCAGTCGGGTGCGCGCTGAGCTGCCCAGTGTGGCCGACATCAACAGCGCGTGTCCGCCCGCCTCAAGATGATGGTCAAGCACCGACTCAAGCAAACGAGTCATATAGGTATCAGAGGCGTGAACCTCATCAACCACGAGCAAATGGCGCAGCAAGGATGTCGCGCGAAGATGTGCATGGTTGACCTTCAGCGCTGACAGTAGCGCCTGGTCGATGGTGCCGACAGCGACAGCGCCAGCCAAATAACGTTTGGGATGCTCGGCCGCCCAACCTCGCCAGCGATGACGCTCCTGATCGGGCCACAGAACTCGGAAATGCGGGAGTCGCTGCACCGCTTGGGTGCCATCGACTTCAAGATAACCAGGAACTGCTAAAACAGCGGGTGGGCGCATAGCTTCATCGGGAAACGCACGCTTAAGCGTTTCGACCACGCGCCGATATAGTTGAGTCGCGGCGGTGCGCGTCGGCAGGGCGAAATACATACCATCGACTTCGCCAGCATGAAAAAGGCGAATAAATCGGGCAATTGCGGCCTCGGTTTTGCCCGAACCGGTGTCGGACTCGAGCACGGTGAGGCTGCCATTTGAGTGAATAGGCAAGTCGGCACATATGCGCTGAATATCATACGGAGCAAAAGCGCTGACCGAAGTAAAGTCGGGTACTTTTTCGCCCAGGGAGGCACGCGCAGGCATCGGATTAAGACCCATTTTGTCGAGCGCCTGGCGTGCCTGCTCTCGGGCAAATTCGATGCGATTGGATTCATCTTCGCGCCAATAGAAAATCTGGGTATCCGAGCCCATCCAATCTGCCAGGGTCAGCGCGCCGTTATAAGCGTGCAGAAATTGGGGAGTCATCCTAAATCCAGGGGCCGGCGAAAATGCCGCTGGAAACCATTGCTCGGTTGCCTGGCGAAGCTCGGCGATGCCTGCGATGGGGTCGCACATGGCGTTTTTTCGCCATAAATGCGCACGGAAACCAGGTTGAGCTAAAACAGGACGCCCGTGATGTCCCCAGGTCGCCAGCAAAAATGCGATCGTATCTTGCTCCGATCCACACCAACCCGCGATCTCCCGGATGCCCAACGCCTGGATTATCTCACCCTGGATAGAGTCGTTGCATAATAGAAAGTCAATCAGAGGCGCGACGTGACCAATACGCTCGGCGTTTTTATCAAATGCGCGCGCCTGAAATCCGTGATTGACCTTTCCGACGTCGTGGAGCGCGGCCAGTGCACTTAATCGCGCGATCTGAGCTGGAAATAAATGATCTTGGCCGAGCAATCGACCCAACCGTCGCCCCAAAATGGTATGTTCGAGCAGAGCTTCGAGCATCGCCGAAACATCGGCGCAATGGGCCAGTAATGGATGCCAGGCAACGAGCTCTTCTTGCTCATTGGATTCCGTTTTGGCCCAAAATGTAGTGATGGGTGTTTTCATCTCTTACTATTTCCGATGCTGTTAAGAGAATTAAGAAAGTATCAAAGTCAAAGAGCGAATCGCCGCATATCAACATCGGCAAGTGTTTTTAGATCGAAGCGCTGACATAATTTCTCAAAAACTAACATGGTCAGCCGCGCATCGGGTTCGGCCCGGTGTAAAGTGCCAGGTAGTTCGATGTTGAGATGGGTTGCCACCTGAGCAAGCTTAAAATTCGAGAGTGTATCGGCCAGTAATTTTCGGCTTAAACCAAGCGTGTCGACGCAATAAATGCGTGGACAATATTGGTCGAAGCGGTCCGCCTCAGCGGCCAGAAACTTTAGGTCAAAAGCCAAATTATGACCGACCACGATATGTTCATTGAGGTTCTCCAAAAGTCGCGCCACAAGGCTTGCCGAAAGCTCTGAGTTTGCCGAGGTCAAGTCACTCCACCCCAACCGCAACCCGCCACGATCAACCACCGCAAATTCGCGCATCCGCGCGCCGCGTTCGATATAAAGGCCGTCGGTCTCGATATCGAAACCAACAAATGGTGCGTCAACAATGTGATCTGCCCCATCAATATCGGTCTTATTTGAAAAACGCGTCCGAACTAGCATTTCGTTATAAAGCTCATTTTAATGGAGATATAAGTCTCGAACAAGCAAACGATACGTCTCTCCCGTGAAACAGACAACCCATCTCACGGCAATAAAAGATCGCTTACCGACCATCTAAACAAGAACCACGCCGCGAATTTACGCAGCCGGTCACAAACCCCACAAAAAAACGCGCCGAGCTCAAAAAGCCCGGCGCGCCTCACCCCCCAATGCCTCTCACCCCGCCGTCAACCCCCGCACGCCGGCACATCCGACGAGCACGCGCCGTCCGCATTGCAGAACCCCAGCACCGCCGGGCAGGCATGGCCGGGCGGGCAGTAGGGCGTGCAACTATCTCCGCACGCCTTGC
>Ga0079223_10000961_pt1 | contig 16323 bp, 12 predicted proteins | sample Stecom2011_FD_75072 | JGI IMG/M metagenome (GOLD analysis project Ga0079223, IMG submission 75072) | Agricultural soil microbial communities from Utah to study Nitrogen management - Steer compost 2011 | ecosystem: Environmental > Terrestrial > Soil > Agricultural land | place: USA: Utah... | reverse complement strand
TAACCATCAGCTCGGCAGCGCTGAAATCTCTGATTCCCCCAGAGGCCTTCACCCCTAAAGCGGGACCGACGACCGCCCGCATCAAAGCCACTTCTTCTGGAATAGCGCCTTTGGTTCCAAAACCGGTAGATGTTTTTACAAAGTCCGCCCCGGCTTTTTGCCCCAGAATACAGCCTTTCACGATCTCTTCTTCATTCAAGTAACAAGTCTCCATAATCACTTTGGTCAAGGCTTTGGTCCGCACCGTCTCCACAACCCCAAGTATATCCTGAAAAGCTCTGTTGTAGTCCTGGGTTTTCAAGGCCCCGACATCAATCACCATATCAACTTCTTGCGCCCCGTTTGCCACTGCTTCTTTGGCTTCCGCTGCCTTAATCCTAGATGTATTGGCCCCCAATGGAAAACCAATTACAGTGCAGACCTTGACTGCAGAACCAACCAAGAGGTCTGTGGCGAGTTTTACATTGACCGGATTGACGCAGACCGACGCAAACCCATATTCCTTTGCCTCCAGGCAAAGCTTTTCCAGTTCCTCTGTGGTTGCAGTGGCTTTCAATAATGTGTGGTCTATCATTCTAGCCAACGTTTTTGGTGTGAGAACCAGCGGGTCAAAACTTTGCTCTGACCCAGGTTCGGAGCTTCGCTCCGGAGCGGCAATCCCCAACTGTTCACAGATCTCCACTTCGTACCGGTTAATCTGATCAATCCCAGTCACAGTAACCACTTCCTTTTTGTCAATTTTTTTATCTACTCTAGGCTGTATTTCCTTTTTTAGCTTATCCCCTACCTTACCCACTGTCAATCAAAATTTCCATATTACAGTAATAAGAAAGTTTCAAAAATTCCGCTCAACCAATAAGACCATAGGTTCTGCTTTATTGACTGTCTATCCAAGTGTTTATAGTACCTGCGACAGGACTTGAGCAAATGAATTAAACGTTTCACTAATAATCATCAAACTGTATCCATAAAAAAACCCTTTTCTGTATAGCCTCATATACGCGAACGCTATACAGAAAGGGAGAGTATAGAGTATATAGTGATTCCCTAAACTAAACTTCTTTACATCTTCAGCGGCCTAGAAGGCACGGAGACCTCAGTCAAAGTTTTACCCAATTCTACATCATACTTTGCCTGGGTGGCCAAGTCTCCCAGGGAAACTATGCCCACTAACTTATTTCCTTCAATCACCGGTAGCCTTCTCACTTGTTTATTGGACATTAGCTCCGCGGCCTTATTCAGTTCCATATTGGGTGTTACCGATTCTACCTGTGAAGACATGACGGCGCTCACCGGTGTGGAGGCCGGGTCTTTCTGATGCGCAACATTACGGACAACAATATCTCGATCCGTCACCATCCCCACCACGTTGCCGCCTTCCATCACCGGCATGGCGCCGACATTATGTTTCTGCATCAACTGAGCGACCTCAACCAGGTTCGTTTCGGGACTTACATAAGCCACGTTGTTTGTCATAATTTCTTTAATTCTCAACAAACCACCCCTTTCTTTTCTTCTTTATTATCCCCCTGGCTAAAAAAGTCATGCATGTACTCGTGGCTCGTGGCCCACTCTGTGGCGTCTAGGGTCTACCAAACATGGAAACGAGATCCTCCACAGAAACCTCGGTCAAATCGGGTGCAGTATAAGTGGCATTTGGATTGCGACTGGCATACCCTACACCTAAAACAGAGATTCCTCCAGCTAAGGCAGCTTTGACCCCGGAATCGGCATCCTCAACTACCAGGCAGTTTGCTGCAGGCACCCCCAGTCTTTCCGCGGCTAACAAGAAAATCTCAGGATCCGGTTTGCTCTTGATAATCTCATTTCCATCAACCACCGCATCAAAATAGTTTTCCAATCCAATTTTTCTGAGAATAAGTAAAGCATTCCTGCTGGAGGAACCTATGGCGATCCCGATTTTTCTCCTTTTCAAACCAGCCAGGATACTAATGACTCCCGGCAGGATATACGAGGGATTGAGTTTGCTGTTGATTAAATCTATGTAATATCTATTCTTTTTTTCAGTCAATTCTTGTTTTTCCACGTCACTATAGTCTTTTGTCGACCGCTCCAGGATAATTTCCAGACTCCTTCTTCTGCTCACCCCGCGTAATCTTTGGTTGATTTGGCGGTCAAAATAGATTGCCTCTTCATCCGCTAAAAATTTCCAAGCCATATAATGAAGATCGTCTGTGGAGACAATGACCCCATCTAGGTCAAAGATGACTGCCTGCAAAAAATCGCTGTTTTTCACTTCATCCACCCTCTTGTTATAGACTTTCTTTGATTCAGTAAGATCTATTATACTCGTTCTCGCCGAAGATTTCATCCCCGCGCAGCCGCGTTTGATCTTAGACAAAATACTCTATATTATAACAAATCACCAGTATATTACGACAACATTAAAATATGTAATTTAAAAGATAATGGGATTTCCCTTAAGAAACAAGAGGTTATTGTCGATAAATTTGATATGGAACACTCTTCGTGAACTGTCTTCACGAACATATGGATCTTTTTGGAAAATGGGTAAAAAATACCAGCAAAAGAGGTGCTTCGAGAATGTTCAACAAATTCAAACTAAAGCCCAAACTCATTTCCATATTTCTCATCATCGGCCTACTTCCTATGTTAATCATGGCGATTTCCAACTATTGGCTAACCGCCAAGGAAATGGAGAGCCAGATCAAAGAGAAATTTAATTTGTTTGCCTCCCAAAAACAACAAATTCTCTCCACTTGGTTATCATCCCAACTGGATTTGGCTCTCCTCTTGGCAAACTCCAACGAAATAATTGAAAACACAGGTCAACATGAGATGTATGCCTCTTCCGGAGCCTGGGACACAGTAGAGGAGATAATGATGCGCCCTGTGTTGCAAAGGCACGAAAAAAACCATAATTTTTCCGCTGTCTTTGTAGTCAGCCCGGAGGGAATAGTGATTAGCTCCTCCAAACCAGAGATCATAAATCATGACTATGGGGCGGAAAACTTCATCACAGAAACGGTCAATGGAAAAAACGGCTTTTCACCTATTTTTTATTCGGACTTCACGAAACAAAGGACTCTGGCTATAGCAGTCCCCTTATATAAGAAGCACGAATCCATATATATTGGCGCTTGCGTCTTCTTTCTAGACAGCCGTTACATTGATGAAATCCTCCAATTGGGACTGGAGTCTATAGGAGAGACAGCGGACGCCTATCTAATCAATAGCGACCGGGTGTTACTGACCACTCCTAAATACAACCCGGATCTCACGGTTCTTGAATCTACGATAAACACAACAGACGCCTTCGAACTGAGCACAGCGATTAAAGGCAATGATGAGCAATTTCATAAAACTTTAAGCTCCGTGGATTTTCATGATAACAAAACCCTATCCGCTTTAAATTACTTTTTATTAGGGGCCCAACCGGTGGGGTTCACAGTAAAAATTGATCACAATGAAGCATTTTCTGTGGTCAGCCAGGTGAAAACCACCATCCTGGTTTTAAGTTTTGCCATCATCATAATTGTTGCCTTGAACGGATCGCTCTTCGCTGGCTCCCTGGTGAAACCGCTCCAAGAGATTAACAACAAAGTCGGGGAGTTTTCACAGGGCGATTTAACGGTGGAGTTTAATAACAACCGCAGCGATGAAATCGGCGATCTGGCCAGGGAAGAAAACACCATGGTTCAAAACATCTCCGAGCTGGTCCAGCAGATCATTCTCAGCGCTGAACGGGTTCGCTCCACCGCCCAATATATCTCCTCCGGCAATGAGGACCTCTCTCAGCGCACTCAAGAGCAGGCCTCAACCTTGGAAGAGATCGCCTCTACCATTAAAGAGATGGCCCAATCCATCCAGGAAGTCGCCGCCTCTTCCGACCAAGCCGGAAATCTCTCTCAGACTACCATCAGTGCAGTGGAAGAAGGAGAAAACTCGATTAAGGAGACTCTGGAGGCCATGGAACAGATCGCACACAGCAGTAAACAGATTGCAGAGATTATTCAAGTAGTGAACGACATCGCTTTCCAAACCAACCTGCTAGCCTTAAATGCTGCGGTAGAAGCAGCCCGCGCCGGCGAACAAGGACGCGGTTTTGCCGTGGTCGCCGCTGAAGTACGCAATCTGGCCGGCCGAACTACGGAGTCCGCCAAAGAGATTGAGGACTTAATTAAAGAGAGCGTCCGCCGGGTCGACCGAGGTAATGCCTTAGTTCAAAAATCCTCAGAGATGCTGGAATTGATCGTGGATAACACAAAAAAAACAGCCAACGTCGTCATGGGAGTAGCTGCTTCGATGCGTGATCAAAGCGCCTCCTCTCAACAGATCCAGTCCTCGATTGAACAGTTAAATAATGTCACGCAACAAAACGCCGCTATGGTCCAGGAAATGGGTTCGTCCAGCCATTCCCTAAACTCCGAAGCGGAACTATTACAAGAGGCGGTCAACAGATTTAAGATCACTCAAAAAGACCGGGGAAACCAAGAAGCTTAAAGGGGGTTATCTAATGGCGCAAGGTCAAGACGCAATGGATATCTTAAATCTTCAACTTACCGGTGGAGAAGATGAAGAACAATTTATCATCTTTTCCGTAGATACAGAGGAGTATGGTTTAAGTGTCTTACGTGTTCAGGAAATAATCAGGTATTTATCACCAACCAAAGTCCCACAAGCGCCGCCCTTTGTCGAGGGGGTAATAGATTTTCGCGGCGAGGTTATTCCCATCTTAAACTTAAGAGCAAGATTTAATCTTCCTCCCAGATCTTACGATACTTTCAGTGTAATCATTGTTATTGAAGCCAACGGAAAGATTGTGGGTTTAACTGTCGATCAGGTTTCCGATATTATAAACATCCCAAATGAAAAGATCCATCCCGCCCCGGAATTCTCTGCGCAAAAAAACACCAGATACCTTACGGCCATGGGGAAATTAGGAGAACGCCTGGTTTTAATCTTAGATCTGGATAAAATCATGGATCTTCGTGACCAGGAGCAACTGGAAGAACTGATCAACTCAGCGGAGACGGAGGTTCAACCTTAAACTTTTTACACTTGAAACCCTTTTTTTTACAGATTTTAATCTGACTAATCCATAATAAGGGAGTTGCTTAGTAATGGATAAAGAGCAATCCAAACATGTTGACCAGGAACTCTTATCTACCTATATTGCCGAATCTGAAGAACAAGTTGAGCGCTTGGTCTTTATCTTGTTACAGATCGAAGAACAACCCGAAAGACAAAGTGAATTTATTGACGAACTCTTCCGCCTGGCCCATAACCTGAAGGGGTCTTCAGGGATTGCCGGGTTAACCCAGTTGAAAGAGACCATGCATGAGGTGGAAAATTTATTTGACCGGGTGCGTAACGGCGATTATCAACTCAACGCCTCCGACGTGGACCTCTTGCTCTCTCTAACCGACGATTTAGTATCGTACTTTGAAGAGAGTATCCTCTCTGAACCCTTCCCGGAGAAATGGAGAAAGGAAATTAAAGCCCGGTGGTGTGATCAGAGCACCAATGTAAACTCCAAACCGGAACACAAATCGGATCCCCCGCTCATTCTGAACAAAGAGGAGAAAAAGAAGGTTGCCGCCTGGCAGGAAGGAAATAAGCAAGTCTATGGCATAGAGCTTCACTTTACCAATGAAGCGCCCTTCAGAAGCGTCAGCACGCTGATTTTCATGAAATATCTAAAAGAATACGGGGAAATTCTGACTACCGCTCCTGTCTTTGAAGAACTGGAACAAGAGGAATACTCCTGTGTAAAAATGGTTCTCTTACGGGAGAAACCGCTCACTCCAGAACAGGAGCTAAAGATCATCGATTATCCGGTCAACGAAGGAGTTGACGGAGTCAAGCTGCGACAATGGCAATACAGGCGGGAAGAGAGCGGAAATATTTATGATGAAAAAATCAAAGGAACACAAACCATTAGGGTGGAATCAGAACGGATTGATAAAGTCATTAATCAACTGGGCAAGATCCTTACTTTAAAGACCGGCCTGCTCCACTTATTTCAAGAAGGATATAACGGTAAAACCAGCTGGGACGAACTGGGGAAGTCATTACAAGAGTTAGAGCAGACCGTCTCCTCTCTTCAAATCAACGCCATGGATCTCCGGATGATCCCGGTTCGCCAAGTCTTTACCAGGTTTCCTAAGATCGTGCGGGATATCGCCAAAAAATGCGGAAAAAAGATTGAACTACACTTTGTAGGAGAGGATACAGAAATAGATAAACAGATCGCCGAGGCATTGATCGATCCATTAACCCACCTCTTGCGCAACTCCATTGACCACGGTATTGAAGAGCTGGAGGAACGCAGGAAAAATGGGAAGGATCCGGTAGGTCACATCACCTTAAACGCGCATCAAGAAGGCGGCCATATCGTGATTAGTGTTAGTGACGATGGGCGCGGACTTAACCAGGAAAAAATCAAAAATAAAGCGCTCAAGGCCGGAATTATTCAGGAAAACGATGAGCTCTCCACAGAAGAAGTAACCGGGTTAATTTTTGCCCCAGGTTTCTCCACCGCAGAGCAAGTCAGCGACATCTCCGGGCGAGGGGTCGGCCTTGATGTGGTTAAGAACGGTCTAAAAAGACTCCAGGGAGATATCGAAGTGAAATCACTACCGTATGCCGGCACAGAATTCGCACTCAAAGTCCCGCTTACCCTAGCCATCATTCAGGCCTTCATGGTCAAAGTTGGCGGCCAAGTCTTTGGTATACCAGTAGGCGATGTGGTTCAAAGTATTGTGATTAAAGAATCCTCTATTCACCTCGTAGGTGACCGCATGATCTATTACCGATATCCGGAGACCATACCTTTGTTGGACTTAGCAACCAAATTCAACTTTAAATATGAAAGAAATAAAGACCTGATCCCGGTGGTAATTACCAGTTACGGGCAGGGGAAGGTCGGTTATATCGTAGAAGAACTGATCGGGCTGGAAGAAATCATGATCAAACCGATCAATAAATCCATGGGTGAAGTCAAAGAGATCTCAGGCGCCGCCTTGCTGGGCAACGGTCACATCGCCCTCATTCTTGATAACCAAGCCCTGGCCGATAAAGCGATTAATCTCTAAAACCCCGTGCAACGCGGATTTAGTAATCTTATAATAACAGAGGCTCATAAAAAAATGAAAAAAGACCTAATACACACGTGTCAAATCACCCCCCCGACCGATACGGAAATCAACCGAATCTGTGAAATAATCAATTCAAATCTGGGTTTTAATTATAATGCGCAAAAAAAGTATCTGATCGAGTCCAGACTAAATAAGCGTTTAGTTCAACTAGGGATTACTTCATACCACGAATACCTTGGTCTACTCAAAAACGAACCATTGGAACAAAATGTCCTCTATCAACACTTAACCACCAATGTAACTTCTTTTTTTCGGGAGCCCGCGCAGTTTGACTACTTAAGGACGGTTCTCCTTCCGGAGATACGAAGGGTAAAAAAAAGAAAAAAATTCCGTGCTTGGTCTGCGGGGTGTTCTTCCGGTGAAGAAGCATACAGTCTGGCCATCACACTTATGGAGATGTTGGGCACAGAGTGGGATATCAAAGTTTTAGCCACAGACATTAACGCCGAAAAACTACAGAGTGGCATGAGCGGAGAATACACTAAAGAAACAGTAAACAACATTCCTCTAAGCTGGAGACAGAAATACTTTAAGCCCCAAGGGAAGAAAGACCAAAGCTATACAGTTAATTCCCAACTGCGTAAAAAGATTGTCTTTCGTCTCATGAATCTCTTGACGGAGGAAGCCCTTCCCCATACGCTCCATGTGGACCTGATATTCTGTAGAAATGTCTTTATTTACTTAAGCAAAGAAGCCAGAGAAAATATACTCAAACAATTTCATGACCGTTTATACAGCGACGGTTACCTCTTTTTAGGACACTCCGAATCAATTAGTGACGTACGGAATCAATTTTGGATCCCCCAAGGCAAATCTATTTATCGTAAAAAGGACTGATGAAGATAGAGAAGAATAACCCGATTAAGGTCTTGATCATCGATGACTCGGCTTTTATTCGCCAATTTCTTTCGGAGATTTTTGCGGCGACCGATGATATACAGGTGCTCGCTGCCGTCAGCGATCCCACGAAAGCCATAAAACTCCTTAAAGAACAAGAACCGGATGTGATCACTCTGGACGTGGAAATGCCCAACATGGACGGTTTAGAGTTTCTTCGGTATTTGATGCGTTTTAAACCCACTCCGGTTGTGATGATTAGTTCTTGGACCAGCCAAAACAGTGAAGTCGCACTCAAAGCCCTCTCCCTGGGCGCCGTAGACTATGTAGCCAAGCCGACCATAGGCTACCGGGAGGGCATGACGGAGATCAAAAACGCTATTATCTCCAAGGTCAAAGCCGCCGCCGTGGCCAGAGTAAATAAAGTTCCACTGGTACGGGAGGATTTTTCGTCTCTACACCATACGGACCATGGTGATCTGGTGCAAACTACCGATAAAATAATCACCATCGGCGCCTCTACCGGCGGGACCGTAGCCCTGACAGAAATCTTCAAACACCTCCTGCCCTCAACTCCGGGAGTAATAATCATTCAACACATGCCCGGAATGTTCACGGCCTCTTTCGCTTCTTCCCTGCAAAAGGTGAGTAGAATAAGAGTAAGTGAAGCCAAAGGCGGTGAACAGATCAGCTCGGGTCAAGCTCTATTGGTGCCCGGGGGAAAGAGTCTAACTATAAAAAAAAGCGGCGCCAAATATGTGGTAGATGTTGGTCTTCCTACAGACCACAGTATCTATAATCCCTCAATCAATCGGACCTTCTGCTCTATAGCTGAAACCGCCGGGGCAAACGCCATGGGAATAATCCTGACCGGGATGGGAAATGACGGCGCCGAAGGTCTCAAGGCCATGCGCGCGCGGGGCGCTTACACCATTGCTCAAGATCAAAAAACCTCGGTGATTTACGGCATGCCGCAAAAAGCCTGGGAAAATGGAGCAGCCGTCAAGCAGGTTCCCCTGGACAAAGTCGCCGCTGAAATCCACCGGTGGGCCGGGATCGAATAGTAAAAGCCGTCCGCAAGTGGACAGCTTTTACTCACTCATCTAACGGATATGAACTCACCCTAGCTAAGTGGCGCCTCTCACGGTGTGCCCGTAGCTTTCTCCGGGTCCTCTTTTCTTTTTTTAGGTAAAGGACCAAAGTACTGGTAAAAATAGCATTTAAGTCGACCGTTATATAATTTCCTGTTCTTATTGGCTCTTTTCCCAAACAACCTTTGAAACTCCGGATCAGGAGTTAAGGCAAACAATGACCAAGTATCCAAACTGTTATATAAACGCCCTAGTTCTCTGTAGATCTCTTGGGCGCTCTCCCTATCTCCCAGGCGTTCACCGTAGGGTGGATTACTGATTATACACCCAAATTTTCTTTTTGAACTAAAACCTCTGAAATCTAATTTTTGTAGAGCAACCACCTCTTCAACCCCGGCGGTCCTTACATTTTCCCTGGCCGTTCTCAGCACCCTCCCGTCAAGATCCGAAGCCAGAATCCTAAAATTATTCTCCTCGTTAATCTCGGACTCCGCCTCCGCCCGTACACTCCGCCACAGGCGTTTCGGAAACTGCGGCCATTCTTCAGAAACAAAATCCCTGCGTAATCCGGGAGGTATGTTCTTCCCCAACAGAGCGGCTTCAATGGGAATTGTACCGGAACCACAAAACGGATCAGCCAATACCCTGTCTGGCTGCCACTTACTCAAGATGACTAGCGCCGCAGCCAAGGTTTCCTTGAGGGGCGCCTCGCCTGCCCTGCCCCGGTAACCTCGTTTATGCAAGCCCGGTCCAGTGGTGTCCACAGTTAAGGTGGCTATATCTTTCAGGAGTGATACCTCAATCTTATAGACCGGCCCGTCTTCTGTAAAGCGCTCCCTTTTATATCGCTTTTTCATCCTTTCGATCAGCGCTTTCTTCACAATTCTTTGACAACCCGGAACGCTGAACAGTTTGGACCGCACGGATTTTCCCACCACATGCATCCTGCCGTTTTCCGGAATAAGTTTTTCCCATTCCACCTGCAACGTTCCTTGAAAGAGTTCCTCAAAACTAGTAGTTCTAAACTCCGTCATCTTAATTAAAACACGATCCGCCGTCCGCAACCATAAATTCGACCGGGCAATATCCCTTTCATCACCGATAAAACCAACTTTCCCGTTTTTAACGGATAAATCCTCGTATCCCAGTTTTCTCAGTTCATCGGCTACTATGGCTTCAAGACCAAAGGTAGAGGTGGCAATTAAACTATATCTTGACATGGCAGATTCCTTTCTACATGACTTCAGGTGAGTGAGTTCACATAAGTTCACGTGAACTCACCTGAACTTATGTGATGCAATTTTTTCCATAGTTTCACATGAGTTATTTATCAATTTGAGTTCTCAGCGCCGCACGCACCTGACTCCCCTTGTTTATTTGCTGTATTCCTTAACAAGGTCCAAAAAGATTCTCTAAACCTACGGTCATGTTCATCTTTTCTGGCCGACGGTCCTCGGGTCCGTCCCCCACTTCGGCGATATTTCGCCTTTAGATGACGCTCCTCCAGGAGAAACTCCATCTTTTCCTCGGAAAAAACCCGACCATTGGGATCGATTGCCCGGGCCCCCCTACCTAAAACGAGCGCAGCCAATCCCCAGTCTTGAGTGATCACTATATCCCGGGCGGCTGTTTCATTAATTACCGCCAGATCCGTAGCCTGATCTTCATCACCCACATAAATTTGGCGAACACCCGGGCCGGGAGTATGCCGGTGATTAAAAGATGAAACCAAAACCAGTTCATATCCGAATTCATCCCGGGCTTCACCAACGATCTCCATGACCTTGCGGGGACAGGCGTCGGCGTCAATCAATACCTTAATCAGCAAAATACCATCACTACCTTTTCATTCTCGTCTCACGCTTCCTTTAAACAGCTTAGTCCAGACAATCATTACTACAACTGTTTATACCAAACATTCATGCTCTCCAACTTTCCGGAGATGTTTGTATTGTTGATTAAAGTTCCGGCGTACGCATACCCCAGTTTGGCAAAGGTGATATTCATCCCATATGAAAGCGCCCGGGCAATAGTATAAGCCGTTTTCATCCCCTGCGTCTTCATTTTTCTTTCCATCTCCTCTAAAAGCCGCATCGCAAGACTGAAACCTCTGAATTCGGGGAGAGTGGCAAAATCCGTCATCTCCACATTTTCACCTTGGAAATCTTGCTCCGATGAGGATAAGGCCACAATCCGGTCTTGGTGTTTGACACAGAAATAGAGCACATTTTCCTTCATTGTCTTTAAAATGTAGTCTTCATCATGAATGGGAAAAGGATAGGTTCTAAAAACACGCTTATATACTTGAACCATCTCTGGAACATCTTCCGTTCCAGCCGAGCATAGACTGAATCCTTCTGTCTTCAGCGCCTCTGTCTCCGGACCGGAGAGGATTTTTTCTTGGTTCTCCAATCTTTGTAGGGTGTGGGTTTTTGTCTGTCGGGCTAAAGCAGCCTTGAGTACCCGACTGAGCTGTTCTCCATCTTTGCTCTTCCTTTCCGCCTGTAGATATTTACCTAAGAAGGCTGCGCCCTCACGTCCGTGGTAAAAAGCGGGAACAAGCGCCTCTTCCTCATAACCCGTGTCTAAAAAAGCAACTTTATAAACTTCCGGTATTTTTGCGAAAATCTTGGAATAACCCCTTTCTTGAGCCAAATCATCCAGTTCATCAAGGATCTGCGGGTAATCAGCCTCGTCCATCTTCATCAGATAGATCCGGTCATTAACCTCTCCATGCTGCACAAGAGATTTTCCGATTATGGTCACCTGATCAATCATGATTTCTTCGCTCCATCCTCTGATTTTCTTCCGGAGTCAAAGACAAAGTCTCATCGGTTTCCGCAAGTAACTGCGCAATACCCACGGCCTTGTTTTCTTCCGCCTCTTCCAGCATAAAATCAAGGTTACACTCATCGCAATTGTCATCACAGAAGCCGCGTTTGTAATTGTCGGGCTCTTTATAAGTAGTAATCGTGCCCTCAAAGTTTCTGAGCACTACTTTATTGGGGGACCAGGACAAAATGTAATTCGGGAGTAAAGGAATCTTCCCTCCGCCCCCAGGAGCGTCCACCACATAGGTAGGGACAGCGAACCCACTTGTATGCCCGATGAGGTTTTCCATAATTTGAATACCTCTCCCGATCGGGGTGCGAAAATGAGATAATCCCTCCGAGAGATCACATTGGTAGAGATAATAAGGTCTAACCCTGTTGGCCACAAGCTTGTGAATGAGTCTCTTAATGATTCGAGGGCAATCATTCACCCCTGATAACAAGACGGATTGATTTCCCAGAGGAAAACCGGCATCCGCCAGTTTACGCACTACCTCTTTTGACGACTTCGTCACTTCCCGTGGATGGTTAAAATGCGTATTTATCCAGAGTGGTTGATATTTCTTTAAGACATCAACCAAATCATCAGTAATCCGATACGGTAGAACCACCGGCATTCTGGTTCCGATCCGAATCACCTCTACGTGGGAGATCTGTCTGATTTCCGAAAGAATCCACTCAAGATAGTCATTGGATAGCATAAAAGGATCACCGCCGGAAAGCAAGACATCCCGAACCATCGGAGTTCTTTTAATATAGTCAATCCCCTTTTCAATTTGCTCCCTACAGGGAATACAGTCCACATCCCCGACCTTCCGTTTCCGGGTACAGTGCCGGCAATACATGGAGCACACATTACTGATGTGAAAAAGCACCCGATCCGGATAACGGTGGGTAATCCCAGGAACCGGACTGTCATCCTCCTCCGACAAAGGATCACGCATATCGTATTGATTAATCTCCATTTCCTGCACGGAAGGGAAAGACTGCCGAAATACCGGGTCGTTTTGATAATTATCCCGGTCAATCAGAGAAAGATAATAAGGAGTAATCGATAAGGGAAACCTCTCCAATACCTGTTGATACCGCTCTTTTTCCTCAGACTCAAATTTAATATCCAATAAGCGTTCAAAGGTATTCAAATCCTTAATGGAGTGTTTTAACTGCCATTGCCAATCTCGCCACTTGGCTAGCTTTACCTCTTCTTCAATTCTTTCCGCAATCTTTTTTTGACTTTCACTATAAAACTTCACATATACACCGCCTTACATTATATTAAATAAGAAGCTATGCTTCTTGGCCTCCGGAGCCTCTCGATTATCTCGTAGATGCTTCGGGTTTCCTGGAATAGACAAAAAGTATCAAGTAATCTTACAGATTTGCATTACCTGTTTGATACTCTACCTGTCTTGTCAGGAGAGGTCTTTCTCAACTTAAATTACCGCAAAACAGAAAGGGCTATGCTGTTCTTTGGCTAAAACACATACCGGAGCGAAGCATCCTGCACGTGAAGGGATTAATCATCCATTATCCTGATCATGTCCGGCTTCAGCCAAAGAAAACAAGAGCTCATTCCCGTTCTTTCCCACTTCCCTGAGGAGTCCACACTTACGCAAACAATATGTAAACTTTCGTACCATCCGTACAGGTTCGCCCATTTTTAGCGCTAGTTCTTTATTGGAGAAAGGTATCTTCAGCCCCTTCGGTAAGAAGCTCAGCAGGTCCTCTCTGGTTTTCAGCTCTATGGACTCCACAACCTCCAGCAACCTCCGATCCCACCGACTGGCTCCTTTCCTCCTCCAGCTTCCTTTACCGTCCTCACACCAGATTTCTTCTTCTTTAGTTAAAAGCACCTCAATTATTAGATTCTTCTCTTTTAAAAGATCTGGAATTCTAATTAACTCCGCGAACAGGTGCAGAGGTTTACCTTTCTTTGGAGATTTTCTTCTTCTGATTAATTCCCCGTCGTCTGTAATTCTAGTAATCCATTTCTCAGTAGGCACGGGATAAACCACTCGCACACAGTGGTCTTTTAAAAGTTTCCGCAGTTTTTGGGCGATCGCGGAAAAATTTCTGGTTTGAACTTCAACCAGTTCCCGGCCACGGACAAGATCAATAATATACCCTTCCACCATCACTTCCAGGTCATCTCCTGAGCGGGCATACCATTTTTTCAGCGCCGCGTGTAAAGACTTTTCATTTTTTGTTCCAATTCCGTTCGTCTGCGTCTTTACCCCTTCTTTTTCTTTCTGGGATCTCTTCTCCTTAGCCACCGCCATCGCCCTCTCCATCAACAATCACCCGTTTTTTGGTGTATTCATGCCCTCAAAACCTGAAATACACTGTTTTTCCTATAAAACCTGCACCGATAATACATCATAATGTAATATACTGTAGCTAAAAAAAAAGTACTGACTAATACCTGGTACTTAAGTGAGATCATAAGTATGGCCAATATTCGTCTAGACAAGACGGCAAAAAGACATCAGGCCGGTAGTAGCGGTACCGAATGCACGCCTACCGGGATTGTCTCTGGACCTAATTATTATAACATTATTCGTCAAAAGCTCAAAACTGAAGCAATATACAAAGCTTTTTGCAGCTTCAGATCTCTCACATCTTGCTGTTCACTCACTCTCAATAAAAAGGGACGCCGTATCCGAAGGGCGCCCACTTTTTAGTTTATTATTTTTTCATTACAGCATAAACTCACTATATTTCCAGTGTTTCCATTGCAAAAAACTCATAACAAACATTCAATAAAAGATTAGCCCGTTTAACTCAAGGTTATTTCGGAGCAGTAAAACTCTTGTTCTAAACTTAAGCTTAAGCTTAAGTTTAAGCGTTCTTTTACCGATGATATGCTTTTGGTTCACTGCTTCCTGTAAATATCCGGCGTAAAAATAGGCCGAAATCATCCATTAGCGTATACATCACCGGGATTACCACCAGGGTTAAGAAGGTGGAAAAGATCAATCCCCCGATTACCACTGTAGCCAGAGGCGCCTCCATTTCCGACCCCTCTCCGATCCCCAAGGCTAAGGGAAACATCCCTAAAACCGTGGTTAGGGTGGTCATCATAATCGGACGCAATCTGGTGGGACCGGCTTTCATAATCGCGGCTCTACGGTCCATCCCTCTATTCCGAAGAGTCTCTATATAATCTACCAAAACAATGGCGTTGTTCACCACGATTCCGGCAAGCATAATCATGCCCACAAACCCGGTGACGTTTAGGGGACGATTGGTCAAGAACAGACTCCAGGTCACTCCAAAAGCCATTAAGGGCACGGAGAGGAGAATGGTAAAGGGATGAAGCAATGACTCGTACTGGATGGCCATTACCATATAAACGCATAAGATTGCCGCCAAGAGGGCTTTGAATAGATCGGCGAATGATTCCGCCATATCCATGGCCTGCCCGCCCTTGGTGATCTTATACTGAGGCGGTAAAATCAACTCCTCCTCCAGTAAACGGTCGATATCCCTGATCACTGAACCCAAATCCCGCTGGTAGAGCGCAGCGCTGACCGTGGCCACCCTGGTCTGGTGCTTCCGATTGATCTGGGTCGGTCCGGTGGTTACCTGGATATCCGCGACTTCACCCAGGGGAACCATACTCCCGGCCGGGGTTAAGAGCATAATATATTTAAGGTCCTCCATAAATCTTCGGTCTTGCTCAGTCAGGATTACCCGGATATCATACTCGTCCCCACCCAATCTCATAGTCGTGGGGACGCTGCCCTGGTAAGCCGTGCGGACCGTAGAGGCGATCTGTGCGCCGGAAAGTCCATAGAGGTTCGCCTTTTCCCGGTTGATATTTAAATGTACCTCCGGGCGTCCTTCCTCTAAAGAGGTGGCTACCTCCCGAGTGCCTTCCACCGATTCGATCAGGTCCTTGACTTCCCCGCATAATTCGGCTAAAACCTGTAAATCCGGACCGGAGACTTCATATTCAATGGGATTTCCGCTCCCCATGCCTCCCCCGTGCATCCCGGAGACCTCCGCCTTAATCTCAGGCATATTGGAAGCGAAAATCCTCATCTCTTCCATGAATTCATTGATCTGACCGGAGTATTCCTCCTTTAGTTTAACTTGTATATCTCCTTCATTGCTGCTTACACCGCCTCCTAGCATCCCGGCGCTGCCTACGCTGACCCCGATCATCTGCACCTCCGGCTTAGCGGCTAAATATTCTTCAAATCTACGGCAGACTTTGTCGGTTTCTTCCAATACCCGGCCGGTGGGAAGTTCGATACTGATCTGCGCCTCCCCGGAGAGGCTCTCCGGCATGAACTCCATCTTCAGACCGGTAAAAAAGGGCAAAAAACTGAGGATAAATGTTACTACAGCCACTACTACCAGGGTCTTTCGGTGGGTAATGGCATAATTTAAAACTTTGCTGTATTTCGTCTGAATCTT
>Ga0079223_10000960_pt1 | contig 16324 bp, 12 predicted proteins | sample Stecom2011_FD_75072 | JGI IMG/M metagenome (GOLD analysis project Ga0079223, IMG submission 75072) | Agricultural soil microbial communities from Utah to study Nitrogen management - Steer compost 2011 | ecosystem: Environmental > Terrestrial > Soil > Agricultural land | place: USA: Utah... | reverse complement strand
CTTTTTTATTCGGCTAACTTTAGTAATGCTTCAGACAAAGACTGTGTTGGTGCTTGACAAGCATAATCTTCACAAATATATATTGTACTGTCTTTAGTGAATGCTTTGTCTTGTAAAAATGGTGTGTTGATTTCTCTTCCACCTGAGTAAATAGCATTTGGGATGTATTGCTCACCCATTTCAAAACGAACGTCTTTAGCATCTTCACCAGTTATGGCTATTTCATAAAACTTGTCTGTCAATGAGAGTGCAAGTAAACCCCAGTTAGAGTAGCCTGAACCATAACTCGGAAGTTGTGCATATAAGTTAGATAACATTTGTTTGGCCATTGCTTCGTATTCTGAAGAATGGAATAATTTACCTAGTTTGAATAAATTATTGGCTATTATACTGTTGGATGCCGGGATTACGTTATCGTTTATTTCTAATTTTCTGGTCAGTAAATCTGTATCTTTATCCGTAAAGAAGAACATTTTAGATTGTACGTCAAAGAAATGATCAATTGTAAAGTCCATTAAACTTTTGGCTTCATCTATCCATTGCTTCTCGAATGTTACCTCGTATAAAACGATAAAAGCATCAATAACATTGGCGTAATCTTCAAGAAAACCATTTATTTTTGAATGTCCATCTTTTCGCGTCCTATAAAGGTGCCCGTTTTCTGAATTCAATTGGTTGTTAATTAACCATTGTGCTGTTTTTTTCGCCTCTTCAATATATTTATTGTTTTGTAAAGCCAAACCAGCTTCAGCAAGTCCTTTTATTGCCATCGCATTCCAGGAAGTAAGCTGTTTGTCATCTAGTCCAGGGCGAACACGTTTGTTTCTGACTCTATTTAGTTTTTCCTTTGCTCTTTGAAGATGTGCTTCGAAATCTGAAAGGGAAACATTGCTTTTAGCACACCATTCTTCTTTGGTTTGTGTACGCATAAGAATGTATTGATTGTCCTCCCAATATCCTAAATCATTGATGTTATAAAAATCCTTAAACCAATCAAAGTCATCGTTTAGAATTTCTTTCAGCTCAGCTTTTGTCCAGATATAATATTTTCCTTCAACTCCTTCCGAATCGGCATCTAATGCAGAGAAAAAGCCATTGTCTTTATGACGCATCTCTCGCAACATCCATTCTATTGTTTGGTCAATGGTGTTTTTGTAAAGCAATTTGTTTTCATGCAGATACGCTTTGGCATAAATAGACAATAGCTGTCCATTGTCGTAGAGCATTTTTTCGAAATGAGGGACTTTCCAAAGGTGATCGACAGAGTACCTTGAGAAACCTCCTCCCAATTGATCGTAAATGCCTCCAAAAGCCATTTTTTGAAGTGTTTTATGGGTGTGGTTCAATACTGTTTTATCATCATATTGATGCCCGTAACGCAGTAAGAATTCATAATTGTTAGGCAACGGAAATTTAGGTGCCCTATCATTTCCTCCATCTTCAAAATCGAAAATTTGTTTCCATTTTTGAACCATCAATGTAATTGTGTCAGGATCGAAATCTTTACTTGGGGTTACTGCTTCCACAAGTTCTGAATTTATTACGCCTTCTGTCAGCTGTCTTGCATATTCTTCAACGCGTGGAAAGTCTTCTTGATAAGTTTTCCAGAGCTTTTGAATGATGTCCATCCAACTCTCTTTTGGAAAGTATGTTCCCCCAAATATTGGTCGACCATCTGGAAGTGCAAAACAATTTAAAGGCCAGCCACCTTGTTGTGTCATAAGTTGAACAGCATTCATATAAATTTGATCAACGTCTGGACGCTCTTCTCTATCCACTTTTATGCAGACCAAGTGTTTATTCATTAATTCAGCGACTTCTTCACTTTCAAAGCTTTCATGTTCCATAACATGGCACCAGTGACAAGCTGAATAACCAACGCTAATCAATACAAGTTTCCCTTCTTCCTTTGCCTTTGTAAAAGCTTCTTCACTCCACTCTACCCAGTTGACAGGATTATGAGCGTGTTGTAAAAGGTATGGACTACTTGAATTGATTAAATCGTTGGTGTACTTTTTCATTTCATTAAAGTTTTAAGAACTGACCTAAATTGATGTTTAAGTCTTTCATATTAATGTTCTTTGTTTGATCAATGTGGGTTCTTACTGGAAGTCCAATTACGGAAGCCTTCAATATCCCTTCAATTCTCACTTTCACAGATCCTCTCGAAGCTATTTTCATTAAAGAAAAAAGCATCCCTTTTTCTAAAAACACCTCTACTGGAACATTGTCTAATGTCGTGGTTTTCTTTTTCATTTTATACTTCTGAAGCAGGTGAGCATTTCCAATATACTCATCGTTGAGGTACAGTTTGAAATGTGATTTCCTTACTTTAAGCTTGTATCCATTAAGGTTGTATGCAGAGACATCTATGTTAAATGAAATCTTGTCTTTGTTGATTTCATCTATCTTAAAGTTAGATACGCCTTTATATTCTGGATTTTCAATACAACTTGATGTCATGAAAAGCACAGACAATAAAGTGAAAAGGTACATGGATCTTCTCATTACTGCTTATTTAGTTTTGTGAACTCTTCAAAAAAGTAAGGTATTGTTTCAATTCCTTTATAGAAGTTAAACAAACCATAGTGCTCATTTGGAGAATGAATGGCGTCACTGTTTAAACCGAAGCCCATTAATACAGTTTTCAATCCTAAAACTTGCTCAAATAATGCAACAATTGGAATACTTCCACCACTGCGCAATGGAATTGGCTTCTTTCCAAAAGTTTTTTCCATAGCGTTACTTGCTGCGATGTATCCGTTAGAATCAATGGGTGTTACTGCTGGCAAACCTCCGTGGTGTGGGTTTACTTTTACTGTAACTGAATTGGGTGCTATACTTTCAAAATACTTTGTAAACAATTCTGTAATTTCCTCTGGATCTTGATGAGGTACTAAACGCATAGAGATTTTAGCAAATGCTTTTGATGGCAGAACAGTTTTTGCTCCTTCCCCAATATATCCTCCCCAAATACCGTTTACATCAAGCGTTGGACGAATAGAACTTCTTTCACGTGTTGTGTATCCTTCTTCTCCTTGAACATTTTTAATGTTTATAGCAGCCTTATATTCTTCTTCATCATAGGGTGCACGTTCCATTTCTGCTCTTTCCTCTTCTGAAATCACCTCTACTTTATCATAAAAATGAGGAATTGTAACTTTATATTTATCGTCTTGAAGTTGAGCAATCATATCTGAAAGTACGTTGATTGGATTTGCAACCGCTCCACCGTATAAACCTGAATGTAAATCTCTGTTTGGTCCAGTTACCTCTACTTCAATGTAGCTCAATCCTCTCAATCCAGTTGTAATTGACGGATCTTCGTTTGAAATAATACCTGTGTCTGAAACTAAAATGATGTCAGCAGCAAGACGCTGAGTGTGTTCTTTTATAAAAATCGCCAAGTTAGGACTTCCTACTTCTTCTTCACCTTCAATCATAAACTTCACGTTACAAGGAAGTTCATTGTTTTTACTCATCGCTTCAAATGCCTTGATGTGCATAAAAACTTGGCCCTTGTCATCACAAGCTCCTCTTGCAAAGATGGCACCATCAGGATGAATGTCTGTTTTTTTTATAATCGGTTCGAATGCTGGAGAATCCCATAGCTCTATTGGGTCTGCTGGTTGAACATCGTAGTGTCCGTAAACCAATACTGTTGGTAACTTAGGATCAATAATTTTCTCACCATAAACAATAGGATGACCTGCAGTTTCACATACTTCAACTTTATCAGCTCCTGCTTCAGTAAGGTGTTGGGCAACTAAATTTGCTGCTGTTTTTACATCACCCTTGTTTGCTGGATCAGCAGAAACTGATGGGATGCGCAGTAATTCGAAAAGTTCGTCTAAAAATCGTTGTTGATTATTGGCTATAAAATCTTGTGTCTTTTTCATTTAAATTCTTTTTTCGTAAAGTTAAAAAATTATCCTAAAAGGATGGGTATCATGAATAGTACTAACAATGCATGCTTGGTTTTGTTCCTCATTGCACTTGTTCTACTGATCACATAACGGATTAGGTCACATAACGATTGTAGGTAAACGAACAAAGATTAATGATAGATTTTAAGTAAATCAGGAAAGTAAAATTTTACCATTCATTTCGTGAGGTGCATCTAATCCCATTCTATAGAGTAGAGTAGGAGCAACATCTGCTAAAATTCCGTTTTGTAAAGTTAGTAAGTCATTTGTTACATAAACTACAGGAACAGGGTTTAGTGAGTGCGCTGTATTTGGAGAACCGTCAGGATTGATTACCATATCAGCATTTCCATGATCTGCAATGACCATTAACTCATATCCATTTTCTTGTGCCGTTTTTACTACCTTATCTAAGCAAGTATCTACTGTTTCAACAGCTTTAATTATCGCATCGTAAACGCCAGTGTGTCCTACCATATCAGGGTTGGCGAAATTCAGACAAAAAAAGTCAGGTGCGTGGCTGCTAATTTCTTCAGTGATTCTTTCTGTAACTTCAACAGCGCTCATTTCGGGTTGTAAATCATAAGTAGCCACTTTAGGAGAGTTTACTAATATTCGTTTTTCTCCAAGGAATACAACCTCTCGACCTCCTGAAAAGAAGAAGGTTACGTGTGGATATTTTTCTGTTTCAGCAATTCTAACTTGAGTTTTTCCGGCAGCTTCTATTACTTCTCCGATTGTATTTATCAAGTTGTCTTTTTTAAAAATTACACCCACATTTTTAAATGTATCATCGTAAGATGTCATTGTTAGAAGGTCGATAGATAACGGTTGCATAGCGTAGCCATCAATCTTTTGTTGATTCAATACAGTGATGATTTCTCGTGGACGATCAGTTCTGAAGTTAAAGCTTATGACTAAATCTCCATTTTCAATATTTGTATTTTTATCGCTATTGTTAATTACAGAAGCTTGAATGAATTCGTCTGTAATGTTCTCGTTGTACCAATATTCAAAAGCTGCATCGACAGTATTGAAATGTTGGCCTTTACCTGCGGTCATCAAATCATAAGCTTGTTCTACACGTTCCCATCGTTTGTCTCTGTCCATCGCAAAATATCTTCCAATGATACTCGCGATTTTTATTGGCGTATTTTGAATGTGTTTTTCTAAATTTTTGTAAAATGTTTTACCGCTTTTAGGATCACAATCCCTTCCGTCAGTATAACCGTGAATGTAAACTTCTTTTAAATCGAAATGATTTGCCAGGTCGCACAAGGCATGTAGGTGCCCTTGTGAACTGTGAACGCCTCCTTCTGAGACGAGCCCTATAAAATGTACTTTTTGATTGTTCTCTTTGGCTTTTTTAAATGCGTTTTGAAGAATGTCAATAGAAAAAAACTCTTGGTCTTGAATCGATTTGTTGATTCTCGTAAGTTCTTGATAGACAACTCTTCCTGCGCCAATATTTAAATGACCAACTTCTGAATTTCCCATTTGTCCTTCTGGTAAACCCACATTGCCTCCTGAGGTCAGTAGCTGTGCGTGAGGATATGACTTAAGTAAATTATCCATGACAGGAGTGTTGGCATTATAAATTGCATCAGATTGGCTTTTATCACCAATTCCCCATCCATCAAGAATAATTAAACCAACTTTTTTATTGTTTTTCATCTCGTGTGATTTTAAAATGAGAGCCTTGTGGTTTGTTGGGAAGATAGGTAATCGTATCACCATGAAACAAAACAAGATTCTTCACTATAAATAATCCGAGACCCGTTCCTTTCTGATCTCGTGTTTCTTCATTTCCTATTCGCACAAATTTACTAAAGACTTCATTTTTAAATTTCATAGGAATTCCATTTCCTTCGTCCTTTACGCCCCAAGTAATAATTTCTTTATCTTTCTTTAAATATACTTCTATGTTCGGATTTTTCCCCGCATATTTTAGTGCGTTCTCCATGAGGTTGTGAAGCACAGTTTCAATAATGAACAAATCTACCTTGCAAGTAATGTCTTCTTGTATATTGAGTTTTACCGTGGTTCTATTTTGTGCCCATTTGTTTACGATCCGGGTAATTTCATCACTGAGGTTATATACTTCAAAGTTTAATTGAAGGCGGTGATTTTCAATACGGGTGGCCGTAAGAATATTCTCAATCATATCTTCGAGTCTATTGCTTTCAGAGATGGCTTGTTTAAGAAGATCTTCTTGTTGGTCCCTATCTAAAGTTTTTCTTTTGAGTAAAGTTTGCAGATAAAGCTTATTTGATGTGAGTGGAGTTTTTAACTCATGGGTTACAGACAATAAGAAATTGTTTTGCTGTTTAGATAAACGCATTTCTTTTTGTATTGAACTTCTGATCTTCCAAAGCCCCAAAAGTAAAATCAAGAAAAACACTAAACCCTCACCGGTGATCATTACAATCCTTTTCTTGTGAGAGTCGTGTGTGTTTATTTCTGATGAAAGTTCAATTAAGTGATAACCCCACCAGGCAAACTGCAGAACAACATATGCTCCTAATACATAGAAAAATATTGCTGTTTGCTTTTTCATAATCTATTTAATAAGCTCTTTTATTACTCCCTTCAACATAGTTCATAAACGCTCTGTTGACCACTTTGTTTCCTCCTGGAGTTGGATAATTTCCTGTAAAATACCAATCTCCTTTGTTGTCAGGACAAGCGAGGTGAAGATTTTCAATGGTTTGATAAATAATCTCTACTTCTGATTTCATGTCAACAGGAGTTAGTAGTTCCGCGATTTTTTCGAAATTTCATCTGCTGTAAAAGGATTGTAAATCTCTTTTACGTAATTTCTAATTTGCTCTTTCGGATAAAGTACTTGCTCTTTACATTTCTTGTAAACATCATCGATGATGTAGGCTTTACCTCTTTCTTTTAGTAATTCAATGGCTGCTTCAAATGCAATGAATTCACTCATTCTTGCCATATCAATTCCGTAGCAATCAGGATAACGAATTTGGGGAGCAGAAGAAACGACAACAATCTTTTTAGGCTCTAAACGGTCTAATATTTTTAAAATACTTTGCTTTAAAGTAGTTCCACGAACAATAGAATCGTCGATGACTACAAGGTTATCTACATGTCGCTTAACAGTACCATAAGTAATGTCATAAACGTGAGCAACCATGTCATCTCTTGAATCCTCTTGTGTGATAAAGGTCCTTAGTTTTGCATCTTTAATTGCAATCTTTTCGAAACGTGTTTTACGGGTTAGAATTTGACTTAACTTTTCATCCGTCATGTCCGCTCCTAAAGCTTTGATGGCCGCCATCTTTTCGACATTAAGGAAGTCTTCAAGGCCTTTCATCATTCCATAAAACGACATTTCTGCAGTGTTTGGAATAAAGGAGAATACAGCATCATCTAATTCGTTGTTTATACTTTTAATGATTTGTGGAATCAAGAGTTGACCCAGTAATTTTCTTTCATTATATATATCATAATCATTACCACGAGAGAAGTAGATACGTTCAAATGAACAGGCAGCTCTCGGTGTTGGCGTATTGATTTCTACTTCACTTGTTTTTCCATTTTTCTTAATGATTAAAGCGTTTCCAGGCTTTAATTCTTTGATGTCGTCTTTCTTAAGATCAAAGGCAGTTTGAATAACTGGACGCTCTGAAGTGACTACACAAATCTCATCATCTTCGTACCAAAAACATGGGCGTATTCCTGCAGGGTCTCTTAAAACCCATGCATCTCCATGGCCTAAAAGCCCCGACATTGTATATCCACCATCCCAATCTTCTGAAGCGCGTTTCAATATTTTTTGAATATCTAAGCTTTCAGCAATTTTTGAGGTGATTTCTCTATTGTTGTATCCTTGGGTCTTGTATTGACGGAAAAGCTGTTCGTTTTCAACATCTAAAAAGTGACCGATTTTCTCTAAAACTGTTACTGTATCAGATTTTTCTTTTGGATGCTGTCCTAAATTCAAAAGAACATCAAAAAGCTCGTCTACATTCGTTAGGTTAAAGTTCCCCGCTACTACAAGATTTCTGGTCATCCAATTGTTCTGACGCAAAAAAGGATGGCAACTTTCAAGGTTGTTGGTACCAGATGTTCCGTATCTTAAATGACCTAAAAACAATTCTCCAGTAAAACCAGCGTTTTTCTTTAAATAGTCAACGTCTTTTAGGTTTTCAGGATTTTCTTCTCCAATTTCTTCAAAACGTTTATTAATTGAAGTAAAGATGTCTTGAATTGGCTTTTGACTAACAGACCGACTTCTCGAAATGTACCGTTCACCTGGACTCATGTCTAACTTTATATTGGCTAGACCAGCGCCGTCTTGTCCACGGTTATGCTGTTTTTCCATTAATAAATACATTTTGTTCAAGCCGTAAAAAGCTGTCCCATATTTATCAATATAATATTCTAAAGGTTTTTTTAAACGAAGAAGTGCTATCCCGCACTCATGCTTAATCGCGTCACTCATGGAATTGTTGTTTTTCTTGTACAAAAGTAGTTTTTTAATCCCTTTCTACCGCATAATTCTCATATAGTGTTTGATTATCTTAAAAATAGGCAACGAATCACTAATGAAAACAGTCGTACTAAAGCTTGAAGTTGTGATATTTAACAGTATCTCATAGTTTTAACTTATGGTATTTGTATATTTGAAAGATGAGTCGATTGATATTCATATTTGCACTTTTTTCTATTCTGTCCAATGGTATGTTAGCCCAGCAGGAAGAAGTGTGGTTTGAACTCAATAGAGGGCAATGGGACCATCAGATTTTATATAAAGTGAGTCTTGCCAAAGGAGATTTTATTGTTGAAAAAGATAAATTTACTTATGCACTTTCTGATTTAGGTGATGTTTATCACGCCTCGCATACTGGGGATTCTGTCGATTTAGTAAAGCACCACACAATTCATAGTCACTTTGTAAACTCTTCATGGCAAGGTGCAGTGATAGAAAGTGATTCTTCTGCATTTTATAAAAATTATTTCCTTGGAAACGACAACACTTCATGGAGGTCTAATATACACGCTTATCAAACTTTAGAATTGTTAGAGTTCTATCCAGGGATAGATTTAATTCTGCAAACTTCACCCACAGACATTAAATATTCCTTTAGGGTTTCTCCTGGTGTTGATCCTTCGATTATTCAGTTGTATTACGAAGGAATGTCACATTTGAAAGTAGAACCAAATCAAATTGAAATTCAAACTAGATTTGGCTCTATCTTTGAAAAGGACTTGAAGGTGTGGAATGAAGGTTATGAAGGTGAGACTATAGAAGTGAAGGCAGAATTTGTTGTTCACAATGATATGGTCACTTATTCTTTCCCCAATGGGTACGATAATACATCTTCTCTGATGATAGATCCAAGTTTAACATTTTCTACTTTTTCCGGTTCCACAGCTGATAATTGGGGGTTTACTGCTGCGCCAGATGATGATGGGAATCTTTATGCCGGTGGAATTGTATTTGGGACAGGGTATCCAATTTCAAATGGAGCTTATGATGGAGTTTTTAGTGGGGGAGATGGTCTCTATAAAATAGACATGGGTATCAGTAAATTCTCAAGTGATGGATCAAACTTACTTTATTCAACTTATATCGGAGGGAGTGGAAATGAAACGCCGAATTCTATTATTACGAATGGGCAAGATGAACTCTATATTCTTGGGGTAACTTCTTCCCCAAACTATCCCGTTTCATCGAATGCTTATCAAACAAGTTTTAATGGAGGAACTACAACCACCCAGATTGCGGTTCAATTTCGAGGGACAGATATCGTTATTTCTAAATTAAGTGCCGATGGAACCGTTTTTTTGAACAGTACGCTACTCGGTGGAACTAAGAATGATGGATTAAATGTAAGCACTTTAAATTATAACTATGGAGATGTTTTTAGGGGTGAGATTATTTTAGATAAAGCAGGAGATGTTTTAATAACAAGCTCTACTCAATCTGATGACTTTCCAATTGTAAATGGATCGAATACAACATTAGGAGGAAATCAAGATGCTATTGTGGCTAAAATGTCTCCTGATTTAACGACTTTAATATGGTCAACCTATCTTGGAGGGAGTCAAGACGACGCTGGTTACTCTCTTCAAGTTTCATCAAGTAATAATATTTTTGTGAGTGGAGGAACGAAGTCAACAGGTTTACCTTTTGCAAGTGGACATACTTCGACTTTTCAAGGAGGTGCAGCCGACGGATTTGTGGTTGAAATTGATGGTGGAACATCTGCAATATTAAACGGAAGTTATATCGGTACAGATAATTATGACCAAACATTCTTTGTTCAACTGGATCAATCGGATCGCGTTTATGTTTTTGGTCAAACTGCTGGTGCTATGCCCATAACTTCTGGTGTGTATAGTAATCCAAACTCAGGTCAGTTTATTCGACAGTATTCTTCTGATTTATCAACCTTGAATTGGTCAACAATTGTTGGGGGAGGAAACGGAGTAGTGGAAATTTCACCAACGGCCTTTTTGGTGTCGAACTGTAATGAAATCTATTACACAGGCTGGGGAGGCCAAACAAACCAATTGGTTCAAGCGTATGGTAGCACATCTCGCGGTTTTCCTATTACGCCAGATGCTTATCAAGCGAATACAAATGGGAATAATTTTTACATAGGAGTATTGGCTGAGAATGCGACAGCTTTAAATTATGGAACATATATGGGAGGTGTCGCGAGTAGTTCAAACCATGTAGACGGTGGAACAAGTCGTTTTGATAAGCACGGACGAATTTATCATGCTGTTTGTGGTGCATGTGCTGGGAATCCTAATGGTTTTACTACTACGCCTGGCGCTTACTCTGAAACAAATAATAGTTTCAATTGTAATTTGGCGGCTTGGAAATTTGATTTAGGTGCGATTTATTCTGCGACATCAGTTCCTGATACATATATCTGTTTGCCTGATTTAGCTGTGTTTTCGAATGATTCAGAAAATGGAAGTGCTTATTTTTGGGATTTTGGAGACGGAACAACAAGTACTGATTTTGAGCCAACTCACTTTTACCCCAATACAGGAAGTTATGAGGTGATGTTCGTAGTAAGTGATGTTGAAGGATGTTTTGATTCCGATACGAGCTACTTACAGTTGGAGATAGGTGATTTTAATGGAGCAGTAACTCGACCTGTTGCTTCGGTATGTCCAGGGGAAGCATATCAATTAGAAGCTTCTGGAGGAACTACTTATGAATGGTCACCAGCAGAGTTTTTAGATGACTCAACAAGTCAAAATCCCTATGCAGTAGTGGATGTTACAACTGAGTTTACGGTTGTAGTAACAGATTCTTGTGGTTCAGATACACTTTCACTGACTTTAGAGGTGTATGATGTAATCAGTGAAGTTATTGATAGTTTGGAAATATGTAAAGGAGATACTGTTCAGCTTTGGGCGAGTGGTGGAGTTGGATATCAGTGGGCAGCGACCGAACCTGACGCAATTGTTGGTTCTATAGCGGCAGACACCATTCGTATTGCGCCAGAAGTTGATATGGATTTTACAGTGGAAATCACGACAATTGAAGGGTGTGTTTTAACTGAGGCTGTCTATGTTGAGGTTGTTCAAGATGTTCCTCAACCATTTGTAGAAGATACGGCTCGTCTTTGCAAGGGAGAATCGGTTAATGTTGTAGTGACTGGAGCATCGTCATATGAATGGTCGCCCAATTTGGAAATCAGTTCAATTACAAATCCTGATGTGATAATTACACCAACAGAAAACAGATGGTATTTTATTGATTTTACAAATGTCTGTGGAACAATTCCCGATAGTATTTATTTAGAAGTACAAGAAGTTTTTCCTTTTGCAAAAAACGATACGATTGTTTGTCCTGGAGAAGTTGTTTATCTTTCGGCCAGCGGTGGGGTTCAGTATGAATGGTCTCCGTCACAAAACGTATCTTCACCTTTTGATTCTATAACCACTGCGCAGCCATTGACACCAACAGTATATACTGTAAACGTTACGGATGAATACGGATGTTCAGAAACAGCGGATGTGAAAATAGATCATTTTCCTACTCCATTCCTTAAGGTGAGTTCAGACTATTTCGGATTTACAGGTGATTTAGTTCCACTTTCTGCTACAGGAAGCAGTTCAGGTGGAGTTTATATGTGGTCTCCAACTGAATATTTATCGTGTGTGAATTGCTCAAATCCATATGCTAATCCTCCTTGGGCAACTGTGTATACTGTGACTTTTATTGATGAAAATGGTTGTAAAGTGAGTGATGAAGTGACGATTATATATGAATCTTTAATTTATATTCCCAATACATTTACACCCAATAATAATGGACATAATGATGTGTTTCGGGTTGAAGGTGGAAATGTTGTAAGTTTTCATATTCAGATATTTAATCGTTGGGGTGAGGTGGTTTATGAAGGAGATTCTATGGAAGAAGGATGGGATGGAACTTATAAGGGGAATGATTGTCCCGACGGAACTTATGTTTGGAAAATCGTTTATACGGATACCGAGTTGAAAAATAATGAACTTGTTGGACATGTCAACCTCCTGCGTTAATGATTTACAGATTCATGTTCAGCTGTAAATACTACCATTTTCGTGCTATTATCTTGATAAAAAGCTATAAATACAGGTAAAATGATTAGCTTTGTTTGAAAATAAAATAAAGCAGATGTACGGAAATATTAAAGATCATTTAGCAAAAGAATTAGAGCAAATTAAGGCTGATGGCGTTTATAAAAAAGAACGTGTTATCATCACTCCTCAAGGTGCAGAGGTGAAAGTTAGAAATGGGAAAGAAGATGAGGTAGTAATTATGTGTGCAAACAACTATCTTGGTTTATCTTCTCACCCAGAAGTAATACAAGCTTCTAAAGACACATTGGATTCTCATGGTTTCGGGATGTCTTCAGTACGTTTCATTTGTGGAACACAAGATATTCACAAGGAATTAGAGAAGAAAATCGCTGATTTTTACGGAAAAGAAGATACTATTTTATATGCTGCGGCTTTTGATGCAAATGCTGGGGTTTTCGAACCTTTATTTGGTGCAGAAGATGCAATTATTTCAGATGAGTTGAATCACGCTTCTATTATTGATGGAGTGCGTTTGTGTAAAGCACAACGTTACCGTTTTAAGCACAGTGATATGGCTGATTTAGAAGCACAATTAATAAAAGCTCAAGATCAACGCCATAGAATTATCGTAACAGATGGAGTTTTCTCTATGGATGGTGATTTCGCTAAAATGGATGAAATTTGTGATTTAGCAGATAAATATGATGCACTTGTAATGAGTGATGAGTGTCACTCAGCTGGGTTTATTGGAAAGACAGGAAGAGGAGTGCCTGAGCATTATAATGTAATGGATCGTGTTGATATAATTACAGGAACACTTGGTAAAGCATTGGGTGGAGCAATGGGAGGTTATACTGTAGCCAATCAAGAAGTAATCGATATGTTACGTCAACGTTCGCGTCCTTATTTATTCTCTAACTCGCTTGCTCCATCATTAGTTGGTGCTTCAATTAAAGTATTCGATATTTTAAGTACGAATACAGAATTGAGAGATAGGTTAGAAGAGAACACCAAGTACTTTAAAGATGCAGTTGTAAAAGCTGGTTTTGATATTGTAAAGGGAGACTCTCCAATTGTACCTATTATGTTGTATGATGCAGCATTGTCGCAAAAGTTTGCTGACAAATTATTAGAAGAGGGGGTTTATGCAATTGGATTCTTTTTCCCAGTTGTTCCAAAAGGAAAAGCAAGAATTCGTACTCAAATTTCTGCAGCACATACTAAAGCACATTTAGATAAAGCAATTGCTGCCTTTATAAAAGTAGGTAAAGAATTAAAAGTGATTGATTAACAATACTTTTTACTGAGATTTACATTGTTTTAGTGTAAATCTCAGTATTTTTAAACCATGAATAGAAGAACCATTAACGCTGTTGTTATAATCGGAGTTTTGTCGATTATAAGCATTCTGATGGTGCAAGTGTTTTGGATTAAGCGAACCATTCGTGCCCAAAAGGACACTGTGGTTCTGCAAGAACGTCAAGACAGTCTAAATGTCCGACAATTCGAAGAATCTGTTCGTGTTGCCCTTAGAAACACGGTTGAAGAGATTGGTTCTTACCATGTGGACAGCTCAGATCTTTATGGAGCTGTTAAACAAAAAAGTTCAAATTATTTTCTGGTTGACATCAATGAAAACCTACATCCATACTACTTAGAGCAATTACTTAAGCGGAACTTTTACGATCATAACATTACCCAAAATTTCCAATATGGAATTTATGATTGTTACAATGACAACATCGTTTATGGAAATCTAATTCGATTAACAAGAGATTCACTTTATGCCCCAACTTCTGATACTTCCATTGGAATAACTTCTCCAGAATTGACATGGCAAAGAGATGGGCATTATTTTACAGTTTACTTCCCGGGCCTACTCTCTCAGCCAAGTCAAAGTATCATTGAGGAGAAATCACCTTGGTTGTACCTCGCATTTATCGTAGGAATGTTGCTGGTTTTCTTTGCTTTTTCAGTTTCAGTCATTATTAGGCAAAAACGAATTTCTGAAGTTAAAACAGATTTTGTCAATAACATGACGCATGAGTTGAAAACACCAATTTCAACCATAGGCTTGTCAAGTGAATTATTAATGAGTGCTGATTTTTCACAAGATCCCGTTCGGCTTAAAAAATATGCTGAAGTAATTTATAAAGAAAACAAACGTTTAGAGCAACAGGTAGAGCGTGTGTTGAATATGGCGAAGTTAGACCGCAATGAAATGGAATTGCAAATTTCATCCATAAATATTCATGATTTAATAGAAAACACAGCTGAAAACTTCAGGTTCAATCAATCATTATTGGGTGGGGAAATCAGACTCGATTTAACTGCAGATGAACCTATTGTTAATGCAGATGAGGTGCATATTACCAACATATTATTTAACTTACTGGACAATGCAGTAAAGTATTCTGAAGAAGCACCTCATGTTGTTGTGAAAACCGAAAACCTAAAAATGGGTGTTTCTATAAGTATTCAAGACAATGGGATAGGTATTGCTAAAGATGAAGTAAAACATATATTTGATCAATTTTATAGGGTGTCAACAGGCGATCAGCACGATGTCAAAGGTTTTGGTTTAGGTCTGTATTATGTCAAATTGATTATCGATAAACACGGAGGGAAAATAAACGTACAAAGTAAACTTGGAGAAGGCAGTATATTTACCATTTGGCTTCCACAATCAATTAAAAACACAACATTATGAAACCAAATATTTTACTTGTAGAAGACGATACCAGTTTAGGATTTGTCATATCAGACCAACTTAAGATGGAAGGATATGATGTAACCTTAGCTTCTGATGGAATGGAAGGGTTTAAAAGATTCAACGAGTCTAATTATCACCTTTGCATTTTTGATGTAATGATGCCCAAGAAGGATGGCTTTAGTTTAGCTGAAGATGTTAGAAAAGTTAACAAAACAATTCCAATTCTATTTCTCACTGCAAAGACAATGGTAGAGGATAAGGTCAAAGGGTTCAATGTTGGTGGCGATGATTATCTAACGAAGCCTTTTAGTTCAGCAGAGCTCAAGGCACGAGTTCGTGCTCTACTGCGCCGTGTTGATATTTCTGTAGGAGAAGAAGATGCTGATGAAATTAAAATAGGACATTTTGTATATGATTTACTGAATTACACCTTGAAAGGACCTGGTTTTGAGAAAAAATTGACCAAAAAAGAAGCTCAGATTTTAAAAATGCTCGGCAAGTTTGAAAATCAAGTCGTGCAAAGAGAACTGATTCTTAATGCTGTTTGGGGAAAAGACGATTACTTTGTAGGCAGAAGTTTAGATGTCTTTATTACCAAATTGAGAAAATACCTTTCTGGAGACCCAAGGGTTTCAATTGAGAATGTACATGGAATAGGGTTTAAATTAAGTGTGAAAGATTAATTTAAAGCTCCTTCAGTTCCGTTTTATCTATTTTGAATAAAAGAAGGAACGTTTTTTTTATTCAAGGTATCACTGTTCAATATCATTTTCGCAAAATGAAGCTGTACTTTTGTTTTTATATACAGAAATAAAAATCTTAATAAGTACAATGCTATATTTAATAACTAAAAGAGTGATTAAAAATATTGCAGCTTTTTCTAAGAATGAATATTCTGAAAATAATGAACCCAAGTAAATAAAGAAAGATGAAATTTTGCCCATTACGTTTTTCAGTATTACATTAAAATCATGCATCTTCGTGAGATAAATTACTGTTATGGATTTTCCTGACAATAATTGACAACACTTTAAACCTAAGTTCTAAAGATGCTTTAATTATCTAAAATAAGCAAAGTGTATAACTATTGATTAAGCTAAGCTTATCCATATTACCGAAAACGGATAGT
>Ga0079223_10000958_pt1 | contig 16330 bp, 13 predicted proteins | sample Stecom2011_FD_75072 | JGI IMG/M metagenome (GOLD analysis project Ga0079223, IMG submission 75072) | Agricultural soil microbial communities from Utah to study Nitrogen management - Steer compost 2011 | ecosystem: Environmental > Terrestrial > Soil > Agricultural land | place: USA: Utah... | reverse complement strand
GGTGGCGTCAGCGCTGGACGCGGCCGAGGCCGAGTTCGGCCGCGTCGATGCGCTCCTCAACAACGCGGCGGGCAACTTCATCTCCCCCACCGAGCGCCTCTCGCACCGCGCCTTCGACGCCGTGCTCAACATCGTGCTGCACGGCACCGTCTACGCCACGCTGGAGATGGGCAAGCGCTGGATAGCCAAGGGCCAGCGCGGCACCGTGCTCTCCATCGCCGCCACCTACGCAGAGCGCGGCTCCGGCTACGTGGTTCCCTCCGCGGTGGCCAAGTCCGGCGTCGTGGCCCTCACGCGTTCGCTGGCGGGCGAGTGGGGTAAACACGGCATCCGGCTCAACGCCATCGCCCCCGGCCCGTTCCCCACCGAAGGGGCTTGGAGCCGGCTCATGCCTACCCCGGAGATACAGCAGCTGTTCGAAAGCCGCGTGCCGCTGGGCCGCGTCGGCGAACATACCGAGCTGGCCAACCTGGCTTCCTACCTGCTGTCGGAATACGCAGGCTACATCACCGGTGACCTGATCTACATCGACGGTGGCGAGTCGGTGTTCAACGCCGGCGAGTTCAACCTGCTGGACCAGGTCACGGACGAGCAGTGGGACCTGCTGGCGGAGATGCGCAAGAAGGGCTAGACCTAAGGGGCTTAGGGCCTACAGGTCTATGCCGTCGGGCATCTGCAATCTGAAGATACCGGTAGCGTCCGCGTAGGTGACGACCACCGTGTAGACCCCACCGCCCAGCTCGAAGAGGCGGTCGAAGGCTATGCGCTGCCCCCTCGTCCACGTCTGCTCGAACACCACCTGCTCCGGCCCCGCGCTCGAACTGGTCTGGAAACTGCTGGGACGCTGGTACCGCACTTCCAGGTGGACGCTGCCGCGCCGCACCTCGCCCGAGAACTGCACGGGCATGTCCGTGCGGCTGAGAGTGCGCCTGGACGTCTCGGCGGTGTGGTCCTTCTTGTAGACCAGTATGGGGGTCTGGGTCGGGTAGCCCAGGTACCAACCCCGGGTCTCACCCACGGCGAAGAAGACGACAGCGACGATTATGAGAAACGTGATGAGACCGCGCATGGCGCGAGTATAGCTGTGGCGGGCGGCCGGCGCGGAGGGAAAACCGCCACTGTGAGCACAGTTGCGGCGCCTGGCCGGTGGCCGCTCGGTCGGTCGCCGCACCCATGGGGAGGGGCCCGCGCACCGGTGCGCGGGCCCCTCCTCGATCGCTACGGGGAGAAGGTGCTCAGACCGTGGCCATGGTGTCCTCGCGCATGTTGCGCAGGACCGTGTGCAGGATGCCGCCGTTGCGGTAGTACACGACCTCGACCTCCGTGTCGAGGCGGCTGACGACCTCGAACTCGACGGTGCTGCCGTCCTGCTTGACCCCCGTGACCTTGATGTTCTGGCGCGGCTTCACGTCATCGTCGATGTGGATGCTGTAGGTCTCGGTGCCGTCCAGTCCGAGCGCGGTGGGGTTCTGGCCCTCGATGAACTGCAGCGGCAGCACGCCCATGCCCACCAGGTTGGAGCGGTGGATACGCTCGAAGCTCTCGGCGATGACGGCCTTGACTCCCAGCAGGTAGGTGCCCTTGGCGGCCCAGTCGCGACTGGAGCCCATGCCGTAGTCGTTCCCGGCGAAGACGATGGTGGGGATCTGCTGCTCGATGTAGTTGCGGCTGGCGTCGTAGATGCTGGTGACCTCGCCGCTGGTGAAGTCGGTGGTGAAGCCGCCTTCGGTGCCCGGGGCCAGCTGGTTCTTCAGCCGGATGTTGGCGAAGGTGCCGCGCGTCATGACGCGGTCGTTGCCGCGCCTGGAGCCGTAGGAGTTGAAGTCCTTCTTCTCCACGCCGCGCTCCTGCAGGTAGCGGCCGGCGGGCACGTTGGCGGCGATGGCGCCGGCAGGCGAGATGTGGTCGGTGGTGACGGAGTCGCCGACCTTGACCAGCACCCGCGCGTCCTCTATGGGCTTGATGGGCTCGGGCTCGTCCGGCATGTCGATGAAGAAGGGCGGCTCCTGGATGTAGGTGGAGTTCTCGTCCCAGTCGAAGAGCTGGCCGCCCTTCACGGGGATGGCGTTCCACTCCTCGTTCGACTGCTCGATGCCGTCGTACATGCGCTTGAAGGTCTCGGGCTTCATGGCTTCGTCGAGCAGCGAGGTGACGTCCTCGTAGGTGGGCCACAGGTCGCGCAGGTAGACGGGGTTGCCGTCCTTGTCCTCGCCGAGCGGCTCGTTGACGATGTCGATGTCGACCGTGCCGGCCAGGCTGTACGCCACCACCAGGGGCGGGCTGGCCAGGTAGTTGGCCTTCACGTCGGGGTTGATGCGCCCCTCGAAGTTACGGTTGCCCGACAGCACGGAGGTGGCCACGAGGTCGCCCTCGTCGATGGCCTTGGTGACGGCGGGTGGCAGCGGACCGGAGTTACCGATACAGGTGGTGCAGCCGTAGCCCACCACGTAGAAGCCGACCTGCTCCAGGTAGGGCAGGAGGCCGGTGTCGGTGAGGTACTCGGTGACCACCTTGGAGCCGGGCGCCAGGCTGGTCTTGACCCACGGCTTGGCCTTCATGCCGCGTTCGGCGGCCTTCTTGGCCACGAGGCCGGCCGCCAGCATGACGGAGGGGTTGCTCGTGTTGGTGCAGGAGGTGATGGCCGCTATGACCACGTCGCCGTGGGTAAGGTCCTTCTCCACGCCCCGGAAGTTCAGGGGAGCGGTGCGGGCGATGGCCTCCTCGTCCAGGGCGAAGCCGCGCTGGTCGATCGGGGCCCGCAGGTCGTGGTGGAACTGCTTCTGCATGTTGCCAAGTTCGATGCGGTCCTGGGGACGCTTGGGCCCCGCCACGCTGGGCACTACGGTCGAGAGGTCGAGCTCCACGGTGTCGAAGAACTCGGGCTCGGGGGAGTCGTCGTCGCGCCACAGGCCGTTGGCCTTGCTGTAGCGCTCCAGCGCCTCGACCTCGTCTGGCAGGCGGCCCGTCTGGCGCATGTAGCGCAGGGTCTCCTGGTCGACGGGGAAGAAGCCCACGGTGGCGCCGTACTCGGGCGCCATGTTGCCTAGGGTGGCGCGGTCGGGCACCGTCATGCTGCTGACACCGGGGCCGTAGAACTCGACGAAGCGACCGACCACACCCTTGTTGCGCAGGAGTTCGGTGACGGTGAGCATCAGGTCGGTGGCGGTGGCGCCTTCGGGCAGGCGGCCCGTCATCTTGAAGCCCACCACCTCCGGGATGACCATGTAGTACGGCTGGCCCAGCATGACGGCCTCGGCCTCGATGCCGCCCACGCCCCAGCCCAGTACGCCCAGGCCGTTGATCATGGTGGTGTGGCTGTCGGTGCCCACCAGGGAGTCCGGGTAGACCACGTTCTTGTCGCCATGCTTCTGCCACAGCACGCCGCGCGCCAGGTACTCGAGGTTCACCTGGTGCACGATGCCCGAGGCGGGCGGCACCACGTTGAAGTTGTCGAAGGCGGACTGTCCCCAACGGAGGAACTCGTAACGTTCACGGTTGCGCTCGAACTCGATGCGCGAGTTCTTGATGAGCGCCAGCGGGTTGTCGTACTCGTCCACCTGGACCGAGTGGTCGATCACGAGGTCGACGGGCACGTGCGGGTTGATCTTGTTGGGGTCGCCGCCCAGGCGCTTCATGGCGCTGCGCAGCGCGGCCAGGTCGACCACGGCCGGCACGCCGGTGAAGTCCTGCAGGATGACGCGGGCGGGCTTGAAGGGGATCTCCTCCTGGCTGCGCTTCTTGGGGTCGTAGGCCGCCAGCTGCCTGATGTCGTGCTCGGTGACCAGGAAGCCGTCCTCGTTGCGGAGCAGCGACTCGAGGAGCACCTTGACGGAGTAGGGCATGCGGTCGATGTTGGCGATGCCGGCGTCCTGCAACGCCTGGAGGCTGTAGTAGTACGCCTCTCCCGAGCCGGTGTCGAACACCTTCCGGGCGCCGAACGAGTTGGGGTTGGTGCTCTGTGCCATCGTCTACTCCTTCTGCTAGAGGTTCGGTTGACGTCTCGGCCCCAGGAACGTGTCCGGGAGCTCGCATGTACTTCCAGTTTGAAGCTACCCTAGGTGATATGTCAGCCTCCGAATCACCTAGCTTCGCTGCAGTGGACGACGCCGATGAGGGGCGCATCGGTGCCGGGCGTACTCTGATGGTAACGGCCGGAGACGCCGCGGAAGCCTTAACTGACCCAAAGACCCTGAGACACCTGGCCCCGTTCCTCGGCCGCACCGCGTCCGTATCGGAGGCCGCGCGCGAGAGCGGGGAGAAGCCGAACACCACCCTGAAGCGTGTGCAGCGCTTCCTGGAGTTGGGCCTCCTCGAGGTGGTGGGCGAACGCAAGCGGGCTGGCCGGCCAGTGAAACTCTACCGCACGGTGGCCGATGTCTTCTTCGTACCGTTCGAGGCCACGCACGCCGAGTCGCTCGAGGCGGCCCTGGCGGAGCGCGACGCCTACTGGGAGGCCATGCTCCGCCGCAACGTGGTCAGAGCACGGCGCGAACGGCTGGGCACCTGGGGAACGCGCTTCTACCGCGACGCGCGCGGGCGCCTGCAGGTCCAGACGGCCGTGACTCCCGACGTCAACGCCACCACACTCGATCCCGACGGACCCGCCGTGCTGAGCCTCTGGCGCGATCAGCTGACCCTGGACTTCGCGGACGCCAAGGAGCTGCAGCGCGAGATGTTCGCCCTGGTGCAGCGCTACAACAAGAGGCAGGGTTCGCAACGCTACCTGGTACGCATGGGCCTGGCGCCCGTGCTGGACGACCACGAGAGCTGAGCGACCTCACGCCGCGAACGGCCAGCGTCGAGTAGCATCGGTTCATGCGAACTGTCCATACGAGTGAAGGCGGGATGCCACGGTCCACGGCCCAACGTTCTCGAGCGACGGCGGCCCTGAGGAACACGGCCCTGGCGCTGGCGCTGCTCCTCGGTCTGGCCGCCTGCGCCCCGGGCGCCTTCGGCGGCGTCGACCCCGACGATCCGGCCGTGGCCGAGCTTCAGCGCGCCGCGGAGATCATCTTCCACCGCATGGAGCTCGGCAAGCTCGAGCTCGGCGCCTACACCACCACGCCGCTGGTCGACGCCCGCATACCGGAAGGCGCCACCCTCACGCTGGTGGAGTACGACGCCGAGAGCGGCAGCACGTACACCATCGTGCTCACCTCGACGCGCTTCACGCAGGGAGAGTGGCGCATAACACCGAGCGGCGTCAGGCGCGTGGCAGCTGGCTGAAGCCGGCTACCCGCGCCGCCAGCCCGGAGATGGGCTCAGGGAAAGGTGAGACCGGTCAGGCGCCTACGGGTAGGTGCTTGGCCAGGCGCTGCTCGTACATGGACTTGTTCTGCGCGCCGATCATGATCTCTACCGCTTCTGAGTTCTTGAAGAGGATGACGGTGGGGATGCTCATGACGCGGAACTGCTGCGCCACGGCCTGGTGGTCGTCGACGTTCAGCTTGCCGACCTTGACCTTGCCCTCGTACTCGTCGGCCAGCTCTTCGATGATGGGGCCCACCACACGGCACGGACCGCACCAGGGGGCCCAGAAGTCGACCAGCACGAGGCCGTCCTTGGTGTGATCGTTGAAGTTGTCGTCGGTGAACTCGATGAGGTTAGCCATTAGCTCCTGCTCCTTGTCTTCACTTGCGTTGCCGCAACTTGCGCCTTTACCAGGTAGCGCCGTTCCGGGCACGAGCCCCCGGCGACGCGGACCGGTTCGGACACCCGCCCTGGGGCGCGGCAGGCCGCGACCGGCGGGCTCTACTGACCATAATCTACGTGTCCCGGCCCGCCAGCACGTGTGCACCAAGCGACACGCTGCCGGGTGGGGCAGGGTTACGGCGGCGCCGTTGGGGCGTCGGCACCGGACAACCAGCCGGGGCGTCAGCGCCGGACCACCAGCTTGGGCGTCAGCGCCGGACCACCAGCTTGGGCGTCAGCGCCGGACCACCACCTGGGGCGTCAGCGCCAGACCACCACCTGGGGCGTCAGCGCCAGACCACCAGTCCGTCGGCATCGTCGCCCCGCAGCACCTGCGGGGTGGTCATGCCCAGAGCGCGGTAGCCGCCCTTGACGGCCGAGCGCACCAGCGCGCGCGGGTGCGCCGCGGCGCCGTGGAGCGCGCGCGCGGCCGCGACCTCCCGTGTGACGTCCAGATCGGGGCTGGAGCCGCTCGAGTCGGTGCCGAACGCCACCTCCACCGAGTGCTTGGCGTAGAGCTGCCAGGGGAACCGGCCGCAGCGCAGAGCGGCGTTGGAGCGCGGGCAGTGCACCACGGTGGCGTTGGCCCGCGCGGTAAGCCGCACGTCCTCCTCGTCCACTTCCACCATGTGGATGAGCGTGGGCTCCGCCCGTAGCACGCCGAGGTCGTGCAGGTAGCGCACGGGCGAGACGCCGTGCGAGACGACCGGCAGGCCCGCCGCCGCCAGTCCCTCAGCCAGCGGTCCCGTGCCCTTGAGGCTCAGCTCGGACTCGCCGGGCGATTCGGCCACGTGGATGGCCAGAGGCATGCGCTCGTCATGCGCCCAGGTGGCCAGTCGTTGCAGCAGGGGCGCGCTCACCGTGTGCGGTGTGTGGGGGCTCAGCCCCACCCGCACGCCGCCTGGACGTTCGAGCTCGCGGAACTGGCGTAGCAGCCTGACGGTCTCTTCGAACACCTGGTCCGACTTCTCCGGGAAGGGGGCCAGCACCTCCCAGTAGGCCACTCCGCTGAGGTCCGGTTCGCTCAGCAGGTACCGCATGACCGCCGGGTCGGTGACCACGTCGCCCAGCACGGTGGTGCCCGCCTCACGGAGGCGCGCCAGGCCGCGGCGCGCCGCCTCCAGGCCACGACCGCCGGAGCGCCCGTGCGCCACCACGCGCTGGATGAAGGCGGGGTAGTCGCTCTCGGCGTACTCCAGGTCGGAAAGGTCGAGGTGGGTGTGGGCGTTCACCACGGGCGGCGAGACCGCGAAACCGCCATCCACCAGCTGCGCCTCCGGGAAGGCGCGGGCGGTTCCGGCGCGGTCGCGTACGTCGGCCACCGTGTAGGCGCCGGCAGCGCGCTGCAACAGCACCCCGCCGTCGCCCCGCGGCATGCCTAGACCGTTGTAGACGACCTCAGCATGCAGCAGTAGGCGGCCGGAGGCGGGCGCCTCCTCCCCCGACACGAACCGGCTTACGGGAACCGTAGGCACGCGCTAAGCGGCGGGACTAACCTACGCCCGCGCCGGAGTTGCCGCCCTGCCTGGGGGCCTGCGGACCGGCACCGGCCACGAGCTCGCCGGGCTCGGCGCCGCCTGGCTGGCCACCGCGGCTCAGCGCGGCCTGGTACTCGGCCAGCACGACCGCGGGCTCCTTGACGATGCCGTAGAGCGAGTCGCGCTGCGCCGGCTTGTAGCCCGCGTCCACGATCTGCCTCACTATCTCGGTTTCCGGCGTGTTCTGGTGCTTGGCGCCCGCCTGCGACACCACGTTCTCCTCCAGCATGGTGCTGCCGAAGTCGTTGCAGCCGAAGCTGAGGGCGGTCTGGGCCACCTTGTAGCCCATGGTGGGCCACGAGGCCTGGAAGTTGGGCACGTTGTCCAGCAGGATGCGGCTGACCGCCACGTTCTGCAGGTACTCGTGGGCGCCGGCGCCGGGCACCTTGCCGTCTATGCGCACGCCGTCCGTTTGCAGCGTCCAGGAGATGAAGGCCGAGAAACCGTTACCGTGCTCGGCCAGGGCCAGGTCCTGCTGGTCGCGCACGCGCATCATGCTGGCCACGCGTTGCGCGGGGCTTTCACCGAAGCCGATGACCATGGTGGCCGTGGTGTAGAGGCCCAGCGCCTGCGCCTCGCCCATGATGCGTATCCAGTCGTCCGATGAGATTCGCGCCGGCGAGATGTGGGGCGCGTGGCGCACCTCGTCCACCAGCATCTCGCCGCCGCCGCCGGGCAGGCCGTCCAGCCCCGCCGCCTGCAGTTCCTCCAGCACGCGCAGGCTGCTCATGCCCGTGATCTTGGCCATGCCCTTGATCTCCTCCGGGCTGAACGCCTCCACCCGGATGGTGGGGTGGTGCTCCTTCAGGTGCTGCATGAGATCCAGGTACCACTGGAACTCCAGGTAGGGGTTCACGCCACCCTGCATGAGGATGCGCGAGCCGCCCACCGCCTCCAGCTCACGTATCTTCTCGCTGATCTGCTCGAAGGTCAGAGTGTAGGCGTCGGCCTGGCGCCGCGTGCGGTAGAAGCCGCAGAAGGAGCAGCCCACCGAGCAGACGTTGGAGTAGTTGATGTTGCGATCGATGAGGTAGGTGACCACCTCGGGGTCGGTCCTCAGCCGCCTGACGGCGTCCGCGGCGGCCGCCAGGTCGAAGAGCGGCAGGTCGTAGAGCGCCACGGCTTCCTCGGCGCTGAGTCGTTGTCCGGAAGCGGCCTTCGCTAGCAGGCTCATGGCGCGAGCATAGCAGGACCCAGGTTGTGTACTTGCTCGCGCGATGCAGGTAAACTACCTCTATGTCGAGTACCCGCAGCGAGGCTGGCAGCCCGTGGCGCGCCATCTTCGAAGATGTGCGTAACGCCATCGGCCACCGCCGCGACGAACATGGGGTGGTGGGCAGCATCAACTGGTTGCGGCACGCCATGGAGGCGCGCGGCGCCAACCCCAACGTCGTTCGCAACATAATCTACCGCGACAAGGGGCGCCTGCCGGACAAGCGCGCCCTCTTCCTCATCCTGGACGGGCTCTGGCGGGAGGCGGGCAACCCCCCGCTCAACATGCCCGAGCTCCAGGCCCTCCTCTCCCCCAACGCCAGCGCCGAGCAGGAGGTCCTGCAGCTCATGGGGCGCGACAAGCGCAAGGCGTACAAGGCGCTCCTGGGGGGCATCCGGAACGGAGAGATGCCCAAGGTTCTCGTCACGGGCCGCCCAGGCTCGGGCAAGACCTTGCTGACGGACTACGTCCAGCACGGCCTGGAGCTGGCGGGCATCGCCTCGGACAGCACCGTCCGGCTGGAGTTCGGATCCGTGGACCTAGCCACATCGCTGACCCGTCTCGGCCTGCAACTGGGTGTGGCCCCCGAGGTCATGGAGTCCCGCCTCGTTCGCATCGCCACGGCCAGCGCCTACGCCGTGCAGGCGGACGCCCAGGCGGAGGTGGCGCGCGTGCTGCTGGAGGCGGTGCGCCAGCGCCAGGGGCCCATGGTCCTCCTGCTGCACGTCTCGCAGGGGCTGACCACGCAGGACAGCATGGGGCTGGCGCCTCTGCGCCTCAACACGCCGGAGGTACCGCGCGTCAACGCTCCCGAGTGGCTCTGGGTCACGCTCATCGAGCCCTTGGGACGCCAGCCGCACATCTCGCTATTCGTCACCATGACCGACCTGCCGGCCCGCGCCATGCAGCGGCTGGGGCCCTTCGCCGATCCCATCCGCCTCACGCCGCCCACGGCGGCGGACGCGCGGCGCTTCGTGAAGGCGCGCGTGCCGCACCTGGCGCCCGCGCAACAGGAGGACATCGTGCAGCGGGCGGGCCGCTCGTTCGAGGAACTGAGGACCCTCACCCTGCTGGCGCAGGCCCGCACGCCGCAGAAGGGCGACGCCGCCGCCGGCGAGGAGTACATCGAGCAGCTGGGCCGCCTGGTGGAGCAGACGGGCGACCCGGACCTGCGCGCCTTCCTGGCCGCGTTGGCGGTGCTCTCGCCGCCCGCCTTCCCCACCTTCTCGGCTACCGTGCTGCGCGAGGTGCAGGGCGTGCGGCGCGACCTGGGCCCGTTCGAGCTCTCGTTCCTCGACGCCGTGCCCGGCCAGGCCGAGCAGTACCGCAACTTCTCGCGCCAGCTGACGCGCGAGCTGCAGACCCGGCTCTTCCAGAGCGACCCCACCTACTACCGCCGTGTGCAGCGCGCCGCGGCGGGGGCGTACCGCCAGGAGGCAGAAGCCGACCCCGGTAGCGAGGCGGCCGCCCGCTTCCTGCACCACCTGTTCGAGGCGCGCGAGTGGCGCGAGCTGACCGACTGGCTGGCCAGCCACACCGTGCCCCACGCCCAGATCCGCAACGTCTGGCAGGCTGCCCTGGACGAGCTGAAGGGCAAGCCGGAGCTCGACCTGGTCGCTCGCGAGGTAGCCAAGCATTACGTGAAGCTGGGCGCCTACGAGCACCCGGACGCCCTGCGGGCGTTCGAGACCGGCGCGGCCTCCAGCGATCCCGCCCTGCAGGCCTGGACGCTGGTCAAGCGCGCCGAAGGCGAGGTCCTCGCCGGCCGCTACGACCGCGCCGAGGTGTTGCTGGACACCACACCCGGCATCGACGATCCGCTCATCCGCGCCGAGGCTGCCCTGACGCGCGCCGGCATCATGCGCTGGCGCAGCCAGTTGGCTGACGCCGCCGAGGTGGTGCGCAAGCAGGTCAGACCCGAACTGAAGCGACTGGTCGGCACACCCAGCAGCGGACAGGCGAAGCAGGCGCTCACCAAGGCCGCCCTGTGGGAGGGCCTCATCGCCAAGGACCGCGGCGAACTAGAGGCGGCGCTGGCGGCCTTCGACTCCGCGGACGCGGGCGACGACCTGGTGCGCGCCCGCATAGAGTTCCAGCGCGGCGACGTGAGCATGCGCCTAGGTCGGCTGGATGCCGCCCTCCGGGCGTTGGACGCCGCGGTGGAGCTCTCACGCCGCTCCGAGGCCCTGGCCCAGGAGCAGGCGCGCTACCTGGCCCGGCGCGGCAAGCTGCACCGGCTGCGCGGCGAGATGACCGCGTCCTCGCAGGACTTCGAGGCCGCAAGAGAGATGATCGGCAGCGCGGAGCTGGAGGCGGACGAGCTCGACTTCTGGGGTGCCAAGATCGACGACGAGTCGGCCTACACCGCCCTGGCGCACGGCGACTTCGAGGAGGCCACCTTCCTGGTCACTCACGCCCTCGCCACGTTCCGCGCCTACGCAGCGGCCACCGGCACCAGCGGCACGTTCAGGGTGCTGCGCGGCACCCTCCACCTAGCCGCCTCCTACGCCTGCCGCGGCCTGGCTCAGCCCTTCCGGCTGCCGTTCCCCGTGCTACGTGAGGGCGTCGACGGGCCCGACCTGCGCCACGCGCGCCAGCGGATAGAAGAGGTCATCGCCGCCCTCGCGGACGCACCACGCTTCCAGATCGACCTGCGGCGGCAGGCGCTGCTGCTCGCCAGCAAGTTCGCCGCCACCGGCGACGAGGGACAAGCGTTCGCCGACGCCGCCCTGAAGGTCTCCAACTTCGACTACCAGCGGGCCCAGGCGCTCGCGGCCCGCGCCGCCGCGCAGCTCAGGCGTCAGCAGCTCGACGGGGCACTCGAGGACCTGAGGCAGGCCGGCGAGGCCTTGGACGGGGTCACCGCCGGCCTGGAGAACGAGCGGGGCGACTCCGGGTTGCGCTCGCAGCTGGCCGCCCTGACCAGCGCGGCTCACCTGGGCGCGGGCAACGAGAAGGACGCCGCCGAGGTGCTGGTGTCCGCCCTGGATGACGAGGGCCTGACGCCCTACCACGAGGGTCTCCTGCGCGCCTTCGGGGAGGCGGCCGACGAGGCCAAGGTGGAGGGCGGCTGGAAGAGCCATCGCCGCCTGCGTCTGCTCCTCGGGGTGGACGGCACCGGGCCCAGCACGCCCGCCCGCTTGCCCGACGCCCTGGTGGCGGCGTGGCGCTCGCGCTCCAGGCCCGTGACGGCCAGCTGACCGTGAGCCGATCCGGGCCGGGAGACGCCCGGATAGTCGTCGCGGCCAGCCCGGAGTTCCTGCGGGGACTCACACCGCATGACCAGCTCGACCGCTTCCGCGATCCGGCCGGCCAGCTGGACGCTCTCGTGTCCATCGCCGCCGATCCGCAGGGCACCGTCACCGCGCTGGTGAGGGACGATATGCTCCTCGGCTACGCCGTGTTCCACCCCCCGACCGAGATCGAAGCCTGGGGCTACGACCGCACGGGCCAGATACTCGAGCTGGGGGCCATCGAGGTAGCTCCCAGCGAGCGCGGCCAGCGCTGGGCCGAGCGCCTGCTGCAGGCCTCCTTCGACGGCGGACGCTTCGACCACACCGTGGTGTTCGCCACCCTCTACTCGTGGCACTACGATCTGGCCCGCAGCGGCCTCGGAGACCTGGCCTACCGCCGCATGCTGGAGCGCCTCTACGGCTCGGCGGGCCTCGAGTTGTTCGGCACCACCGACGAAGAGGTGCGCTCCAGCCCGGCCAACGCGCTCATGGCGCGTATCGGCAGTCGGGCGCCGGAGGAAGTGGTGGCCGAGTTCCACCGTCTCCGCGGGGTACGCCCGGGAGCGCCGGCCGCCTCCTGGTAGCATCGGCTGACCAAGGAGAGAAGATGCTCGTTAGAGAGATCATGACCAAGCAGGTCGTAGCCATAGGGCCGGACACGCCCATCCGCGACGTGCAGCTGCTGATGGAGCAGCGCAACATAAGGCACTTCCCCATCCTCGATCACGACAGCCAAGCCGGCGGGGCGGACCGGCTGGTGGGCATAGTGTCGGACCGCGACGTCCGGCTGGTGGGGGCGGATCACCCCAAGGCGCCCGAGGGCGTGAAGTCCAGCGACCCCGTCTCCGCGTTGATGGTCTCGCCGGTCATCACCGCCGATCCGGAGGACCCCATCGAGGAGACCGCCAAGACCCTGAGGGAACGGAAGATCGGAGCCATGCCGGTCATGGAGGACGACCGCCTGGTGGGCATCGTCACGGCCATCGACATGCTGGACGCGTTGGTGCGCATGTCCGGCGTCACGGAGGCCTCCTCCCGCCTGGAAGTGGAGGTCGTCAACCGGCCTGGCGCCCTGGCCGGCCTGCTGGACCGCGTGGCCAGCCGCCACATCAACGTTTCCAGCGTCATGACCTCCCGCTCGGACGCGGACACGGTGTCGTTCATCCTGCGCGTGGGCACGGCCGCCGGGCACGAGCTGGCGGCCCATCTGCGCGGGCTGGGCTACACCGTGTACTGGCCCCCCGAACGAGTGTGAAGGGGCCCGACAACGCGTTCGTCTACGACCCGCAACTCGCTGGCTTCGACCTGGCCGAGGACCACCCCTTCAAGCCCATCCGGTTGGAACTCACCCGCACCCTGCTGCAGAGCTGCGGGCTGCTGACCGCCGATCAGCTGGTGGCCCCGGCACCGCTGGCCGAGAGGGCCCTGCTGGAGGTGCACGACCACCGTTTCGTGGAGGCCGTGAAGGCCGCCTCCCGCGGCGAGGACGAGCACGGCGCGCGATCCTACGGCCTCGGCACCAGCGACAACCCCATCTTCGAGGGCATGCACGAGGCGGTCATGGGCGTGGCCGCCGCCACCGTGACCGCGGTGGACTTGGTGGCCACCGGGCGGGCACGGCGGGCCGCCAACTTCGCGGGCGGGCTGCACCACGCCCAGGCGGCGCGCGCCTCGGGCTTCTGCCTCTACAACGACCTGGCCGTGGCCATCAGGCGCGCCGTCGACGAGCACGGCCTGCGGGTGGCGTACGTGGACCTGGACGCCCACCACGGCGACGGCGTGCAGTGGCTCTTCTACGAAGACGCGGACGTGCTCACCGTCAGCCTGCACGAGTCCGGGCGCTACCTCTTCCCGGGCACCGGCCACACCTACGAGACGGGCAAGGGCGCCGGCCGCGGCCACTCGGTCAACGTGCCGCTCGAGCCGTTCACGGAGGACGAGTCGTTCCTCGAGGTCTTCGACCTGGTGGTGCCGACCGCGCTGCGCTGGTTCCAGCCCGACCTCATCCTGCTGCAGGCCGGAGCCGACATGCACGTGCGCGACCCGCTGGCGGAGATGAGCCTCACGCTGAACGCCATGCAGGAGAGCTATAGACGAGTGGCGACCCTGGCCGACGAACTGACGGGCGGTCGCCTGGTCATCACCGGCGGCGGCGGTTACGATCCCTACCGCACGGTGCCGCGCGCGTGGGCGCACGCGTGGGCGGCGCTGACGGACCAGCAACTGCCTGAGGAGCTGCCGAGCGCCTGGCTGGCCGAATGGCGGGAGAGGTTGGGAAGCCTGGCCGCCGACCTGCCCGACACGTCGCAGGAGGATGCCGGCGAGTTCCCGCCCGTGCCCCGCCGCGCGGCGATAGCCCGGCGCAACCGCCTGGTGGCCACGCGGACCATCGAGATGCTGCAGGAGCTGTGGGACTCACTGGAGTTGGACGGAGGAAGAGCATGAAGATCGGTTTCGTGGGTCTCGGCACCATGGGTGCACCGATGGCCCGCCGCCTGGTGGAGGCGGGTCACGACGTCACGGTGCATAACCGCACGCGCTCGCGCGAGGAGCCACTGGCGGAACTAGGCGCCAAGCGCGCCTCCACCCCGCGCGGGGCCGCGGCCGGCGCCGAGGTGGTCTTCACCATGGTGAGCGACACCCCCGACGTGCAGGCCGTGGTGCTGGGCGAGCAGGGGGTGGCACTCGGCATGAACAAGGGCAGCGTGCTGGTGGACATGAGCACCATCAGCCCGGCCACCACCCGCCGCATAGCCACGGCCGTCCTGGAGCACGGCGTCCACATGCTGGACGCACCCGTGTCTGGCGGCAGCGAAGGGGCCGAGAAGGGCACGCTCTCGATCATGGTGGGCGGGGAGGCCGAAGCGCTGGAGCGCGTGCGGCCCCTCCTCCAGCAGCTGGGCAGCACCATCACCCACGTTGGGGGCAGTGGAGCGGGGCAGGTGGCCAAGGCCGTGAACCAGACCATCATCGCCGGCACCTACGCCGCGGTGGCGGAGGGCATGGCCCTGGCGCTGGCAGCCGAGATAGACGTCGACGCGGCCCTGCAGGCGCTGGGCGGCGGCGCCGCGGGCTCCTGGGTGCTGGCCAACCGGGCGCGCAACATGGTGGAGGGCCACTATCCGCTCGGCTTCCGCACGAGGCTGCACCGCAAGGACTTGGGGATAGCCCTGGCCGCCGCCAGGGAACTGGGCGTGGCCATGCCCGTGGCGGCTTACGTGGAGCAGTTGGAGACCAGTCTGGTGAAACGCGGCTTCGGCGACGAGGACGTCTCCAACGTGGCGCGCATCGTACGCGAGCAGGCGGGCCTGGAGTAGCCCGGGACGGCCAGCGGGTCAGGTGCGGGCGGCTACCCAGAGCCGTTCGGTCTCCGGCGTGATGGCGCCCCCATCCGGGTGCGCCGAAACCTCAACGTGAGCGAAGCCGGCCTCCGTCAGCAGCCGCGACACATGCCCCGCGTCGTAGCCGCGCTCGTAATGCACCTCGGTGAAGGCCCCCTCCTCCGAGTCGCAGAACGCCTCCACCTTGGCCAGCTGACGCTCCTCGTCGAAGCTATGCTCCCAGCGGTAGTAGACGTCGTCCGCCCAACCGGAGGCCACCCCGCCCTCCCATAGCAGCTCGAGGCCGGCGGTGGTGTTGACGTCGAAGACGAAGACGCCACCCGGTTCCAGGTGGGCGCGCACGTTGCGGGCCATGGCGCCGAACGAGGCGTCGTCGAGCAGGTTGTTGAGTGAGTCGAAGAGCGAGTAGACGAGGGCGTAGCGCCGGCCCAAGCGGAACTCCTCGAAGTGGGCCTGGTGGAACTTCACGCCGGGCAGCTTGGCTCGCGCGACGCTCAGCATGGCCTCCGACGCGTCCAGGCCCTCCACCTCCAGCCCCTGCTGGACCATGGGGAGGGTGCCGTTGCCGGTGCCGCACCCCAGGTCCAGTAGCGGTCCGCCGGCGTAACCCAGTTCGGTGGCCTTGACCAGTACGAACTCGGCCCACTCGTCGTACTCGATGTCGGCCATTATGCGGTCGTACACGCGCGCCAGCGCGGTGAAGGGGGCGGGGGTGGTTACGCCTGCGGCGTGCTCGCTGGACATGGGGCGATGATACCGTCGCTCCACCCGCCGGCCCGATCTGGGGCCGCAGCCTACTACCGGGCGGCGTCTACCGGGTTGCCGACGACGGCCTGGCCGGCAAGCGCTACGGTACTTCCGGGACCGCAGGACGCCCGCCCTTACCCTCCCCCGCCGGGTGTGGCGTCCGCGCCTCCCATGTCCAGCACGAACTTGCCGATGCTGTCGTTGCGGCGCAGGCGCCCGTGCGCCTCCCCCACCTGGTGCCAGGGGAACACCGTGTCCATCACCGGTCTCAGTTCGCCGGCCATCACATCACCGAACTGGCCCATGAACGCCTGCACCAACCGCACCTTCTCGGCCAGCGGCCGCCCCCTGAGGGTGGAGCCTACGAGACGCAACCGCTTCAGCATGAGCGCGCGCAGGTCCAGCACGGCCTCGCGACCGCTGAGGGTGGAGATGACCACCAGCCTGCCGCCCAGGGCCAGCGCCTCGATGTTCGGCGCCAGGTAATCCTTGCCCACCATGTCGAGGATCACGTCCACCGCGCCCAGGTCGGCCCGCAGCACCTCCAACCACGGTCCCCTGTGGCGG
>Ga0079223_10000957_pt1 | contig 16335 bp, 14 predicted proteins | sample Stecom2011_FD_75072 | JGI IMG/M metagenome (GOLD analysis project Ga0079223, IMG submission 75072) | Agricultural soil microbial communities from Utah to study Nitrogen management - Steer compost 2011 | ecosystem: Environmental > Terrestrial > Soil > Agricultural land | place: USA: Utah... | reverse complement strand
AGTCAGGCACCGGTAAAGAGGTGGTAGCGCGCAATTTACACTATCACTCGACCCGCCGAGAAAAACCTTTTGTGCCGGTTAATTGCGGAGCAATACCGGCCGAACTGCTCGAGAGTGAGCTTTTTGGTCATGAAAAGGGCGCTTTTACCGGTGCTATATCGGCCCGCGCCGGCCGTTTTGAGCTGGCCGAAGGCGGCACTTTGTTTTTAGATGAAATTGGCGATATGCCACTGAATATGCAGGTAAAAATCTTGCGTGTACTGCAAGAGCGCTGCTATGAGCGTGTTGGCAGCAACCGCACGGTGGCCACTAATGTGCGCATTATTGCCGCAACCCATCGCAACCTCGAGGCGATGATCGAAGAGGGCAGCTTTCGCGAGGATCTGTATTACCGGCTCAATGTGTTTCCCATCGAGCTGCCGTGTCTTAAAGATCGCGCCGAGGATATCCCGCTGCTGATCAACGAGCTGGTGTCCCGTATGGAAAGCGAGAAACGCGGCTCCATTCGGTTTAACTCGGCGGCTATCTTATCTTTGTGCAGCCACGCTTGGTCGGGCAATATTCGCGAGTTGGCCAACTTGGTCGAGCGCATGGCCATTATGCACCCTTACGGTGTGGTGGGTGTGCAAGATTTGCCGGCCAAGTATCGTCATGTCGAGTTAACCGAAGAATCCTTTACCCTTGAAGGTGAAGCCGCCCCCAGTGCTGGCGTTGTCAGTTTGCACGATACCGCTTTGTTGCCAGAACAGGGCATAGACCTGCGCGAGTATTTAACCAACCTCGAGCGCGATCTGATTCGACAAGCGCTGGACGACTGTGGCGGAGTGGTGGCGCGCGCCGCCGATAAGCTGTTGGTTAGACGCACCACCTTGGTAGAAAAAATGCGTAAGTACGAGTTACAGCGTTAACCAGTAGCCCCGTCAAATTGAATTTTGTAAAAGGCCGGATTGCCCCGGCCTTTTTTGTTGCCCCTTCCTGATTCTGCCAAAGTATTGACTCTTGTTTGTTTGAGTTGCTGTAAGCTACTGATTTATATGTGTTTATTGTCTTGGCACTGTGTTTGCATTTACCCTTAGCAATCAAGCAATAGCGATGGGTTTCCGTTGCTCAGTGGTTTGTCTAAAGCGGCAGGCCGAGTCAAAAGGTAATGCTATGACGGTCAAAGCTGACCTGCGCACTATAGAGAATGTTGCGCGGCACAAAGCGCCACCCCCGGATAAAGCGGCGGCGTTAGCCGATGCGTTTGAGTTGTTCTCGCAGATGTCAGAACAGCTCAGCACCTCGTATCGTGCCCTTGAGCAGCGGGTGGCGGATTTAAACGATGAGCTCACCGAAGTCACCCAACAGCGGCTCGATGAGCTGGCCGAGAAAGAGCGCATTGCCAATCGTTTAGAGAGCCTGTTAAGCGTATTGCCTGGCGGGCTTGTGGTGTTAGACAACAAAGGCCGTGTGCGCGATTGCAATCCGGCGGCTATCGAGTTGTTGGGTGAGCCGTTAGAGGGCGAGCTGTGGCGCGATGTGATTGCGCGATCGTTTGCACCGCGACAAGACGATGGCCACGAAATCTCCCTGCACGATGGACGCCGCATCAGTATTGCGACCCGCAACCAGGGCTGCGATGGGCAAATTATCCTGCTCACCGATCAAACCGAAACCCGTCGCTTGCAAAGTGAGCTCAGCAAACACGAACGCTTGTCGGCACTGGGCCAAATGGTCTCGGCGCTGGCGCATCAGATTCGCACGCCATTGTCGGCGGCTATGTTGTACTGCGGTCATCTGCGTAAAGAACAGCTGCCGCTAGAGCAGCGCCGGCAGTTTGCCGAGAAAGTCTCCAATCGGCTCAACCATATGGAGCGCCAAGTACAAGACATGTTGCTGTTTGTAAAAGGCGAATTACCCATCAGCGACTACCTCAGCGTAGCCGAGCTGCAACAGGAGCTGATCGAGGCAATGGAGGTGCCCATACAAACCTCTAACAGCTGCGTTAACTGGGATGTTGAAGGGGGCGATTATACCCTCTCGTGCAACCGCGACTCACTGGTTAGCGCCTTGCTTAATCTGGTGAATAACGCCGTTCAAGCGGTGGGCCGCGAGGCGCGCATTGATATTACCATCCGCCCACAACGGCTCGCCGGCGAGCACTGGTTAGCCATTGAGGTGTGCGATTACGGCCCCGGAATCGATGCTCAGCTGTTGCCCAACTTGGGTGGGTTGTTTGTCACCACCAAAGCACAGGGCACAGGGCTGGGCCTGGCGGTGGTGCAAGCCGTTGCCCGCGCCCATGGCGGCCGCTTTAGCTTGCGCTCAACACAAGGCGAGGGCGCCCAAGCACTTGTGTTACTGCCCCTTATAGCGCCCATGCGCACCAATGATCCTTAGGTCCGTCGGAGACTCATTATGACCCAGACAGCACACGCTTTACATCTAGCCACAATGCCAGCCGTTATGGTGGTTGAAGATGACCTCAACCTGCGCGAGGCGCTGCTGGACACTTTAACGCTGGCCGATTACCCAGTGCTGGCCGCCGACAGTGCCGAATCGGCCGTCGCCCAGTTAAAGGCTGGCGCCGAGGTGGGCATGATCGTCTCGGACGTCAATATGGGGCTGATGAGCGGCTACGACTTATTAAAACAAGTGAACGCCGATTACCCCCATATACCGGTATTGTTGATTACCGCCTACGCCAGTATCGCCGATTCTGTTTCGGCCATTAAAGAAGGCGCGGTGGATTACTTGGTAAAACCCTTTGAGCCCGATGCGCTGCTCGAGTCGGTGGCGCGCCACGTCAGTGGTATTGTCCGTGTTAAAGATCAGCCAGTGGCCGAGGCGCCCGCCAGTAAGCAACTGTTGCAATTGGCACAACGGGTGGCTCAATCAGAGTCCACAGTGTTGATTGTTGGCGAGTCTGGCACCGGTAAAGAGGTGCTGGCGCGCTACGTGCACGATCACTCGCCGCGATCGGACAAACCTTTTGTGGCTATAAACTGTGCCGCGATCCCCGAAAACATGCTAGAGGCGACCTTATTTGGCCATGAAAAAGGCGCCTACACCGGCGCTCATGCCAGTGCGCCCGGTAAGTTTGAGCAAGCCAATGGCGGTACTTTATTGCTCGATGAGCTGTCAGAGATGGACGTGGGCCTGCAAGCCAAGCTGCTGCGGGTGCTGCAAGAGCGCGAGGTAGAGCGCGTAGGCGGGCGCAAAACCATCCATCTGGACGTGCGCGTGATCGCCACCTCCAACCGTGATTTACGTGCCGAGGTGGTCGCCGGCCGTTTTCGCGAGGATTTGTACTTTCGCTTAAGCGTCCTGCCACTAGAGTGGGCACCGCTGCGCGATCGCAGTGAAGATATTATGCCACTGGCGCTTAAACTGCTGGAGCGCCATGCCGGCAAACAAAAACGTGGTCGCGTGGCCATGGACGGCTCGGCAAAACAGGCGTTGTTGGCGTACCGCTGGCCTGGCAACGTGCGCGAGCTGGACAACATTATGCAACGCGCGCTGATCTTGCAACCGGGCACCATTATTAGCGCGGCAGATTTAGGCTTACACTCAGTGACGCAACACAGTGACAAACCCTGCTTGCTCGACACCCTCACCACCGCAGCGGCCAGTCCTGCAGCCGCGCAAGTGCTGCCTGATGCCCCGCCAAAAACGGCGGCCGAGGCACAGCCACAACAGGAGTCGACCGAGCTTGGCAGTGATCTGCGCCGCCACGAGTTTGATATCATCCGCGAGGCCTTGCACGCCGAGCGCGGCAGCCGAAAAAATACCGCCGAGCGTCTAGGCATTAGTGCTCGCACGTTGCGCTATAAACTGGCGCGCTTTAAAGAAGAGGGTTTTGCGCTGGATATTTAACCTCCTGCCACAGCCGAGTTACTTAAGCCCGCTCGCTGTGGCGGCGTTTACGGGCCTGTTTTAACGTACTGTGGCGGTTTTAATACGGCGCTAATAAACGCTTGTAAAACAGATGCTCTGTCACACTTACTGCACCCATCCTCCGGTTTTTATCGTCGCGTTTGTCAGCGGGGTAAAACGCCCCTCGCCAAATAACCGTTTAAGCCAGCTCAGCAGCTTGTCATCCCGCCATCAATTTTTTTGGCCCAGTTTGTGCAGTACTAGAGGTAAATGCGACAAACCGTTTAAAACGCCAAAAACCTGTCGCTGGTAACATACTTTTAAAGAGCGAGTATCACCATGAGTAACCGGGTTGATATCAGTAATTTGCTGACCGAGATGCGAGCGCTAAAAGCTCAGACCAACGCCTTTCAAAAGCCAGAAGCGCTAAATGAGATTAATCGGCCGGCGCGTCCGGGCGAGGTGTCATCGAGCACCAAAGTGCCGGGCTTCTCAGAGGTTATGAGCAACGCGGTGAGCAAGGTCAACGAGCTGCAAAATCACGCTGGCAGCATGGCCGAGTCGTATCAGCGCGGCGACGCCAATGTCGATATCACCGACGTTATGATCGCCTCGCAAAAGGCCAGTGTCTCTTTTGAGGCGGCGGTGCAGGTGCGTAACAAATTGGTAGAAGCCTACCGCGATATAATGAATATGCCCATTTAAAACACCTAATGGCTGGGTAACAAGCTTATGGCACAGACAGATAGCGCAACAATGGACACCAATGTCCCGAGTAAAACGGCTCGGGGCAACGATTTAATTGAAGGCTTTAGCGGCTTAACACTGGTGCGCCAAGTGGGTTTAATGCTGGGCTTGGCGGCCTCTGTTGCGATTGGTTTTTACATAGTGCTGTGGAGCCAGGGCGAAGAGTACCGCCCGCTGTACGGCAGCCTTGATCGGCTCGATTCGGCCGAGGTGGTCTCGATCCTAGAGCAAAACCAAATACCCTATAAAATGGAGCCCTCAACCGGTGCGCTGCTGGTCACCAGCGATAACATCCATACCGCACGGCTTAAATTGGCCGAGGTGGGTATCGGCCAGAGCCAGTCGGTCGGTTTTGAGCTGCTTGAAAAAGAACAGGCTTTAGGTACCAGTCAGTTTATCGAAAACGCTCGTTATCAACGCAGCCTTGAGGGCGAGCTGGCACGTACCGTTACCAGTATTCACTCGGTACGCTCCGCGCGGGTGCATCTAGCGATTCCTAAGCGCTCGGTGTTTGTGCGCGATGTGCGCAAACCAACGGCCTCTGTATTTTTAGAGATACTGCCGGGCCGCGAGGTCGACCCAAAACAAGTCAAAGCCATCGCCAATTTAGTGGCCTCCAGTATCAGTGAGCTGCAAAACGAAGACGTCACCGTGATTGACCAGTACGGTAACTTGCTGAGCAGTGGCGATGAATCCCCCGACGTTATCTTGGCCGATAAACAGCGCCAGTTCACCTTAAACCTAGAAGAAAAACTCGCCAGGCGGGTGAGCAGTATCCTAGCTCCTGTGGTTGGTACCGACAACTTCCACGCCGAGGTAAGCGCGGTGGTCGACTTTACCGCAGTAGAGCAAGCCGAAGAGGCGTTTGATGATAGCGCGGGTGCGCTGCGCAGCGAGCAAACCCAAACTGAAACCCGCATAGGCGATACCACCATAGGCGGCATTCCAGGCGCTTTGAGCAACCAGCCGCCGCTGGACGGTCAGGCGCCACAGCAGATTAACCCCAACCTTGCTCAAGGCCAGCAAGTGGCCCCGCAAGAGCCAAGACACAGCCGAGAAAACGTGACCCGCAATTACGAGGTGGACCGTAAAATCAGCTACACCCGCCGCCAGCAGGGCAATATTGAGCGGTTAAGTGTCGCCGTTGTGCTGGACAATAAGCGCCTAGTCAATGCCGAAGGCGAAACCGTAAGCGAGGGCTGGAGCGATGTTGAGCTGCAGCGCTTTAGCACCTTAGTGCGCGATGCGGTGGGGTTTTCGGCCGCCCGAGGCGATAGTGTGAATGTGGTTAACTCGCCCTTTGTTGAGCGTGAGCCCACCAAATTTGATACGCTGGATGTGCCTTGGTGGGAGCAGCCGTGGCTGCGACCTTATATTAAACCGCTGGTGGGGTTTTTGCTGGTGCTGGCGCTTATTTTTGGCTTGTTGCGCCCAGTGTTAAAAACCATTGCCCGCTCCGGCTCGCGCGCCGCCGAAGAAGAAGAGGCGCGTCAGTTGGCGGCGCTTGAAGCGGCCGGTTTAGGTGGCGGCATGTCGGCCGATTCGGTCACCCTCACCGGCGGAGCCATGGCGCTGCCGGGCCCAGAAGAGGGCTACGAGCAACAGCTCAACGCGATTAAAGGTTTAGTTGCAGAGGACCCGGGCCGTGTGGCGCAGGTGGTAAAATCTTGGATCAATAAAGACGAGTAATTGATGTGGCCGAGCAAAAGACCGTACCCGCAAACAAAATGAGCCATATTGATCAGGCTGCCGTATTGCTGATGTCGCTGGGCGAGCAAGACGCCGCCGAGGTGTTAAAGCATATGGGGCCCAAAGAGGTGCAGCGCATCGGCGCCGCCATGGCCACATTAACCAACGTACAGCAAAGCGATGTACAGATGGTGATGCAAAACTTTCTGGAAGAGGCGCGCACTTTAACAGGGCTTGGCATGGGCGCCGACAGTTACATCCGCAATATGCTGATTACCGCCTTGGGTAAAGACAAAGCCAGCTCACTGGTGGATCGGATTTTGTTGGGTGGCAACACCACCGGGCTGGATACGCTTAAATGGATGGACGCCCGCTCGGTGGCGGATATTATTCGCAATGAGCATCCGCAAATTCAAGCCATCGTAATCGCCTATCTCGACGCCGATCAGTCGGCCGACGTGTTAAGCCATTTTACCGAAAAAGTGCGTATCGATATCATGATGCGCGTGGCATCGCTGGATATGGTTCAGCCCAGCGCTTTGCAAGAGCTCAACGATATCTTAGAAAAACAATTCTCGGGTAAAACCGGCTCGCAAACAAAAGCCATGGGAGGCTATAAAGTGGCCGCCGAAATCATGAACCACTTAGACGGCAGTATCGAAGTGGAGCTGTTGGATTCGATTAAAGAAATCGATGAAGACATGGGCACCCAAATCCAAGACCTGATGTTTGTCTTTGAAAACCTAAAAGATGTGGACGATCGCGGCATCCAGATGTTGTTGCGCGAGGTGTCCTCTGAGGTGTTAATTATTGCCCTTAAAGGTGCCGATGACGAACTGCAAGATAAAATATTTAAAAACATGTCCAAGCGCGCTGCCGAGTTACTGCGCGATGACCTAGAAGTGAAAGGCCCAGTGCGCATCTCGGAGGTTGAGGCGGCGCAAAAAGAAATTCTCACCATCGCGCGGCGGATGGCCGATGCCGGTGAAATTATTTTGGGAGGCAGTGGCGAGCAGCTGCTTTAACGCGAGTTTAAAGCGCTTTGCAACGCAATAAAGCCATGGTCAACAAACCAAAGTCCAACCCCAATCGAATTCCCGCCGAGCACAGTGAAGCTTGGCAATCTTGGTCGCTACCCAGTGTTGATCAAAACGCCGATGTGATACCCAGCGAGTCGCGGGACACAGCCAACAGGGGTATCGCAGCGGGCGAAATCATCGAAGACGTTGTCGTTGAGGGTTTGACCGGCACAGGCATAACCGCCGAGCAAATGTCGCAGATTGTTCAGGCCGCCGAGCAAGAAGGGTTTGCCCAAGGGTTTGAGCAGGCGCAACAACAAGGCTACCAAGAGGGCTACCGGCAGGGGCAAGAGCGCGGCGCCGAAGACGTTCGCCAACAGTTGCTTGTCGAGCAACAAACCTTTGCCGACTTAGTGCACGCATTTAAAGAGCCAGTGCAACAGCAAGATGCAAAGCTCGAGGCGTTGCTGCTGAACATTGTCGAGCGTATTGCCCGAGCGGTGGTGGCTCGCGACTTAACCGTCGCCCCGGCGGATATCATGCCGTTAATCCGTCAATCCATAGCTGCACTGCCCACCCCGGGCGAGGCCGTTACTGTGCATTTAAACCCCGCCGATCACGATTGCGTGAAACGCTACGCCGAACAATACGACCACCACTGGACGCTGCAAGCATCCCCCGAAATCAGCGCTGGCGGGGTGCGCGTCAGCACCCCCGATAGCGTGGTTGACGACACGGTGGAGCGGCGCTTAGATGAAGCCATCGAGCGTTTTTTACAGCGGCAAGATGCGGATGAAAACACCAGCGACGAGCAACTGCTAGGGCGTCTGCCAGAGGCCGTTACAAGCCCTACGCAAACCACAGCCGACACCGCTGACCATTTAAACACCACACCCGCCAGCCCTCGCGACGACGAGGGCGATCCAAGTGTCTAAGCGTCGCGATCTTTGGTATCGCTTACGCCCTTATTTACCCGATCCTACACCTATGGTGCCCGAGGCCGAAGGCCGTTTAGTGCGCTCGGTGGGCCTAACCCTAGAGGCGGTGGGATTAAACCTGTCGGTGGGGCGGCAATGCGTTTTACTCAGTCGAGATGGCCGTCGAGTCGAAGCCGAGGTGGTGGGGTTTTCTGGCTCTAGTGTGTTTTTAATGCCGGTTAAACGGGTTGAAGGGCTCGAGCCTGGGGCGCGCGTGGTACCGCTGGCGCACAGCTCGGCCATGCGCGTTGGTTTACAGACACTGGGGCGTGTCATCAACGGTTTGGGGCAGCCGCTCGATGGTAAAGGCCCTTTGCAAGGCGGCGACTTTCTTGATGTGACCCCAAAGGACATAAACCCCCTTAATCGCCATCCCATTCACGAGCCTTTGGATGTCGGTATACGCGCCATTAACGGCTTGATTACAGTGGGCCGTGGGCAGCGTATGGGGCTATTTGCCGGCAGTGGTGTGGGCAAAAGTGTGCTGCTCGGAATGATGACCAAATACACCACCGCCGATGTGGTGATAGTCGGCTTGGTGGGCGAGCGCGGCCGCGAGGTCAAAGAGTTTATCGACCACATTCTTGGCCCGGAGGGAATGGCCCGTGCCGTGGTGGTGGCATCGCCCGCCGACGATGCGCCCTTGATGCGCCTGCGCGCTGCGCAACTTTGCAGCCGTATTGCCGAGTATTACCGCGACCAAGGGCTTAATGTCTTACTGCTGATGGATTCATTGACACGCTTTGCCCAAGCGCAGCGTGAGATATCCTTGGCGATTGGCGAGCCGCCGGCCACCAAAGGCTACCCGCCGTCGGTGTTTGCGCGCATCCCCGAGCTGGTCGAGCGGGCCGGCAATGCCGCCGAGGGAGAGGGCTCTATTACCGCCTTTTACACCGTATTAACCGAGGGCGATGACTTGCAAGACCCGATCGCCGATGCCGCGCGGGCTATATTGGATGGTCATATTGTGCTCTCGCGCCAGCTGGCCGAAGAGGGCGTTTATCCCGCCATCGACATCGAGGCCTCTATCAGCCGTGCCATGCCCCAGATAGTGTCGGCCAATCACTTAAGTCAGATGCAAAAATTTAAACAGCTGTTGGCGCGCTATGAGCAAAACCGTGATTTAGTCGCCATCGGTGCCTACACCGCAGGCTCAGACCCTCAAACCGATGAGGCGATTGCCAAGTTTCCTCAGCTGCGTCAGTTTATCCAGCAGTCTTTAACCGAGGCGGTCAGTTTAACCGAATCCCATAAGGGGCTAAATCAAGTGCTGCAAAGCAGTCCTGCCGCTAGCCGTAAAAGTCCACTGGCGGCCGAGCACGGCCGGGCCGATGGGGCGTAAATGGCCAAGCAACGCTCCGAGCGGCTTAAAGTGGTGCTTAGAGTCGCTGAGCATCGCGAGCGCGAGGCCGCCGGATACCTCGCCCAATACCAACAGCAGCTGGCCGCCGAGCAAGCCCAGTGGCAGCAGTTAAACGCCTACCGAGACACTTATATGCTCGAGTATGGCGACCTTAACGCGCGCCACAACAGCGCCGATATGATCCGCTATAGCGACTTTATCCGGCGTTTAGCCAGCGCCATTGACGAGCAAGCGGGCAAAGTCGAAAGCGCCCGCGAGCAGTGCGATAAAGTGCTTCAGTTTTGGCAGCAGCGGCGCCACAAGCGCAAGTCTTTAGAATCCCTGATTCAGCGTTTAAGCGCCAGCGAGAACCTCGAGCTTGAGCGCAAGCTGCAAAAAGAGCTGGATGAGCTGGCCAGCCTCAACCGCCAAAGTCCTCCTTACGGCTAAACCTGTTAGCCGTGCTATGGTTAACCGAGAAAATAGTCTATTCTCTATACTGCTGAAGGTAGCCAATAGGATGGCTAAAGCGGCTTAAAGCGCGATCTTCAGCCAATTAAAGCTCAGGTAACAGGTACACAGGAGAGGCCAGCTATGACAGTCACGTCGACAGTGAGCGGTGACGGTAAGCAACTGACCATCGTGATCGATGGGCGCTTTGATTTTAGTGCCCATCAGGATTTTCGCAGCAGTTACGAGTCGCTAGAAACAAAGCCCGAGCGTTTCATCATCGATATGACAGATACCGCTTATTTGGACAGCTCGGCCCTTGGTATGTTGTTATTGTTGCGCGATTACGCCGGTGGCGATGCCGCACAAATTACCCTTAAAAACGCCAGTAGCGATGTCAAACGCATACTCAGCATATCCAACTTTGAACAATTGTTTCACATCGAATAAGCAATGCACTCGAGCAAAGATGAGCGCTTGATAACCGTTTTGGTGGCCGACGATAACGCCACTGACCGCGCTATTTTACAAGCCATTTTACGGCAACAAGGCCACCGCGTATTGATCGCCGAAGATGGCCAGCAAGCCGTGGATTGTTTTCGCGCGCAGCGGCCCGACATCGTTTTGTTGGACGTATTAATGCCCAAGCTCGACGGTGTTGATGCGGCGCGTCAAATCAAAGTGCTGGCCGGCGAGGAGCTGGTGCCCATCTTGTTTCTTACCTCTCTAACCGACACAGACTCCTTGGTGAAATGCCTGGCCGCCGGTGGCGATGATTTTTTATCAAAGCCCTACAATGCGGTTATTTTGCAGGCTAAGATTCGCTCGTTTTTTCGGATGCGCACCATGCAGCGCACTATGCTCGAGCAGCGCGACCAAATCGCCCAGCACAACGAACACTTTATGCAAGAGCAAATAGTTGCCAAGCAAGTGTTTGATAACATCACCAGCGGCGGCGATATGGACGCCGAACACTTGCGTTATTATTTGTCTCCGTTAACGGTGTTTAATGGCGATGTTATGGTGGCCTCGACCACTCCGGCCGGTAACTTAATGGTGATGTTAGGGGATTTTACCGGCCACGGTTTACCCGCTGCTATTGGTGCTATGCCCCTTGCCACCACATTTTACGGCATGGTGGATAAAGGCTTTTCTATGACCGATATCCTCGCCGAAATTAATGGCAAATTAAAAAGTATTTTACCCGTGGGCCTTTTTTGTTGTGCCACCATCGTCGAGATGAACTTTCGTAAAAACAACCTGCGTATTTGGAACGGTGGCTTGCCGGCGGCCTACGTTTACCGCAATAACGGTACGGTTGAGCAGGTTAAATCCACCCATTTGCCACTTGGGGTGTTAAACAACAAAAAGTTTAACGCCAATGCAACACTGATCAATATGGAACATGGCGAGCGTTTGTATTTGTGGTCCGATGGCATTCACGAGGCGCGCAATCACGCCGGTGAAATGTTTGGCGAGGCGCGCTTGCTGGCTGCCTTCGATAAAAATAAAAACGCCGCCACGCTGTTTGATGAGTTGCTGCAAAGCGTAAAAACGTTTGTGGGCAGCAGCCAAAAAAGCGACGATTTATCATTGATAGAGCTATTGATGGCGCCGCCCAGCTCGGCCTACGTAACCCCCGGCACCGAGCAAGCGCTGTCTCAATCACAACTGGCCGAGTGGAGCTTGAGCTTTGTGGTAAAACCCTCCAGCTTTGCTATGTTTGACCCGCTGCCTTTATTGCTCAGTGTGTTGCTTGAGGTACCTGGGCTGCGCAACCACAGCGGCACTTTATACACCATTATTTCCGAGCTTTACAGCAACGCCCTCGAGCACGGGGTGCTCGGCTTGGATTCGTCGATCAAAGACGACCCCGAAGGCTTTGAGTATTACTACCAATTGCGCCGCGAGCGGGCCCAGGCCATACGCGAGGGCTACGTCGAGATAAAGCTCGCCCATAAAACCCACACCGAGGGCGGCTCACTCGAGATCATTGTCTCTGACAGTGGCAATGGCTTTGTTTTGGGCGAGCGCATCAAACACAACGACACCGACTACTGCGGTCGCGGCTTAAAATTGGTTGCGGCGCTGTGCGATACGCTTGAGGTTCGCGGTGCCGGTAATGTTGTCGCGGCCACTTACCGTTGGCACACGGATGATTAAAAACAACCGCGTCTGCAATCAACACCCGCGAGGCAAACAACCCTTATGAGCGAGCAGCCTTTAATTGACTACACTGTGTTGGCGTCTTTAAAAACCATTATGGGCCGTGATTTCTCACAGCTGATTGATACCTACCTGAAAGACTCCGAGCTTTGTTTATGCCATATGCAAAAAGCATTGGCCAGCGGCAACAGCGAGGCGTTGCGCCGTGCCGCTCACAGTTTTAAAGGCAGTTGCAGTAATATCGGCGCGACCAGCTTAGTGGCCCACAGCCAGCACATAGAGCAGGCGGCGGCGAGCGATTATCTGGTGGGCCTCGAAACGGTTTTAATCGCCCTTAAAAGTAACTTTGGGCAGGTCCGCCAGCAATTGGCAGTTTATTTGTAATTAATGGCAAACCCAGGGGTGCTGTGCCGCTGCGGCCCACGACAACGTCTTTATCCCACCGTAATCCCTGCTAAACACCGGCTTGGCACTGTGCTTGCTACCTATCTCCTGTAGCAACTATTTTGTTCGCAAGCGGCAAATGCTTGCCGCCCATGATCTACAGGAGCACTCATGGCCACGAATGAAGCGTCACCCCTTAATATGTTATTGCGACCGCAAAGCGCGGCGCCGAGCAGCCAAGCTCGTGCCCAGGTCGGTCGCGATGCACCGCCGTTCAGCCAATCGTTGGACAGCGCCTACCAAAGCCAGCGCACCGAAGCCCGTGAGCGGCCGGCGGATCGGGGCAATGACAAACCCTCGTTAAACACAAATAACGAGCGACAGTTAGAGCAGCACCGCAGCCGCGCAAAACAGCGCAACGATGCACTTGCCGATGCGCGTCACAACAGCCGGCAAGCGCAAGATCGGCTAACCGCGCGGCAAAAAGAAACCCTTAACCGCTTAGAGCCGGTGCAACGCAAAGCGGTTAAAGCGCTCCCGCCAGAACAACAGGCACAGGTGCTGGATGACATAGCTGAGCGAGCAGAGAGTGGCTTGGGGGCCGAGTCTTTATCCGCCATCCTCGAGCAGCTCGACCCCCAGTGGCAGGAACAACTGCTGGCGCTGATGCAATCACTGGCCGATCAGGCCAGCGCGGGCGCCGATGTTGACGCTTTACAAGAGCAAATCGATCTTGCCCTTGAGGCGGAGCAAATCCCCCCTGAGTTGGCCGCCTGGTTGGCTAACCAGATGACAAGCAGCGCGCACACGCCACACCAAGCGGCCGATGCTTTGGCGGGCCGGCTCGAGGCTCTACAGACAACCCTTAGACAGGCCTTTGGCGAGGTAAAGGCACAGACAACCGCCGCGGTTAACGCCAAAGACGCCGACGGCAATTTAAATTTAACCGAGCAAGGAAAAACCCCACTGAACAATGGCCAGGCCAGCTTTGGCAAAACGTTATTGCAGGGTCTGGGCGAGCAGCGCGAGCAGGGCGCTTTACTCGAGACCGCCAAGCTGCATAACTTACTGGCCGGCCGCGGTGAATCCAGCGAGCGCAGCACAGCCGGCAGCATTACCGCCCTAATCGAATCGCTGGGGCTGAGCAACCGCGCCTTAACCACCGCCACAAACACGCGGGTAGCCGCCCAAGTGCTGCCGGGGTTTAATCAAAGTGGCTGGGGTGATGCCGTGGGCCAAAAAGTGCTCTGGATGGCGCGGCAGAATATAACCAGTGCCGATCTGCGCCTAGACCCACCGGATTTAGGCACGATTCATGTGCGCGTGAGCATCCAAAACGATCAGGCCCAGATAAGCTTTAGCAGCGCTCAGCCTGTGGTTCGCGAAGCGCTCGATCAGCACTCGGCAAGGTTGCGCGAGATGCTGGCCGAGCAGGGCATGACTCAGGTTGATGTGGATGTCTCAGATCAGCGCTCATTTGCCGAGTCGGACTCCCGCGCCGGTGATCAGCAGCACTCTCGAGGTGGTAATGGCTCGTCCAGCAACGATAACGCTGAGGCCGAGCAGCAAGAGGCACCAATCAGCATCACGCGCCTTAGCAGAATGTCGATTATCGATCACTACGCTTAACGCCTTACACCCTTCAGAAACGGCAATTCAATCGCAAGGCGGGCAAGGTCAGCGCCGCTGTTGCGATTGGAGCGCTGAGTCAGCTCCCAGCTTTTAGTGCCTTTTGGCCGTCGTATCCGTATCAATTAGGTGTTGCTGCCCTGTGAGTCGGGCTATCCTGTCTTGCATGGCACAGCTATTGCTCGTAGCCTTATATAACAATGCAAATGACGGATATTTGACATGGCAGAAGACGAGCTCGAAACCCCTGAAGAAGATGCTGAAAACACCGCATCGGGGCGTAATAAAATTAAATGGATTGTTATCGCGCTGTTGGTGTTTTTACTGGCGGCGCTGTCAGTGGCCGCGACCTTATGGGTGTTATCCGACGCCGGCAGTGACGCCGAGTCCGGTGACAAGCGTGCTACCGAACCGGCCAGCCGAGAGGTGGCAATATACTTTCCTTTAAAACCAGAGTTTATTACCAGCTTTGAGGTGCGCGGCCGACAGCGTTATTTGCAGGTTGAGATCAGCTTAATGCTGCGCGATAACAGCGCGGTAAAAGACATCGAGCTGCACATGCCAGCGATCCGCAACGCCTTGGTTATTTTACTTCGCGGGCAGTACTATCCAGAGCTGCAAACCCCCGAGGGTAAAGAACTACTGCGCCAACAAGCGTTAAACACAGTGCGTGAGGTGTTACAGACCGAGATCGGAAAGCCGGTCATAGAACAGGTGTTGTTTACCAACCTAGTACTGCAATAAGAGGCGAGCCCAAGTGCAAGATTTACTGACACAAGACGAGATTGATGCGCTGTTGCACGGCGTCGATGAAGGCGATATCGATACCGAAGGCGATTTAGAGCCAGGCGCAGTACGTTCTTACGATCTGACCAGTCAAGATCGCATCGTCCGTGGGCGAATGCCAACCCTCGAGATGATCAACGAGCGCTTTGCGCGCTACACCCGCATCAGCATGTTTAACATGTTAAGACGCCCTGCGGATGTTTCCGTCGGTGGCATTCAAATACAAAAATTTGGCGAATACGTGCACACACTGTACGTGCCCACCAGCTTAAATATGGTGAAGTTTCGTCCGCTGCGCGGTACCGCTTTGGTTATTCTCGATGCCCGTTTGGTGTTTAAGCTGGTGGATAACTTTTTTGGCGGCGACGGCCGCCATGCCAAGATCGAAGGGCGCGAGTTTACCCCGACCGAGCTGCGTGTTGTGCAAATGGTATTAAACCAACTGTTTGTCGATTTAGGCGAGGCTTGGAAAGCCGTTTTACCCATTGACTTTGAGTACATTAACTCCGAGGTTAATCCGTCTTTGGCCAATATTGTAAGCCCCAGCGAGGTGGTGGTGGTAAGCACCTTTCATATCGAGCTCGATGGCGGTGGCGGCGAGCTGCACATCACCATTCCATACTCCATGATCGAGCCCATCCGCGAGGTGCTGGACGCCGGCTTGCAAAGCGACTCGGACGAGCAAGACGATCGCTGGGTCAAAGCGTTGCGCGAGGATGTGTTGTCGGCCAAGGTCGAGCTGGAGTGCGAGGTGGTTAACCGCGAGATCACCTTGCGCGATATTGTCGATCTCGATGTTGGCGACATCATCCCCATCGAGCTTCCTGGGCATCACGTGCTTACCGCCAATGGCGTGCCTGTATTTCGCACCCAGTTAGGTCAACATAAAGGCAATCTTGCGTTAAAAGTTAAAGAGTTTATCGATCACAGCAGCGCGCACAATATCAGTGTCGCCGAAGGAGTTCCCCATGGCAAACGATGATGAAACAGTTGGTGGTGAAGAGCTTGACCAACAGGCGATGGCCGATGAGTGGGCCGCCGCAATGGAAGAGCAGCAAGCGGTTGACGAGCCAGAGTCTAGCGACGATAGCGCACTGTCGCTGGACGAGCTACAAAGCGAAAGCAGCCCCCGCGAGCTAGGGCCAGAGTTAGATCTGATTTTGGATATTCCGGTCACCATCTCTATGGAGGTGGGCAGCAGTGCAATAACCATTCGTAACTTATTGCAATTAAACCAGGGCTCGGTGATTGAGCTCGACCGGCTGGCCGGCGAGCCACTGGACGTTAAAGT
>Ga0079223_10000953_pt1 | contig 16367 bp, 20 predicted proteins | sample Stecom2011_FD_75072 | JGI IMG/M metagenome (GOLD analysis project Ga0079223, IMG submission 75072) | Agricultural soil microbial communities from Utah to study Nitrogen management - Steer compost 2011 | ecosystem: Environmental > Terrestrial > Soil > Agricultural land | place: USA: Utah... | reverse complement strand
AATGACTAGCCAATACAATTACTAGAGATTTAAAAAGGTAAAGGGTTATTCGGATTTAGCAGGGGGAATGTTAATGCGCAGGGGGACGACGATGTGGTTGATCGATGCGGCCTATTTATTCAATGCCCAGGAGTCAGTTGGCCTGGACTATAATTTTGATTATCTTAAATTACGCCAGCGATTGGAACAGGAAGGGCCCATCGACAGTGCTTGGTATCTAAACAGCACCCAGAATCCGCCCACCGATAATCAGAGCGGCTTTCATGCTTGGCTACAGACACCGCTTCCCACCGGGCCGCAGCTACAGGTCAAACTTTACCAGCTAAAGCAGCGGGACTTTGAATGTCCCCATTGCCAACGCCGGTATAGTCTGCAGATGCAAAAGGGTGTGGATGTAGGACTCGCCACTTTAATTGTTCGAGGTGCCGATCAGAATGGGTATGATAATCTAATTCTTTCCTCTGGGGACGGAGATCTGCGGGACGCCTTGGCCCATGCCCGGGAAAGCTGTGGTAAACGTATAGAACTATGTGTCTTCAGATGGGGTATTTCTCCAGACTTGCAAAATCTAGCCGATGCTGTCCATTGGATTGACGATTTTGCCCAGGAAGTAGAAAAAAAATCTGCCCCTCAAATTGTATAAAAACAATGCGCGGCCTCAGCCGCGCATCTTTATATCTCTATTATTTGATCTGCAGCCCGACGCAATCTATTCATTATGGCCAATCCCAGGTGGGCATCGGGCAAGCCTTGGACAATAATGGTGGTGAAACCCCTTTGGTCGGCTTGGCGCAGCAGGTGAAAAATCCTGGCCGCTGCCTGGTTTAAATCTTCTTGGCTACCCATGTCTAATATGTAAGCGTCAGGAAACTCTTGCCGATACTCACTAAAAGTCATAACTGCCACGGGACCCTGGTCTCCATGGCGTTGAATTTGGTCCCGCATTGTTACTTGGGGTTTTTCACCTACCACAAGAATTACCCGGGCAGTCGGGGAATAGTGTCGGTACTTCATGCCCGGTGACCGGGGCCTTTCCGTCTCGCCCTGGCTGCCGGGATCCACTTCCACCTCGGCCACAGCATGGAGCTGCTCTAGAGTAATTCCTCCGGGACGAAGCAAGCGAAAGGGAAGGATTGTGCAATCCAGAACGGTGGATTCCACGCCCCAGCCGGTGGCACCGCCATCAACTATGGCTGAGATTCTGCCCTCCATATCCTGCAAGACATGTTCTGCCCGGGTGGGACTGGGTTTACCCGAAATATTGGCGCTGGGAGCGGCGATGGGCAGCTGTGCCCTCCGGATTAGGCCTAAAGCCACTGGGTGGTTAGGAATTCGCACCGCCACCGTATCCAACCCGCCGGTGATAATGCTGGGAACGATGGGTCTTTTGGGCAATACCAGGGTCAGAGGACCTGGCCAAAACCTATTCATCAGATCCTGCACCCGCTGGGGCCATGGTTGCACAAACTGTTCTACCTGGGCGATGCTGTGGCAGTGGATGATTAAGGGGTTATCCGCCGGCCTACCCTTGGCGGCAAATATCCTGGCCACCGCCTGTTTGTCCAGGGCATTGGCCCCTAAACCGTAAACTGTTTCGGTGGGAAAGGCAACACATTGACCCTGGCGAATTAGATTGGCTGCTATATCAACTTGATGAGGAGATAAAATTTTTGTTTGCATCAATCATTGTCCCTTCCTCCGCTAGTATTCCCCTGGGGCGCAAAAGTAAAAGGGGGCGCCAGCCCCCAAAATTAACTAAGATTCCCCGGGATGGGGTAAACGCGGCCCGAATTTTAAGGTGTAGAAAAAGCAGCCGGCAAAGAGAGCGCCACTTAGCACCATGAGGCTGACAAAGGTAACCTCACTCTCGGCCTGGACCAACATTCCCATCAATAGGCTGGTGCAATTCCAGGCCACGTGAAGGATGATGGGCGCCCAAATAGAACGATACTTCAAGAACAAATAGCCCAGCAGGATGCCAGCGGGAAAGGTATAGACGAACTGGAGCATATTGCCGTGCATCAGGCCGAAAATTAGTCCTTGTATAATAAGCGCTGGCCAGATGCGAAGGGTATTTTTTAGCTCAGTAAACACCAACCCCCGCACCAAGACTTCTTCATAAATCGGGGCAACAATCCCCACCGCCAGAAAGGCCATGAAGGAGTTAGCCGTTACCATTTGCATCAGTTCTTCGGTGATGTGGTCGGGAAGAACTTGATCGATGCGGATAAAGGTCAGCAAGCAGTTAAGAAAGATGGAGAAGCTGACCCCCATTATGATGGTCAAAGTTGTGTCCCAGGCTGACATGGCCCGGAACTTTAAGTATTTAAAGGGACTTTTGCCCTTTATCAGGGGGATGAGCAGGCTAAAACCCAGGGTTAAGATTCCAGAGATGACCAGCATGGAAGTCATGTTTTGCAAAATAAAAGGGAATAGATCCATTTCGCTGCCGGAAGAAAAAAGCCGGAGAAAAAATACAATGGCCAAAAAAACGCCGGTTATAATATTTGCTAACAAGAAGATCAGGGCATACAACGCCAACCAGCCCAAAAGTTTTAAGTACCTCATAAGCCGCCTCCTTCTGTTCTACTAAATTATAACACGTCTTTGTATGTATATGAACAATTTGGGAAAAGAGCAGAAAAAATTATGCTCTCAAATACTGGTACTGGTTCGGGTTATACTAGCCGGTAAGGCGGTGGTGAATTTGTTTTCCTCTAGAGAATTTGTTACCCTTTCCGGAAAACCAGTGGGTAACTGTATCTGCCACGTTATTGTCGAGATAATAGCTATGGGGCAAGGAGCCGGGGGACTAGTTCAGGTCGTTCCCGCAGCTCTGTTGGTGGAAGCCCCGGAGAAGGTATCAACAATATTTATTGAGAGTATAAGAAAAAGTGATGCACATTTCCGGGAAAATGTAGTATAATCATAGTAAGGATAAGTGATATGTTTCACAATATATATTGCGGTTGACGGATGCGGGAGAGTGCCCCATGGGGCCGCCGAAGGAGCAAATCTGGCAGTAGGCCTTGCTGCCAGGATAAACTCTCAGGTAAAAGGACCGTTTCCCGACGCATCTCTGGAAAGTCCAATGGACACCGAAGGAGCAACTCCCGATTGGGGTCAATCTCTCAGGTTAAGAGGACAGAGACAGCGGCATTAGTGTCGCTGTTTTTTATATTTCAGGGGGTGGAATTGTGGTCAAATTGGTTACCAACAACCCCCGGGCCAAGGCCTGGTGGGCAGAAAGTGAAAGTTTTCACGTGCACATACTCTGGCAGTCCGGTGGATTTATCTCCGTGCTAACGGCGGCCCGGGATTTGGTGCATCAGGGCTGGCGGTTGCTCAACCACCCCCTATCGTCCAGCATCAAGCCCAATCAAACACCCTATAAGACCTTGGTGTTGGTCCCTGGACAGCAGCTGGACCTCCCATCATTGCAGGCGGTGGAGGCAGCCTTGGAGGCTGTGGCTAAACTGGGGACTTTCCCCGGCGCCGATGCCAATGTCCTGGCGGACTTGGAACTGTTGGATCTGGAGATGTGCAAAGACATCAATATCTGGGAAGGAGTGTAAAGCATGGCAGAAGTTTATGACATCATCATCATTGGGGCGGGTCCCGGCGGCTTAGCCGCAGGAATCTATGCCTCCCGGTCCAAGCTAAAGACCCTGGTAATTGAAAAGGGCCGGGTGGGGGGCCAGGCTGCCACCACCGAAGAAATGGAGAATTACCCCGGTTACTTTTCTGGCACCACTGGACCTGAGCTCATGGAAAAAATGCATCAGCATGCCCAACATTTTGGTTGCCAGTTCGTCAAAGATGAAGTGGTTGACCTAGAACTGGGTGAATTCCAGAAGACCGTAATTACCAAGAAGGGGCGTTACCATGCCAAGGCTGTGATTATTGGTAGCGGTGCCCAGCCTCGACCCTTGGGTGTCATGGGCGAACAAGAACTTAAGGGCAAGGGTGTATCCTACTGTGCCACCTGCGACGCCGATTTCTTTGAGGACTTGGACGTAGTGGTGGTGGGCAACGGTGATGCCGCCATCGAAGAAGCCATCTATCTCACTCGTTTTGCAGCCAAGGTAAGCATAATTGTCATCCACGATGAGGGCATTTTAGATGCCACCAAGGTAATCCAGGAGCGGGCCTTGGCCAATGACAAAATTGAATTTGTCTGGAACTCTGTGCTGGAGGAGATAAAGGGCGATGGCTTGGTGGAGTCGGTGTTGGTCAAAAATCTCAAAACAGGCGAAGTTACAGACCTGGAGGCAAACGGTGTTTTCATCTTTGTGGGCACTGTCCCTCGGACGCAATTTCTCCAGGGCAAGGTGGACTTGGATGAAAGGGGATATATTCCCACCAGCCAGCTTATGGAAACTTCCCAGGATGGTGTCTATGCTGTTGGCGATGTGCGCCAGAAATACTTGCGTCAGGTGGTCACCGCCGCCAGTGACGGTGCCATAGCTGCGGTGGCAGCGGAAAAATTCATCCACGAAGAAGAGAATTTCCAGACCGAGGTGTTGCAGAAGGAGAAGGTTGCTGTAATGTTCTGGACACCCATGGAGCAGGCTTGTTTGGACCAGGTTCCCCTGGTGGAAGAAATGGCCGCTGCCGGCAAACTAGACCTGGTAAAAATAGATACTTATCGCAATCAACGCATAGCCCGTCGCTACAATATTGAGCAATTGCCCACCCTGCTCTTCCTAGAGGATGGGGCTGAGACGGGCAGGGAAACCGGTCCCTTGACCCGGGAAAAACTACAATCTCATTTCTAAGGAGGTGAAAATGATGCTGGAGGTAAATAAGGAGAATTTTGAGCAAGAGGTTTTGAACCAGAAAGGCTTGGTGCTGGTGGACTATTGGAGTCCCAAATGCGAACCCTGCATGGAGTTATTGCCCTCCATGGAGGAACTGGAAGCAAAGTTTGAATCGGTGAAGTTTTGCAAACTGGACATCCTCAAAAATCGCCGTTTGGCCATCGGCCAAAAGGTCATGGGCCTGCCCACTATTCTGATTTACTTGGATGGCGAAAAGAAAGGTGAGCTGAGCAAGGATTTTAGCATCGAGGATGTAGAGCAAAAGCTCAGGGAGCTGGGCGCATAGTTTGGGAGGTGACGAGATGAAATTAAAACTGGGGCGCATTAACATTTCCGACATTCAGTTTGGAGAGAGCACCCGGGTGGACAAAAATGTTCTTTATATCAGCAAGGAGCAAATTTTGGCCCAGTTGACTGACCCGCGCCTGGATAGCATCGACTTGGACTTAGCCCGACCTGGTGAATCCGTGCGGATCATGCCGATGAAGGATGTCATTCAGCCGCGTTTAAAGACTGAGGGGCAAGGCGGAGTCTTCCCCGGGTTTGTCAACAAGGTGGATATGGTGGGCAGTGGCACCACCCTAGTCCTCAGCGGTGCTGCCGTTGTCACCACGGGAAAGATCGTCGGTTTCCAGGAGGGGATAATCGACATGTCGGGACCCGGGGCCAACCATACACCCTTTGCCCATACCTGTAACCTGGTAGTAAATTGTAAGCCAGCGCAGGGTCTAAACCAACACGAACACGAAGCTGCTGTGCGCACTGTGGGATTCAAAGCCGCCGCCGCCTTGGCCGAGGCAGCCCGGGATGCCCAGGTGGACAGCTGGGAGGAATATGAGCATCTGAATCTCAAGGACAGTGTAGACAGATACGGGGATCTTCCCCGGGTGGCTTATGTCTACATGTTGCAGACTCAGGGCCTGCTTCATGACACCTATGTCTACGGAGTAGATGCAAAGCGCATCCTGCCCACTTTGCTCTCGCCCACCGAAGTAATGGACGGAGCAATTGTCAGCGGTAACTGTGTCTCTGCCTGTGACAAAAACACCACATACCACCACCTCAACAATCCCATCATTCACGATCTCTATCGGCGCCATGGCAAGGATATTAACTTTGTCGGCGTCATCATCACCAACGAAAATGTCACTTTGGCCGATAAAGAGCGGTCTTCCAACTTTACCGCAAAGCTGGCGGGAATGTTGGGCCTGGATGGGGCCCTTGTATCCCAAGAAGGCTTTGGCAACCCAGATACAGATTTGATTATGAACTGCACCAAATTGGAGAAACAGGGAATCAAGACAGTGATTGTCACCGATGAATACGCCGGTCGGGACGGGGCTTCCCAGTCCTTGGCCGATGCCGATCCCTTGGCTGATGCCGTGGTGACCGCCGGCAACGCCAACGAACTGATTACTCTGCCTGCCATGAACAAGGTCATCGGTTTTGCTGACAGCGCCAATGTGGTGGCCGGCGGCTTTGATGGCAGCCTGGCCCAAGATGGCAGTATCACAGTTGAATTGCAGGCTATCATCGGAGCTACCAATGAGCTGGGCTTTAACAAGTCCTCAGCTCGGGGTGTATAAACAGTAAACTAATAAGGAGGTCATGACATGAAGGATAAAAAATTCATCGTCCTCGGTGATCGTGACGGCGTACCCGGTCCCGCCATCGAGGAATGCATCAAGTCCTTTGGTGGCGAAACCATTTTCGCCACCACCGAGTGTTTTGTCTGAACTGCTGCAGGAGCAATGGACCTGGAAAATCAGGCTCGCATCAAGGAATTGGCTGAAAAACATGGCGCCGACAACTTGGTTGTTGTCCTAGGCGGTGCCGAAGCGGAAGCTTCTGGCTTGGCAGCTGAAACCGTTAGCAATGGCGATCCTACCTTTGCCGGTCCATTGGCCGGAGTCCAGTTGGGACTCCCTGCATACCACATTTTTGAAGAACCCATCAAGAGCTTGGTGGACGAACAGGTGTATGACGATCAGATCAGCATGATGGAAATGGTGCTGGAAGTGGATGAAATAATCAAGGAAGTAAGTACCTATCGGGAGCAGTACAGCAAATAGGGGGTGAAGACATGAGCAAATTCCGCGTAGTTCATTACCTCAATCAGTTTTTTGGTCAGGTGGGCGGCGAGGATAAGGCCGACATTCCCCCCTTTGTCAAGGAGGGGCCCTTGGGCCCTGGCATGGCCCTGCAGGGCGTGCTGGGTGACCAGGCAGAAATTGTGGCCACAGTGGTGGCAGGCGACACTTGGTTTAACGAGAATATCGCTGACGCCCAGACTCAGGTGCTTGAGTTAATTGCACAACACAAACCTGACCTGGTTTTGGCCGGTCCTGCCTTCAACGCCGGCAGATATGGAATGGCCTGCGGAGGGGTGGCCGAAGTTGTCCACAACGAGTTGGGAATTCCCGTCATCACTGGCATGTATCCCGAGAACCCCGGGGCCGAGATGTACCGTCGTCATGCTTATATCATCGAAACCGGTAATTCAGCAGCAGCCATGCGCAAGGCGGCACCGGCCATGGGACAATTGGCCTTGAAAGTCTTGCAAGGCCAGGAATTGGGTTCTCCCCAGCAAGAGGGGTATATTCCCCAGGGGCTTAGGAAGAACATCTTTACCCAACAGCGCGGTTCCCAACGGGCAGTGGATATGCTGGTGGCCAAGTTACAGGGCCAAGAATTCGAGACCGAATATCCCATGCCCAGTTTTGACCGCGTAGACCCCAATCCCGCTGTCAAGGATGTCAGCAAAGCCAAGATTGCCTTGGTCACCTCCGGGGGCATCGTGCCTCGGGGCAACCCTGACCACATAGAATCCTCCAGTGCCTCCAAATATGGCAAATATGATATTCAGGGGATAGAGGATCTGACCGAGGAGAGCCACGGCACCGCCCATGGGGGCTATGACCCCGTCTATGCCAATGAGAATGCCGACCGGGTGCTGCCGGTGGATGTTTTGCGGGATGCGGAGAAAGAGGGCAAAATTGGCTCCCTCCATCGTTATTTCTATACCACCGTGGGCAACGGCACTGCCGTGGCCAGCGCGAAAAAGTATGCCACCGAAATCAGTGCCGAATTGATTGCCGATGGCGTAGACGCTGTAATCCTCACCTCTACGTGAGGCACCTGTACTCGTTGCGGTGCAACGATGGTTAAAGAAATTGAACGGGCTGGTCTCCCAGTTGTGCATATGTGCACCATTGTGCCCATTTCCAAAACTGTGGGCGCCAACCGCATAGTGCCCACAGTAGCCATTCCTTATCCCTTGGGCAATCCTGAATTGTCCCAGGAAAAAGAAAAGGACCTCCGGCGCCAGCTGGTGGATAGGGCTCTGACGGCCCTGGGCACAGAAGTCGACAGTCAGACGGTATTTGACAGATAATTTAAGGGGGCGGGTGTGCCGCCCCCATCGGGAGGTGCTCCGTGTGAATTTTCCAGTAATTCGTGGGGCGGCTTATGCTCTGGTCCATGCCCCTAACCTTTTGCTTTACCAAGGGTCCACCCAGACACAAGAGCGGGCAAAAAACCCGGACTCAGAATATCTGCAGCAGCTGCCCGGGGCTTTGCGCTCCTTTGCTGAGGCTGTGAACTATGGGCCCAACCAAGCCTATATTGGCAATATTTACCCCGACAAATTGAGGGATATCGAAAAACCATGGTATCAAAACTCTCCCTCGGGCCAGGTCCAGGGTAAGTTTGGAGAAATCATGGAAGAAGATCTGTTTTATGCCTTGCTCAAGCTCAGCGATGCCTTTGATCTGGTCTTACTGGAAAGAGACTTTGCTTTGGCAGTTCAGGAAAAAATAGCTAAGCATCCTCTTTTTTCTGACAAGGTTCTGGGTTCCGGAGAAGATTTGGAGGAAATCCAGCGACGCATACAAGATTTTGGCGCCCAGGGGATTTATTTTCAGGAACAGTTGGTGGGCTGCGTCAAGCGGGCCCATGATACCGACGTCAACCTTCAAGCTCATGTGATGTTGGAGAATTTAGTGACCAAAGCCTCGGGAGTTTTGGCCCTAAACAATCTCTTGGCCCAGGATGGAATCCAGGCCCAAGATATAGAATACATCATCGAGTGCTCAGAAGAGGCCTGCGGCGATATCAATCAACGGGGTGGGGGCAACTTTGCCAAAGCCATTGGCGAAATCTGTGGATGTACCAACGCCACCGGCAGTGATGTCCGGGGATTCTGTGCCGCACCGGCCCATGCCCTGGTGCAGGCTGCTGCCTTGGTCCAGGCTGGCATTTACAAGAACGTAGTTGTGGTTGCCGGCGGTGCCACCGCCAAATTAGGCATGAACGGCAAGGACCATGTGGCCAAGGGAATGCCAGTTTTAGAAGATATGTTGGGGACCTTTGCAGTGCTAATTAGCGAAAATGACGGTATAAATCCCGTCATCCGCACAGATATCGTAGGTCGCCATAACATCGGTCGCGGCTCGGCACCCCAGGCAGTAATTCAGGCACTGGTTACCGATCCCCTGGACCAAAATGGACTAAAGATTACCGAAATAGATAAATACTCGGTGGAAATGCAGACGGCAGAAATAACTGCTCCCGCTGGCGCCGGCGACGTTCCCACCGCCAATTACAAAATGATTGCCGCTCTGGGGGTCAAGCGGGGAGATTTGGAGCGCAAAGAATTGCCGGCCTTTGTTGAGAAACATGGTATGCCGGGCTTTGCCCCCACCCAGGGACATATACCCTCGGGGGTTCCCTTCATCGGCCACGCCCGGGAAGAAATTTTGGCTGGTGGCATCCAACGGGCCATGATTATCGGCAAGGGAAGTTTGTTTTTGGGACGGATGACCAATCTCTTCGACGGAATTTCCTTTGTTTTAGAAGCCAATTCCGGTAAAGAGGCCAGCGTGGATGGCGACACAGTAAAACAGGTTGTTGCCCAGGCCATGCGCCAAGTGGCCCAACAACTTCTGGATTAGGAGGTGGCGACAGTGCGCGAAGAAGTCTCTGTCCAGGCGGCAAAAGTATTTGACAGCCTGGCCGATGCATTGGAAACCGGTAGCGTAGCCACCCGGACCGTAGTCCTCACCACCGTGGGCAGTGAATTGGGGGCCCAGGAGCTGGTGCGGGGGGCAGAGCTGGCGGTGGATAAGGACCCCAGTCTCAAAGTGATTCTGGTGGGGCCTCAGGTGGAAACCTTACTGCCGGTGATGGAAGTGAGTTGTGAAAAGGACGCCCATGCCCGCATGGAAGAATTGCTGGCCAGCGGCCAGGCCCATGCAGCGGTAACCTTGCACTACAACTTCCCTTTGGGTGTATCCATTGTAGGCAGAATCGTCACTCCCGCCCGGGGGACCCCGGTGTTGCTGGCTACCACCACTGGTACCACCGCCGTGGACCGGGTAGAGGCCATGGTCAAAAACACTCTCAACGGTGTAGCTGTGGCCAAGGCCTTGGGTATCCAGCACCCTAAGGTGGGTATCCTCAATCTGGAAGGTGCCCGCAGGGTAGAGCGGATCCTCCAAACCCTTCAGCAACAGGGATATGGTTTGGAATTCAGTGAGTCTGTGCGCAGCGATGGTGGGTGCATTCTCCGGGGCAACGATCTTTTGGTGGGCAGCGCCGATGTGGTGGTCTGCGATACTTTGACGGGAAATTTCTTGATGAAACTATTTTCGGCCTTTACCAGTGGCGGCGAGTACGAGACCCTGGGCTGGGGTTATGGCCCCGGTGCCGGTGCTAACTTCGACAAGGTAATCAATATTATTTCCCGTGCATCGGGGGCCCCAGTGGTGGCCTCCGCCATAGAATATGCCGCCAGGGCCAGCCAAGGCGACCTGCCCCAGTTGGCGGCCCAGGAATATCAGGCGGCTGAGAAAGCGGGCCTAGAACAGCTTCTGAACAAGACTGAGCCTGCTGCCCCAACCACTGACAACATTCCCCCGAAGCAGCCTGTCACCCAGGAAATCAGTGGCATAGATATTTTAGAAATGGATGAAGCTGCCTGCTCCCTATGGGCAGCTGGGATTTATGCCGAGACGGGTATGGGCTGTACCGGCCCAGTAATCATGGTGCCAGAGGGGCTGGACCTAAAGGCCAGGTCCATCCTGTCAGAGCATGGCTGGATATAAGTCCCGAAAACAGCGGATGTCTTATCCGCTGTTTTTTGGTCCCGGCATGAAAAAAATACCAGAAGGGGCGGCCCTTCTATACCCCCGGGATATGCTATAATTACCATATACAGCAAGGGGGAAGACAATGTTTGAGAAAAAACGCAAAAAAAAGAATGTAGCAATTTACGTCCTAATCGGCATTGGCCTATTGTTGTCTTTTTTTGCCACTAAGATATCGCCTTTGATTGAGGCGGGATACTCCCGCACCCTTTATAAGTGGCTCAGTCAGCCCCTCAGTTTATTCACCGGGCTGCTGCCCTTTTCCCTGGCAGAATTTATCGTGGTGGGTGCCATCCTCTTTGGCGCATACAAAATAATTCAGGGCATCGCCCTATTGGTAAGGAAACCCAGAGAGTTTTTTGCTGGGGTCCCTAGATTGTTACTCTTGGCACTGTTGCTCTATGTGGGTTTTAACCTCATGTGGGGTCTAAACTACAGTCGCCTATCCTTTGCAGAGATTTCTGGCCTTTCGGTGGAGGCAGCTTCGGTGCAGGAGTTAGAGGAGCTGGCCATGAACCTGACCCAGCGGGCCAACCAGTTGCGAGAGCAGGTGAGCGAGGATTCCCGAGGTGTTATGGTGCTATTCAATGGAAGTAAGGATGCCCTGGCCCGAGCGGAGCTGGGCTACCAGGAGGCCTCCAAGCTCCATCCGGAGTTGGGCGGCAAGTACGGTAAGCCCAAAAGGGTGTTGCTGTCCCGGTACTGGTCCTATACCGGCATCGCTGGTGCCTATTTCCCCTTCACCGCCGAAGCAAATTTCAATACCCATATACCCCATCTTTTGCAACCCTCCACAATCAGCCATGAAATGGCCCATCAGCGGGGTTTTGCCCGGGAAGACGAGGCCAATTTTATCGCTTACTTGACCTGCACCATGCACCCCGATGCAGATTTTCAGTACTCGGGAACAGTGCTGGCCCTGACCCATACAATGTCCGCGTTGCACCGACATAGTGTGGATGCTTACCGGGAGGTACAGCAGCAGTTTAGTCCTGGTCTTAGTCGGGATTTGCAGGATTGGAATGCTTACTGGACCCGGTTTGAAGGCCCCATGGAACGTGCCTTCACCAATATCAACGATACTTACCTCAAAGCCAACCGGCAACAAGATGGTGTGCACAGCTACGGCCGCATGGTGGATCTTCTCTTGGCAGATTACAAACAAAGATAAAAGGGAGCCTTACGGCTCCCTTAGTGCTCTAAAAGTCTATATGGTCAGGGTCGGGCCCCAGGCGGCGGTCTTTGTTGAGGGAATCAATCAAAGCCACATCGTCGGGACTCAGCTCAAAATCAAAGATGGCGGCATTTTCCCGAATCCTTTCGGGGGTAACTGATTTGGGAATTACTACTACCTCTTTTTCCAAATGCCAGCGCAGGATAATTTGGGCCGGCGTTTTCTGATACTTTTCTGCCAGTCCGGTGATTACCGGGTCGGAAAATATTTCCCCCCGGGTCAGCGGCCGCCAGGCTTCCAGCTGGATTTTGTTGCTTCGACAAAATTCCAGCAGTTCAACTTGGTTCAACCAGGGATGGAATTCCACCTGGTTGACCATGGGCACAATTTCTCCGTGGTCCAAGATATCCTGCAGATGATGGATTTTGAAATTGCTCACTCCGATGGCTCGAACTTTGCCCTGTTTGTAAAGGTGTTCCAGGGCACGCCAAGTCTCCACGTATTTCCCCGGCACTGGCCAGTGAATCAAGAGTAAATCGACGAATCCTAAACTCAACTTCTCCTGGCTCCTGGCAAAGGCATTCAGGGTGGAGTCATATCCCTGATCACTGTTCCAGACCTTGGTTGTGACAAACACTTCCTCCCGGGGCAAACCTAGTTGCCGCACTGCCAGGCCCACGCTTTCCTCATTAAAATAAAAGGCCGCAGTGTCAATACTCCTGTATCCGACTTTTAATGCTTCCTTTACCGCTACCTCTGTCTCTTCTCCGGCCTGGGCTTTATATACCCCCAGGCCCAACCAAGGCATGGCGACTCCGTTATGTAGCTTTACTCTATCTGCTATGGATTGCATGATTTCCTCCTATTCTTGCCTGTTATCTTGCCACATAGATTGTGCGATTATAACTTTCCAAAGGGATTAGAACTCTACCCAACAAGATGAGCCACAGCGACGAAATCCCAGCTTAAAGACTAGGCCCAGAGACTTCCTGCCCGCTTCGATGCAGGCTACCGACAATTTTCCTTGGTGGCGCTGTTGCTGGATAAGGTTGATGCCCACCGACTGGGCATAGCCCTGGCCTCGGAATTCTGGCTTGGTATACAAAAAACCCAGGGATCCGTCTTCATGGACCGCAGCCCATGAAACTGGTTTCCCCTCAACAAAGACCGCCGCCGCTGGCCCATTTTTTAGGCAAACCCGGATATAGTCTGCGGAGCTGGGGTTACCGTCATCAGACGGCCAGTGTCTAGCCATCATTTCGGCATGTTCCGGCCCCAAGGATTGAACAGGGTGGTCTGGAGGCGGCAGAGGGATATGCAAGGGCAAGATATAGCGTTGCATACAAATATCCCATTTAGTCTCTCTATTTCCCTTAATTATCGGGAAGATCCACGCCTCCATGGAGGCAAAGAAGGAGTCTGTCTCATCGAGGTTAGCCATGATTGCGTTCAGCTCTTGGCGGTGTTGGCAACTGATATATACTACACCCTCTTTTCTTACCAGCAAAGAATTACCGAATCGCTGTAAGCTGGCATCGGGATTGACTGAGAGGTAGTTAATGATGGATAGATTGCGCAAGGGGTCGGTGTTGAGTAGTTCCAGGGCCTGATCTATGGAAACCTGCATACTTCTCCTCCTCTCTGGGAAATCACTAGTAGCCAACCCAGATTACTGAGCCCCTTTCCTCAAAGCCTAGTTTCTTGGCCAGAGCTAGGGATTTGTGATTGTTTGAATCGATATGGACAAAGCCAGGCTTGTCATGGCTGCGTAACTGCTGGACTATGGATACTGTTACGTCCATGGCGTACCCCTTCCCCCGGTAAGCTTCTCGCACATAGAGAAAACCGATTGCCCCATCGTCGTGGGTGATGGCCCAGGCAACGGGGGAATTATCGACAAAAACAGCAGCAGACTGCCCTCGAGTAATCCGATCTAGAGTGTATTCCAAAGTGGTCAGTTTGGCGTAGGGCCATAGGTTGAAAATAGTCTTTGCCTGCGCCGGGCGAAGCGGTATGGGCTTCGTCCGGGGTGTAGGCAAGGTTGTGGCCAATGGGAGCAGTAGTTTCCGCGATTCAAATTGCCAGCGTGGTTTTCTGCCCTGGGCTAGAATTGTCAGCATCCACGGTTGGATCAGAGCAAAGTTTTCGTCCTGGGGAGTGAGGACAGAGACTAAATCCATTAGCTCCTGGTGATTGTGACATTTCACATACACCCAATCCCGGTCACTTCTTCCCCGGAACAGGATTGATTTGCCGCTTCGATGGACTGTTGAAATGGGGTTGTTCTCAATAAAATTGATATAGGCGCAGTTATCCTGGGGATTTTGGGCCAAGATATCTAGGGCTTGGTGGGGAGATATGGGTTGTGGTATGGAATCACTCCCTTTCCATGATGTCCTATTCTTATCCTATTCTCCCTGTTCTGGTGAAAATCCTGGTCTGAATTAATTGCTTTACACTTGAAGGCTATTTTGGTATAGTGAAGGTGAAAATTAAATGGTCTAGGGGGGCTCCTGTTAGGGGCTGAGATAGGGCTATAATAGCACCTGACCCGTAACCTGATCAGGGTAATGCCTGCGGAGGGAAGTAATTGTTGCCTAAGCGTGCCTCCGGTACGCTTTTTGTGAGGCAACATATATAGCAGGCGGGCCTAGAAGGCCTGCTTTTGTTTTCCCTGGACCGAGAGGGAGGATATTTTGATGGATTTAAGGAAACTATCGGCGAGGATGCAAAATTGGGCTAGCAAGTATTTTACCACCCGGGTTCTGGCCGAGGCGGGAATGATGCTGGCACTGGCTACCATTTTGGGGCGAATAAAGGTATATACAGCTGCCCAGGGTGGTTCCGTCACCGCTGGGAGCATGATTCCGCTGCTGCTAATCGCCATGATGCGGGGTCCGGTGGTGGGCGTTGCAGCCGGCTTAGTCTATAGTGTCATCGACTTTATGTTTGACAGCCAGTTTTACCATCCCATTCAATTTATTTTGGACTATCCCCTGGCCTTTGGCGCCCTGGGACTTGCTGGAATGTTTTGGAAGCCCGTTATTCAGGGCAGGGTAAAGAGAATTGGAAAAATTTTGTTGAGTGCAGTTGGGGCAGTGGTGGGAATCGGCGGACGCTTTTTATGCCACTTTTTGGCCGGAGTTTGGTTTTTTGGCGAGTTTGCCCCTGAGGGGACGCCGGCCTGGCTATATTCCCTGGGCTATCAAGCCGGTTACTTGGTGCCAGAAATTATCATCAGTGCAGCAATTTTGTCTTTGTTGGTACCGTCTTTGACTGTATATTTAAGACGCAGGTTCTAGCTTTATCCGCCCCCGGGGGCGGTTTTTTAGTCCCTGGGCGAAAATCTACACTATTTTTTTCCACTATTTTCTAGAAGAAACAGGAGAAAAGACAGCTTGTGACGAATTTAACAGTATCGATACATTTGGCAGGCTTTGTTGGCCTAAAGGAGTGGCATAATGCGTCTAAGAGTCATTTTAAATTGTGACAATGGTAGCGTCCTAACATACAATTATAACCACTACCTATTTAAAACCATTAATTGCGCAGTTCATCGTACCAGGACCTTGGGGCATAAAAACTGCCGGGATTCTAGCCTGTTTACCTTCTCCCAGCTGTACTTTGACGAATATCAAACCATAAAAGAGGGCATTAAAAGTTTGGGGACTGGAGTACATTGGTATATCTCTTCCCCCAAGTCATATTTTTTAGAGGGCGTGCTCAAGGGGCTGAAGGAGGCAGGAAGGGTAAAGGTGGGGAACACTGCCATGGATATTCATGATATCGAGGTCCTGGCTGACCCGGAAATTAGTTCCGAGATGGAGTTTTCCTGCATGTCTCCCATCACCGTGGCTCAATGTAAGGAGGCGGGAGGGCGATCTCGGTATGGACGCATCGAAGATAGAGATTTTACCGAACGCCTGCGTCAAGACCTAATCAACAAGTACTATCGAGTTAGTGATAGTCTTCCGGAAAACGATGCCGTCAGCTTCCATTTTAACCAGGAGTATATTAAAAATAAACGTAGGGTCAGCAGGCTGGTGGATTTTAACGGGGTGAAAATTTTGGGCTACATGCTTCCTTTCAAAGTAAAGGGCAATCCTCAACTGATTCAGGTTGGTTATCAGTTGGGATTCGGCAATAAGAACAAGTGCGGTTTTGGAATGGTCAAGGTTTGGTATTCCCCTGATCAGAAGTCAAATGACCAGGTTGGCTGATATTTTT
>Ga0079223_10000952_pt1 | contig 16367 bp, 13 predicted proteins | sample Stecom2011_FD_75072 | JGI IMG/M metagenome (GOLD analysis project Ga0079223, IMG submission 75072) | Agricultural soil microbial communities from Utah to study Nitrogen management - Steer compost 2011 | ecosystem: Environmental > Terrestrial > Soil > Agricultural land | place: USA: Utah... | reverse complement strand
CCATCTATTGTTTCGCATCGAAAAAAATTAGTTGCTTTTTATACTCAACATCACAGTTTATTTCAAAAAATAAAAGTAGGTCTTCGATATATGTTTTCTTTTAAGAAATTTCATATTTCTAATGACCTTTATTTTGATAAAAAGGATAAAACATGGAAAGATATAGAGGGCGAAGTCTTTATGCATCATTTTCGATGGTCAAAAGTGAGCAGAGCTTGTCAACTTAAATGGAATTTCTGGAAACGGTATCCTGAATTGCCTGATGGTCGCTCTTTATGGACGATGACCTGTGATCATTTGCAACAAAACATTCAAGAAAAATTTGACATTCGTGTAGAGACCAATCAATTTCAACATTGGAATGGTGGTGTTTTTTTATTTGATGATGACTCTCATGATTTTTTAAATCGATGGTTTGATAAAACAATGCTTATTTTTCAAGATCCAAAATGGAAAACTAGAGACCAAGGTACATTAATTGCCACAGTTTGGGAGCTTGGATTACAAGACCATCCTATGTTAGGGAAGCAATGGAATTTAATTGCAGACTATAATAATCCATTTTTACAATGGGAGAGTGAAGACGCTATTCGAATAGCGTCTTCAGAGTTAATAAAACCTCAGCTTCTTCATGTATACCATCATTTTGGTGACAATAGCTGGCCTTTTTGGAAAGAATTAATGAATAGATTAAATTGTGCGTCAAAATAGATTTTAACAATTGGAGAAGGCTATTGATTTCATGTTTAAAATGCAGATTGATTTTTCATAATTTATTAAATTAGGCGCATTGATTTAACTAATAATTTGCAACAAATCGCTGTCATTTTGAAAAAAAAAGTAATACAACTAAGGTAAATACGTGGAAAGACAAATTTTTGTTTTACTTTTGTTATGAATTGCTTTTGAAATACAATGGGAAAAGTTAAACGGATTTGTTTAAGCTTTTTTAATCAACATTGACAAGGTTTGGTTTAAGAGTAGTCGTAATAATTTTTTAAGTGATAATGATATTAAAGCAGATATATAATAAGGGTTTAGGACATGCGAGTTATTTTGTAGCATCTAAAAATGAGGCAGTAGTTATAGATCCCATTCGAGATACAGATGGTTATCTGGAGTTACAAAAAAGGTATGGGGTGAAGATTAAATATATCTTTATGACTCACTTATACTCTGAGATGCTCAGTGGACATATATCATTAGCTAAAACTACAGGTGCAAACATTGTTTTTGGAGCAAATACGGTAGCTCACTTTGAGCTTCATAAATCCAAGGATGGAGAGCAATTTGTATTTGGAGATTTAAGCATTCAAACTATATTAACACCAGGTCATAGTGTAGAGAGTACCTCTTTTTTACTATATGACACAGACCAAAATCCTTTTGCCTTATTTACGGGTAATTCCATGACCTTGGCTAAAGGTGCTAATCCTGACCTGAAATCTATACAAGCAAATAAAGAAGAGTTGGCGGCAATGTTCTATAACTCTATTTATAATAAAGTATTTGCACTTCCTGAATCAACGTTGATTTTATCTAGTACTTCTATAACTCAAGAAGACATTGAGCCTGCAGAAGACTTGACATTGGGTTATCTAAAGGAAAATAATGCGCTATTTAGAATGCGGAGCGAAGGGAACTTTATGGAGTTAGCAACTAAAGAAATTGCTGAAATGCCACTCGTTTTCTTGGGCTTAATCGAAAAGAATAAAAACGCTTATGAGGATATTGAAAGCATCTTATCGACATCCTTTAAATCCATTTCACTTAATGATTTAAATAAATATATAAGAGAAGGCGTAGCTCAATTATTAGATGTTAGGCAAGGTGAGCGTTTTACACTTGGATTTATTCCAAAGTCGATTAATATTGGCTTACAAGGTGAGTTTGAGTTTTGGGCAATAAGGTTGCTAGACCCTAAAAAGCCTATACTACTTATAGCTGAAGATGAAAGTGCTGCTCAAGAGGCGATTGTCAAGTTGGCAAGAGTGGGTATTGAAAACGTACTTGGCTATTTAGATGGCGGTTTTGAAGCATGGATGAACTCGGGTGCAGAAATAGACCTGATTATTGATGTGGAGGCAGATGAGTTTGCTTTAGACTTAAGATTTGATAAAATGATGTTGCCTATAGATGTAAGAAGTATAGCAGAGTATAATGCGGGTTATTTAAAAGAATCTCAACATTTACCACTTGATCGAATAGTCGATCCTTTATATATGTCTACAATTGATGATGAGTTCCATAATTATGTGTTTAGCGGTGATGGATATAGAAGTGTAATAGCATGCTCTGTTTTAAAAAAGGAAGGATTTGTTGATGTTAGAAATGTTTTGGGTGGATATAAAGACATAGAACAACAAAGTGGTATAGTATTGATGCTTCCAAAAACTGAAGAAGAAAAAGAGAATGACGAAGAATAAGAATTATAAAATGCTTGATGTGTAAATTTTTATCAATGTGTTTAAGAGTTAATTTTTTTACAGTAATTGGTGCTGTTGCAGTCTTGGTATTGACGACAGGGCTTTTCTCATGTCAGCAAGCAGAAGAGTCTTATTACACTGATAAACCATTTTATGTACAGTCCAGTGATGCATTTAAGATTAGTATTCTTCCAACAACAGAGGAAGAGGTCTCCTATAGGATATTTGATGAAACGACTACAATAATGCATGGTTTTGACTCTACAAGGCAAGAGATGTATTTTGATTTTAACTTGTCTAAAGGCATTGATAATTATGTATTACAAACATCAGATATACAGTTGCAAATTATCAACTCAGATGGTACGAGTTATGAGTTTGATAACAATAATAAAGAGTTAGCTCCTTTATTAAAAGATTTGCAATCGTTTACTGATCATAGTTTAGAGATTTATACTAATGAGGGGGGAGGTGTTGATTATTTTGTAGATAGAAACTATGTAACAAATGAAGAGAGAAAATTAAAATTCTTAGAAAATAACCCAAAGGATTTTTTCTTGGCTGCTGTCTTGCCTTTTTTTGAGTTTCTGCCACAGCAGGCTGTTAAGGTAGGGCAAACATGGAAAAATAAAAGAGAAATACGCTTTATGGGCTATTCGTTTATTAAGAACTCGAGTTATACTTTGCTAAGTATTGATGAAGATGGAATCGCTAAGGTTTTGGAGCACTCGACGCTATCAACAGATCCGACAGACCTGCAAAGTTATCAAGAATTCAATATGATAATAAGGTTAAAAGGAGAGACAGAAGGTTATTTTATAGTTGATTTGAATCAATCTATACTTCTTTCTGCCAATTCTAATTTAAATATGGAAGGGCATATGGAAACAGCGTCCGAATCTATCCCCATAAAGATTCGAGGAAAAGGCCGAGTTATTAATAAAAATTAAATAGTTTTGGAGAAGCTAATCTATTTAGAAAGTAGCAAAAATATAATCTTATGTCCAACCCTATTATTTCATTAAAGGATTTGCAAATATATCAAGGAGATGCTTTAGTGTTGAGTGATGTGAATTTAGAAGTTAATGCAGGAGAGTTTGTATACCTTATCGGTAAGACTGGTTCAGGGAAATCGAGCCTATTAAAGACACTTTATGGCGACCTGCCTGTAAAGGAAGGTGTTGGGTCAGTTGCAGGATTCGACTTGAGCACTATAAATTGGAAAACACTTCCGTACTTAAGAAGAAACTTGGGAATTGTCTTTCAAGATTTCCAGCTTTTAGGGGATAGAAATGTACACCAAAATCTAGAATTTGTTTTAAAAGCTACAGGATGGAAAGGGCAATCCGAGATTAATGAAAAAATTGAGACCGTTTTAGAAGAAGTTGGATTGGCTGCTAAAAGCTATAAAATGCCTAATGAAATGAGTGGTGGTGAGCAACAACGTGTTGATATAGCAAGGGCATTATTAAATAACCCTAAATTAATTATTGCAGACGAGCCTACTGGAAATTTAGACCCGGAAACAACAAAGTCTATCATGAATTTAATTACCAAAATAGCTAAAGAGTCTAATACTGCTGTGGTAATGGCAACTCATGACTATAGTTTGATTAAAAGATATCCTGGTAGAGTTTTGCACATAGAAAACGGTCAGATGACTGAAATGGTTGTTAAAAAAGAGGAAGAAACTAACGAAACAACCGAATAAAATGTTTTAATAAGCTATATATATATAGGAAAGGAATCAATATTATTCCAAATGGCGAATAGTGACTTAGGTTTTGTATGGCTTTTAGTTCCCCTTTTCTCATAGCCCATCTTTCGCCAGATAAACCACCTTTACTGCCTTGAGACCTCCCGAGTTGAGTAAGTTCTAGCGGCATGTAATAAAGCTGACCAGTAGCTGCTAGACGATTGGTCAAGTCGTAATCTTCACTATGTCGCATCTTTTCATCAAAACGCCATGTCTTTTCACTTTGATTCAATACAATAGAAGAGCCTTGCCCTTTGTTTTTTAATAAGTTCTTTAACAAAGCTTGCTTCTTAAAAACTGTCTGCTGATCGATTGAAGTAAAATCTACTGAGGTATTGAAATGATGAATAAAAGCAACAGCTTTTGGATAGTCGCTGAAAAACTGATGTGCTATCTTGTTTTTTGAAGGATGCATTTGATCATCAGCATCACAAAGTAGAATTATAGGATTTTGTGCAACGGCTAAGCCTTTATTTCTTGCAATACTAACGCCTTGATTTTTAGTTAGTTTTATTAATTGAAGGTCTATTGGAAGTGAATGATGTTTTAAAATAAACGACATCACTTTTTTAGGACCATCATCTGTGCTGTAGTCATCTACTACTATAATTTCATCAACAGGAAGCTCTTGATTTAAAATGCTTTCAAGTGTCCCCAAGATGGTTTTGCTTCCATTATAAAGTGGAATGACAACACTAGTTTTTAAAGAGCTCATGATAAAAATTTACAAGTGTTTTCGCCTCATTTTCCCAATTATAAACTAGTCTGGCTTGAATACAATTTTCTTGAAGCCGTTGATGATATGCTTTGTCTTCCATTAGTTGAGTCAATGCTTTTGCTATGCTTTCTGGAGTAGGTGGGTGCTCTATGAGATAGGCAATTTCATATTTTTGATTCACTAATTCATATTCAGGAAATTTCATACAAAGTTGTGGAACACCTCCGTGCATATAATCAAAATAACGATTGGCCATACTTAACTGATTGCTTAAACTGATGCCGTCAAATAAGGTGATGCCTACAGTAGCTTTTTGAGTGTATGCTTTTAGTTGTTCAGGAGGTATAAAGCCTTTGAAATGTACACGATCCGAAATGTTTAATGTTTTTACCATAGCTTTCGCTTTGTCATAAAAATTACCCTTCCCACAAATAATCAAGGTGTAGGGTACTTTCGTCATAGCAGGCAAAAGTTGTTCAAAGCAACGGCCCTCATTCACCGCCCCTTGGTACAGTATAAAAGGGTGTTCATTGGGAATTCTTTTATATTTCTCTAATTTAGTAGCATTTCGAACAATTTGATAGTTTAAATTATATTTTTCTTTAAAATATTGTGCGTAAGCTTCACCAATAGTATAACCTTTCGGGAATTTTGGTAAAAATCTTTTTTCTATCCAATCCCACATCTTCTTCTCTTTAGGACGGGTAACTACCTCTTTCATTTCTGTAAAAAGTTCATGTCCATCATATATTCTTCTTTTTCTTCTAAAAAAACTTGCAAAGTAAATGGGAATTATAGAGTCTAAGTCAGTGGCACATAAGGCGTCTGCAGGAGTCCGAAGCAACAAGAAAAATAAGCGAATCCAATACCAAGCATACATCATTTTTCCTGCTGTGGCATTAATTTTAATACGTTTTGTTTCAAAAGATTGTGGATATAAGGGCTGGCTATCAGGACGTTCTTTGCCAATGAGTAAGACATCATATCCCGCATCTTGTAATGTGCTACAGATACGGATCATCCGCTGGTCATAATTGATATCATTAATGACTGTAAACACCAGTTTTTTTCGATTATCATTCCCTTTCATGTAGGCAAAGCTAAAGTAAATGCTATATAGTTAAAAAAAAATAAAATAAAAACTAGGTTTCTTTTACTTGATAGAATTAATTACTTTTGCTTTTATATCAAATAAAAACTTATTTTGAAGTCTATACAAATGTTAGCTTTTGGCATAGGAGCATTTTTGCTTTCCTCATGTAGCGTAGAACAGCTACTGACACAAACGGATAGAGTACCAAAAGAAGATGTGCAGTTTATTGAAGAGGTCCGTTTAGCGGAATCCAATAAAAGCATTAAAAACATCAAACAACAAGCACAAACTTATACTGCAGTAGTAAGTGAAGAAATAGATATGCCTCGTGCTATCCATAAGATTAATCATAAAGGGAATGAAATTGAGGTAGGTAGAGCAACAGATGCTTGTTTATTAGATTTTATTGAAGATTGGTATGGTGTGCCATACAGATATGGTGGGACAACAAGAAATGGAATTGATTGTTCCGCATTTGTTCAAGAGCTTTATGGCGAGGTGTACCAAATGGATGTGAGAAGAACGTCAAGAGAGCAATTTGCAACTTCAGACTATGTGGAAAGTTATAAGGAGCTAGAAGAAGGGGACTTAGTATTTTTCAAAATTAGAACAAGAGATATTTCTCATGTTGGAGTTTATTTGGGAGATGGTAAGTTTGTACATGCATCACGTAGTAGAGGAGTGGTAATTAGTGATTTGGATCACGTGTATTGGAAAAGATATTATGTGGGTGGGGGAAAAATAAGAGGATAAAAATTAAAATAAATTTGGCAAGATGAAAAACTAGCCATATATTTGCAATCCGTTCGACAGGGACGAAGTTCTTTTTAAATGCAGAAGTAGCTCAGTTGGTAGAGCACAACCTTGCCAAGGTTGGGGTCGCGAGTTCGAGCCTCGTCTTCTGCTCTGGTTGAAAAACCTAAACGCCCTGGTGGTGGAATTGGTAGACACGCAGGACTTAAAATCCTGTGGGCAGTAATGTCCGTGCGGGTTCAAGTCCCGCCCGGGGCACCGAAAAGGTCATCATTAATTTGATGACCTTTTTTATTGCCCCAAATTAACGAATTGGACTTGAATGCTTAAATGATCATGTAAATTGAAATTTGCATAAGCAGCTAATAACAAAACATTTCTTCTTCAAGTCTGCTTTCCATTATAAAATATTCGTAAATTTAATGTGCTTAACATAAAATGAAAACTATGAATCCTTTTAAGTCTGTAAAAGATTATTATAATTACAAAAGCTTTGTAGCGCAAGAAACACTAAGATTAGAGAAAGACGGCCAAAATCCTGAAGATTTAAGAGTAAAGTACAAAGACTATTCTGAAATGAACTTAAAGAGAATGGAGCGTTCAGATAGAACGTATCAACCTTCAGAAGAAGCCTTAACGCAACTCAGTAAGATTGCAGAAAACCAAATTTGGTGGGTGATAACTGAATTGTGGTGCGGAGATAGTGCTCAAACTTTACCAATTATTGCAAAGCTTGCAGAAGCTCAATCAGATAAAATTGAATTGAGAATTATCTTAAGAGATGATCATGTGGACATCATGGATCAATACCTAACTAATGGAGGGAGAAGTATTCCTAAGTTGATAGCTTTAGAAGAGTCATCAGGGAAAGAATTGTTTACTTGGGGACCAAGACCTAAAGGAGCACAGGAGGTGATGGATAAAGCAAAAAATAATCCAGAATTAAGTCAAGAAGATATAATTAATCAACTTTATGTATGGTATCCAAAAGATAAAGGGAAGAGTACAGAATCGGAAATCATAACATTATTATAATAATTTTATCCAATAAGTCGCATTGTAGGTTTATTGGATTTTTTGTTTTTATGATATAAGGGAGTTTAATCGTGTATTATATTAATAAATTCATATCGAGTCAATTGAAATAGGGGATACTTCTTAAACCATAAATAATTATTTTGTATCTTTGCACTTCGATTTTTAACTAATTATATTTTTATGTTTAATATCATTCTATTTGGGCCTCCAGGCAGTGGCAAGGGAACACAATCTGAGCTATTGATTAATAATTTTGGTTTAACTCATATTTCTACAGGAGATTTGTTACGCTCCGAAATTGAGGAAGGAACCAAGCTAGGTGTGGAAGCAAAGAAATATATGGATGATGGACAATTAGTACCTGATGAGGTGGTTATTGGAATGATTGAAACATTGGTTCGTAAGAATAAAACTTCAAAAGGCTTTATTTTTGATGGATTCCCAAGAACAACTACGCAGGCTACTGCTTTAGATACTTTTTTATCTGCAAATAATATGCCCATTGATGTGTTAGTGTCTCTAGATGTACCTGAAGCTGAACTTAAATCGAGATTGATTGAAAGAGGAAAAGTGAGTGGTCGTAGTGATGATAATGAAGAGGTGATATTACAAAGAATACAGGAGTATTTAAATAAAACAAAAGCGGTAGAAGAACATTATGCGGCGCAAGGGAAATTAGAAAAAATTGATGGTGTAGGATCAATTGAATCTATTGCTTCTTCAATTGCAAAAGTTATTGAGCGTTTAACGCCAGTAAAATAATTATTAAATATTGAAAAAAATTAAAAAATTTATAGTCGTTTGGCTATAAATTTTTTATTTTAATAGAAAGAAGTAATACAATGGAAAACTTTGTTGATTATATCCGAATCTTTGTACGTTCAGGAAAAGGTGGAGCAGGTAGCAAACATTTTTTAAGGAATAAGCAAACTGCATTTGGAGGGCCAGATGGTGGAGATGGTGGAAGAGGTGCCCATATTATCTTAAGAGGGAACTCCAACTTGTGGACTTTGTTACACCTTCGATGGCAAAAAAATATTTTAGCAGAAGATGGTGGAAATGGTAGAGGAAATAATAAAATAGGAAAAGACGGTGAGGATATCATCATAGAGGTGCCATTAGGAACTATTGCTAAGGATGAAGAAACAGGAGAGGTTGAAGTGGAGATTTTAGAAGATGGACAAGAGGTAATTTGGATCCCTGGTGGTCGAGGAGGATTAGGGAATACTCATTTTAAAAGTGCAACAAATCAAGCCCCTGAATATGCACAACCAGGAGAACCGGGGGTTGAAGGTTATAAATTATTAGAACTTAAAGTGTTAGCTGATGTAGGTATGGTAGGATTTCCTAACGCAGGAAAATCTACTTTGTTGTCTGTAATATCAGCCGCTAAACCTAAAATTGCGAATTATCCTTTTACAACCTTAATACCTCAATTGGGTATGGTATCTTACAGAGGAACTAAGTCGTTTTGTGTAGCAGATTTGCCGGGCATTATTGAAGGAGCAGCAGATGGAAGAGGGTTAGGACATAGGTTCCTAAGGCATATTGAAAGGAATGCAGCATTGATGATCATGATTCCTGCTGATAGCGAGGATCACAAAAAAGAGTATCAGGTTCTAATGGATGAATTAGAAGCATACAATCCAGAACTTTTACATAAACGTAGAATATTAGTGATTACAAAATCAGATATTTTAGATGAAGAGTTGCAGAAACTAATCGCAAAAGAACTGCCAAAGCATGAAAAGCATATATTTATTTCCGCAATAGTTCAGAGTAACATCATGGAACTCAAGGACTTGCTTTGGGAAGTAATTAATGAGGAAGAGGATGTTTAAATTTTTGACAGTTAAGTGACAAATGATTTCTTATTTTTGTAAAGTACAAATGATTTGATTTATGAAAGACAATATAAAGGAGGTAGTTGGAGAAGAGAAGAAGGAGGAAGCAATAGTTATCGATAACATAACAACGAAACCTTCTTACTTTGTTAGACTAAAAGAGAAATGGCATCTAAAAAGCATGACTCAATTAGTGCTTATTTTAGTGACATTTTCTATTGGTGGGTCTATATGTGGTTACCTTACAGGTAAAATAATGAGTTTGTCATCAATGAGTTTGAAATCTCCATTGTGGTGGGTGAGCTATGTGGTTCTAGCTTCTATTATCTGGCCAGCATGTGTGTATATAATTAGCTTTTTCTTTGGACAACAAAAGTTCTTTAAAGGCTATTTAGTGAAGATGGGAAACCGTATGTTCGGAAAAAAGAAATAACTTAATTGAGAATTGCCCTTAGAACTTCTAAGGAGTGAATTTTCTTAAAATAAGGGGTGTGTATTTGTAAGTATTGGATAATAATATCCTGTAAAGCTTGCCGATCCACACCTTTAATTTTTATACTACTTATAGTTGTTAAGTCTGATTGCATAAGTTCATGTAATAATCGACTATGATCAGCCCCAATAACTGGTTGCATCACGGAAGGTGAACTTTCAAAAGTGCCAGTGAAAATATTAAAAAAACAATTCTGATAGGAATAATTACTATCAAAAGTATAGCCTAAGAACTCTGCAATCTGTCCTAAAAAATAAAAGGGATAATTATTAAAAGTACCTATCTCTGCTTCGTCTAAAGCGCTGAAAAATGAGATTGCAAAATCAAATAGCTCAGGTTGTTCATCTCCTTGCACAAGGATTTCTCCTAAAATCTCTATACAAAATATAAATACACAGTGCTTGGTAATGTCAGCGTGAATGTTCCAAAATACAGCAGCCGATTTATACTCCTTAAAGTATTGGAAGTTTCTTTGTGCGTTATAATTGATTAAGCAGCTTAGATAACTACCAGGGTTTAAAATATTGGCGCTTCCTTTCAAGTTCTTTCTCACCCCCTTTACCATAATGGGAAGTACGCCATATTTATGGGTAAACACATGAATAATCAAGCTGGTGTCTCCATACTTTAAAGATTTTAATACTACACCTTCGGTTGAAAGCATGAGTTCTTGATTTTATCTATGAATAATGAATCTTCCTGTATGCGTTAAACTACCGTCTCGGCTAATAACATAAACGATATATAATCCACTTTGAGCCTTAGCACCTGTATAGTCGTAACCATCCCATACTGCTCGACCACCATTAGAAGTTGTTTTGTAAACTAAATTACTGTTGATATCTGTAATTCTTACATCTGACCTTTCCATTAATTGATCAATAACAATAGTGCCTTGATAGTTGGCGGGTACAGGGTTGGGATAAATATGTAAATCTTCCTCAAAATGTTTAGTAGGCTGAATTGCATCTCCTTTATACACCGCGATACCACCACTTGTTACAAAGTATACTTCACCTGTAATTGGATCAATTTTTATTCTACGAATGTAGTTTTCAGGTAAAGGGCTATTGTCTTTATTAAAATGTAAAAGCTCATCGTCACCTTCAGGAGATATTAACCAAGCGCCATTTGGAGTTCCAATCCATTTTCTGTTAGCATGATCCACAGCTATGGCATTAACCACTTGACTTTCAAAAATATGACCTACAAAACCATCATCTTTATTGGTTACTTTTTTCAAAGTCGCCTCACAGTTTCCTGCGATGACTTGTTGTGGACAATGAACAATTCCAATGCCATTATCCGTTCCTATCCAAATCGAGCCTGAAATGTCCTTCGCTATACTTTTGGTGTTTCCAGAAGGTAAGTTCCCATTCCCTTGCCCAGATTTTAAAATCCTATATTGATCGTCCTGTGTATTTTCAAGGGTTTCATTATCAGAATAAACCACAACTCCCGCATTGTTAGAAGTTGTGATAAACCATTTTTGATTATAGTCATCAACGATGACATCTAAAGCAGAGTGTGGCAGTCCTCCAGCAGTATTATTATGTACTGATTTCATGGCAACAATATCGCCATTAGGTTTTAATACACTCAACTCATTGCTGCTATAGCTTGTAGAAATCCATAAGTTGTGATCTTTATCAAATGCCAATCCACCTACTTTAACCTCAGGATGTAAATCGGCATAAGAAGGCAAAAAATCACCATCTAAAATATCAAAATCATTTTTATTTTCAAAGGCAAGTACGCCACACGCAAAACTCCCCACATAAAATTTTTCTGAAAATGGGTCAGCAATGATGCGTACAAAATCTTCAATATAATTTTCACTTGATAGCCAATTATAATGATGCCAATTGTCGTTGGTATAAGTGCTGAAGTTTCGCCTGTTATGAACTCGATTGTAGTTGTGTTCTTCAAAACCACCATGAGCAATATATACTCGGCCATTATAAGCGTCGATATCAAAAGCCTCTTGAACGCCTGGACCACTAGGGGTTAACAGATCAGTTTGTTGGTAACCATTTGATTTTCTAAAACCATACACTGTTGTATTTCTATAGTCACTGTAATCCGCATACCAAGTTGTACCGTCAGCTAATGAAATGACTTTACTTGGGCTAATCGTATAAATAGAATCTAAAATAGCTGCATTTTCATTGACTTTATAAGTAAAACGAGTGTTCAGGTCTGTACCACCGGCTACCCAAAGAGCTTCTGAGCTGCCATTTAATAAATCAATAGGATGTGGAGCCTTGTAGATAAAGTCTGCTTGTTGTTGATTTGTAACTTTAAAAATAGAATCTGCACTGCTGAAATAAATGTCTTGTTGATAAAGTGTGATATTTTGTGATGGTTGACTATGGATTTCATTCCAAGTGGCTCCATTCTCAATCATACTATTTTGTAGAAGGCTTGAAAAAACACCATGTTCATTAGCGATATAAACAACATTACCTTTAATCATGGATTGATTAACAGGCACTAAAGATTGATTGTGATAAAAGTGTATTGTTTTATCAATTTTTCTACCTTGAATATCTAATACTACTAAACCAAAACCAGTACTAATATATGCTTTCCCCTTTTCCGCATGAATATGATTGATGGTTTTATCACCTGTAATATTAGCAAGTCTAATATCTGAAACATTGACAAATCTATAGCCATTCCATAAGTCTATATTTTGATTGGTATAAGCCAAGATTGCTGTTTCTGTTTGTGGGTCATAAGCTATGGCTGACATGTTGATGTCGTTCATGCCGTTGACTTTGCTAAAAGCTTCTATGTAAGATTCGTCTTTATGGTAAATAAAAAAACCAGATTCTGTAGCGCAAAAAAAGCGTTGGCCATAATAATCCATGTCCACCACTTGATTGTAAGTATTTAATGTTTTCCATTGATGTACTCCTGTACTGTTAGAAGCACCAAGTAAGTTAAATTGGAAAATCAGTAATAAAATAAATAAGGAAGCGAGTTTCTTCATGATGCTTCTGTTGAATAGTATTAAAACTATTGATTTTAAAGAGTAATTATTTATATAATCATTCACATTTCAATGATTATAAGTAAGTTTGTAAGCCTACTCCAAAGTTAATTATATTCTTTATGAATACGCCTTATTATTGCTCGGAAACTATAGAGCTATCAAAGTTTAACGATATTGTTAGCCAATCACATGCCATTCAGTTTGAAAAGCAAGTGTGGAAAAAGCTGGAAGAAAGTTACAACTTTTTAAAAAACTTTTCAGCGGAAAAACTGATTTATGGTATCAATACAGGATTTGGGCCAATGGCACAATACAAAATTGATGAAGAAGATCAGATACAATTGCAATTGAATTTAATCAGAAGTCATGCTTCAGGAATGGGGCATACTTTAACTTTTTTACAATGTAAAGCTGCATTTTTAGCAAGGGTATTTGCGTTAGTGCAAGGGAAGTCAGGGATTCATCCTTCACTCATAGAAACCATGGTGACGATGTGGAATGCAGGTGCAGTGCCTGTGATTTATCAACATGGAGGCGTAGGTGCAAGTGGAGATTTAGTACAATTAGCACATATCGCTTTAGGCATAATCGGAGAAGGGTCTTTTTATTTAAAAGGAGAAATTAAGTCAGCCGAAGAAGTGTTCAAGTATTTAGGAATCGAACCTTTTGAAGTGCGTATTCGAGAAGGCTTAGCTTTATTAAATGGAACATCTTGCATGACAGGGTTAGCAGCGCTGAATGTGAAGCAAGCAGAATATTTAGTGGAATGGGGCGCTTTAACGGGCGTTTGGATTAATGAATTAATGGAAGCTTATGATGATCATTTTTCTTTGCCATTAAATGAAGTGAAAAAGCACGTAGGACAGCAGAAAGTGGCGGAGAAAATGCGAAATATTGCAACTACAAGCCAAAGATTGAAGAAAAGAGCAGATACGCTTTACAATCAAAAAATAACGACGAAATATATTGAAGAAAAAGTGCAAGAGTATTATTCCTTGCGTTGTATTCCTCAAATAGTAGGACCAATTTTCGACACTTTAGAATATACCAAAGCTATTGTAGAGCAAGAGATCAATTCAGTGAGTGACAATCCGATTGTGGATGTGAAAAATGAAATGATTTATCATGGTGGAAATTTCCACGGAGACTATATATCCTTGGAAATGGACAAGTTGAAAATAGTGATGACCAAGCTATCTATGTTGTGGGATCGTCAAGGGAACTATCTATTAAATCCAAATTTGAATCGTCATTTCCCTCCATTTTTAAATGATGGAAAGTTAGGTTTGGAATTTGGGTTACAAGGCATGCAATATCCTATGGTTTCTAATGTGGCTGAAAATCAAACATTAAGTAATCCGATGTATGTGCATAGTATTCCAAACAATAATGACAATCAAGATATTGTGAGTATGGGATCAAATGCGGCCTTGTTGACACAGCATGTATTGCAAAATAACTTTGAAGTACTTTCGATTTATTTGTTGATTTTATTGCAAGCTTCTAAGTTGAAAGGAGATGCACATCTTTTCTCGAAACCTGTTCAAAATGCGATGGAACAATTACAAGCTTATTTGCCCGTAACTACACCTCCTGAAGCAGGATATCAAAAAGCACAAAACTTAGCTAAGGTATTAAAAGAATTATACATTCAACCTTGGGAAAGCTGATAGATATTAGATATCTTATCGTGTTGTTCAATTTCAGGAATTAAAAATGCAAGTATGCAGGAAGTTAGAGATGATACAAGGCTAAAAATAGTTAAAGCATCAGCAGGTTCTGGGAAGACACATAGACTGACTATTGAATTGTTGAAATTGCTTTTTAGTAATCCGAATGCATATCAGAAAGTCTTGGCGGTAACCTTTACTAATAAAGCGACTGCCGAGATGAAAGATCGAGTGATGAGCGTTTTGGAAGACATCGCTTTAGAACGAAATCCAAAAGATAATGAGGATTTTATAAACAATCTGAAAATTGCGTATCCGCAATACGATGATCTGAAAATTGCACGAGAAGCAAGAAGGATTTATGCTTTTATTTTACATGATTATAGTCGATTCAGTATTTCTACCATAGACAAATTCGTACTTAAAGCTATCAGAGGTCTAACACACGAATTAGGAATTGATCATCACTTTCAAATTGAATTAAATACGGATAAAGTCCTTGAAGAAATCAGTCAATCTTTATACGATGCTTTAGATGCAGATAAAGAGTTGTTAGATTGGTTTTTACAAATTGCAATCAGCGAATTAGATGAAGGGAAAACTTGGGATTTTAGATCAGCATTAGAGAGCTACGCTAAAAATATTTTGTTTAGCGAAGGTTTTATAGCATTTGAAAAACAGTTTAATCAATTAAATCAACCTCAAATACTTGAAGAGCTTCAAGCTTATTATAAGAAATCAACGCAAGATTATGAGGAGGCTTTAAATGCTTGGAAACAGCAGATGTATGAAATTTGCCATAATTCAGGTGTAGATCCGTCCATATTAACAAGAGCAAATACAAATCGATGGAGAAAGTTTTGGAATAAAGATGCCGATTTTGACGACAAGGACTATGAAAGGTATTTTAAAGCCACTTTGCAAGTAGGAGAAGACTTGGCGTCAGAATTATTTATAAAATCCGATCGTGGAGATGCGAGACATGAAGATCTGGTGGGTAAGATATGGAGATTGTGGGAAGAGAAAGGAGAAGATCTTTTAGAAAAAAAATCAATTTTTGAGCGTGCAACCATCTTAAATGAAAGCAATAAGTTTTTAAGATTGTGCATTGAGCTTTCAAAATATTTAGCTGAATACAGAGTAAAGCATGGGGTTTTATTAAACGCAGATGCAACGAATTTACTTGCAGAATTATCACAAGATCATCGAGAAAATCCTTCTTTTATATGGGAGAAAATGGGACAACGATATCAGTATTTTTTGATAGATGAGTTTCAGGATACTTCCAATAAACAATGGAGTAACTTTTTACCGCTTTTAGATAACGCTATTTCGACTTCAGAACCTGGAGATTTAAAACATTTGATAGTAGGTGACGTAAAGCAAAGTATTTACAGATGGCGCGGTGGAGATTGGAGTTTATTAGAATATAAAGTAGCCAAAGATATTGGACAGCATTATGTGATGTTCGACAGTTTGGTGCATAATTATAGAAGTGAAGCGAATATCATCGATTTCAATAATAATATATTTGCTTCCTTGCCAGAGCGTATGCAAAGCAAATTGAATACTATTGCT
>Ga0079223_10000951_pt1 | contig 16371 bp, 15 predicted proteins | sample Stecom2011_FD_75072 | JGI IMG/M metagenome (GOLD analysis project Ga0079223, IMG submission 75072) | Agricultural soil microbial communities from Utah to study Nitrogen management - Steer compost 2011 | ecosystem: Environmental > Terrestrial > Soil > Agricultural land | place: USA: Utah... | reverse complement strand
TCCTTAACCCCAAAGCTTTGCCGGCCAATGGCCGGCTTTTTTGTATCTTCATTACTGACCACTGCTCTAATCACTGCATCTGCTAAAATTACCGCACTTTGTTTTAGCCACTTCGAATAAATAGCACTTCTAATCAGTCGTTCCGAACAAACAACGCCGCAGTCGCCGAATGGTGTGTGGAGCCGGCCGTGACCTCGGCCTAACCACTATTCTCTGTAAAAATCTCTTGGGTTCATGCACTCTGAACAGACAAAGCCGAGGTCGCCGCATGATGTGCGAGACACGCCGTGAATACGTCCCTGTAGGCTTCACTTAAACATCCCTGTTTAAGAGAGTCCCTCACACCACACGACAACCCCGGCTTGGTGCTAGCGGGAAGTTTGGTGGAATGTAGATTGGTTGGAATAACTACGATGTTCGATCGGCAGAGGTTGCGGCTTGGAACAATTTGGCGCGCACTACGGCGCGGTATTGTCGTGGAGTGGTATGACAGTGCTTTTTAAATAGCTCACCAAAATATGCCGGGTCTTGATAGCCCACCTTCTCGGCAATTTCAGTAATCGATAAATTACTTGTTTGCAGCAGCTCCCGCGCTTGTGACAAACGAATATCTCGCAAGTATTCAAGAGCAGTAGTGCCCGTGGCGTTTTTAAAACGCCGGTTAAAAGTTCGCAAACTCATATCAAAACGGGCGGCTAAATGGCGGGCCTGTATTTGGCGATGATAATTATCCTGCAGCCACAACTGCGTCTGCATAATATGTTCATCGGGGTGGGGATGAGTGGCATCGTCGTAAAAGGCGCTGCTCTCGTAAGCGCGGCGAATTTCATGAGAGAAATGACGTTCCACATGACTAGCCACCGACCTGCCCATCAGCCGCTGGATAAAGTACACAGTTAAGTCTGCCAGGGAGTTGACGCTGGCGGTACAGTAAAGGTTATTGGCGCGGGTAATAAAATGCTGGCGCTTGAGATGCACGCGGGGATAACGTTTCTGAAAGGCATCGAAATAATGCCAGTGGGTGGTGGCCACCTTGTCGTCGAGCAAGCCTGCTTCAGCCATAAAACAACAACCCGTACCCACGGCGCAAATAATGGCCCCATTGTGGTATTGATGCTGCAGCCAGTCGATCAGGCCGGCGGAACGCTTAAGCACTGGTGCTGGATTACGCCACAGTGCGGGCAAGTAAATGATATCGCTGTCGGTCGCTTGTTCCAGTGACAGCTCCGCTTGCCACAGCAGGCTGGCATGGGTGTGGATGGGCGCGGGGGTTTCCGAGCAAGTCTGCAACTGCAGTTGAGGTGACTGGCCCGGCAGGCGTTGCTGGCGCAAACTGGCCATATTGGCCGTGTGCAGCATCTCCATCGGCAAGGTCAGGCTAGATGCCAGCATATTCTCACAAAGAACAAAACGCAGCCGCGTGACGGCAGTATCATCATTATTCATGTTACCCCCTGTATTTGGCCAGATTACCATAGATTATGGCCAGAATAACCATAACCGTTATCGGTTTTTCTCTCTAGACTGCAGGCTAACGAAAAACCACCAGTGGAAGCGGGGAGCTCATGAGGCGATTGCCGGTAATTGTAGGATTTGGAGGTTACAGCGCGGCGGGGCGCAGTGCAGGACACCATGCTTATCGACGCATGGTGCTGCAATCCTTACCGGCCTCAGAGCGTCAGGAAACTCTGGCTGGATTGGCTTGCATGATGGGTTTGGTCAGCTATCAAGAGGGCAGTTATCGCGACCAGGATAACCAGCCGCTGACGCCCACTGAAATTGAATCCCGCTATGGCAAGACTTTGCTGGCCGGCACATTAATTCGTCGTATAGACCCGCACTATTTTGATGTGGATGCTGCCCCCTGGCAAAAATCGGCCCATATTAAACCTACCGCCGGGCGCCATCAGTTTATTGTGCATGAGCGCGACTTGCCTGAGCCTGTTCCGCCGCATTGGCAATTGACGCCTTTGCCAGATCGGCAAGTACAAGTGGAGCTGGAAGCAGAGCTGGCGGTGAAATGGGATAGCTTTCGAGACATGCCAGTTAAATCGGCCGGGCAATTGCCAGCCGGTTTTAACCCGGCCGAACTTTATAACGCACGCTTCCATCCGCGCGCGCTGCAACTGGCGGTGATTGCCGCTTCTGATGCTGTGCGTTCTGTGGGTATTGACTGGGAAAGGATCAGCCGCGCTGTCCAGCCTGATGAGGTGGGTGTCTACGCCAGCAATGTGATGAGCCAGATGGACGATGAGGGTTTTGGCGGCCTGCTGCAAGCGCGGTTAAAAGGCGGGCGAGTGAGCACCAAACAGTGTCCGCTGGGGCTGAACAGCATGGTGGCTGATTTTGTGAACGCCTATATTCTCGGCAGTGTTGGCCACACGGGTGCCATTGCCGGAGCCTGTGCTTCTTTTCTATATAACCTGCGTGCTGCGGTGGAAGACATTGGCAACGGGCGCTGTCGCGTGGCAGTGGTCGGCAATGCCGAAGCGCCGATTACCGCAGAAATTGTCGATGGCTATGCCACCATGGGTGCGCTGGCCAGCGAAGAGAAGCTGCTGAAACTCGATGGCGGTGAATACACGGATCCGCGACGCTCCAGCCGCCCCTTTGGCGACAACTGCGGTTTTACCATTGCCGAGTCGGGTCAATATGTAGTGCTGATGGACGATGCGTTGGCGCTGGAATTAGGAGCGGATATTCACGCGGCGGTGAACGATGTGTTTATCAATGCCGATGGCTTTAAAAAATCTATTTCAGCGCCCGGTCCGGGCAACCATATTACCGTGGGCAAGGCAGTGGCGGCAGCGCGGGCTATTCTTGGCGATAACGCCATTCGCCACCATTCACTGATGCAGGCCCACGGCTCCAGTACGCCCCAGAACCGCGTGACCGAATCGCAGATTTTTGATCAGGTAAGCCGTTATTTTGGTATTGAGCACTGGCCAGTGGCAGCGATAAAAGCCTATGTGGGGCACTCCCTGTCGCCGGCCAGCGCGGATCAACTAATTGCTACGCTGGGAATATTTCGCTATGGCTTGATACCGGGAATCAAAACTATTGATCAGGTGGCGGAGGATGTTTACAGCCAAAGGCTGCATATTCCTCTGCAAGATGAAATGCTGGCAGCGCCGTTGGAAGTGGCTTTTTTGAACTCCAAAGGCTTTGGCGGCAACAATGCCACCGCCAGCGTTCTGGCTCCGCAAGTAGCAGAGCGTATGTTGCAAAAACGCTACGGCAAGCAGGCTTTTGCTGATTATTGCAAGCGCCGGGAAAGCGTGCGCGCAGCGGCAGCGGCCTATGACCAGGCGGCGCTGCGAGGGGACTTTCAGACTATCTATCGCTTTGGCGAAAACATGATCGATGAGAAGGCGATTGTCTTTCGCGACGGCGGTATCCAACTGCCTGGTTTTGCCAGCCCCATCAACTTGCAAATGACCAATCGCTTTGAAGACATGGTGTAGCCCGCTTTAAGCCCTAAACGGGCAAGCAGTGGTTGCTTGCCTGTTTGTTGAGCTTGTCTGGCCTTAAGCTTGAAACATAAACAGGTACAATGCCCGCTCGATGATGTTTGGAGTGGTTATGTCACAGCCTCAACTCGACGATATGCTTGATGAACTGATGCAGCGCGATCTGCATCGGTTGCGTAGCCAAGCTCGCCGTTTATCTACTACTGCCGGAGAAGCCGCCTGGGCGTCCTGGCGCAACGCGGTAGAGGCTTCGCGGACTTTATATCAGGCGCGACAGGCGCGCGTGCCGTCGCACATCGAGTTCCCCGATGAGTTGCCAGTGAGTGGCAAGCGCGAAGAAATTGCCCGCTTGATTGACCGCCATCAAGTGGTAGTGTTGGCCGGAGAAACGGGCTCGGGAAAAACCACGCAATTGCCCAAAATTTGTCTGCAGCTGGGGCTGGGCGTGCGCGGCATGATTGGCCATACGCAGCCGCGGCGTATTGCTGCGCAAACCGTGGCCGCGCGCTTGGCGGAAGAGTTACACAGTCCGCTGGGAGAAGCGGTGGGCTATCAAGTACGCTTTACTGATAAAGCGGATGAACAGACCTTAATCAAAGTGATGACCGATGGTATTCTGCTGGCGGAAATCCAGCAAGATCCTCTGCTGAATCGCTACGACACTTTGATTATCGATGAGGCTCACGAGCGCAGCCTCAATATTGATTTCCTGCTCGGCTATCTCAAGCAATTATTGCCCAAACGTCCCGACCTTAAAATTATTATCACTTCAGCCACCATTGATGTGGAGCGTTTCTCGGCTCACTTTCAGCAGGCGCCGATTATCGAAGTTTCGGGCCGCACCTATCCGGTGGAAGTCTGGTATCGGCCGCCGCTGGATACCAGCGACAATGACGATGATAGTTATCAACCGATTCTGGATGCTATCAGTGAAATACAGCAGTACGAGCGCGGGCAGGGTGGCGCTCGGGACGGCGATATTTTGGTGTTTCTCAGCGGTGAGCGAGATATTCGCGAAGCGGCCAAGCGCCTGCGAGAAGCGGATTTTAAGCATCTGGATGTCTTGCCATTTTATGCTCGCCTGAGCTTGGCTGAACAGCAGCGGGTGTTTGCGTCTCATAAGGGCAGGCGGGTGGTGCTGGCGACGAATGTGGCGGAGACTTCGATTACCGTGCCGGGTATTCGCTATGTGATTGATACGGGTGTGGCGCGTATCAGCCGCTACAGTGTGCGCACTAAAGTCCAGCGCTTGCCAATAGAACCTATTTCCCAAGCGAGCGCCAACCAGCGCAAAGGTCGCTGTGGTCGGGTGAGTAACGGCATCTGTATTCGTCTTTATAGTGAAGAGGATTTTCTCAACCGACCGGAGTTTACCGATGCGGAAATTTTGCGCACCAATTTAGCGTCGGTGATATTGCAAATGCTGCATTTGAAGATGGGGGATATCCGCCGTTTTCCGTTTGTAGACGCACCCGACTCGCGTTTGATTAATGATGGTTTTCAAGTGCTGCATATGCTGCATGCGGTGGACCAGAAAAATCGCTTGACCACCACCGGCAGGCGATTGGCGCAATTGACGGTGGACCCGCAACTAGCGCGCATGCTACTCACTGCCGATCAGCAAGGAGCGCTGAACGAGGTGTTGATGATTGTCAGTGCGTTGGCGGTTCAGGATCCGCGCGAACGCCCGGCGGAAAAACAGCAGGCAGCCGATCAAATGCACCGGCGGTTTTTTCATGAGCAATCAGACTTTCTCGCCTATGTAAATCTTTGGCATTACCACGAACAGCAGCGGCAAAGTTTGAGTCAAAATCAGCTGCGCAAGCTTTGCAAAAAAGAGTTTCTGTCGTATATACGTCTGCGTGAATGGCGCGAGGTACACCACCAGCTTAAATTGATGTGCAAGAAGTTGCGTCTGCGTTTTAACACTGAACCCGCATCCTATAACGCCGTGCATCAGTCATTGATTACCGGGCTGTTAGATAACATTGGCTCACATCAAGAAGGCCGTGAATACCTGGGCAGTCGCAACCGTAAATTTTCTATCTTTCCGGCCTCCTCACAGTATAAAAAACGCCCCCGCTGGTTGGTGGCCGGACAGCTGCTGGAAACCCGACAATTGTTTGCCCATGAAGTGGCCAAAATTGAGCCCGAGTGGGTATTGCAAGCTGCAGAGCATTTGGTGAAGCGTCACCATTTTGAACCGCACTATGATGCTCGCAGCGGCCAGGTAAAAGCATTTGAGAAAGTCAGTCTCTATGGGCTGACGCTGGTGGAAAAACAGCGGGTCAATTACAGCCAAATTGATCCGGTGGAATGCCGAGAGGTTTTTATTCGCAGCGCTCTGGTGGAGGGGCGCTATGCCCGTCGCGGTCACAAACCCGCGGCATTTTTTCGCCGTAATCAGAAGGTGCTTGCCGCGTTGGAAGCACTGGAAGCTAAGTCGCGTCGCCGCGATATTCTGGTAGACGATGAAGTTATTTTTGCGTTTTATCATGAACGCTTGCCCGAGAATATTATTAATCGTGCCGGTTTTGAGCACTGGCGAAAAACCGTGGAGACACAGGACCCGCGCTATTTATATATTCCCCGTGAACGTTTGATGCAACATAGCGCCACCGCCGTGACCGAGGCACAGTTTCCTGACAGTCTGTCCCACAAGGGTATTACCTGGCCGCTCAGTTATCATTTCGAGCCGGGCCATCCAGCCGATGGTGTAAGCATTCAAGTACCGGTCAGTCTCTTGCAGCAGGTACCCGAGCAACGTTTGGAATGGCTGGTGCCCGGTATGTTGCGCGATAAATGTATCGACTTGCTTAAGGGCTTACCCAAGGCGCTGCGCCGTCACTTTGTGCCTGTGCCGGATGTGGTGGATAAGGCTCTGGCGGCAATGAGCCCCGATAATATTTCACTGACTGAAGCTCTGGCCCATCAACTGCAGCGCCAGACATTGGTGGTCTTGCCGCCGAGTGTTTGGCAAGAAGTGAAGCTGGCCGATTTTTATCAGATGAATATCCAGGTGATGGATGAAAATGGCAAGCTGCTGGCACAGGCACGCGATCTGGCCGAGTTGCGGCTGCGCTATCGCGAGCGCGTGCAAAGTAATATTCGCGATGCCGCTGACATTCTCACCCGAGAGGGAATTACTCAGTGGGATTTTAATTTCCCTGAAACTGTGTCACTTCAGCGTCAAGGATTGACCCTGCGCGCTTATCCCGCTTTGGTGGACGCTGGGGAATCTGTTTCCCTGCAAGTGTTGGATATGGCGGCTGAAGCCCATACCCAATCTCTGGCCGGCGTATCCCGTCTTTTGCTATTACAATGCCGCGATATTGTGAAGCCGCTGCGTCGGCAATTGCTCAAAGGCCGTGAGCTGGGTCTGTCAGTGGTGAATATTGGCCAGCGCGAAGCGGTGAGTGACGATGTGCTGATGGCCGCTGCTCGCCAGTTGGGACTGGCGGAAGATAAGCTGCCGCGTACAGAGGCTGAGTTTGAGCAATGTCTGGCAGCCGTTAGACCGGCTCTGACAGAACGGGCCACCATGCTGGAGAAAAATCTGGTGAAGGTTCTCGCCCAGGTGGTGGCGATTAAAAAGCAGTTAAAGCAGAGCAAGAATGCTTTGAGCCTGGCTTTGGCAGCGGGTGATATTAATCGCCAGCTCGCTCGGCTGTTTGTGCCGGGGATGATATTTCATACGCCGATGGACTGGTTCACCGAGTATTCGCGTTATTTACAGGCCATTGAGCAGCGTCTGGAAAAAGCGGTATTGGATCCGCAAAAAGATCGTATGTTAATGGCCCAACTGGAGGCTCACGAAACGCGGCTGGCGACTTATCTGGAACGCGAAGGCGGACGGGCGCTACTGGAAAATGCCGCTTTGCAACACTATCGCTGGGCGCTGGAGGAGTTTCGGGTTTCTCTGTTTGCACAAACCCTGAAAACCCGTTTTCCGGTCTCCGATAAACGCCTCAATAAATTCTGGACTGAGGTGGTGGACTCGACTTGAAGCACCGCGTTTTTCTTGGTTGTACGAGTTGGGTGGTTTCTGCCCGGCCAGCATTCTGTTACTCTTGGTCGCTCAATTTTTGATGCTGAATCGGCCATTGTGCTCAGAGGGAAAGTCTGCATGAAAGTCTTTTTATTCGTTGCCAGTTTGTTGTGCCTGGGGTGGAGTAGCCTGGGGCATGCTGATGAGCAAGACCCTTGGGAAACCTTTAATCGCGCTGTCTTTGCTTTTAACGATGCGGCGGATACCTATGTGCTCAAGCCGGTCACCCAGGGCTATCGAAAGGTTACCCCGGCGCCTATGCGCCGCGGTGTCGGCAATGTTTTTAGCAATGTGCTGGAAGTGCGCAATGTGTTTAATGGTTTACTGCAAGGCAAGCCGGGGCAGGCGGGCAAGGATACGGGCCGCTTTTTTATCAATACCACCTTGGGAGTTGCCGGACTGTTTGATGTGGCCAGTCATATGGGTCTGGCAAAAAATGAAGGCGAAGACTTTGGCCAGACGCTGGCTGTCTGGGGCGTCGACAATGGCCCTTATCTGGTTCTGCCTTTGTTGGGACCGCGCACCTTGCGCGATGCGGCGGCCTTTCCGGTCGATTGGGTCAGCGACCCGCTCAGTTATATAGACCACACCCGCACGGCTTACGAAGTGCGGGCGCTGGGTGTGATCGATACCCGCAGTGCGCTGATGGCACTGGAGCAAGATATCGGTTCCGATAAATACACGCTGTTACGCGACGCCTACCTGCAGCGCCGCGAGTATCTGATCATGGATGGAGAAGTGGAGGATACCTTTGGCAGCGGCATGGATGATTTTGATGATTTTTAACGGACTGCTTTTAACGCGGGCCTATTTCAAGCCCGGCTCTATTCCAAAAGAGCCAGCAGTTCCAGTCCGATAAGCTGGTCTCCTTCCTCGCCCGCGCTAACCCGTACTACCCGGGCGCGGGCGTGCAGCTCTGGGTTGTGGCCGTGTGGCGAGGCCAGCTTCAGTTCTAATTCTGCGCCTTCCGGCAGGGGTTGTTCCAGGGTTACCTGCATTCCCCCACCACTCAATTCGCGGCACATGCCTGTCAGAATCTGGTCCTGATAGTCTAGGGTAACTGGCAGTGGTGCGTCAATTTTCATGCGCATAAAATCGCGCTTTTCCTGATAGCTTTTATCAAGCGTGCTCATAAGCGTTGCTCCCGATACAGGCTGTGCGACTGGTATTGTCAAGATTAGCAGTCAAACCGCCAAGGCTCCAGTTTTATGGCTTGCTTCAGAGCAGATAAGAGAGTAGTGTTGGGCGCCTTTACGCTTTGGCGTCTGCACACTGCCTAGAGGGGCGATTCGCGGATTGTGGGATGATTGAAAGAACCCGGAAACTGCTGATTATCGACGATGATACGCCGGTGCGGCAGAGCATAGCCACCTACCTTGAAGACAGCGGTTTCACAGTGCTGGAAGCCGGCGATGGTAATCAGGGCCTGACCTTGTTTGCTGAACAGCAGCCGGAAGTCATTATTACCGATCTGAAAATGCCCGGCCAAGACGGTCTGGCGGTGCTGCGCAAGCTGCATGATATTTGCGCTGATATTCCCGTTATCGTGATCTCCGGTGCTGGCGTCATGAGTGATGTAGTCTCAGCGTTGCGCCTGGGGGCAAGTGACTACCTGATCAAGCCTATTGTGGATATGGAAGTGTTGGTCCACTCGGTAAACAAGGTCCTTGAGCGCAGCGATCTGGTAGAAGAAAACCATAAATACCGTTTGCGCCTGGAGCAGGCAAATAAAAAGCTGCGAGAAAACCTGCGTGTCCTGGAACGCGATCAACTGGCTGGGCGTCAAGTGCAGCGCCGCCTCCTGCCCAAACCGCTGGTTACGGCTGAAGGCTACAGTATTGCCCACCACATTGCCCCCTCGCTCTATCTGAGCGGCGATTTTGTCGATTACGCTCACATTCATAAACGCTACCTGGCCTTTTATCTGGCCGACGTTTCCGGTCACGGCGCCTCCTCGGCTTTTGTCACCATTTGGCTTAAACATCTCGTCAGCCGCATGGTGCGCGAGGAGGGGTTGTTTGGCGATGAAACCTCCTTTGTCGAAGGCGCCAACCTGATGTTGCAAAACATCAACAATGAGCTCAATGAAACCAGCCTCAATCATCACCTGACGTTGTTTGTGGGAGTTATTGATACTCACACTGACGAAATGCATTATGTGGTGGCTGGGCATTTGCCCATGCCGGTGCTGGTCAGCAATAACGAGGCCCGCTTTTTAGAAGGTGGTGGCAAGCCGGCGGGGATCTTTCGTGATATTCAATGGCAGACTCACAGCCTGCACTTGCCCGAGCAGTTTTCACTGGTTTGCTTTTCCGATGGAGTGCTGGAGATTCTGCCCTCCAGCAACTTGCAAAAAAAGGAGGCTTGGTTGCTGGAGATGCTGGCGCAAAAGGCGCACAATCTAGAGTCCGTCTGCGCGGGTCTCGCACTGAAAGATATTGGCGAGACTCCGGATGATATTGCTATTCTGACCATCAGCCGGGACTTTTAATATGCGACCAGGTCAAATTTTAGTGGCCGATCATCAAGGTGTTTACGTCATCAAGATGGTCGGCGATGTACGCCTGACTCTGTGCATTTCCTTCGACCAATTTATTGACGATATGTTTAGTGCGCAAAACTTTCGGGCGGTATTGTTTGACCTCTCGAAAGCCGAAGCCATTGACAGCACTACTTTGGGATTAATGGCCAAAATTTCCCTGTTGGGTTACGAGCGGGTGGGAACACGTCCAGTCATCTATTCGCCCAACGAAAGCATTAATCGTGTACTCGACACCATGGGCTTTGCCGATATTTTTACCTTGTGCAGCACACTGGAGATGCCAGTGCAACCGCAACAAGCTCTGACGCCAGCAGATGAAGATGCCGAACCGGCCATCAAATCTATGGTGATTGAAGCGCACAAGGTGTTGATGGGATTAAACGAAAATAATAAGCAGACATTTACCAATTTGGTGGCAATGTTGGAGAACGAGCAGTAATTATTTTTGTGCCGATTGTTCCTGCCGCGCAAGATTGCGGGCTACCAGAAAATCCGTGTGGGACACGTAGATTAAGTCCGCCACTTTGCGAATTAGATGTTCTTCATATTTATCCAAATGGTTATCAGCCAGGGCTATTTGCCACATGGCTTTAATCAGGTTGAATTTTTCCTGGGTATCGGCATGGGCGTTAACCTGCTGAGTAAATTGATAGAGTGAGACCGCTTCGCGCTGTTGCTCACGGGCGTGCTGGTAAATAAAATCCACTTCTTCTTGGTCCAGCGAAAAGTGCTGGGCAATGATCTGGCTGAAGGCAGCAAGCTCTTTTTCTTCCAGCACATGATCAGCCGCGGCCACTTCCAACATCAAAGCAGCGGCAGCTAATTGTAGCTCTTCTTGGGCCGAGGGGGCTGAGTGCCCGTCCGCGTTGGAGCGGGCACTCAACAGGTCTTTGATAAAATCAAGCACTGGGGAAAGTTTTGAGCAGTTTTTCCAGGCTGATCTGGTCTTTGGCAAAGTTGCGAATACCTTCTGCCAGCTTCTCTGTGGCCATGGCATCGTCATTCAGGCCAAAGCGGAAGCTGCTTTCAGTGTCGATCAGCTTTTCGATTTTCTCACCGGTTTGCTCTGGCGCCAGGCGACGTTCCAGTGTGCCAGTGTCGTTGTGCAACTCTTCCAGCAACTGCGGGCTAATGGTCAGGCGATCGCACCCGGCTAGCGCTTCAATTTCGCCCTGGTTGCGGAAGCTGGCGCCCATTACTACTGTCTCGTAGCCGTGTTGCTTGTAGTAATTGTAGATTCTGCGCACTGAAATAACGCCGGGATCTTCTTCGGCGGTGTATTCTTTTTTGTCGGTGTTGGCTTTATACCAATCGAGAATACGGCCGACAAAAGGAGAGATCAGGTAGATGCCCGCATCGGCGCAAGCGGCCGCTTGGTTAAAGCCAAACAGCAGTGTCAGGTTGCAGTTAATACCTTCTTTTTCCAGTACTTCAGCAGCGCGAATGCCCTCCCAGGTGGAGGCCAGTTTGATCAGTACCCGCGACTTATCAATACCGTTTTTCTCGTAGAGATTAATCAGGTGATGGGCCTTGGCGATGCTGGCTTCTTTATCAAAGCTCAGGCGAGCATCCACTTCTGTGGAAATGCGGCCGGGCACCAGCTTGAGGATTTCGCAGCCAATGGCCACGGCCAGATGATCGCTGGCGGCCATAATTTGTTCTTGATCGCTGCCGCCTTCGCGCTTGGCAGCCTCAAGGCAACCGCTGATCAAATCCTTATACTGGGGCAGTTGTGCTGCCTTGTACAAAAGCGAAGGGTTAGTCGTGGCGTCCTGGGGCTTGTAGATTTTGATCGCTTCAATATCACCAGTATCAGCCACCACGTCGGTCATGGCTCTGAGCTGTTCGAGTTTGGAAGTCACAATTGGCTCCTGAATGTATAGGCATTGGCGCGCTAGGGATAGCATCCGGACGTTTTCTGTAAAACGCCATATAAGAATAATGGATGCCGGGATAAGGGTCGGGCACCGGCGCGCATCTGGCCCGACGATTAGTTTTCACTTTAAGGGTCTATTGTAAACGCTAATGCGCTGCGCATAAAGCCGGTGCCGCTAAGTGGGCCAAGGCTTGCTCCAGTACTTCTATGCCCGCATCTTTTTTGTGGGCATGTTCACTGATATAGCGACGAAACCGACGCGCTCCCGGCTGCCCCTGGTATAAGCCGAGGATATGCCGCGACAGGCTGGCGAGCCGTGTGCCGCTGGCGACTTCAGCGCGTGCGTAGTCAATAAAAGCCTGCATGACCTCAGTGCGCTGTGGCGGGGCGGCAGCGGTGTTAAAGAGCGCGCTGTCTACCTCGGCGAGCAAGTAGGGGTTATGGTAGATTTCCCGACCCAGCATAACCCCATCCACGCTGTGTAGCAGTTGTTGGCATTCTGCCAGGGTGGTGATGCCACCGTTGATAATAATCTCCAAATGGGGAAAGTCGCGCTTTAGCTGTTGCACCAGATCATAGCGCAGGGGCGGCACTTCACGGTTTTGTTTGGGGCTCAAGCCCTGCAGCCAGGCTTTGCGTGCATGCACAATAAAGGTGCGGCAGCCACTGCTGGCTACGGTCTCGACAAAATGTGCCAGGCCGTCGTAATCCTCCATCTCGTCGATGCCGATACGGTGTTTGATCGTCACCGGAATAGTCACTGTCGCTTGCATGGCCCCGATACAGTCGCGCACCAGTTCGGGCTGCGCCATTAAGCAGGCGCCAATTCCGCCGTTTTGCACCCGGTCGCTGGGACAGCCGCAGTTGAGATTGACCTCCGCATAACCCCAGTCCTCGGCCATGCGGGTACATTCGGCCAAGGCGGCAGGATCGCTACCGCCGAGTTGCAAGGCCAGCGGCTGTTCGGCGGGATTAAAGCCTAAAAGGCGCTCTCTATCACCGTGAATCAGCGCGCCGGTGGTGACCATCTCGGTATATAACAGGGCATGACGAGTCAGCAGCCGCCAGAAATACCGGCAGTGGCGGTCACTCCAGTCCATCATCGGGGCGCAGCAAAAGCGCCGGGAGGGTTCAGGAGCGGTGGGGGAAAATTTCGACATTGACATAGGTGGGCAATAATACCATATCCCTGATTGCGGCAACGGGCGGACGCTGGATAAATGGTCCTTTGACGGAACAATGGTGTGGTCTGCTTTTGTTTTGTCGATATCAATACAGGGTATACTGGCGCTTTTATTTTTGACGCAATAAGGAGCCGTTATGAGAGCCGTTTATATCGCCACAGTCGCAGCTTTGTTGAGTGCCTCCCCCGTGTGGGCTCAAACCGCAGAGGACGAGAAGCGCTGGCTGGTGAAAGCCGAACTGGGGGCTGTCAGCACCTCGGGAAATACTGAAGGCACCACTGTAAACGGCAAAATTACCGCCAAGCAGCGACTGGAGCGTTGGCATAATGAATATATCGCCAGTGTGCTTTACAGAAAAGACGAGGTATTGCTGCAAAATGGTTTACGCGAAAAGCAAACCACGGCAGAAAAGTATTATGTGTCGGCTAAAAGTGCCTACCAGTTGACCGACGAGTACGGCAATCTGTTTGTGTTCGGCTCTCATACGCAGGATGAATTTGGTTCTTATCATAAATACACCACAGCCTCAGCCGGTTATGGCCTGCGCATTATCGATCGGGAGACAGTGACCTTAGATGCAGAAATCGGTCCCGGTTACTATTGGGGCGATCGGGTTTTGGCAGATGATCTTATTGCCAAAGAAGAAGGCGCCATGCTGCGAGCAGCGATGGATTTCTCTTGGATTATGACCGAGACGGCAACCTTCAATCAGTCCTTGGGTGTAGAGGCTGCAGAGGACAACACGCGCTATCAGAGTGATACCTCGGTGAGTGTGGCTATCAATGATCGCTTGCAGATGAAAGTAGGCTATAGCATGGCCCGCGATACAGAGGTGGCACCGGACAAAAAGAACACCGATACCACCACTTATATCAATTTAGTTTACAACTTCTAATCGCTGAGAGGCTTTTAACTCAGTCATCGAGCTTGCACACCTCTTGCGCCTTGGCATAGGCAGGGCGAGAGGTGCACTGCTCCAACCACTGACCCACCCGATCAAACTCTGACAGTCCCAGATGATCGCTGGCATTGTAGGGCGCCGAGAGGCAATCGACCCAGGGGCAGATGCTCATATCGACAATACTGTAGCTGTCGCCCAGCATATACTCATGGCGCTCCAGGTGTCGTTCCAATACGGCCAGTAAGCGGCGGGTTTCATCGGTATAACGGCGCACAGGATAAGGATGATCACACTGGTCGGCGGCGTAGACATAAAAATGGCCGAATTGACCAAACATGGGACCGATGTGAGCGGCCTGGAAAAACAGCCATTGTTCGCAGGCACTTTTACCTGCCTTGTCCAGAGGGATATACTCTCCAGTCTTTTCTGCCAGATAGCGCAAAATGGCGCAAGACTCCATCAGGCTGATGGGGCTGTCGTCGGGTCCGTGAGGGTCGAATAAGGCAGGAATCTTGCCATTGGGGCTGAGTACAGTATAGGCATCCGTATGCTGGTCGCCGGTGAGAATATTAATAGTGTGGGATTCATAGGCGAGCCGCATCTCTTCCAGCGCCAATGCCACTTTGATGCCGTTGGGCGTGTTCAGAGAGTAGAGCTGAATGCGATCCGGGTGCTGGGCCGGCCAACGCTGGCGAACAAGATGTAATTGCATGAGATTCCTCCAGTACAGGTTGTATAACACCCATTAATGACACAGGTAGAACAATGAGTCTGACACATTGTGATGATAAAGGTGCTGCCCAGATGGTGGACGTCAGCGCTAAGGATAATACAGTGCGCGAGGCGCATGCCAGCGGTTGGATCAAAATGTCGACAGCGGCACTGGATGCTATAGAGAATAACACCCTGAAAAAAGGTGACGCCTTGGCTACGGCGCGTATTGCCGGTATTCAGGCGGCCAAACGCTGTAGCGATTTGATTCCTCTGTGCCATCATCTGGCTTTGAGCAAAGTGAGCGTGGTCTTTAATCTCAACCGCTCGGCAGGACATATTGAGATACACAGTTACTGCAAGCTGCGCGGCCAAACCGGCGTCGAAATGGAAGCGCTTACAACGGTCACTGTCGCGGCATTAACCCTGTATGATATGTGCAAGGCAGTGGATAATACGATGCTGATTGGCGGTGTTTGCCTGCAGGAAAAAACCGGCGGGCGCAGCGGCATTTATCGGCGCGCTGAGATGTCCTCGTGAGTACACACATCTCTGTGGCGGTACAGCAGCAGGACGTCAGTATCGCTGAGGAGTATGACCAGTTACGCGGGCAGAGCGCCGATGCGGGTGCGGTCGTCTTCTTTAGCGGTTGTGTGCGCGCTGACACTGACTCCGAGCCAGTTGAGGCCTTACTGTTGGAACACTATCCTGGTATGACGGAAATGTCCTTGCAGGATATTGCTCAGCAAGCGGTAGAACAGTGGCAACTGCAAGCGGTCAGAGTCGTTCATCGAGTGGGACGAATAGCTCGGGGCGAACAAATTGTCTTTGTCGGCACGGCTGCTCGCCATCGTCGGGATGCGTTTGCCGCAGCTGAATTTGTGATGGACTACTTAAAAACCCGCGCTCCCTTCTGGAAAAAAGCCGTTTACGCCAGCGGTGAGCGCTGGGTAGAGGCACACGAAAAAGACCTGTCAGCGGCAGCTCGCTGGCAGATATCGAATTGAATAGCGAAAGAAAAGTGATGCGTTATGTCCATAGCTCAATTTGAGACCTGGTCGTTATATTTAGGTGTTGGTGGCCTGATTCTTTTTATGTTGTTTATTGTGTGGGATTTGGCGAAAGAATCGAAGGCGGGAAAACTTGGCACTTTTATCCTTTTTCTGGCTTTGGGGTTAGGTTTGCTTGGCTTTTTGATCAAAACCGTATTAGTGCGCACCATCGGCTAATGCCCGTGGTTTATCGCTTATAAACTGTCTGCAGGCATGGCTCCATGTTCGAGTTGTTTACCCCTGAAACCAAGGTGCAAAAAGACCGCCAGGTAATGCACGATACCGATGCGCGGGTGGCTAAATACAGTCGCCGTGGGTTGGTGTTGAACTTTGGCGTTTTTTCCCTGGCGCTCACGTTCGGCGACTTCTTTTATCAGCAAACCACTCTGGCAATAGTGTTGCTCACCGGCCTCTTGCTGGTGACACTATTGCGCAGCTATTACCTGTTTCGTTTCGAGGTGCTCTATGCCCGGGCTCCTCGCCGTTGGCGTATCCAGTATTTTCTCGCGTCTTTTCTCGGGGCTCTATGGTGGAGTGTGATTTTGGTCAGCTTGACCTGGACCCAGGGAATGCGCGAGGAAACTCTG
>Ga0079223_10000948_pt1 | contig 16392 bp, 7 predicted proteins | sample Stecom2011_FD_75072 | JGI IMG/M metagenome (GOLD analysis project Ga0079223, IMG submission 75072) | Agricultural soil microbial communities from Utah to study Nitrogen management - Steer compost 2011 | ecosystem: Environmental > Terrestrial > Soil > Agricultural land | place: USA: Utah... | reverse complement strand
GCTGAGTGAATATTTCCAGCTTTTGTCAGAGACAATCTCTTTTATTGTGCCATCTTCATATGTGATGTTCATTTTAAAAAATAGAGTAGGAGGGCCAAAGCTTACCTGCATCTTTACATACCTGCCTCCCTGCTGATTATAAAAACCATTACCTAACAGAACACCAATTGCATTATTATCTTCTAACAGATTAGTAACATCAAAAGAATTGTAATAAATAGTTTTATCATAATCGCTCCACATAGGGTCAAATTGTGATTCACCTAGTTTTTCTCCATTCAATGTTAATTCATAATGTCCTAAACCACTTATATATATTATGGCATCTTTTACTTTTTTGTCATTATTGAATTCTCTCCTGAGATATATACTTCTCTTTGAAAGTGGATGAGTCTCTTGCCATTTTTTACCAGCTTCTGAACTTATTGATAATCCATGATAAGTTCTGCCAGTAGGTATATTAGAATTTTCACGTCTTATTGCACCTATCCAATTAGCATTATTTTCTATATTTTTCGGTGGATAGCGAAAATAACACATTTCACTCCAATTAGAGACATTATCATTATTATCCCAAACCCTGACTCTCCACTGGTATTTAATACCTGGCTTAACTAATTTATCAAATTCTGGTTTTACTCCTTGACTTTGATTGCTGATAACCTTACCTGAATCCCATATTTTTTTATCAGGTGATAATTCTGAATAGAGTTCAATTTGGTAAGCAGTTTGATGAATATCATTTTTGTCTGATAGTATTTGCCACCCAAAATTAAATGTATATGAACTAGTAGTTACTAAATTAGCGCGTGGATTAATAGCTAAAATCAATGAATAATTACTTGATTTGCAATTTTGTATTAATAAAATAGCAAATAAAAAAAAAGTAAGGCAAAGAATTTTGGATATAAAAGTAAATTCTTTGGGTGGATTTTTTTTCATAACTTTAATATTTAAAATAGATGTTTGTAAAAATAATTTCTACACAATTGAGTGAATTGTTAATTAATTTCAAATCTAATGTACCTTTTGCAGATTCAGGTAATTGTATATAAGCTGATAAAACATTTTTTGACAGCTTATATTCAACTGAGCAGTTTGCAAAAGGTATGGAGTTTGAAGCTGCTTTAGTGTTGGGGACATATACCCAACTTTCATCCCACTTGCAAAAATTTGGGAGCTGAGCATTTACTGATAGAGTGAATAAAATAAACGCCAATAAGATGTATTTCTTCATGACTTTGAAAATTTAACATACATTATATTTCTTTTGTCTAGATTCTTTTTGCTCAAACTCTTATTATTTTGATAAAGTTATTATGTATTTCCCAAAACCTAGTTCAAAGATACCATTATCTGTTTTTACTATACTTTTTAATTTCCGTTCATCTGATTCAACTAAAATATTAAAAGATGCATATCTGCTTAAATCTATTGTTGCTTCTGATCCTTCAGGTATTTCAATTACATAGATTATTTTACCATTATATCTTTTCCATTTTGAAACAATTAAACCATAAGGAGAGGCGTAAGTACAGTTCATGTAATTTAATTGATCCGAGAAAGTCGGGCTAAGTGTGAATTTTTTAAATCCTGGATACTCTTTATTAACTTTAATACCACCTATCCATTTATAAAACCATTCTGATACACTACCAAACATTGGGTGACAATTGGAGTACGTATTATCACTTTCTTTCCAAGTCTCCCATATAGTTGTTGCTCCTCTGTCTATCATATAACCCCAACCAGGATATCTTGTATCGTTTACTATTTGAAGAACCTTTTCCGATGAAACATACTCAGATAAAGCATTCAAAATATGTTTCGTACCAAAAATACCTGTAGTAAAGTGATTAGATGGATAATCATTAATAGATTGTATAAGAGAATCAACTGCAGCATTTTTTTCCTTATCCGGTAAAACATTATAATAAAGAAGTGATGAGTATAAGGTTTGTTTATTAATTTTAATATCAACTGGATTATCCCAAAAATACTCTTTCAGCTTTTCTCTAATTTTTTCTTTTAATAAAAAATATATTGTCTGACTTTTTTCATCATCCATTAATTTTGAAAACTCATACATTATTTCTGCACATTGCAGGTAATGGCAAGTTCCAGTAAGTTCAACAGGGACTGTGGTCAATGACTCATGATCTCCTAATCCAAAATCAACAATATATTTGGGATGCAGACGCTCGACTTTCTCCATCCATCTTTTATTAAACTCATACAGCTCCTTTACAATTTCTGTATCATTATAATATAAGTAAAGATAATACTGAGTAGTTAAGAACGCAGACTCCCAACTTAAACCACAATACTTTATTCCAACATAAGGAGCTGTATCAATAAATATAGAATCATTGATAGCATCAACCCAGTCGTAAATTGTTTTTCTGTGAAATGACTTTATGTCAAAGTTGTAGATGAATGCCTCACTTGTTGCGTTTAAGTCTCCTCCATATCCAAACTTCTCTCTGGCTGAACAATCAGACTGTACACTCTGCAAATTAGATAGGAAAGTTCTTCTTGATGCTTCCTGAATAGAATTTATAAGGTCTGATGAAGTTGAGAAATTATTATCATTTACCACATTTGTACTTAATAATAATCCGGTTATATCACTTGTGTCAGGCCTATAATTTAAACCACTTAGCTCCATATATCTGTAAGTGTGAAAAGTGAATTCAGGCTGATACCAGACAGTTGTATCGCTATCAAAAATAAGAATATCTGATTGCCATGCTATATCTGGTGCTCCAGGGCCACCCATTCCTTTTGATTTTACTTGACCTGCAACAGTTGTCATTGGATTCAGGGTTCCATCCTCATAAATCCTTTCTCCAAACCGAAACAAAATTGAATCACCTGCATTTCCTTTCAATCTAATCTTATAAGTACCAGTAAAATTCACGCCCATATCAACAATATATGTATCGTTGTTAATTGAATAAATCTTTTGAGGAATAATTTTTTCAATAATTTCAATACCCGGAAAAAAAGATTTTATTAATTGACCTTTTGCCGATTTGGCCCTTTTGACATATTTCCAATTATTTTCAAGAAAACCGACAGAATCCCAATTGTCTATTGTTTTTCCAAGATCAAAAACTTCTCCTATATAGACATTATTTTTTAAAACTGGGCTATAAGAGAATTTCCAGCTTTCATTTGAGCCAATCTCATCGATATGACCATCTTCGTATTCAATTACTATTTTGCATATAAATTTAGGATTTCCAACATTCAATGATTCTCTTAGATTTCGATTACCCCACATCCTTAAAGGAAGAGGATTATAAAAACCGTTACCTAATATTACACCAATACAGTTATTATTTTGATATAACAGATCAGTGATATTATATTCTCTGTAATAAACTCGTTTATTGGTATTCGTCCATGCAGGATCAAGATAATATTGTCCAACTCTTTTTCCATTTATTGTGGCTTTATAATATCCTGTAGCAGCAATCATTAATTTTGCAGATTTCAGTTTGCTATTTATACTAAACTCTTTTCGAAATATAGGAGAGGGATTGTCCTTATAAAAAAGAGAGTCGGAGATGGGCTGTTCTTTGCCATCATTAATCCAGTAAGTTGAGTTGATTACTATCAAATTATCCCTAGCTTCTATTTTAAAGGAAATAGAAGCTAATAACAAGTACCCAAATATTATGTACCCTCTCATATTTCAATTAGATTCATAATTAACAATTAGAAGTCTGCAGTTATGAAAATTACAGGAATTATTCTTTATTTTTGTCAGTAATTATGTTAATTGGAATATCCAGTAAATGAGCATATTTATTTAGAATATTTGCAACATGACCAGAACCAATTGAACAATGGTGAGAAGGACCGGTCATACTCCATTTTTTAATAAATTCCTTAGCAGTGATATTGAATTTATATCTGCTATTTACATTTCCAATATTCAGTATTGGACCAGGAACCGATTCACCTTCAGCAACCAGTAACGATATGCCCTCAGTTCCTTCGACTACAGATAGTAGTGTTACCGGACCATTTTTTACAGACATTTGAATTGATAGTCCTTTCCCCGGTTTTCCATGATATACCGGAAGAGGCACCAGACTTACCTTCTCTTCAGACATGATGTGATGAGCAGGCCCATCGTGGCCTAACTGTATAACATCATCCTTGTAATCAATGGCATAGAACTCTGAGAAACATCCTCCAATTCCCATAAGTGCCATTATCTTCATTGCTTGGGCATTTTTAATTTCATACTCTCCAGCAACCGGGATGTTTTTACCTGTCAAAAGAGTATTACCTGCAATAACAGAGGTAATGATGTTTTCAAAATCATTGCCACTAGTCCCGGAATAATAGTATGCCATGGAGCCTAGATTGTGCTTAGAAACAATTTTATCAAGTGCTACAGAAGTTTTCGCAGCCCTTTTTATTTCATGTTCAGAACAACTAGGATCAATTATAAAAGTACTACTGAATTCTTCAACTTTTTGCTCTACTTCTTCATCTGTTACCTTACTCCTTATTTCAGCCAGTTCACACATCTCAAGTACCTCAATATGTGTTCCAAAAACTGTACTTTGCAGTGCAAGATCAGAATATACATCAACCATACCTCCATAATAATTACCCAATACACCCAAACGGTTGTTCTTCATACCTGTGGCAATGCTGACAGCAACTAACCATTCATTTATCTCTTCCCATGCTTTTTCATCATCAAGATAACCCGAAATAATATCATATTTTACCTTGGATATATTAAAAATAGATGAAAATTCAGGAACAGAGCAAGCTTGGCAGTTAGCCAGCCATTCACCAGTCATAGCTCCCCTGTCACCAAGGCTGTTAATCTTATTATAGTCAATTGATGAATTAGGAGACAGGTTGAGCATGATTATAGGAACACTCAATTTTTTTACAAAAGGTATAAGTGAAGAAGAAAGAGAATAAGTTGAAATATATAAAAACAATAACTCAATATTCTCTTTTTTTAATATTGATGCGGCTTCATGAGCTTTTTCAATGTTATCAATCATTCCGACATTTATAACTTCAACAGAATCAAAAGTTGAAATTCTATTTTCAATGCTAGTCTGATATTTTATTAATTTATCCAGAAGGCCATTAAATTGCCTCCAGTATGTATCAAGTCCAACTCCTATTAATCCAATTCTCACTTTCTCCATTTTCAATTCAGTTTTATATTTAATTTTTTGAAGATAGTACTTCAAAATCTTTCATCAGTCCGTAATCGATCATTAAGTAATCAACCCCACTATCTTGTCTGTGAACATTATTCCAATAACCTGGGCCTGCTATACCTTTAGCGTTGTTGTAATGCGGTCCATACAGATTCTTTAAGCTTCCAATAACTCTTATTTCGACTTTATTATTACCTTTTTTCAGATGTGATGTTAAGTCAAATGTATAAGGTTTGTAAGCAACAATACCAACTTTTCTATCATTCACATAGACTTCTGATACTGTACCATTCCACTCATTTAGTTTCAATGTATATGAAGCATTGCTATCACTAATATTATAGTTTTTACTATAAGAAATATCCCAGGAATAAAACGGATTACCCTGATCTCGCCAGCTTCCTAATTCAAGTTTGCTTATAGGCTCTTTTATTACCCAACCTCTTGATGCAGGCTGTAGATAAAAATCTCCTAAAATATAAACAGGAGCAATTTCAGCATAGATACTCATTTTTTCCATACTAAGCTCAACATTATTAACACCTGTATCAACAAATTTTCCGATTTCAAATACCCCAAAACGTGGTTCCAGCCAGAATTCATTTTTATTCGGATGTACAATTTCCCCGTTGATTTTTACTGTCCAAAGATTTGGTTGTTCGACTACAAGTTTAAATTTTTCTGTATCAAAGTTATCAACGACAATAAATTGATAACCTACTTCAATATTACCTGTGGTGAATGTATCTCTTTCAACAATATCCTGTTTATACTGAATTGCATGATTCCACGGATTATCCATTCCAAATTGCTTGTAAAGGAGATTACATGCTTCTACATTGTACAAATTCTTGTCATTATTACTATTCTTAATACTAATGCCATCAACAGTAAGAGTACAGAAATCGATATTCAACACATTATCTTTAATACGCTTAATTTCTAATGGTGAATTAGCTGAAATTTCTTCTCCTTCTGCCATGATTGTTTTAGATGGTAAGTTGTCACTCTCAGAGTTCGGGTAGAACAGTATTAGACTGCCGGCAGGATGCAAAACAAAATCACTTTCTATAAACCCTTCATTTTTAATATGTTTATATTCGAATAATTCACCAGTCATTCCATCAATCTCAACTACATATTTTCCTGCAACTGATATTTTACCTGAAGCACTGTCAGTCAATGAAGAGTTAACTAAAAATATCAATTCCCCATCCTTATAACTTCTTCTATGATGATATAAATCATTGCTTTTAATGTTGCTGAACTTTATATTTTCAGACTGCAGCTCTTCAGTTATTGCATTCTGTATCGATTCTTCAGAATAAATTTTTATTTTATTTTTATTCCTGTCAAATAAATTTTTAAGTGCCTCACTCTCTTTTCCATCCACTAATGTCGGTTTGGAAAAGGCAATCAATTCACCATCTGTTTCTACAAATTTTTTCAATAAATTAAAAGTGGACTTGTTTATGCTCTCTATCATAGGAGGTATAACAACTTTTTTATATGATCTTTTGCCTACAACAAATCTACAGTTCTCAACATTGCCATTATCCTTTATAATATTCTCAGAACCAAGGTCATATTCAACCTGGCTTTTTTTCAGTTGAGTTACAAAACTTTGAAAATTTGTCCCTATCTCCATCAGTTTCGGATGATGTGATGTGTATGAGTAATACAGCCATGCCGTTGTTGTTGGTTCCAGAATCAGAATGTCATTTATCTGCTCGCCCTGGCTTAATAGCAGTGAAAGGCGTCCAAAGTAGTCATTCTGTGTTTTATAATTTTCCCACCAGGGAGAGATTGAGTTGAATTCAGGTGGATAATCATATTTCCTTGCACCGGTGATAGTCATATGAGATAAGTGCTGATTCAAAAAATTCACACCTAACACATATTCCCAATCTCCTAATCTTTTAAGGTCTTCAAATGTTACATCCCATCCACCACCACCATAGGTTTCACTAAGTGTTCTTACATAACCCATCTGGTTAGCCACGCTGCTAAGTTCTTTTACTGATCTTACATTACCGAATTGTGCCTGTGGATGTGAATCATCATACTGGTTAAACAGCATATCAATTGCCGGCATCTGATGCCATGCATACATTGTCATGTTATCACCCCCATGAGACATGTCAGGCCAACCATGTTCCCAATAATGTCCGGTCCAGAGCAGACCTTTTTTCTCAGTATACTCAAACCAAGGTTTAGCCCATCTGTCGATGAACATTTGAGTTAAAGTTTCCATATAGTTATGTCTGACCTGTTTCCAGTTGCCTTCGGTTTCAACTAATAATGGGAGATTATCTTTCAGGCTATATCCCCACTGTTTTTCAAAAACATCAAACAGATCAGGTGTCCATCTGATGCCACCCGGACTTGCCACCTGAGGTTCATCAGTAAAGATTCCCTTTATTTCTGTACCTAATTTATCTCCTACATACTTCTCATAACCATTGGTCATTGTCACCTCCATGAATTTTTCAGTAACACCGGGATAGAGAAGGTCAACATAGGTATGTCCTCCATACCAGGATGATTTTCCATTATATACTTTACTGTATAAATAATATTCACCTTTGATACCTTTATATTTTTCTAAGTTATTGGTAATATCTTTAAAAGATTTATCCTCTTTTTTGAGAATAAAGTAATAATCGTAATTGTTTTCAGGTATTATCTCTTCTTTTTTAAATGTTAGACCTTGTCCGTGATTATATGACTCAGGCATTTGTGCAGGCACTAGTCCACCTGCAAATCCACTTGGATATGAGTTCTCATCATAAATCCATATATCCAATCCCAGTTTTTTGCCAACTTCTAGACTATATTTGTAAAGATCAAACCATTCATTTGAAAGATACTCTGTAATTAAACCCGGTCGTGGATGCACAAATGCTCCACCAAAACCCTGATCTTTTAATTCACCCAGCATTCTGTCAATATCTGCATGAGTCACTTTTGTGTTCCAAACCCACAAAGGAGCAGAACGAAATGCTGACGGTGGATTCTTTATATCAGATTTCAGTCTTTCAAACTGTATCTCGCGTTTTTGCGGAGTTGAAGCAAAACTCACACAACAAAATAATAGTAAATTTAAACTGATAAATATTCTTTTCATATTTTGTCTTTTTTGATTTCGAATAAATATATTCCTGATTGTAACTCTATTTGATACTTATTATCTGAAGTCTCTTCTATTTTAATTAATGGGTTGTTTACAAGTGATTTAAAGTTTAAAACAGTATAGATGTCATTTAGATAAAGAATAGCTTTACTATTAGATGGAACTGAAACATTGTATGTTATATTTCTACCTTTCCTTTTCCATCCGGATACAATCTGACCATACGGACTATCATGTGTTGCCTCAAACTGATTCAATCCTTCCACAAAGTTTGGTTTTAATATAAAAGATTTGAACCCGGGATTTTCCTCATCCGGGAATATTCCGCCCAAACCTTTGTAGAACCATGCATTTATCTCACCAAACATAATATGGTTCATAGAATTTGTTTTCTCTTTCTCAACCGACCAGTTCTCATAAAATGTTGTAGCGCCATTTTTTATCCACCAGCCCCATGACGGATAATTTTCCTGTGATGCTACCTCCCATGCTAATTGAGGATAACCGTTTTCACTTAATGCATTAAGTATCGTTTTTGAACCCAATAAGCCTACATCGATATGTTTGTTATCAGATATAACCCTTTTTACAAGAATATTGGTAACTTTTTCCTTTAGATCAGAAGGTACAATATCCCAGAACAAAGCCATACTCTGCTCTGTCTGTAATCCGCTTCCGTAAACACCTGTATCATAATTTAGGTATTTACTGTTTATCGCACACTTGATTTTTGAGGCTAATGCTGAATACTTTTTATAATCATCAGTTTCACCTAATAATTTTGCTGTTTTGGATAATATATTAGTATCAACATAATAATATATAGAAGAGCTGAACTCTACTGGTGTCCTTGATTTTACAGGAACCCAGTCACCAAGACCCCAATCAGTTAATCCTGTCGGGTGTTTTTTATTTACATGATCAATATATCTTTTTATATTATCATAACCTCTTTTCAGTAATCTTATATCTCCATAGAACAAGTGCAAATTCCAAGGTATAATAGTTAAGCTGCTTGTCCAATCTAAGCCATTTGCCCAATGATAACCCCATCCGCTACTCGGTATAATTGCCGGCAGAACTCCATTAGGTTGCTGTTCATCCCAATGGTCTGCTATCCATTTCTCATATATAGTAATAGCATCAAAATTATACAATCCAACTTCAATTGCTATATGAGCATCACCAGTCCATCCGTTTTTCTCCCTATGAGGACAATCTGTAGGATATCCAAGTAAATTTGTGAGGTAAGAGTTATTTGATGCATTCCACATCTTATTTACTATATCACTGGACGTTCGAATATTACCAATAGTAGGTACATCGCTATGAATAAAATAGGCAATCAGATTATCTGACGATAATTCTAGTGGAGTACTCGAAGTAACTTCTACATATTGAAATCCTTTATAATTGAATTTCGGAGTAAATTCCTCAAAGTCGTCACTTCCCTTTAATATATAAATATCTGTCTGGAATGGATCTGTGTCATCTACAGATCTATAATGCCCATCAATATTTGACATGTCAATTCTTCCAAATTCGGTAAGCACCTCACCATGTTTAAGATGTAAGATAGTCCCTTCTGATCCTTTAACTTTTAGCCTTGTTGTTCCCGATATATTTCTGCCAAAATTATAAAACCAAGTATAATCATCTATTTTTTTTACTTCAACAGGTCTTAATTCATCGGTATATCGTATAGGGTGAAGAATTTGAGCTTTTATTTTTTTTGAAGGTGAGCTTCTAATTATAGTTCTTTTCCAGTCGGAATCATTATATCCTGGAGTAGACCAACCCTTGTTATCTAATCGGGCATCGTAATGCTCACCTGTGTATATACTATTAAAAACTAATGGTCCAAATGATGTTTTCCAATCTTCGCCTGTAACAATTGTTTCAACTGAACCATCTACATATGTAATTAAAAGATCCAAACAGAAAGCAGGTCTGTCTCTCCACGGTGCACGGTCGAAATACCATACAGCGATTGATTGATGATTATACCATCCGTTGCCGAGTAATACACCAACTGCATTATCTCCTGCTTGTATTAAATTTGAAATATCGTAAGAAACATATAGGTTGCGATGATCAAATCTGGTAAACATAGGATCCAGAATGTGATCACCAACTCTCTTCCCATTTATTGATAATTCATACAAACCTGCTTCAGCAATGTATACTCTTGCTGACCGGATAGGTTTTTCAACTTTGAATTCCTTTCTGAAATATGGAGCTCTTTTTTCATCTTTACTGTTTCCGGATAGCCCCTCTCCATCACTTATCCATGAGCCTTTCCAATCATTCTTACTCATCATTCCTGTTACGAAACAGGAATTCTCAGACCATTCAGACCACTGATCTCTATTATCTAAAACTCTTACACGCCAGTGATATCTGGAGAAAGAATTCAATTCAGGACCAGAGTAAATTGCAGGTATTGTTGAACTGTTTATAGTACCTGAGTTCCACACTATCTCTCTGTTTGAATTTCCATTCAAAACTATTAATTCTACTTTTATCTGATATGCTTTTTGGTATTTTCCATCTTCGTCTGATTTAAGTTTCCATGAAAACCGTGGTGTTTTTTCATCTAACCCAATTGGATTATCCATATATTCGCACTTAAGATCATAAATTGAGATGCCTGCATTGATGTTAAATGCATAAAAAATTATCAGGTAGATAATTAATTGAGTCTTCTTATACATTAGGTTAAATAATAGAGATTTTGAATTATATAAACTGGAAAATAATAATTAGTTCTGATTTAATAAAATGCTATTAATTATAATGGCAGGAGTTTAATCCTGCCATTATAATTTAAAATTTTAGTAACCAGGATTTTGTTCTAACAGATGATTTATATCTATTTCGCGTGTAGGAATTGCATAGATCATTCTGAAATCATCAATTATGAAACAACCATCATTGTTGGTGGCTTTAACCCAAGGATGAATTTCTTTGATTCTTTCCCCATGATCCGTCATTACCTGTTTAACAAAACCAGTGCGTTTCAGGTCACTCCATCTATGATTTTCAAAGGCTAATTCATGACGCATTTCATTAGCTACATCTTCTAATGTTACATTTCCAAGTGCCGATAAACCTGCTCTGGCACGAACTTCATTAATATAAGGCAATGCTTCTGAATTTTTTCCTTGTCTTACCAAATTTTCTGCTAATAGCAATAATGCCCCTGCATAACGATAAATTGGGAAGTTTTCATCTGCACGTAAGCTGTAAGTATAAGGTGGGTGGAAATATTTTTTCACCATATAGTAATATTCTTTTCCGGCGGGTTTTACATAACCTTTAGCATCAGCAATACGTTCGTAATAGAAGTTGTCACCTTCAATATGACCTTCAACAGATACTATAGAAGCGGGTAAACGTAAATCACCTTCTTCATATGAATCTACCATTTCTTGTGTTGGTACAACCCATCCGCCACTGGTGCCTGCATAGTTGGAGCCACCAACACCCATCATATCTATAAGGTTGCTAGTTTTTGGTGCAAGTCTCCATGCAAAAGTGCTATACTGAGATGTAGAACCATCCTCTGTAAATTGAGCTTCAAAAATAGATTCCGAATGATTCTTATTATTTGGATTGAATACATCTCCATAATTAGTGAGAAGCTTATAGTTCATTTGAGTAATAGCTTTCAGGTCAGTTTCTGCAGTAGTGTAATCAGGATTAGGTTTAGTCATATTTACATAAGCACGTAACATTCTTAATGCCCCCATTGTAGCTCTTCCTGAATTTTCACCTGGGAAGTTTGTAGGTATAGGCAGACCTATTTGAACAGCAGTATTTAAATCGCTAACTATCTGAGCATATGTTTCCTCAACACTTGATCTTGGCAAGAAAGCCTGATCTGCTGAAGTTACCTCATTTAAATTTAATGGTACACCACCCCAGTTTTTAACCAAATCAAAATAGTAGAAAGCACGTAAAAATAGAGCTTCAGCAGTTACTTTTGATTTTTCAGCCTCAGTTAGCTCAGATGATTCCAGCCTGTCTAGAATAGTGTTGACTCTAGCAATATTCTGATAATTGACAGTCCATCTATCTCTGATAGGACCAGTATTAGCTGAAACTTCATCATCAATAAACAAGCAAGGTTTTTCATATGCATTGTACGGACCTCTATCTCCATAATATATAGTATAGAAAGCATTGTCTGAACGCATTTCATCTAACCATAATCCGTAGTTAGCTATGCTTCGAACACCGGTATAGGCAGCATTTAATGCCTGGTCAAAATGTGTAGCAGTTTTATAGAAATTCGGAGATGTCACATTAGTCTCAGGATACAATTCCAGGAAAGAGTCTCCACACGCTTGAAAAAGTATCCCTATTATTATTATATAAAAGTATTTTTTCATAATTATTGATTTTTAGAATGTAACGTTTAAACCTAAAGTATAAACTCTTGATACAGGATAAGATGTATGGTCAACACCATAGAAAGAAAGACCTCCAGCTCCACCCTGACTTACTTCAGGATTCATACCAGGATACTTAGTGAATGTAAATAAGTTCTGACCTGTTGCATAAAGGCGTATAGATCTTATATAAGGATTCTTCTTCAAAGGTACAGTGTAACCTAATGTTATATTTTTCACCATAAGGTATGTTCCATCAAATACCCATCTGCTATTAGTAAAGCGGAATAACTCAGTTGTTCCGGTAAGAGTGCGAGGAATCTTTCCTTTACCAGGATTTTCTAAAGAACGCCAACGTTCAGCAACTTCTTTACGTACATTAAATACAGCATCAAGATTTTCAGTCCATTCATATGTAGCATCAATAATATCATTGCCTACAGAACCTGACATAACTATACTAGCGTCAAAATTCTTATAGTTGAATGAGTTAGTCAAACCATATATGAAATCAGGATTTGGGTTACCAATATAAGTTTTATCATCAACAGTAATAACGCCATCGCCATTAACATCCTTCATTCTAACAGTACCAACTGCTGATGTAGAATGTTTTGGCTGAGAGTTAAACTCGGCTTCTGTCATATATACACCATCATAGACATAACCGAAGAACATTCCTAGTGGCATACCTACAGCAGTTCTGTTAAAGTCAACTTGGTTGTTATAACCGCCAATTGGAGTATCATTAGTACCTAATTTAATTGCTTTATTCCTTTCAAAAGAGATATTGAAGTCAGTAGACCATTTAAATTCCTTTACAAAGTTTTTGGTCTGCAAAGTAAATTCATGTCCCCAGAACTTGAATTGACCGATATTTGATTGAATATTACCGAAACCTGAAGAATAAGGTATGTCTATCTGATATAATAAGCCATCAGTATTTTTATTATAATAGTCATACATGAAGAATACACGGTCTTTATAAAGACTTAAATCAAATCCCAAGTCCCAAGAAGTTGTAGTTTCCCAAGTCAGATCATTATTCCCAATATTATTAAGCTGACGACCTGGGACAATAGATCCGTTCAATACATAGTTAGAGTTAACTACAGAAGCAATTGATGAATAGTCACCAATGTTGTTATTACCCACTTTACCGTAACTTGCACGTAGTTTCAAGAAGCTGATGTCTTTATACTTCTTCATGAATTCCTCTTCGGTCAATACCCAACCTGCAGAAACTGATGGGAAGTTAGCCCATCTTGCATTTGAACCGAATCTTGAGCTACCATCACTTCGGAATGACAAAGAAAGAATGTATTTGTCTTTATAGTCATAATTCAGACGAGAAAGTATTGAAGCCATACTCCATGCAGTTTTACTTCCACTTCCAACTTTAGTTTGTGCAGCATTGAAAAAGCCAATTTCATCACTTGGGTAATCAGATGCAGCAATATTAGATGAAATGCTCTGAGCTTTTTGAGCAGTATAACCAACTAATACATCAAGATTATGTGCATCAAGGAATGTTTTCTGATAGTTTAATGTGTTTTCAACCAGCCAGTTGCTGTAATTACTGGTAGAGTAAGATCCATATGCTGGATTTGGTGGTGCAGAAAACATTCCACCCGCAACATGTGAAGGAACCCAACTTTCTTGTCTTGAATTACCCATATCAGCATTAGCACTTAATCTATATTTTAAACCTTCTAAAAATTCTATTTCAGTATAAGCATTTACATAACCTGTAATTGTTTTCCTTGGATTCTGTCTGTCACGTAATACTAGATAGTAGTTAGCATTAGCAAACATACCTGGAGGTGAATAAGAAATTGGATATGTACCATCATCATTTTTATATTTCAATTGTGGATCCATTAGGAAAGCAGAACCGATAATATTTCTACCGTGTCCAATGCCACCCTGTACCTGACGATCCTGATAAGATCCTGCTAAGTTAACACCGAAAAGAATTTTATCAGAAGCTTTAAACTCATTATTTGAACGTACAGAAAAACGTTCTGCATAAGAGTTGATAACTGTACCTTCAGTATTGTTATAGTTCAAATTGACAGATGACTTTACAACATCAGTTCCTGTTTGTAGTCCTAAGTTGTAATTCTGTGAATGAGCAGTTCTTAATAAAACTTTGTACCAGTCAGTACCTTGTTTTACAGCCGATGGGTTTGCATACTGTTCAGGAACTGGTGTAGTTGACCCTTCGTATCTTTGCGCATCCTCATAGTATTCTTTTTTGAATTGAGCAAACTCTTGAGCATTCATAACATCAGGCATGCCTCTGTCAGATACACTTTCAATACCATAATGAGCACTAAACGCGATATTAGTCTTACCAGGCTTACCTTTTTTAGTAGTTACTAGGATAACACCGTTAGCTGCTCTTGAACCATAAAGTGTTGTAGAAGCAGCGTCTTTAAGAATAGAGATAGTTTCAATTTCATCCGGTGATAATGTTTCCAATCCTGAGCTAGTAGGGAAACCATCAATAACTATAAGCGGATTATTTCCTGCATTGATAGATGCTTGACCACGAATACGAATAGCCAAGTTAGCATTTGGTTCACCATTTGTATTCAAAATCTGAACCCCCGCAAACTTACCCTGCATTTTCTGAGTGATGTTAGAAACCGGCATATCAGCTACTTCATCGGTATTTATTCTACTCATCGCACCTGTTACAGATCTAGCTTTCTGTGTACCATATGCTACAACCACTACTTCATCAAGTATTTCTGTATCCTCTAATAAAGTAATATTAATTGTAGTCCTACCAGCAACTTCAACAATTTGAGTTCGCATACCTACATATGAAATCTCCAATTTTGCGTTTTCAGGTACATTAGTTAGCATAAAGTTACCATTAATGTCAGTTACAGTCCCAATGTTTGTCCCGGGTATCTGAACTGTTACACCAATGAGAGACTCCCCTAGATTGTCAGTAACTTTACCGTTTATGGTTTTGTTCTGAGCAAAAAGACCGAGGGATAATGACCACAATATAGTAATCAAGATTCCTTTTGTTAGATTTAAAATTTTAACTTTCATCTCATTTTGTTAGTTTAGATTAATGAATATTCAGTATTTCACGTTAAAGAGTTAATTATATGTTTGGTACATGATTAAACAAGGGCTATATGTTTAGATAAATTATTTATAACTTTCCTTGTTGCGAAATTATATTAACGATTATACATTAAACTATAGGATTTGGGATTAAAACTATTAAAAATGATTTTTTTTGCTTCTAAAGCTTCAAATAATGCATTAGTTTTTTTCAAAGATGTTATATTTCAGATCATAAATAGTGGAAGAAGGTTATGCATATCCATATTATTAAATTTGTATTAAGGTACAACCTAATATATATGATATGGTAGTCGAAGTAAATTGTATTATGAAGGTTTATAATTTGATATATATATTATGCTATTTATTATCAATGTTTCTGAAGAGGATTTAACAAATATTTTCTAGTTTATAACCATACCAATCTACACAGTCCAAATCTTTTTTATTTAATCATCAATTTTAATTATCACCCCCTCAGGTGCTTCAATCTCACTTTCAATTTTCCCACCAGCCTGTTTTACATGTTTAACTTTGATAATACCCAATGGAGTAGGGAAGGATCCTT
>Ga0079223_10000945_pt1 | contig 16401 bp, 12 predicted proteins | sample Stecom2011_FD_75072 | JGI IMG/M metagenome (GOLD analysis project Ga0079223, IMG submission 75072) | Agricultural soil microbial communities from Utah to study Nitrogen management - Steer compost 2011 | ecosystem: Environmental > Terrestrial > Soil > Agricultural land | place: USA: Utah... | reverse complement strand
CAGGAGCTAGAAATAATGGAATTTCTTATAGTCGTTTGATGCATGGTTTAAGACTTGCAGATATTAATATAAATCGAAAAATGCTTTCTGAATTAGTAATTTATGAACCAGATTTATTTTCTAAATTATGTAATAAAGCAAAGAAAGCCATTGAAAAAGCATAAAGAGCAAATAGCTCTTTTTTTTGTTTTATTATAATAAATACATCATACTAATATGGGGATTGTTTTTATTATTTCAAAAAAAGTAATTGCAGGTGGAAATAAAAGCAAAATTAAATAGGTTTTGTTTTACTTTTTAATGCTAATTTGTTATAATCGTATTACCTAAGTAAGAAAGGATAGTTGTTTATGTATACAGTAAAAATTGATAATAAAGAAATACAATATCAAGAAAACATGTTACTAAAAGATATAGCTGAGAGTTTAGGAAAAAAAGCTTATGTTGCAAAAGTTAATAATAGACTTCGCGAGTTGGGTTATTATGTTAATTATGATTGTGAGATTGAATTTTTAGATTTAAGCAATTTTGAAGCTGTTGCGGTTTACGAGACTAGTCTTCGCTATTTAATAGTAATGGCTTTAAGAAGATTGTATCCAAAAGTTAAAGTAAGGTTTAACCAAGATGCATCGCGTTCGTTATCTTGTGATATTAAAGGTATTGATGAAAAAATTGATATAAAGTTTATTGAAAAATTAAAAAACGAAATGGATGAATTGGTTAGACTAGATTTACCAATTAATCGTCGCAAGCTATCTATTGATGAAGCAGTATCTTTGTATAAAGAGCATGGTTATTTTGATAAAACCGACATTTTGAAATATCGTCCAGAAAAAACAGTTAATGTTTATGAATGTGATGGCTATATTAACTATATGTTTGGTTACATGGTTCCTTCTACGGGATATTTGGATAAATTTAATTTGTTACCATACCATCCTGGATTTCTTATTCAATATCCTCGTGCAGAAACGAAAGGTGAGATTCCAGAGTTTGAAGATTCGCCTCGTTTTGGAAAAATGCTAATTGAGGCTCGTCAATGGGCAGAGATTAGTGAAGGTGATAGTATAACTAAAATTAATCGCCATAGTGAAAGAGGAACAATCAATGATTTTGTAAATATGTGTGAAACTAAACATAATAATATGCTAGCTGAATTAGGTTTAATTATAAAAGAAGATATTGACAATATTCGTTTAATTGCTATTGCAGGACCTTCGTCATCTGGTAAAACGACCTTTTCTAATCGTTTACGCATTGAGTTAATGACTAGAGGAATTAAACCTGTAAAAATATCGATGGATGATTATTATTTAAATCGTGAGCAAGCGCCTAAAGCAGAAGATGGATCTTATGATTTAGAACATGTAGAAGCACTAGACATTGAACTTTTTAATGAACATTTACTAGCTTTAATTCAAGGAGAAACAGTGGAGCTACCTTCCTTTGATTTTAAATTGGGTAAAAGAGTACGTGGTCATAAAGTTCGTGTAAAAGAAAACCAGCCAATTATAATTGAAGGAATCCATGCTTTAAATGAGAAATTAACGCATTTAATTCCTAAACATCAAAAGTTCAAAATATACATTAGTCCTTTAAGTCAAATTAATATTGATAATCATACACCTATTTCTTCTACGAATGTAAGATTGTTACGTAGAATGGTTCGTGACGCTGAATATCGTAAAACTTCTGCCGTTGAAACACTTAAGATGTGGCCTTCAGTTAGAAGTGGCGAATTTAAATGGATTTATCCATTTCAAGAACGAGCAGACTATGTTTTTAACACAGCATTGAGTTATGAGTTAGGCGTCTTGAAAAAATATGCATTACCGATTTTAGAAGAAATTAATCGCGAAAATGAATATTTTATTCAAGCTAATAGGCTGGTTAAATTTTTAAAATATTATAAAGATATTGATGATAGCCTTGTACCGTCAACTTCATTATTAAGAGAGTTTATTGGAGGAAGCGTATTTCGTGAATAGTTTATATCATGTGATTAAGGAAGGTGCGTTACTTACGAGTGGGACAGTTGATAATTTTAATACAATGACTATTAACTGGGGTATGTTTGGATCGCTTTGGAATGAATCTACTTTCATATGCTTTGTTAGACCCTCTACATATACAAGAGAATTTCTCGATGAAAACGAATACTTTTCAATTAGTTTTTTCTTACCTGCCTATCGACAAGAATTATCTTATTTAGGTACTCATAGTGGGAGAGATATTGATAAAGTAAAAGATGTAAATTTTAATGTTGTTAAGTTAGAGAGAGGAATAACGTTTAAAGAAGCTTACCAAACAATAGTATGTAAGAAAATAGCAGTTCAAAATCTAGATGAAGATTCTATTCCTGAGGATATTAAAGAGATTTATTATAAAAATAATGATATACACAAAATGTATATCGGCAAGATAGTGGATATTTATGAAGATTATCAATAAGCAAAATACAAGTTCAAATTGTTTTATATGTGGTGATAAAAACGATTGTGGCTTGCATATGGATTTTTATGAAACTGATACTAATGAATTACTTAGCCTTTTTACAACTAAAAATCACCACCAAAGTTATCCGAATCGCACACATGGTGGAGTGATTTCTGCTATCTTAGATGAAACTATGGGACGTGCTATTTTGATTTATGAAAAAGAAACCTGGGGAGTTACTGCTGAGCTTAATGTAAAGTTTAAAAAACCAGTTCCACTAGATACTGAATTAAAAGTTATTGCTAGAATAACTAAAAATACGCGATTAATATTTACTGGAACAGGTGAGATCTTTGATGATGAAGGCAATATATATGCTACTGCAACTGGAAAATATTTTAAGGTTCCACTAGAAAATATTACAGGAATAGATATGAAAAATGAATGGATTGATAAAGATTTAACCTCTGAAGAAATAAGATGTATCAAAGAAAAATTAAATCAGAATATATAAAAAGCTTAATCAATTAGGAAATTCCTAAAGATTAAGCTTTTTTGTTTAAACCATTATATGATTAATATTTGATAGCATGTTGTGTTAGTTTCATCTTTAAATCTATAAACTTTCGATCATTTTTAATAAAATCGAAATTATTTTCAGCTAAATTATTTAATAAAACATAAGACCAATTTCCTTTTCCGTTAATGGTAATATCCTTTTTAAAATCTTTAGTTCTATTCAATAATATTGAAGTTCTATGAATTTCTTCTGGCCTTGTATCAGCTTCAATAGCATGATATGCTGCCTTTTCTAAATACTTCAAGGTTAATTCTTGATTCTTTAAATTGGCACAATGAAAAGCAATTTTATGATTGATATTTAAAACTAGCCAATTAAAATATCCTAAATCGTTACTTTCAAAAAAAATTTTTGTTATTTTGTTGAACTTATCGAGAATCATAATCTTCTCTTCAGTTGTATATAGTTTTGATTTTTGTAACCCAATTAAATCATGCCATAGGTTATAGTATTTATTGATTAGATTGTCTTGAATATAGTCAACAAGTTCATTACCTTCTAGTACGTAATGAGCACAATTGTCGAATGAATTATTTTCCTCATTAGCGATATAGTTATCGTAAATCTCTCTCATTCTTTTTTATCACCAAGATTAAGATATGCAAAAAATAAATTATTAATAGCTTGTTTACGATACTTTTCTTTGGTGCTATTTTCTAAGACTCGCATGCTAATATTGCTTGCTTCTTTAAGATTTTCCGGTTTCTTTTCTTGGTGAATAATTAAAATTTCTGAGAGTGTGAGTAATAATTCAAAATTATTTGGAAACCTTTTTAAAGCATCTCTTAAAATAACAATCGCCTCATCTAAGTTACCAAAGTTTTGCAATTTTTGAATTTTTTCTTTGATTTTCTTTATCGCTTCCCTGTTTTTTCCAATGTCTACTTCTAATAAATAGTCTGTAGTAACATCGAAAATATTTGTTAATACTGGTAACATAATCACATCTGGATAGTTTACTGAAGTTTCCCAACGAGAAATAGTTTGTACTGATACAGATAAATAGTCAGCCAATTGTTCTTGTGTTAAGTTTTTTTTAATTCTTAACGATTTAATTTTTGAACCTAAATTCATCATTTGATCTCCTTTTATAATATTGTAACGTTACATTAAAATTATATTCTATTTTCTTTCTTTATACCACTACACAAAAGGCGACAATAACTTAACAATGTTGTTAAGTTATAACTTTATTATAATATTAATTTAAAAATTATACAATGTTTATTAGCTTTGTATTACATAATAATAAAAATACATGATAACTGCGCTTGCGAATAATAAGCAAAAATAAGATTTTACATAAGGTAAAGACTTTGTTTCTGACTATTGATTGGTTTAGAAAATCCGGTCAAGAAGTTAATAAAATATCTAAATTGGATAAATAAATTAAACTGCATTTAAGTATAGTTTTGTCTCTCAGCAAAACTGTATTTTTATGAATGAGTTTCTCGATATAAAAACCCATTTTTTACATATACTATAAATTGCTTAGGTGAAAAAAATGAATAGTTACAATTTATATAATTATTATGGTGTGCATCAATATAAAGAAGGTTATATATTTAGGGTTTATGCTCCAAATGCAGTAAGCGTTGCTGTAATTGGAGATTTTAACAATTGGAATACTAATGCAAATATAATGAATAAAGATAAAGGAGGAACTTTTTCTGTATTTGTTAAAGAAGCAAAAGAATTAGACCATTATAAATATTTAATTGATACGGGAAAAAAGCAAATTTATAAATCAGATCCTTTTTCGTTTTTAAGTGAATATGAATATAATCATAATTCGATTATATATAACTTAGATAATTATAAATGGAATGATAACGAATGGATACAGAAAAGGGACCATCTATTTAACAAACCTTTAAATATTTATGAAGTTCATTTAGGTTCTTGGAAAAGGGAAAATGGATATTTAAATTATCGTAATATTGCGGAAATCCTAATTCCTTATGTTAAGAAAAATGGTTTTACGCATGTAGAACTAATGCCAATAACAGAATATCCATATGATGGTTCCTGGGGGTATCAAGTAAGTTGTTATTATAGTGTAACTTCCCGGTTTGGAACGCCAAAAGATTTTATGTATTTTGTTGATTTTGCGCATCAAAATAATATTGGAGTAATAGTCGATTGGGTACCAGGGCACTTTCCCAAAGATGATTTTGGTTTAATCGAGTTTGATGGAACATATTTATATGAAGATCACCATGAGCTTAGAAGGGAGCATAAACGTTGGGGAACAAGAGTTTTTGATTTTGAAAAACCTTGGGTAAAAAAATTTTTGATTTCAAATGCTCATTTTTTTTATAGCATCTATCATATAGATGGTATTAGGGTTGATGCTGTTGCTTCAATGTTGTATTTAGATTATGACAGAGACTTATGGCAGCAAAATATTTTTGGGGGAAATTACAACTTTTCAGCAATAAATTTTCTTAAAGAGCTAAATACAATTATTTATCAAGCCTTCCCTTATGCGATGATGATAGCAGAAGAATCAACAGATTTTAAAAAGGTAACCACACCAGTTTATAATGGAGGCTTAGGCTTTAGTTATAAATGGAACATGGGTTGGATGAATGATAGTTTGAAATTTATTGGCGAAAATAATCGTTTAAATAATATTGATAAATTAACTTTTTCTTTTTTATATGCATATAATGAAAATTACTTATTACCAATATCGCATGATGAAGTAGTTCATGGGAAAAAATCACTTTTAAATAAAATGATTGGTAATTATGATGAGAAATTTCAAAATCATCGCTTGTACTATGGTTTTATGATGACACATCCAGGAAAAAAACTATCATTTATGGGTAATGAATTTGGTCAGTTTATTGAATGGGATTATAATAAGGAATTAGATTGGTTTTTATTAGAATACCCCAAACATAAAATGTTACATTTATATTATCGAGAGTTAAATCATTTTTATTTAGAAAATTCACCCCTATGGGAATTGGATCATGAGAAAGAAGGTTTTAGATGGGTCCAAGGAAATGAATTGTTAATTTTTAAAAGATTTAATAAATCAAACGATGAGCTTTTAATTATCCTGAATTTTAATAGTCAGCCATTTTATCAATATAAATTTAGTTTAAACAATCAATATGTTGAAGTGTTTAATAGCGATAATAAGAAATATGGTGGAAAAGGGATAATAAATAAAAATATTACTAATGGATTAGTGAATATTGGTTCATATTCGATTATAATTTTAAAACCATTTTTTTAGTTAGGAGGAATAATTATTGATTGTATAGCAATGTTACTTGCCGGTGGTTCGGGCTCAAGATTGTTACCACTTACAAAAGCGACTTGTAAACCAGTAATTTCATACGGCGGTAAGTATCGAATTATTGATTTTGTTTTATCTAATTGTTTTAATTCGAAAATAAATAATATAGGAATTTTAATTCAGTCACATCAAAAAGATTTAAGTGATTATATAGGTAATGGTGAACCTTGGGGGTTTAAAGATGAACTTTATATTCTCTCATCACCGGAAAATAAGGAGTATTGTGGTACTGCTGATGCTGTATTTCAAAATATTAACTATATTAAAGGGCTAAATCCCAAATATGTATTAATATTATCAGGCGACCATGTTTACAATATGGATTATCAAAAGTTAATTGAATTTCATATTAATAAAAATGCCGAATGTACTATTGCCGTCAAAAATGTTGATTTGCGCGATGCAAGTAGGTTCGGTATTATGATGGCAGATGAGCAATATCAAATTTATGCTTTTGAAGAAAAGCCAGAAAAACCAAATTCCACCCTTGCATCTATGGGGATTTATGTATTTAATACCGATGTTTTAATTAATTATTTACTTGATGATAAAAAAGACATGATGTCAAATAATGATTTCGGTAAAAATATAATTCCTAAAATGGTAAAAGCACAAAACAAAATATATGCTTATGCTTTTGACGGGTTTTGGAAAGATGTTGGTACCTTATATTCATTATGGGATTCTAACATGAATCTGTTAGATAAAACCTATGAATGTCCTTATGATCAAATCTATACACGAACAAATAGAAAAGTTAACCACATTGATAATCATTATATAAGAAACTCGCTAGTCGCAGATAATACTAATATTAAGGGCAATGTAATTAACTCGGTAATTTCAGAAAATGTAAGAATAGAAAAAGGTAGTGAAGTAATAAATAGTGTTATTTTGGATAATTGCGTTATCGGTGAAAATTCGATAGTAGAAAATGCAATTATAGACCATGATATTAAAGTAGATCCAAACATAATAATAGGTGGTAATAAAGAATTAACGGTAATAGGTAGTGGGAGCAGAATTAACAAAAATATTAAACCTGGTACTGTATTTTCAAAATAATTGGTATAAATATACAATAAATATAAATCATATAAGTAGTTAAATCGAGGTAAGATAAATGAAAATCGTATTTGTTGTTAGTGAAGCAATGCCATTTGCATCTACTGGTGGTCTAGCCGAAGTAGCATATTCTTTGCCAATTGCCCTTCAAAAACTTGGTGCAAAAGTAATAACAATTATGCCTTTATATAAAGTAATTAAGGATGAATATAAAGAAAAGCTCACTTTTATAGATGAAATTAATATTAGTTTAGGTTGGCGACGTCAATACTGTGGTATCTATTATTATAAACATGAAAATATTGACTACTATTTTGTTGATAATGAACAATATTATAATCGTGAAAAACTATATTCGTATTTTGACGATGGAGAAAGATTTGCTTTTTTCTCTAAATCAATTTATCATGTTTTAAAAACAATTTCTTTTGACCCCGATATTATTCATTGTCATGATCATCAAACAGCATTAGCTATTTTATATTATAAGATTGCAACAAAGAAACTTCCTAAATTTGTTTTTACAATCCATAATATCGAATATCAAGGTAAATATAATCAATATATATTAGGTGATATTTTTGGTTTGGATAATAAATTTCTAGATCTTGTTAGTTTTGATGGAAAGATAAATTTAATAAAAACGGGAATTGAAGTTAGTGATTTGGTTACAACTGTTAGTAATCGATACAAAAAAGAATTAACATATTCACAGTTTTCCCATGGTTTAGAAATAGTTATTAATAATAATAAAAATAAATTAATCGGTATCTTAAATGGAATAGACTATGATTTTTATAATAGTAAAGATGATGGTGCTTTATATAAAAATTATGATTTTAAAACAATTAGTGATAAACAGAAAAACAAAGAATATCTTCAGAAAATATATCAACTAAATCCGATTGATGTGCCTTTAATATGTATGATTACAAGATTAGCTGAACATAAAGGCATTGACCTAGTAATAGATAAAATAGATGAAATAATGAACATGAACTTGCAAATGATTATTTTAGGTAGTGGTGATGAACATTATAATAATTATTTCAAAGAAGCTCGCAATAGATATAATAATTTGGTTTATATCGAAAACTATAATGTAGATAAGGCAAAGCAAATATACAGTGGGGCAGATTTTTTATTAATGCCTTCGCGAATTGAACCATGTGGATTAAGTCAAATGATTGCCTTACGATATGGTACTTTACCAATAGTAAGAGCAACTGGTGGTTTATTTGATTCGATTAAAAACAGTTATGGTTTTCTTTTTAAACGTTTTGATAGCAATGAAATGTTGAAAAAAATTAAAGAAGCTTTACTTGTTTATCAGGATAAAACAAAACTTCACCAAATGATTGAAGAAGGCTTTAAACAAGACTTTTCTTGGGATAATCAAGCAGAACTTTATTTAAATGCATATTTAAAACTTATACAGGAGTAGATTAAATGAAAAAAATAGAATTTTTAAAAACAAGGCTGGAAGATAACTTATCAAAGATGTTCGGTGTTAATATAGAAGATGCAAGTGTTAAGCAAATATATTATGCAAGTGCAGCTACTGTTAATGATGAACTAAAACATCGGCGTAGAATATTCAATCACAAAGTAAAAGCAGAACAGGCTCGAAGAGTTTATTATTTAAGTATTGAATTTTTAATTGGCAAAAGTTTAAAAAACAATTTATACAATCTTGGTTTTCTAGATGAATTTAAAACATTGTTAGCAAGTATTAATCTAACACTTGATGATTTAGATGCCTATGAACCTGATGCTGGTTTAGGTAATGGCGGCTTAGGTCGTCTTGGCGCAGAATTTTTAGATTCATTAGCAAGCTTAGAATATCCAGCAATGGGTTTTTCAATTAGATATCAATATGGTTTGTTTAAACAAAGATTAATTGATGGTTGGCAAACCGAAGTTCCTGATTTATGGTTAATTGGTGGAAGAGTATGGTTAACAGAAAGAAACGATAAAATTTTTAACGTTAGATTTTCCGGTCATATTGAAGAAATCGATATTAATGGTAAGAAAGAGTATCAACATTCTGGCTTTCAGGAAGTCGAAGCTATTCCCTACGACATGATGATTAGCGGTGCTGGTGGAAAAGCTATATCTGTTTTAAGATTATGGAAAAGTCAAAATATTCGTGATTTTGATATTGCTTCATTTTCTGAAGGTGACTATAAAAAGGCAATGAAAGATAAATTCGAGGCTAATTTAATCTCACAAGTTCTTTATCCAGCCGATGAACATAATGAAGGAAAAACATTACGTCTTAAACAACAATATTTTTTAGTAAGTGCTTCAATTCAAAACATTGTACATAGTCATATAAAGTACTATAAAGACATTAAATTATTGCCTAAATACGCTGCAATTCATATTAACGATACCCATCCTACGCTTGCAATCCCTGAGTTAATGCGAATCTTGATCGATGATTATGATCTAAAATGGGATGAAGCTTGGGACGTAGTTACTGCGACTTTCTCTTATACAAATCACACTATTTTGGCGGAAGCATTAGAAGTTTGGTCGGAAGAATTAGTTAAGCGACTTTTGCCAAGAATCCATATTATAATTGAACAAATAAATAATTACTTTATAAATAAAGCAAGACAATTAGGCATTCATAGCCAGCACTTACAAAATATGGCGATTATTAATCATAACCAAATTAAAATGGCTAATTTATGTGTTATTACATCTTATAAAGTAAATGGTGTTTCAGCCCTTCATAGTGAAATAATTAAAAAATCAATATTCAATGATTTTTATAAACTATATCCAAATAAATTTACTAATGTGACTAATGGTATTACTTATCGCAAATGGTTAGCACAATCAAATCCAAAACTAGCAAATTTAATTAAAGAAAAAATAGGTGAAAATTATTTGCTTGATGCTGAATATCTAAAGGAATTTAAAAACTTAATAAATGATGATAATGTATTAAAAAGCATAAATACAATCAAGCAAGACAATAAAAATAGATTTGCTGAATATTTATTAAAGCGTAATGGAATTAAAATTAACCCTGAGACGCGTTTTGATGTGCAAGTTAAAAGAATCCATGAATATAAAAGGCAATTATTAAATGCATTAAAAATTGTGTATTTATATACTGAACTAGAAGATAATCCAAAATTAGATATTCAGCCTCAAACTTTTATTTTTGGTGGTAAAGCAGCAGGTAGTTATTATATTGCAAAACAAGTTATTGAATTAATCTCAAGTATTTCTAGTGAAATAGATAAAAACCATTTAATCAAAGAAAAACTAAATGTAGTATTTATTGAAGAATATAATGTTAGTGTTGCGGAAAGGCTTATTCCTGCAAGTGAAGTTAGCCAGCAAATTTCACTCGCTGGAAAAGAGGCAAGCGGGACTGGCAATATGAAGTTTATGATTAATGGAGCATTAACTTTTGGTACTTTAGATGGTGCGAATGTTGAAATAGCACAAGCTGTAGGAGATGATAATTGCTTTATTTTTGGGATGAAAACTAGCGAGGCTAATGCACTGTGGAAGCAAGGATATCGTTCCAATGATTTTTATGATAAATCACCGAGGATAAGAAAAGTAATTAATCGCTTGAACGTTGGCTTTAATGATAAAAGTTTTGGACATATATCAAAATATTTACTAGGCAATTATCCCGTAAGTGACCCTTATATGTGTTTGGCTGATTTTGATAGCTACTTAGATTCTCATTTTAGAATGGACGAAATTTATAAAGATCAAAGAAAATGGGCACAAATGTCCCTTATTAATATTAGTGAAGCAGGAATCTTTTCTTCAGATAGGAGTATTACAGAATATGCTGAGGATATATGGAAGTTAGAAGCAATAAAGTAATATTTAATCCTTTCTTTGATAAAAAGCCTCTTGGTGCAGTTTTGAAAAATGATGAAATAACCCTTACAGTAAGGTTCCCTTCACATTATAAAATCTGGGATTTAACCTTAATTATTGAAGATGATGAAGGTGAAATATATTTAAAAGAACAATTTAATATTTCAATATCCTTTCAAATTGATAAAATCGGAATTTATTGGTATTGTTTTAAATTCACTGATGTATATGGTTGTCATTACCTAGTGTCAAGTGAAAATTTAGATGCAGTAATATCAGAAAATCATGAATATTTGTGGCAAATTAATATTCATGATCCTTTTTTTAAAGAAACAAAATGGTTTGAAGGAAAAGTAATGTATCAAATTATGGTTGACCGTTTTTACAAGGGTGGCAACAATCCGCCGCGAGAAGATGTTATTATCAAAGAATGGGGAACAGTACCTAATTATGAACCAGTTGATGGAGTTGTTTATAATAATGATTTTTATGGTGGTGACTTACAAGGAATAATTAAAAAATTAGATTATTTACAATCCTTAAATATTAGCATAATATATTTGAATCCGATTTTCAAGGCTTATAGTAATCATAAATATGATACTGGTGATTATTTGCAAATTGATCCTATGTTTGGTTCAGAAGAGGATTTTATACAGTTATGTCAAGAAGCAAACAAACGAGATATGAAAATAATGTTAGATGGTGTTTTCAATCATACAGGTGATGATAGTATTTATTTTAATAAATATAATAATTATGATTCTATTGGTGCATATAATTCAAAATCTTCAAAATATTATCCTTGGTATCAGTTTATAGATTATCCAGAAGATTATATGAGTTGGTGGGGGATTAAAACCTTACCAACAGTAAATCAAGATAATAAAGATTATCAAGAATTTACTGATAGAGTGTTAAGAAAATGGTTTCGATTAGGAATTAGTGGTTTTAGATTAGATGTAGTAGATGAATTAAGCAATGAATTTGTTATGAGGATAAACAAGGTGGCTAAAGAAGAAAATAAAGCTAATGTTTTAATTGGTGAAGTTTGGAAAGATGCCTCCAATAAAGTTGCTTATGGTAAAAGGAAACATTATTTCAACGGGCATCAGCTAGATTCAGTAATGAACTATGTTTTTAAAAATGGAATAATTGCTTATCTTCGTTACCACAATTTAAACGTGCTACAAAACTGTATTCGCAATGTTTTAAATAACTATCCTCCTTTTGTAGTGAACAAACTGATGAATGTAATGGATACTCATGATACGGCTAGATTGATTAATAATTTTGCTTATGTTATTAATCCACCGAAAGATAAAGCTGCAAAATATAAAATGACTGAGCATGAATATAAAAATGCAATTGTGAAAATGAAAATGGCAACGATTATGCAGTTTACTCTCCCTGGTGTGCCTTGTATTTATTATGGTGATGAAGCCGGTATGATTGGTTTTGATGACCCATTTTGCCGTGGGACTTTTCCGTGGGATAATATAAATATGGATTTATTTAATTGGTACCAAAGATTAGGAGAGGTTCGTAATTTAGATGTTTTTCAAGATGGAAAATATCAAGAAATATATGCTTACAATAATGTGTTCATTTATGCGCGCATTAAATTATCGAGAATAATTGTTATTATAAATAATAGTGATCAGGCATTTGAATATGCAGTCACGGGAAAGGATTTAATAAACAATAAATATTTGGAAAGTGTAATAGTCCCATCACAGACAGGACTAATTTTGGAAACTAATTAACCGCGGTAAGGCGGTTTTTTTAGTTATCCTTTTTGTTAGATTTTATCGTAACTAGTATTTGTGGAAAAATAATTAATCAATAATGATATTTGTTATATTTATGTTATAATAAAAAAGCAAAGATAATCTTTTAGCTAATATATTTAGAAACAAGAAACAAAAATATTATTTTACTACAGGGGGACAAGCAAAAATGAAAAATAGAGAAGTAGATTATATTGTTACAAATCCTAGTGAGGATTTGTCAAAAAGTGTTAGAATTAATTATCATGCATATACTAAAGGAACATATTTAGAATATACAACTGAAGATGATTATAATTATATTAATAAAAAGGTAGTGTATCCACAAGAGGAGAAGTTTAGTATTCTTTCAAATAATGATGGTTTTGTGTCAGAGGGGTTTAAAGATGGATTAATTTGTAAAGTTGAGTTAAATGATTTAAAACCAAATACAAAATATATGTATCGTGTTGGAAAAAGTCGCTTTTTTGAAAACTACTATTTTAAAACAGCTAATCAAGGTGAGTTTTCATTCCTATATATAGCTGATCCACAATATGCTGATGAAAAAGGTGCTGAAGTGTTCAATCATTTAATAACAGTAGGAATAGAAAAACAAGATATAGCCTTTACCTTCTTTACTGGTGATATTGTTGATAGAGGTGGGTTTGAAGAACAATGGGCTTTGTTTTTTTCTCGCAGTAATATTAAAAAAGGAATTGTTGCAACAGGCGTTGGAAATCATGAGTACTATGATGCATCACCAATTCCTCAGACTTTTAATAGTAGTTATTATAACGCTTTTCACAACAACCCTAAAAATGGTGCTAAAAATATTTTGAATACTAGTTATTTTTTTCTGTATAATAATACTTTATTTATTATGCTAAATACCGAGAATAATTTAGTTGAAAACCAGCAGCTTTGGTTTGAAGAAGTTATGAAAAAACATCGTGATGTGGATTTTGTTATTGTCGGAATGCATCGCAGTTTCTATGGTAGTATTTATGCGAGTCATAGCATAATAGTTAGAAAGAATTGGCAAAGCTTATTTGATAAATATAAGATAGATTTAGTTTTATCTGGCCATGATCATATTTATGCTCGGAGCCATAGTATTTTTAATGATCAAATTTCAAAAGAAGAAGGAAAAGGTACCATATATGTCATTGGTGGAAGTGGCGGTAAGAAATTTTACGATGCTAATAATAATATTAAATATGCAAAAGTCATTGAAAGAGTAACAGTTGCAAATTTAATAACGATAAAAGAAAAACAGCTATCAGTAGAAGTATTTGAAGAAAACGGAAAAATACTCGATAGCTATGAAATTTTTAAATAAACATATTTTTATAAATATAACCACTAAGTAAAAAAACGCTGGCAATCAGCGTTTTTCTTTATCTAAAATCAATTCTTTAAACTTATTAAAAATATACTTATTAACATCATCATCTGGGTCCTTTTCAGGATGCCATTGGAATGCCAATATAGGTAATGTATTATGAATAAAAGCTTCGTTTATATTGTCAACAGTTACTGCTATCGTCTCAAGTCCATCAGCTAATCTATCTACAATTTGATGATGATAGCTATTTACTTCAAACTCTTCTGGTAAATCTAAATAGCGATTTTTAAATGCTTTTACTTTGTGTTTAGAGTTTTGGTGACTGTCACCAATATCTTGAACTAAAGTTCCTCCCAAAAACACATTAATACTTTGGTGTCCACGGCAAATTCCTAAAGTTGGGACTTTATTTTTAACTGCATATTCAACAACGGCTTTATCAAGCTCATCAATCGAAATATCGCATCCTTTTGATTCGCCTTTATTTTCTTGTCCGTAATAGCTAGGGTTAATATCAATTCCGCCAGCAATCACAAAACCATCACATAAAGCTAAAATAACATCAATATTAGGGTTATCTAATGAAAGAATAATTGTGTTAAATCCCCTTTCGATAAAAGGTGTTAAATAGCGTTCATTAATAAACTGACTACGCTCTCCATTTTTTTCATTTTTAATTCTAGATGTAACTCCAATTAATTTATTTGACATAAACTTCTCCTTCGGTAAATAATTATACTTAAACTTTTATTTGAATGCAAGTGATTTAACGAAATATTTAATCAAGCATATATTTTCTTTAATTGAATAAAATTTATAGTAGTTATGTCTAGGGGGATATATGAATAATTTATACAGCAAAGATATTAAAGAAGTTTTTAAAATCTTAAAATCTAATCAGTTAGGACTTAGCGAAGAAGAAGTTAAGAAAAAATTAAAAAAAGATGGGTTTAATGAAATAAAAGAAAAACCAAAAAAAAGCACTGCTCGCGTTTTTTTAGATCAATTCCAAGATTTATTAGTTTTAATCTTAATTGCGGCAGCAATTATTTCTACTTTTATTGGTGAAATTGAATCGACAATAGTTATATTCTTTGTTATAACTATTAATGCTTTATTAGGCACATATCAACATTTTAAAGCAGAAAAGTCACTAGAAAGTTTAAAGTCCCTTTCTAATCCGATTGTAAGGGTAATTCGTAACAATGTCGAACAAGATATACCAGCTCGTGAAATTGTCATTGGTGATGTAGTAAAGATAAAAGCAGGTGATATGATAGCTGCCGATGGAAGAGTTTTTTATGATAACAATTTAGAAATTAATGAAAGCTCATTAACAGGGGAGTCCCAACAAATCGTTAAAATGAGTGAAAAAATTGAAAAAGATAATGTGATACTAGCAAACCAAAGTAATATGGTTTTTTCAGGGACATTTTGTACTCGTGGGACAGGAAAATACATTGTTACAAAAACCGGAATGGAAACTGAATTAGGTAAAATAGCAAAACTAATAAGTGAAGCTAAAACAAAAAAAACGCCATTACAGAATAGTCTTGACCGTTTCAGTCGTTTTCTTGCAATTGCAATTATTGGTATATGCATATTAGTTTTTATTCTTTCAATGTATCGCCATATTGATATGTTAGATGCATTAATGTTTGCTGTTGCGCTAGCAGTTGCAGCAATACCTGAGGCTTTAAGTACGATAGTTGTTATTGTTCTAGCAATTGGTACAGAAAGAATGGCTAATAATCATGCAATTATTAAAGAACTTAAAGCTGTAGAAGGCTTAGGATGTGTAAATGTTATATGCACTGATAAGACAGGCACTTTAACGCAAAATAAAATGGAAGTAAAAGATGCTAAGTTTTATGGTAAACAACACTTTTTCTATAAAGTATTATATTATAGTACTAGTGGAAACAATCCATCTGATCGTGCAATTGCAAAGTATTGTCATGGTAAAGGCGATTTTTCATTAGGAAAAAAATTATCAGAAATAGCTTTTAGTTCAGATAGAAAGATGATGAGT